>OGIT01000242.1_pt1 | contig 33350 bp, 37 predicted proteins | sample 1571881 | NCBI WGS metagenome assembly OGIT01 (sample SAMEA2582101, study PRJEB24529) | metagenome | biome: Human gut stool | place: China | collected 2011 | reverse complement strand
TTGGAACAAGTGGCAAAAACTACTACAGCAAAGAAATCTACTACAAAGAAGTCTGTAAAGACTGATACAGAAAAGAAATAACAAAGGGGGTTATCAGTGTTATAGGTGTGAAAAATATAGTTGTGGGTACTTATATGGAGAACAATAGTACCTAACACGATTTTTAAATGGATAATGGATTTAAAATTGAACAGAGTTTATTGAACAAAAGTTTGTTAGAAAAACTTCCTGAATGGTGGAAGAATATCAATAAGGAAGATTATTATTTGGTTATGACAGATGATTGTGATAGCCTTTTCAGTTGTGAAAGGCTGCATACACTTTTTGGACTTGAAATCGGTGGATTTTACAGTTTTGAAAATGGATTGTATGAGAATGATATTATAACAGATTTTGGGTGGAAAACGCCTATCTATGTTGACCTGTCAATAGGTCAGAATCAATTATGTTTCGACAATCACAGAACATTCATACCTAATTCTAATAGGGTTAATCCGAATGTAATTCACAGAGATTATAGTGGTAAATACAATTTTAGTACACTGACATTTATCATCGGTCTGTATGGTGGCATAGAGAAAATGAATGCCACACTAAGGACTATGCTACTTGCCGTTGATGGCGGTTTCATTGGCTACTACAAGAATGGTGGCAAGTGGAAGGACGTGAATTTATACTGGCTGGATAAGTTAGGACTGACGGAACATCTATTACCTATGCTTGAATCGCACGATATGAAATATTTTCAGGATTTTGCCGTGGAGCATGGTCTACATGACAAGATTTTTATAAATGATGATGGATATTTGGAAACTCCGACTTATAGAGTACCAGATTATAAGTTTGAACTGGTGCAACCGATTGAGAAAATATTTACCACAAAATATGACGCTGCCATGCGTCACAGAAACAAAGAAAAAATTTTAGTTTCGGCTGAAACATATAAAGATAGTTATGTTTTAAATATTGCAGTTTAGCAAAATATAGTTGAGAAAAGGAGATAATCATAATGACAAGAGAAGAATTTGAGATTTACAAGAAAGAACTTATGGAAAGATTTTATTGGTGTACTACACGATCAGAACTTAATTACTTGACCAAAGAAAAAGGTTACAAGTACCTATTCCGTTGTACCCACTATAAACGGAAGATGAATAAATATTTTTGGATCTTCGACAAGTCCGATGAATTGATGAAAGACGTTGGGGAGTGGAAATCTGTCCATAAGAAAGAGAAGAAGGAAGTGAGCGAGTTTATTGCTACTAACGAGTAATCTCACGGTTGAAGAAGTCCATGATTATTATGGTCATGAATTTTTGGAAACCGACATACGGTCATTATATCCGTATGACGATAGGAATTTTCAGAAAGGTAATTACGACAGTAAAGATTATACAATAACGTATGATCCGCTTACTGCTATGAGCCTAAGAATGAAAAATGTCCCTATCGTCATATGGGGACAAAAATATAAAAACAATCACAGAGCCTTTGTGTTCAGAAGAACAAGAGTAAAGGAAACAATATTTTAGAAAAGGAAGAAATTGCGGTTTTATGATAGATAAAAATAATAGAGAGCGAAAAAGGAATCCTAGATATATGGGATATATAAATAAGTGGAATTATGGAAATAACTTTGGTTTTATTACTTGCTATGAGGACGGTAAAAGTTATTACTGTAATCTGAAAATGGTTCAGGATGGTGTGTGTCTTGAACGTGGTACTGTTGTGGAATTTGAAATCTGGCACAATAGAGAAGATGAAGAACAGAAATTTGCAGCTAAAGTCTTGGTTGTTGAAGTACCAGAGAGAAAACGTGGAAAATATTAGAATAAAATGAGGTTGAATTTATAAATGGACGAAAATAAAATAACACAATTTGCAATGCCATTTTTAGGAAGTTTATTAGGAAATGAAAAAGGTAGCATTGGTAATTTTATCAATGGATTTTATAAAACTGAAAACAAAGATATTCAAAAGTTAATGCAAGGTGCAGAAATTTTTAAAAATATTATTGAAAATGTTGAAAATTTTCATTATTACAACAAGAAATTTACGAAGTTACTAAACACAGTAGTTCCTCATAGATGGGAAGAACACTATACAACTATAGCACTGTCATATATGTTTGATTTTATGGAAAACTTACCAGTAAATGATAAAATTCTAATTCATATAGAACAGATGAAGGATTTTATAAAAGATAATGAAGATGTTTTTAAATATTTATATGAAACAGCGATCACTGGAATTACAGATATTATGGATCAGTTTGAGGAAAATAATCTTTTGAATGATGAAGCATTAAAAGAAATAAGCATGGAATATATAGAAAAATATACGGATTTGATACCGATTAAGGAGTGGAAAGGTGTTCGTCTATATCATGGAACTTCTTATGATAACTATTTAAGTATAAAAGAACATGGTTATATAAAGGCAACAGATTATTCTGAAGCAAAATATCCGAATGAAAAAGTAGGATCTATATTTAGAAAAGAAAGCGGCTTTGTTTTTGCACAAGACTCGATGGATCAACCGTTATGTTTTGGGTATGGCGGTTACAGAAAAAACGCTATTCCGTGGGCATACAAAGACAATGAAGATAACGAGTATACCGACTCTGAATTTGGAAACATAGGTGTTATATTTGAAATAAATCCAGAAAACTATGAGGTGTATTTTCATCCCGGGAAACAGGAATTTCTTATCAAGGGAGATATAGCGATTGATGATGTAAATGTTATGTTTTATGATTGGAAATTCGAATGGGGGGGGGTATCGCCTCTACAACGGAAAATGAAATAGGAAAAGAGGAAAAGAACTAATGATTTATTGTATGAGTGATATACATGGAAGAATAGATTTATTTGAGAAAATGTTAGAAAAAATCAATTTACAATCTGGTGATATGTTATATGTGATTGGAGATAGTATTGATCGTGGTGGTGGATTAAAAGTAATTCAAAAAATTAAAGAATTACATGATAAAGGAATGGCAACTTTACTGTTTGGAAATCACGAATTGATGTTGATACATAATTTTTATAATCATAAAGATAATAAGTATATTGAGGATGCTTTGGACAGAATTAAAGAAATACAAGATAAATCAGAAAGAGATGTGCGAAGGTCGAATGAAATTAAGAAGAATCCGAGTTTGTTCGGTATGATTAAACTGTTTAGTATTTTGGATAGAAAGGTTAGTGAGCTTAGTGAAATGAATGATAAACAGGTTGAAATTCAAAGGTCACTGGCAAGTACCGCAAAATGTTCTTCAGCAGAAGAGTGGGAAACATTCAAAGATTTAGCAGAATTACCAGAATCAGAAAAAAATGATATTTTAAAATTTATGATGGGCTTACAATATAGTAAAGAAATCACGGTTAATGGGAAAAATTATTTGCTTGTTCATGGTGGGATTTCTGATAATGAGGTTATGAATCTTTTCGTGCGAGACAATTTTTATATGAATGAAGTGAGTAGGAAAACGTTGGGGCAATTTGGATTTAAAGAGGACTGTACAATTATTTTCGGTCATACAACTACAAGAGATATAAATATTAAATTGTATAATAAATATGTCGCACCACATAAAATATGGTTTGACAAGATACACAATGACAAAATCGGTATCGATTGCGGTGCAAGTTATCCAAACGGTCAATTAGCTTGCTTGCGATTGGATGACATGAAAGAATTTTATGTTGTAAACGAAGAAAAATTCATTACTCCGATTGATAAAATCAATGCATGTTTCGAGGAAATAAAAATGGAGGTACTTAATGGATAAGAGATTAGAAGAAATTATTTTAAAAATAGAAAGTGCATTGGATATTATTGTGGAATACGGTGAGTATGTTGACGCTTATGTAAATCAAAACAATCCTGTTGGTTTATTACAGAAGTTCGGAAGTTTGAGTAAAGGTATTCAAAAAGCAATGTTTTATAAAGAGAATGAAGATATGATAATGAAAATATTAGACAGTGCAATCAAAAAATTTACACAAGCTGATATTTTGATGGAAATTGCAGAACCATTAAAAGAATTTGGGGTTGATATGAGCGATTACATAGATAATATTTATCCAGAAGATGTGAAAGCTATTATGAACCATCTTATGAATAGCATTGATAAGGATGTTGTAAAACAGAAGTTAATTGAACTAAACTCTTTAAAAGTGAGAAAATAATAGATGAAAAATAAAGACAGAATTTTTATAGGAGCGTGTGCCGGTATGCCATTCGGTTTAGTTGGAATGGGTATCGGCTTTTTGTTTTCGTTCCTGTGGAATAAGTTTATTGAAGAATAGGAAGTGAAAGCATGGAAAATGAAGAAAAACAGTACGAGGATTTCAAAAGATTAGCAGAAAATACTGATTTTTGGAATAGTTTTGTACATATTGAAGGGAAGGAAGAAGATTAAATTATGGCACATAGTTCGTCGATTACAGATATGAAGCAACAGGTTGTCAGAGAACTCTTAGACTGTAAAATGTTCGTGGATGCACTGGACGCTAAAGAGGTTGAAAATGTCAGTGATTTGGTTGGTACTCATATTTTTACCCACCCTATCAATCCTGAATATCTGACAAATCCTTGTACATTTGTTGTGATTACAACACAGATACCAAGAATCACAGGAGATAAAATGTACACACATCCAAAGGTTATTATACAGATTGTTTCCCATGTGGAGCATATGAAGATTAGTCCAAAGGAATTTAAAACTGGAAGTAACAGGAATGATTTCATTTCGCAGATCATTGACCATATTTTCAATTCTGATAAGACAAGTAAAAGGAAATTTGGATTTTTCGGTCAGCTTGATTTAATCAGGAATGAAGAAGGGTACATAAATAAAGATTGGATATTCAGATATATGGAATTTGAAACACTGGATTTCAATAGAGCATTGTGTGAGTGTAACACAAAGGATTTTTTTGAAAAGTATGGTTATAAAGTGCCACATTACGGAGCAGATAATTAGAAGGTGATATTATGGCAACGAATAAGAAAAAAGATAATGGAGTACACGGAAAATCTGTTAGTAAGGAACTGTCAATATACAGAAACCTAAAAGAAATGTTAAGTACGGACACTAAAGTGTACTACATTATGTACTTATACTGTCCTGAATATCTGAAAGAGGCAGATACAAGACCTATTAAAACATTCGATGATTTGAAAGATAGGTATGAGGTATTTTCAGATACGATTACAGAGGACGTATGCAAGCGGTATCTTTTGGAGCAAGGCTGCCAGACCGCTATCAGGTGGTTGTTAAAGCGTCTACACCAGAAGAAACTTGTAGATTTATATGAAACTTATTATAAAAAGGCTATGGACGGAGATACACAAGCCTTTAAAGCATTTCTTGAATTTTCAGATAAGTTTTTCAAAGAAGATAAGGAAAACGGTCTAACAAAATTATTAAACAGAATCCCAGATGCAGATTTGGAATCGGACAGTGAGGAAGATTACAACTATACCTATGAAGAGTAAACCGCTATATGAGTTTTTATATACCAAACATGACCATTTCGGTTTTACTATGGAACAGGATTTGAAAATATTGAAAGAAATGTACCCGGACGCTAAGAGGATAAAAGTCTTGTATAGCGTTATGGGTGAAGCATATTTTGTTTTGGAACATTAAGCCACGCCAGTAGTAAAACTATTGTGTGGCTTTTTTATTTTACAGAAAGGTGGTGGAATATGACCAAAGAAGAAAAACTGAGGCGTATAGTCGCTGATCCTATTTTATGGATCAAGTATTTTTGTACCATCGTAGACAAAGAAGGTCGGAAAGTTCCTTTTGAGCCAACATACCACCAAAAATTATTATCAAAGAACTTCGGAAAATATAATCTAGTTGCAAAATCGAGACAGTTGGGGGTAACATCATTCGCCCTTGCCTACTCATTATATTTGACGCATACAGAACCAGATACCGTATGCATGATTATGAGTTATTCACTTGATACCGTCGATATTGTATTTAAGAAATTGAAAGCTATGTATGATGATCTGAATCCTTCGGTGAAGATAAAGGATATTGCAAACAACAGGAAAGAACTCATACTTGAAAATAGAAGTAGGATTATTTGTTGTGTATGCGGTTCAAAGGACGCTGCGAGAGGTAGTACACTTCGGTACGTTCATTTGACAGAAGTTGCATTTATGGACGATGAAAAACTGAAGAACCAGTTGGTTGCTATCGAAGCTGCGTTACGTCCAGATGGTCAGATGGTGTTGGAATCAACTAGCCGTGGAATGAATATGTGGTTCGAATTATGGTGTCAAGCCGTTAATAGAGAATCACAGTACAAACCATTTTTCTTTAGTTGGTTGGATGATAAATATTTATTCGCCAAAGATTATGATGAAAATTCAGAAATCTACAAAAACCGACACGGAAGATATTTGACCGTTGATGATTTGGACGAAGAAGAATTGACATTATACAACAAAATGAATGGTGATAATAACCCATTAGCACTGAAAAAGTTAATGTGGCGTAGGATGAAAATAGCAAATATTGGTAAAGAGAAATTCAGACAGGAATATCCGTCAAACGCTATGGAATCTTTTGTAGTGTCAGGAAACAATATCTTTGATTTGGAGAAGATACAAGAGCGTCTTAATAACATTGACCAGACGAAGAAACTCATACTACCTAATAATCTACCCCCTATTTTCAGGAAGTGGAAGAATAGTATTACTATTTGGAAATATCCAAAGGTAGGTCAGAAATTTTATTGTGGCGTGGACACAGGAGAAGGAATCGGATCAGATAACAGTGTCATTTCGATTGTGGACGCTGAAGGTTTCCAGTGTTTTGAATTTGCCAACAACTGCATAAAACCTTATGAATTTGCGGAACTGGTTAGAGCAGTAGGCGAGTATTATAATCGTTGTCTTTTGATTGTCGAGAAACTATCGGCAGGACATACGGTTGTAGATAAGTTATATGATTCTGGTAACAGATATATAAATCTGTACAAGTATAAATCTTATGATACTAAAGGCAGAGTAAGAAAGAAGCCGGGATTTGAAACAAGTAGCAAAAGCCGTCCTATCATCATTAACCGATTTGTGGAGCAGTTTGAAAAAGGTGAGGTATGCGTAAATTCAAAAGGTCTGTTGAATGAAATGAAATCATTTCAGATGGATAATAATGGTAAGGTTCAGGCGGTAACTGGTGCAAAAGATGATAGAGTTTTGGCGTTTTGTATGGCGTTGGAAGGTCTCTCCAGTGGTATTTATTATATTTAGTAAAGGAAGATAATCACATGGAATACGCAGAATATAAGAAAATTTTGGATGAAGCTATGGTTGATTATATAAATAACGGTGGCAGCGTGTTTTATATGGGTTGTGTTGTGAAGGAATACATATTTGATTATGAAGATGAAAATATGGCATATGAGACACGCAGACGCTTAGAAGATAAAGCAATCGTAGCGATTATGGATAAGAAGCGGTTACCTGATGAAATCCGTTTGAAAAAGTGTATATGGCACGGAAAGGATAGGTAATGAGCGAAAACATTAAACGTAACCCCATAGCGAGAGCTGGGGAATATATAAAAGATTTATTTAGAAAATCGCCTATCGGAAGATTGGGAGAAGGAGGAAGAATGTATAACGATTACTGGTTTGAGAGTGAAATCAAAAAGATTAGATATACTGACAGAATCAATCGTGTAGAGGATATTGACAGTTACCTTAGAAGGGAACATGATATTTTGTCACGTCCTGACTTTGAATTTAAGGAAAAGACATTTGAAACTGCAAAGATTATTTTACAGACTTTGCGAAGTATCGTGAAATTCCACACAGGGTATATTTGTTCTAATCCAGTTTCTTTGACCGGTGATAAGGAACTTGTATCATATTTGAATAAGGTATACAAGAAAGGCAATTACAGTAAGATTGATATGGAAGTTGCAAAAGACCTTATTACATATGGTGATGTTTTTGAATATGTATATTTGGATGAAGAGGACAATATCAGGTCAAAAATTATTAAGAATAAAGACAGTTATCCTATTTACGATGGGAATGGAGTATATACAAATTTTGTAGAGAGTTGGAAGGACTTAGATACAAACAAGACACATTATATTGTATATTATCCTGAAAAGGTAGAGATTTATGAGAATAGAAATCTGATTGATGCTAAGGTCAATCTAACTGGTCTGCCTATTTGGTATTCAGGAATGGACAAGACAAAGTATGATAAGTTTGGTGATCCATTTATCCTTGACCTTATTCCATTGATGAATACCATTGAGACGCTACTTTCAAAGCTAGATGATGCGGTTACAACTCTATCTTTGCAGCCTTTAGGTGTAGTATCAGGGCAGAGAATTGATTCTAGTATTCCTGATAATATCGTGGGTACGGTGCTTAATTTGGAAGATGGAAGTACATTCCAGTATGCAAGTGCTACAATGGATAGAGAATCTATTAAATTGGAATTAGACTACATTATCCAACAGTTTTATGCAATCGCTTGTGTGCCTTCGTCCATTTTAGGTCAGAGCAACGTGGCGAACGTCAGCGAAACTTCCATCACTATGTTATATCAACAAACCGACAATTTCTGTAAACAGTATATTGCCAGTATGCAAGAAGGTTTTTTAAAGCGTCTAGAATACATGCGAAGGCTGATGGAGATTAAAGGAATGATTATTGATGATGATGTATTCGATAGTATCTCCATTTCATTCAATGTAAATCGTCCAGTGGATAATAAATCTGATATGGAAAATATGAAGATGCAGTATGAGTGTGGTGCTATGTCACGCCAGACCATTATTGATAAATCCCCATATACCACAGATACCGCATTGGAATTACAGCGAATCGAAGATGAAGCGAAAAAGGACGCTGCTAAACAGGAAACTAAAACTGTTGTTGTAGATGCTAATAATCAGAATGCGGAGACAGACGAAAACGTATCTGAAGAACAGAATATTGAAGTTGATGATAAGGTAGATTAAGATACCTTATTTTTTTATGAGAAAAATCGAAAGTGAGGTTTACAATTATGTACCCTGAATATATGTTAGTACAGATTATCGAAGTACCTAAGAATGGTAATTCATCCCCTTATGCCGTGAGATATTACGGACGCATGGAATATTTTGATTTTGATTTCATGTGTAAGAATACACTGAAAAAATTCTTTACAGATAATAATATGTCAAGTGGCGAATATATCATTATCCACGACAATGAAAGTAACGGAGATAAATTCGTTGTGGATGCAGTATGTGTGTACAGAACTAAGGGCAGTGGTAACTTCTTAGATTTTAAGTTAGCCGGTCAGGAATGGATTGATCTTGTCAATACCACAATGGATAAAACACCTGTTGTCGATATTGGTCTGAAGATACAGACGATTAACAAGGTTACTATCCCTAAAATGGTTTGTGCAGCGAGTATACCAGAACCGACAGTATAGGTTTAAGAATAATGATATGGGGTTGTATTTCTAAAATATGACCTCTTATTTATATTCAGATACAGATACATTATTACATGAGAAATCCTTTCAGGTCTACGGACTGCTTTTTTATTTTCGTGTGATAGTGTGTCTATATGTGAATATAAAAAGCGTCTGTATGCGATTATCAGGAGTGAAAAGTGGAGAATCCCACATTGAACCCCATAAAAAACGATTACAGAGCATTAAAAAAGAGGTTACCAAAGTAACCCCATTTCCTAAGATACTTGACTTTTGATGGTCAGTGCCTTATAATCATCTTAGAAGAAATCAAAGGATATTGCCGTGTCCGATGATTACTCAACGGAAACATGATGATTTATAACAGAGTTACAAAAACAACAGGCTATCCCCTATTGCCGTAGGAGATAGCCATTTTTTCTATTTCTTGTGGTGATTATCGAGGTATGTAAGCACCGCAAAAATCACCAAAACCAAAGTTAAAACTTCCATAGTGTTCATTGGCACATACCCCCTTTCCGTTTCCGAAAAGGTAACCACCAGACTATCCCTACAAGATTTTCCTAATCTGACTAGAGATAATTATAACACATTCGACAGGAAATGACAAGTTGCATATAATCTAACAACAAAATTTTCGTAACGAATTTCGTTATATATATATTGACAAATTCGTTATAATGATATTCTGCAAATCTTTTGTTCAAATAGTAAATCCATCTTTTTTGGTAGTAACTTTGTTGTGAAATTTAGTTCCGTCCAAGAGTAAAGGTTGCCCCATTTCAAGGCAGCCTTTATTTCTTTTAACCCCATATTCAATTCTACTTTAAGTCGGATTGAACGCTTTAGAATCTCCTGAAGGGTGTCGATGTTCACTCCATCCCCATATTATAATGATACGTCCGATTGGAAGGATGGCTTAAAAATAAGCTATACCATGTAGGACACGTCAAAATTCCTAGTCCTTCATTCAGAATGATCAAAAATCATCCCTATAATGAAATTTGAGGTCTTATCATTTCGGCAAGGCTTATTTTATTATAAACCTATCCCCATAACAGAGACGCTGCATAGATGATATAATTGGTAGAAAAAAATGCAAAAGCAATTTATCCCCTGTTCTATATGTGGCATAAATCAACGAATTTGACACCATTTTAAGCGTTTTATATGGTGGGTGTAAAAGTGTTCAAGGTGCGATAAATCAAGGGAAATTTGGCTATTCTGGTGCGTTTTTGACAGTGTTTTGATGGGTTAGAAAGCTAGGATTTATAAAGGTTTGAACCCCATTTCTGAAAGGTTTAAAATGTACTTTTTTACCACTATACTTTATGTATGGACGTGATATAATATAAGTGTGTTCTGCATCCTTGTGAAGTGTCAGAACCCCTTATTTTGTTAGGTTTTCTGATGGTTTGATGTGTGTGGGAATTAACCCTTTATTGATTTGGGTAGAGTTTGGATATATTTTGTGTATGATTATACAAGAAAATTTAGTTCTTCTGTATTATTTTCGTGTATACGTGTAGTTGGTGCAAATTGACACCATATCGTACACGTTGGAACGTGGGCGAAAATGCCTATAAATCAAGGAAAATTCAAGGTTTTAATGGTTCAAACTAGACAAGCTGAAATGCTGTTCTGAAGGTTAGCATATACACCACTTTTTGACCGATTTTAAGAAATGAATAAAAATACATAAATTTTGTATAAACATACAAGTGTATGTAAAAGAAAAGCACCCACGTTTTCAGTGAGTGCCTTTTTGATAGGTTCATGTTCAATTATTCTTGTTCAAATTCCTGTTCTTCTTTCAATTCACGCTTGTATTTATAGAAGGTATTTCTTGCAAGTCCTGTTAGTTTCATACAATCAGAATCCTTCAGAGTACCGCCAAAATCTACAGAATGTTTTAATATTTCTTGTTTCTTCTCTATGCTCTTTTTGGTTGTTAGTTTCTTACCAGTTACACCACCTATTTGTTTACCGTTGAGACGTGCCGTTTCAATACCTTCTTTTGTTCTCTGGTGCAAGTCCTGTACCTCTTTTTCGGCTTGATTAAATGCAATTCTAATCTGATCCTTTGCTAAATCCATAATATAGCCGTTCAGAGCATCTATAATAGTATTCATAAATTTGTCAGTTGCATTGTTTCCAGTATTTAAAGTAATATCAAGCTGTCGTTGTAAAGCCTGTTTATATACATCCGTGTTTATATGTGGTTCTTTCAGGAATACAAGCGTTATACCTCTATTAAATAGAGTTTCATATTCTTTGCAACCTTCATCACTATTTCTTGACATTCGTGAAACTGAATCAAATACAATAATATCTTTAGGTTTCACAACCTTCAGTATTTTATCAAGTTCTTTTCTGCCTTGAAATTTTGTGCCGGTATAAACTTCTTTTACAATGATAGCTTCAGGATATACAGTAAGTATATTTCTAACCTGTCTTTCTATATTCTGTTTACTGGTACTAATTCGGCAATATCCATAAATTGCCATAAAAACACCGCCTTTCCAATATCAAAACTAACGACCGTTCAATTTGATATTATTATTTTATACCTGAACGGTTGTTCTGTCAATAACTTTTGATACTTTTTTATGATAGGTTCGTTTTAATACTATTATATAGTTGTTTTTCGTGGGGAACTGGTGAAAGCTATTTCTATTATATAGAAGATACCAGACCGAGGCGGATCAGACGCACAGGAGCAGAACAACAAAAAGAAAAAGCCGTCCCCACTGTTTAGGGTTCGGCTCTTTCCTTTTATAACTCTTTTCCTGTTGTCCTATTCCTGAAAATAATATCGTAGTTCATTATGTCCATCATTTCAGAAACTTCATCAAATCGAATTGTTTTTCGTGCTAATTTGTTCGTGACATTCTGGGGCGTTGTTGTATCGTCTGGATGTCTTTCATTCATCATATTAACTATATCCTTTAGTGTGGTTTGTTCGGATGCTATAACCGTTTTTATTCTTGCTCTTGTATCTTCCATATATAAACCGCCTTCCTTTTAAAGTATTTACTTATAATATAACATGATCTGTATTTTGTCAATGATAAAATAACTATATAGATATACATATACTATAATAAGTAATAATATAACCAGTGCAAAAAAAATATAATCATTTAGATATTTCATGTTGACAAATATATCTATATAGTGTATCGTATAACTGTAGAGATACATAACAAGTATTTTTAGGAACTAAAAAGCGTTGACCTGAACACTTTGGACGGTAAACAAGTCAACGCACAATCAATGAAGGCGGTTGCGATTAATATTATAGCAAGCCGACCGACAAAAAGAAAGGCGATTTTCATTATGAAGAGAACAAAAAGCATGATTTACAAGGAAACACAAGAAAGTAGAAAGTTATTTTTATATGCTACTAATAGCGATGATTTATATCGTAGCATGATAACTGGAACTATTAACAATCTTAAAAAGAAAGCTATTAAAGGACAATATGACAGAGAAAAGCGGTTGATGCTTACTATTATATAACTTGTAAAGCGTCTGAAATGTATAAAAAAGATCTTTCAGCGTTGGCGATAGATTCACGGCAGCCGTTGAAATGGAAGATTATTATAGGGATGATGAAGTGTTTTATGGATTGAATAACTAAAAGGGGTGTGGTGATATGAAAATATATAGTAAGGGTTTCATGGAACTGGTAAAGGTTGACAGATTATTGTTTTGTAGATGTCACGGCATACGTTGTACTACTGGACGGATGGTACGAAGCGGAAATTGTAGCATTGTCAGACGATGAAGCAATAGAAAAATTTTTAGCATGGTTAAACAACAGATAGAAAGGTTGAAAAGTGATTATTATGGAGCAGAACAAAACAGAAAGCATTATTGTATCAGGTGGATTTTATACGGTGGTAACAGTAGAAATTGATATTTTTGAAAGCCGTATCATTGACGAAAGACATTTCGGAACAGAGGACGAAGCGAAAGCCTATCAGATGCAAATAATCCTAAACGGTGGCAAAAATATACATTGTTTTGTTAAATTAGTAGCGTAGGGGTGCGGTGATATAATGACGGTTTTTGGTGTTTTATATATCATTTATAAACTTGTAGAAGAACAATTTGAACAAAAAGGCGTTGCGGTGTTTTGGGTGATCTTGTTGGTTATCCTTGCAATGTTAGGAACATAAAGAAAACATAATATAAAAGCATACTAAAAAGGTCATAGACTTATAAAATATAGGTTTATGATCTTTTTAGTATGCTTTTATATTTAATGTATAAGGCTGTAAAATCGTTTTTAAGGCGGTTTTGCTCGCTGATGTACACCCATACCATAAAATACATAATAACGCATAAACAGGGGGATATGGCTTTTGTGATTTGAAGTATGACATTTAGTGTCAAAAATTGATATTGTACAAGTCTGGAAATGTATAAATATTAAAATTTTCGTTGATTACCTGAAAAGCTAAAAACGTGTATTTTCGCCATAGAGCCACGAAAAAAAGAATTTTGATATATAAGTACCCTAAAAATTAAACCACATTAAATGGGCGAATTAGAACGCTATTTCATGGAGTGTGCAGCCGTGATTTTAGGGTAAAAAGTTCCCCCCAGAATCGGAAACACCCCATATGTATTGTGATTTTTTTACACCGACAAAAATTTTGACATTACCATATAAAAAGTTATTACCAAATATACCAAAACAACACCGTTATTATATAATAAGTAATACTAACCACTACTGTCCTACCATATTCGACACACCCTTCACAATATGTTCAATAAATATGTTCAAAAATATTGACTACTGCCCTATTCAGTGTTACAATAAATACAGTTCAATAAATAAAATGTGGTGAGGTCTATGCCAAAGAAGAAAAACTTTATATCTCAATCCGATATATCAACGCTGCTAAAGAATTATGGCGGTGGCTACAGATGGAAACAGAATAAAATCTTGTCTCAAAAAGGTGTTATATACTATAAAGACAAATTCGATTATAATCTCACTATCAATGAGAAGTAAAAACTGGAAACTAATAAACCTTATGTCATGGTACTATCTTTCGTTGGGATAAATGGTGTTATTTGATACGATACATTGATTATACTTCGATTGTAACAGTAATAAGAATAGTGACTATGACCTTGAATTTAAGAATCTGGAAGGTGTTCATATGGGGAAAAAGAGACAGAGTCGCACACAAAAACTGGAAAATGAGTTGAGCAAATACAAAAATTGGCTTGCTATACAGGAAGAAATCAATAAGCGTATGCATGATAATGGAGAAAATTCTTTTCTGAATAGCGCCACTTATCTTCAGATGAAGGAACAAATAGAGTTTCTGGATAATTGTAATAAGCTAAGTGAGATCGGACGTGTCAACGCTGAAGGAAGATGGAAGAAATTTTCTGACAATGAAAGAAAGCTATACGAGGATAACAAGGCTTTTCTTGAACATGATGGAGACAGTGATTATTTTATCGGGATCATTGAGTGTTTCAGGGAAATAAACGAAGTCCATAAATATAAGGATGAAACTAAATCCCTTGAAGGAAAGATACAGGGGTACAAAGATATTATTGCAGAGCGTGACAAGGAAATAGAACGGCTGCAAGGTATTGTTGCCGAACTGAAGCATGAACAACCGACTACTACTACCCTATCTCCTGATATGCAGCGTGAGTATGACGAAGCTATCGAATTGAGGGATTTATATAAGGATTGGTACGATAAAGAAAAAGACAAGTCTCAAAAATTGTCAGAAGAAATCGAAAGTCTGAAACTTCAGGTATCGGCAGAACCGACAACCGACAATGTATCTGATGATGAATTGGGTTATCTTTCTAAAAAGGATATAAAAGAGTTGGCTACAGAATCCATCACAGGCGAACCACGAAAAGATGAAATTATATGGTATGCCTATTATGATGTAATGGGTAAAGCGGAACTGATAAAGCGATTGAAGTATGTGGAAACTATTTCTGACAGGAGAGCCGACCAGATAAGAGAACTGAAGAAAGACCTTCGGAGCAAGCGTTACGATCAGTATTCACAGGAAGATTCAGTTACTTATAATGAAGCCTTATCAAGAATTGGTTCACTGAAAAGTGAAGTCAAGATGTATCAGGAATGGTTGGGAAATGCCAACAGACGGAATGAAGAACTGACACAGAAGGTTACGAAACTTGCGTCTGCTACTCTCCCACCAGAAGAATCTATTAAGGTTGTAGAGGAAAATATCAAACAGGATCAGGAATTGAAAAAAGCAAACCAGAAGAAAAAGGGGAGACCTGTTACAATGGACGAACATACAATAGCACTGATCCATGAATTACACAAGAACGGACATTCAATCAGAGCAATAGCAAAACAGATAGGAAAGAGTGTCGGAACGGTTCACAGAATATTAAATGAACAATAGAATATGAACACGAATTAAGGAAGGTCACTGTCAGTTACCTTCCTTTTATAATACATTTGAAATCTAATTTAATTGCAATAACAATCTATTAGAATTGCAATAGAAATACATTAACAATGCAATGCAATTATATTAAAGTACCTTATCAAGAATCTTTGTAAGTACCGCAGAATTAGAGATATTCTGTTCTTTTGCTATCTTCTGAATTTTCTTCCAGTGACTATCCTTTAAGTAAACAGAATGTGTTTTGAAATCTTCTGCCTTATTACTTTCTGGAAAGAGTTCATTAAGAATAGCGTTATCAGACTTAGTTTCTACGGTTACTTTTTTCTTTGATTTTGGTTTTTCTTCCTGTGGTTCAATGTGCGGTCTTTCTGGTACATACTCTTTTTCAGGTTCAGTTGGTTTTTCTTCCTGTGGGGTATTCTGTGGTCTGTCCTTTGAACCTACTGTATTGCTTCTTGATCTACCGAAAGCATTTTCTTTTTTCTTTTCATTGGCTTTGATTATTTCATCAAACTGTGTATTGGGTTCACTCATTATAATACACCTCTTTCCTTCAGTTCAGAAACTACATTATCATAAACCTTCTTAATTTCATCTTTAGGATAAAGAAGATTTACAGGTTGATGTTCAACTTCTGTATTCTTCAATTTAACTGTAGACGGAACAACAGTTTTTAATACAAGGTCTTTGGAAAACTCTGCACTGGATGAATACTCAATCAGTTCATTACCTAAATTTGCACGTTTATCTCTATTGCAAAGAATCAATGCAGCTATGTTGTTTTCCTTGCGAAGAGGTTTACGCTTACTATTCCATAAAGCACAAAACAGTTCTGCACCTGAAATACTGTTGGTAGATACATCACTTGTCAAAATAATGCTATCAGCCACATAGAAAGCATTGATATTGATAATGCTCATGGAAGGGTTTGTATCAATCAGGATATAATCATAATTATTTTCAAGATATTCACGATAATCTTCAAAATAATATTTAAGGAAGTTTTCTCTACCTGCAACATTTATCATGTTCATTTCAGTATCGAATAGCATGATACTTGATGGGATAATGTCAAGGTTTGGAAGGTCTGCTATTGGAGACTTAAATATTACTTCTTCTGGTTTCGGTTGATTTTCAGATAAATTACCAAAAATATCTCTGACAGTTAAAAGTTGTGCGTCTCCTGTATCAATACCACAATTCGCTGATAAGTTACACTGTGGATCAACGTCAATAAGAAGAACTTTGTGGGATTCTGCCAATATCCCGGCGATATTAAAGGTGTTCATTGTTTTACCGCTACCACCTTTTAATGTAGCGAAAGTAATTGTTTTCATGGTTTTTACCATCCTTTCTTGCTATACAATATGCATTAACTTTCCATTAGAATTATATTAGAAATCCATTAGAAAGTCAATGGAATAATGTATTGTTGATACATTTCTAATACAATGCTAATGCATTTACAATAAAATAATCGTGCATTTGAATTAAAATAATTCGTGTAATTACAATGCACTGATTATTCATTAACCATTATAATATAATTCTATTAGAAATGCAATAACACTTTAATTGCAATGCATTAAGATTGCATTAGAATTGCATTAACATTACAACAACTAATACATGATATGATACATAAAATCCAGTAAAATCAAGGGTTTGTGGGGGTTGGCAAAAGACAATGAGTTGTATTACTTTTTATATAATGTTTATATACTTTTGTGGAAATCTGAAAAAAGATTTGACAAGTTATCTACTAACATATATAATTGATAGCAGATAATTGAGCAAGAAAAAAGGCTATCCCTTTAAGGAAGATAACCTTTAAGGTGTAGGACACTTCCTGAATTGGCAGTTCAGGTTGTTCCGAAGATATGAGGAAACATATCGTCCAGAGTGAATGAACACGTCCTAAGTCATACATATTGTATGTGCTTAGGATATCATAGAACCCTAGTAAAATCAAGGGGTTTGAGCGTTTTTATATACTTTTGGGTAGAAATTTAGCGGTATGTGATCTTATGTCTCATACCGCTTTTTATTGCTTTAATTACTGTCTCAAAAATCATCCTGATTCGTATTACCAGTACGGATCAGACCTACGGTGCATTGGCAGTGCAGCCGTTGGAACACCACAACTAAATAATCAATAAAATCAACTTAGCACAGTTTCTTTTTTGAAAAGAAGAAGTGGTAGGGTGTATTTCATTTACCCTAAATTGTATTATAAATACTAAACCATAATTCTATCCCTGTCAAGAATAAACATGTGTTCGGTCTATTAAAGTCACACTTTTTTAGATTTTTAGAAGTTGGACAGGGTTTCGGGTTTTCTCCTGTATAAACAAATATCGGTATCGGCAAGCCTAACTAATGAGTTGTCGGGGTGGGAAAGCTGCGTCTATCAGCGATCCAATACCTAAGAGGTTGTAGCGAGTGCAAGACCTCATATGCCTAACCAGACCGCCTATTGGTACGGATGGTCTGTACATTGGTTAAAAATAGCACACGGGGGCGAAAAGTGAGCCTAGACGTACATAGGGTACACTTGACCACGGCAGCCTATTCAGAAATGGACAGGTTGCGGAAATGGACAAGCACTGGAAACGGTGCGTAGTGAGGGCGTGGAACTGACCACTATTAAAGTCCATGCGGAGACAATTAGACCGCACTCATAGATTGCACTGCTCTACAAGAACACGGATACCTCATGCAAAAGCGGATTATTCGGTTTTTAGGGTAACAGAGTTTCTTTTTACCATGCACTAGGGGAAACTCTGTCCTGATACAGAAGCCGTTTCCTAATTCCCTACGGATTATTCACTTTCGGCATGGCTAAAGTCAAGTGTTTTGGCAAAATCTTTAATGTAAATCCTTTGAATAAATAAGAGAAAAACATGGTAAAAACGAAAGAAAAGAGTGTAGGGGTAGTCCAAATATGGTATGAGAAGAAAAATGCAAAATGTGGAGAAAATCATTGATAAAATCATTAGATATTGAACAATAGTATTGAACATAGAAAAACTGGTACAGTTGGTTGTATCGGTCTTTTTTTATTATAGAAAAATGAAAGGAATGTAAACAAGATGGCAAAAGTGAATAATGTAGTTAGAATAGTAGAATTTGAGACAGAGCATGACTTATACGCTGCTTTAGAGAAAGATTTGGTAAGTTACTTTGATGATCCTGATTCCAGATGCTACAAGCTGAAGAATATTCAGTTGTTGGATGGAAACCATGCGATTCTGTATTTTGAGGAAGATATGAATACAATCATGGTTTGCTTCGTATTGGATGGAGAATTATTATATGTGGAAGAAGCACCTGACAGGATAAATTATTTCACTATCGAAGAATTGTCATTTATGGAGAATTTGGGACTTGTCACAATAAAAGATACAGAATACCAGATTGAAGAAATTGAATATGTAGTAGATGCGTATGGTATACGCCATGCAGATATTTATTTAAGTTAAAAAAGCGAGGAAAAATATTATGAGTAAACAGTATACAGATGAACAGTACGACACAACGCCAGATTATGAATTGGACACTGGTTTTAGTAACTATGAAAGATTGTTAATTGAACTGAATAATAAAATGTATTATGAGAAGCGTGATTATGAAAGATTCCTGAATGAAAACGGATTAGATGCTTATGAAACATATGATAAGAACACAGATCACGCTAAGTTACTTGAAACCGTGTACTCGATTCTTCAGACTTTACTATCCAACATTGATATGTACAGAAAGATTGAGACAGAATTTGTAACACAGGGCGAAGCTGCCAACGCATTACAGAATAGATTAAAATTCCTTAGAAGTGAAATTAACCGTATTAAAGCTGAAATGCACTATAACGATTCGGACTTTACTTTCATGTACTACACACGATAAGAAGGGAGAATAGTAATATGGGTGCTAATTTAATGTATAACCCACTTGAAACGGTTTTTGATAGTACGATGGAACGTGAAGGAAAGATTGTAACCGCTTATACAAGTGGAAGTGAATTTAAGGCATTTATGAGAAGAAATGATGATGGTAACAATTTTGAGGATAGAATTACACTGTATTATCCGACTACTGCTCCTGTTATGCAAGGTAGCATTGTAGCATATGGAAACAAACTGTATGTCCTGGTCAATCGTGAGACAGAAGAGAATGATTGTTACTACAAGTCAAGTGGTTTGGCGTGTAATGGAATTATTACACTGAATGATGGTATGGTTGTCGGTGTTCCTTGCTATGCCTATAACATGAACGGTTCACTGGTAGACGAAAACCAGATTATCAGTGTCATTGATGGAAACATGGAATTTATTACAGAATCCAACTCATTGTCTCGTCAGATTAAGATAGGAAACAAATTCAATGAGTTTGGACGCACATTCAAAGTAGATAATATCTATTATAAAGATGGAATTTTGCATCTAGTCACAGAAGTTACAACGGATGAACAACCAGTAGAGCATTTGAATATTATCATTGATGGTCTGTCAGATGGAGAAACATATAATGTGGGTGACAGTGTGCGGCTTACGGCAACCTTATATATCAATAACACACTTACAACCGGCACGGTCACATGGGAAAGCACGAATACAAGCGTTGCAACAATTGATGGAAATGGTCTTGTTTCTTTTATTGGTAATGGAATAGTTGCTTTTAAGGCATACTGGGTTGAAAAAAATACACAGAACACAACAAACACAGTGGGACTAGGTACTACTGAAGTTTATACTGTATCAATCAGTGGCAGGTCAACTATTAGGTCTGGATTTAGCAGAACATACACGGCTACTTTAAAAGATGGTAGTGGTAATGAAGTGACAGGGAACTGGGAATGGTCATATGATTTTAATAATCCTAAAATCATAACATTCACACCTACTGATAATAAAGTGGTTGTATTAGTAGAGGATGAAGATGAAGAGCATTTAGGAGAAATCATTATTCTTATAGCACATGAGACTACACATGATATATCTGCATCTATCGAAGTTACTATTGACAGTTTATTGTAAAAAAAATAGAGCCTGACTATAAAATCAGGCTTTATTTTAAAGCAATTATTTTTTAGGTTCGATTTTTTCAGTACCTTTAATCATATTACCTAAATGTCGGTTGATGAACTCGGTCTTTTCTTCGATGCTCATACCGTCCATATAGGTGTTGAGTATGTCAAGGTGCTTTTGTAAACGCCGCTTACGATAGTCTTTTAAGGTTGTAATATCTTCAGATGATATATATTTATCTGCTAAGAGAAATTCGGTAGGTTGGTTCACGTTATCAGGAACAAAGGCTAAATGATAATCGCACAACTCAGCTATTATAATCAGTTCCTTTACGGAGAATCTATCCAGTGAAAGTTTGTTACGAAAAGACGCTATCGGTTTGGATATACAATCGGCTGCCATTTCAGGTGTAACATCGGATGATTTCATCATAGAACGGAGAAAATCTGATATATGAGATACATCCTTTTCATTGTTACTATTCATGGTTACATCATCACTTCCTTTCGTTTTCGTTATGCACAAATAATCATATCATATATTGTTTCATAATGCAAAGTGAAAGAAATGGTAATAAAAAAATATAAAAATAATGAAAATAATTATTGACACATAATGAATAACGTGATATTGTTATCTCAAGTTAAGAAAAGTTGGCGATTTCCTTAACCTACCACTAAGGTACATACATAGTAGATTGGTGAGAATTTGAGATGAACGCATAGCAGAACGGACGGAAATAGTCAGGGTTAACGCTTATGTAGTGGGATAAGTGTTTTTCCTGACATATTCCATGTAAAAGAGAATGTTAATCGCGGCGATGTGATTTTACAGAAAATCTCCTATCATTTGGAGAATATATATAATGTAACAAAGAAACAAAGATTTACGGTCTTAGACCAGAAAGGACGAAACAGTTTGAGTAAAGATTTATTGAAAGAATTGGTGGACTTTACAAGTTCACAGTACTTGAACACAATGTACAAGCCAGTATTAGTGAAAGGTTATAGTGGTTTAGGTGAATATCCTATTGATACCATTATAGTAGGTGACAATTTAATTTTAGGTAATGATCAGATTTCGATTGATGATATTGTCAATGTAGAATTTGGATATTACAACGATGAACACAAGAATAGAATAGAGAAAGTAGCAATAGATTCTATTCAGGAAGTAAAAAATTTCATCGAGAACAGACGCACAAATCCAGAAAGTTTTCCTTTTACACCTGTTGCAAGTAACTTTCCATTTTATGAAGCTGATAAAAACGGCAATGGATATGTTCTGATTGAGACAACAGAAGATAAATATGAGATTATCTATCCTACAAGGAAAACTATATTTCAGGAACAGTGAGAAAAGGCAGAAGGAGAGAAAAAAAGAAATGAGTGGAATTTGTAAGTGGTTCGACAATGGTAAAGGTTATGGATTTCTGACAGGTGAGGACGGAAAGGACATATTTGTACATTATACCGCCATTCAATCTGAAGAAGAGAGAAAGACTTTAAATCAGGGTGATAAAGTAACTTTTGAAATTGTAGAATGTGAACGTGGTGTACAAGCTACCAATGTTCAGAAAATCGTATAGTTATTGAACGGATTTTTTTGAACAATAATTATTAAAAGGATGGTGACGTATGAAAGAATTAGGCGTTGTTCGTAAATTGATGGTCTTGGAAGATTAGTCATTCCAAAAGAAATGAGAAAGGTGTTACATATTGATATTGGTACACCGATTGAGTTTTATGTGGATGGTGGTGGTATCATGTTAAAGAAGCATGAGCCTGATAATATATCTGAAAAAGGTCAGGGAATTAAAAAGCATTGTGAATGACCAGATAGAAGATATTGGATTGGATCAGTGTATAGCGATTGAAGATGAACTAAATAAAATCGAAGCGATTTTATGTACGTCTCCATCATAAAGAGAAAATTATATAGTGGTAAGTATCTGAAGGAACGGAGCAACAACCGTTCCTTATGCCACGTTAAAATATTTTTTCATTTTTTCAAAATGGGGGTTAAAGTTCCCTAAAAAATAATGTCGATATAAAGATTTTTACGCAAAAAAACAACAGATTTTTTCAAAACCTGTTGACAATTATGTCTTTATATGTTACGATAAAAGGTGGATTTGTATCTTCATTTGTACCCTATCTGTTCCACCAGATAAAACTTAGATACCAATTCATTATCTTACTAGTTGACCGCTTGTAAGAGTGTTACTCGCAAATGAGTACACGAAAGTTGTTGTACAAAGTTTCTAAAACTTAATACGCTTTCGATTATATCAAATTTGACAACACTTGTCAAGTGATAATTTTAAGCATATTTTCGTTTTACATATCTTTGCCGACTTAGGCGAAATTTCCAACTTTTTACAATTAAATACTTGGTGTACTTTTCAGAAAAAAGAACAGAAAGAAGTGATATTAACATTAGCAATTCAGAACAACTAAATATTCTACGTCATTACTATAACATGATATTTCCTAGCACATTCAGAGATAAAGAGTTTGTGCGTCTGATTGGCGTTAGAAGAGATTTTAAGGGAAATCCGATAGCAACTAAGGTTGAATACGTCCAGAACTTTCAAGACTATGCAGCGTTTGTTCAGAAGTACAAATACACGCATGACGTGTATAACCAGATTGCTACAAACAGGGGAAATGAAAAAGGTACGAAATCCACACAGAGACAGAGGAAAGTTTTGTTTTTGGATTTTGATAGGAAAGATTTTCCAGACCTAAAGGACGCTTCGGATTTTACGAAATGGATTCATAACAAGCTACCAAAGCTATATCTACATGCATGCATGAATAGCGGACACGGATTCCATTTCTATGTTTCAATAAAGCCGACCTGTAAGATTGATGAAGTGGCAGAGGTAAATAAGGAACTTGTATCAATTTTAGGTTCAGATCCGAAAGCTACACTTGCCACACAGATTGACAGAGTACCATGTACCTACAATCACAAACTGGATGATGGCAGTTACGATTATGAGAATCGGGATAACTGGACATATGTAAAAATGGTAAATAATACCTACATGGTAGGAAGTCAGTTTAAGCAGTTCGACCTTCCTTATATCCGTAGACAGATGGATTATTTCAAGGACACACAGGAGACATACGAAATCTTAGAAAAAGTGGATTGGAATTATGAAGCATTAGACGATTACCCATGTTATTTATGTATTCGTAAGGTTATGAATGAGGGGGCAGACGAAGGACAGAGAAACTTTTGGCATGGTAGGATTGTCAAAATGTTGCAAATAGAAGGATATACCAGAACAAAGATACATTCGATTTGTCAGGAGTATAACCGCAAGTGCAGACCGCCAAAGCAACCGAACGTCATTCAAGATGATACAAACCGATTCTTAGATACGGATTATAAATTGTTGGGGTGCTATGAATCTTTTCCAGTTGGAGACAAACACAGGGAATGGATAGAAGCACAATGCGACAAGGTTTATTGCGGAACTTATCATAATGGAGCGAAAATCTCAATCGAAGAGGGAGACGCTGCAAGGATCAATAAGAAAATATTATTGAACAGGGATTTGCGAACAATGACAGGGAATGAATACTTGATTATTACATTACTGGATGTATATAAAAATTCGTTTGGGAGACGTGGTTTCAGAGTGAAGAACCTGAAAGAGTTTCTTTATTCGTCCGTCAGGAAGAAACAGTGTATTGCGGACAGGCTATTGAAAACACTACTTTTGGAACTAGAAACAAAAAAATGGATTGAGATTACACCTGATCCGAAGCAGCCTAAAAAATTTGATGAAAGCAAGCTGAAACTCACCAGACGATTAAAAGAGTTCCAACAGGGATATATTGAGTTTTATTTTTCGATTGCAGGAGCATTGATTGATGGGAGAATTACACAGGTGGAATACATTGTATTTATCACACTGGTAAGAAATCTCACAGATAAGAAGTCAGTTACATACGATCAGTTAGCGGAAGATTTGGCTATGGATAAGAATAATATAGCGAAATACATTAAGAAGCTACAGAAAGAGCGTTGTTTAATCGTGCAGAAGGAACATACAGATAAAGGATATGAATGTAATAAGTATCATTTTACAAGTCCTGAATATTTCAGAGAACAATCAAATGACAATACAATACCATTCAGTAAAGAGAATGTAACAATAGATATAGATAATGATGATGTAGACAATAAGGAATTAACAATAAAACTCTTAGCTTAGGTCAAAAGACGGTTAGGTGAAGGGTTCAATCTCGGAGATAGGGTTTGGTGTGGAGGTGGGCGCACGCTCTCATTCCATTCCCTACGGTCATTCCATATTATACATATGTATACAATAGTGGTAATTTTAAGCAGATTTTCAAATGGACTAAATCGCTAAAACCATTGATTTATAAGGGTTTTAATGGTGTCCAAAAGAAAAAATAACGTGCGAAATCCAGTGGTAATTTTAAGCAAGTTTTTTACACAAAAAAGTGCAGAAAAGCATTGATTTACAAGGGCTTTAGCGATTTTCGTAACGTGCAATTTGATTTTTATATTAGCAACATTTTTGAGATAAAGGAGAAACATTTTTGAGAGATAACATAGTGACATTAAGAGCAGCGTTGAAAGATTTACCGTTAGAAGAGATTAAGAAAGAGTTGGGCGGTCTGAAGAAGTCGGAACTAATGAGAAGCATTATCCTGAATGAAAAGCAGTATTGCACCTGTACTTATGAGAGATCACAGAGAAACTTTTGGTATTCGGTTGTGAAGCCGACATTAGACAAGTTAGGAAAACTTACGGCTGAAGATGATACAGAAGAAGGTCTTACTGGTTGGGATAAAGTATTATCGAAGTATCTCACGGAATTGGTAAAAGAAGGAAAACTCACATACAAGGACATTATGATTTGTGATGAATCCAGAAATTACAATGTACCTGACAGATACAGTTTTAGTCCATACAAAAATATTATTGTGGCTTGCGAGAAAGATACAATATTTCAGTTTGTCAGTGATATAAGTGTCCTGTTAGGGTGTAGCTGCATATCGTCAAAGGGCATATGTGGATTTGGTGCTATGGAAACATTATTGAGAAAGATTCGTGATAATTCAGAGAATAATATAAGTGAGTTGATATTTCTGATTATGAGTGACTACGATCCAACAGGGTACACAATAGCGAACACATTTACGGCACAGGCTGAAGTGATGGCTAAACAGTTGGGAATGAATGTAAAAATCATTTCAAAGAGAATAGGCATTACACCAGACCAATTATCAGAGGATGAAGTTAAGAATAATATGTACACACCGAAGAAGAAAGGTCTGGACACATGGATGGAAGAGACAGGAGGTATCAATGGTCTTAAAAAAGGTCTAGAGTTGGACGCACTCACACCTGAAAGAATCAGAGAGATTTTCGCTGATGAATTGCAGAACTACATAGATAACGGTTCGTACATTGAAGATTGTAAGAGTTCATATTTATGGAGAAGAATCAGGGATGAAGTAGACAAGTACATTGATGGTATCGTCCGTGAAGTATATACAGATTTGATAAATAAGGTTAGCGCAGAAGAACCAGATATGATGAAATTGGTTCGTGAGGGTGCAAAGGTAATACCGCTTAATAACATCTGTTCAATAAATGCGAATGTTGAAACTTGTGTAAAGAAATATTTTGAATAATGAAAGGACGGATTTTATTATAATGACAGATTTTTACAATGAGATTTTAATAAGAAACGTAGATTGTGGAGTATTATATTTTCAAATTAAGAATGATGAAGTTATTAAGAAATACGAAGAATTGAAAAAGGAAAAGGTTGCATTGGAGCAATCCAAAGAACCAGATGAAAAGCGTCTTGCAGAAGTACAGACGAAGATTGAGGAATTATCAAAGGATATACATACCTTTAAGGATAAGGAAATTAAGTTTTCGGATAAAAATAATCGTTACAGATATTCAGGAACTATTGCAGATTCCTTGATGGGAAGAAAATTGAGACAAGTAGTAAAAGGCCACAAGGATGATAAAGCAATCAGAACGGTAGAAGATAGTGATTATACAGATATTATTATCAACCTGAAATTCAAGTCTGACATTATGATTCCTGATAGCACACCGAAGAGAGGTTATGATCCTGAGAAGGATGCTATTGTGGAATTAGAAGGCAAGAAGATGAAACGCCTGATTTCCAAAAAGGCACTTCGTAAAATGGCATATCGTGATGGTGTGATAATCAATGGTGTCCGTTATGTGAATTATCAGCGTACCAGTTCAAAGGCGAGAACTGGAAACGATTTATTCATAGATGAAAGTTATTTTGATGAAATGGATGGTTGGCAGAATTTAGGAATACCATTTCGCGAAATGGTGAGAAGTGAGGATAGAAAAAATCCTAATCCATATGAAGAAGCCGATATTGTAGCAATTAGAAGTTATCAGAGTTTGATTGCATCGTCAATTATCGGTGAGTTAGACATTGATCCATATTCTATATTGCTTATAGATGATGTGACAGGACACGCCACAATGGATTGTAATGTGGTTGAAAAGGACGAAGGTAACAATGGTAAGGGTGGCGATTTAAAAGTTGTTAGAAAGCCATATACGCAGTACACAGACCTTTGGGATGGACAATCACTGTTAGATAGAAGCGTATTTGAAAATGGTAAATATGCAACCAAAGAAAAGGATAGAACTATTACAGAGCATAGTTATAAGGATTATGGTTTTATTCTACTTAGAAACCACTTTTTTAAAACAGCCGTTTTCAACACCAATTTGCAAGACTATTACAAGGAAAGATTTAAAGGTGTAGAAAATCCCATCCTTGAAGATAGTTTTGGTAACAAATTCCAACCTGAAAATGTTTTGATGGTGACAACCAGAAATTCAGTGAAGATTTTCAAGTTTGCCGACATTATCTGTACATATATGATTGAAGATGATAAAAAGGAATACTTGAAGGAACTGGAAGAACCACTGAATAAAGTAAAAGAAGAGGATTTGAAAAATTGGAGAGCAATAGCGACGGCAAAAAGAAAACTGACAATGTTATTGAATTTTAAACTTGATGCCGATAGTGATAAGCAACCGCCTACACAGGAAGAAATTGACGCTGCAATACAAGCGTTAGATGGTGCAGAAAGAATTTATGATGAAAACCATGAACGCCTACAAAATGAAATCAAATCTCTTTCAAAACCAGTGAAGAAGGAACAGGAAAGATTAACATGGGATTGGTACAGAGATAAGATTAAAGGTCAGAAGTTCGGTTGTTGCAAGACGGAGCATAAGAGCAAGTTCGGAGATAAACAACAGTTATGGTATCAGGTCATTGGTAGTCTGAATTTCAATAAAGAGAAGTTGTGGAAATTGGTTGAACCACAGGTAACAGAAGTAAACCTGATGAAGAAGCATGTAGCATGGTTTAAGCGTGGAGTTGATATGAGAGCCACAGAAAATGTAGGAAATTCCATGATGTTATCATTACTAAATATCAATGATAATATAAGCCGTACAAAGTGGTATACGAATTACAGAAGGTCACAGATTTCAAGTATTGTAAAACGATTGATAGCCGGTAAGGTACAGATTAAGGATTCTGATTTCTGTACACTGGTAGGCAATCCGTTTGAAATGCTAAGAGCGTCTTGTGGAGATAAAATTGAAGCAAGTATCATAAACGATTTTGAGTGTTATTGTACCAGATATGCAGATGGTGAAGAACTGTATGGAATGAGATCACCACATATTTGTAGCGGAAACAATGCCTTACTGAAGAATACATACCGTGATGAATGGAAATGGTTTAATTTCACTGATAATATCCTGATTATCAATTTGTGGGGCAAGGGTGCTTTTCTATCTCCTAAATGGAATGGGAGTGATACAGATTCCGATGCAGCTTATATAGGCAATAATCCGATTATCCTTGAAGAAGTGAAAAAGGTTCAGGCTTATCTCATACCGATTAACGCAGTTCCACAGAAAGCGAAAAAGTATGAATATACTGAAGAAGAAATGGCAAAGGTAGATGGTCAGTTGTGTAATGATTTAATCGGTCAGGTGTGTAACCTTGCAAGGGATTTACAATCTTTGTTTTGGCACTTATACAACACTGGTACAGAGGAAAATAAACAGAAATATCTTCCTATGATTTATGATGATGTTTGTTTATTGGAAGTATTGAGTAATATTGCCATTGATTCGGCGAAACGCCAGTATTTTTGTAACGTGGCTACTGAAATGAAGAAGATTAAGACCAGATCATATATGACCGCAACAGGAGCAATTATCCAAGATGATACGGTGGTTTTTACGGAAACAAGATACAAAAAGAGCTTATCAGAAGATAATATTAAGGAATATGAGGAATATATCAGACGTAGGAATGAAGCTACAAGTACAGAAGTAATTGAGGAAATCAATAAGGAAATTGACAAGCTGCTTACTAAGACAGATTCATATATGGTACGTCCTGATTTTGCAAAGGATTTAAAAGCGTCACCAAAGAAGAAAAAGAAGTATAAAAAGAATGAGACGGATGAACAGAAGGAATTGAATCGCCAGAAGCAGATAGCACTTGCACAGGAACAGAAAATGTTCACAGAAAAGATTTATCGCAAGTTAGAGTCTCCTATGGACATTTTGAAATCACTCATTGAAGAAAAGGTTGTACGTTGTGACAGAACCGAGTATTTAGGTTCATTTGTAGAAGTCCTGAAATCTATTCCAAGTGGAACAAAAGCAGATTATAACCGTATAAAGGCAATTAAGGATATTTGCTATGATGCAAAGAAGCGTCAGGATTTTGTACAGAGTGAATACAATGCTAACCGTAAATCATTCGATGAAATGTACGAAGAGAAGAAAACCATAGAAAAGGATGTTATTAATGACATAAAAAGCCGTGAAGTGACTACATGGGATATTCACAAATTGATTCGTGATGTATTTGATATTCATCCAAAGAAGGATAAACACGGGAAAATCGAAAGAGATTCAGAAGGTAAAGTTATCCTGATGGACAAGAGAGATAAAACATTAATAGATGCAGAAATGGGTGGCTTACTATTACAATGGGTATATGCCGCACATCCTGATAAATTCTTAGAGACTATTAAAGATAGCGGTCAGGGAACAATATCTTATGTGAAGAAGTATGAGCCCAAAAAGGAAACAAGTACCAAAATCAACAGTTTCAAAGATTTGGGAAAACTCCTGAAGGAAGATAACCGTGAAATATTTGAACTGGATGGAGAAAAATATGTTATAGAAAAGCGTCACCCGAAGAAAGTGAAGAAAGCAGTATAAGAGAAAAGGGCGGTCTAGTTACCGTCCTTTTTGACGCAAAAAATCACTTAAAGAAAATTCCCAAAGTGTTCAAAAATAATGTTCAAAAAACACAAGAAAATTAAGTGTTTTTACGAATGTGTGTTTGTGTCGATATTGCATAATATGGTATATAAAAACTATAATTATAACACAACTAAATTATTATTTGCAACAGTAAAGTTGCATAAAATTATAAAGGTATGTTTGTAACTATTCCACAACAGAAAGTGAGGAAGTTATGTCACAGAAACTATTGCGTAATAGGTTATTAGAATTTATCCGTGTGGAAGGTGTTAATCAAAAACACATATCAAAACAAACCAGAATCAATGAAGGTCTACTGTCACGTTACAAAAATGATAAGTGTGACTTAGGCTTACTTGATAGAGAATCCTTAGACCACTACTTGGTGTCTAAAGGATATTAAAATTTTGGTATCTATATTGATGCATGGTAAAACCTTCGGGTGTCATTCCATGCAGAAGTATTGGTATAAATAAAATGAGCTGTCTTTTCGATAGCGTTCATTTAATTCAAATGTTGGGTGTTCATTAAAAGGCAATTTCGACACCTAATGACATTATTAAATGTTAGTAAGTTAAATCTTTAGACTTACTCATAGTTCTATATATTCTCCTTAAAAAATTACACAAACTTAAAAAATGTTATGTAACTTATGTGTTGTCGTAATTCTCTTATCTTAGAATATTAGAAGAAATCTGACATTGTATGAATCTCACTTTTATACGTCCTACAACGATGTGAAATTTGGACATACATAGTTTTAGATTTAATCATTTTTTAACTCCTTAATGTTTCAAATTTAATTAAAAATTGTTTTAGCATATTTTCTTTTAGATTTCTGTTAAGTTCAGTTTTTGTTTCAATTTGAATTCCCAATGTTAAAAAATAAAATAGTCTTTTGGCGGTTTTCCTATTAACCTCCTTTCATAATCGAAAGAAAACCGCTTTATATAAGGTGTTTATCACGTTCATAGTGATTTATATATATTGTGCGATTATCATTACAAAAATAAATATTGAACGGGATTATTGAACACAACGCTATGGGGTGTTTGATAATAACGGGAAAGGAATTAAGATGGAAGATAATAAAAACACTAATTTAGAAGATGAAAAAGACGTAGAATCCAAAGGTGGAGATGGGGCAGATAATTCTGAAACTACCAACACTAAGGACGATGCAAAAGATACCATTACCATGTCAAAATCAGATTATGATAAAGCTATTCAGAGCGCAGAAGATAAGGTAAGAGGTAAATTGTCAAAACAGATTCGTGACCTTGAAGCAAAGGTAAAAGAATTAAGTCCAGTAGAGAAGTCACAGGCTGAAATTGACTTAGAAAACCGTATTGCAGCTTTAGAAGCGTCTGAAAAGGCGGTTACCGACAGAGAACGCAAGATTGCAACACAGGAAAAATTATCGGCTAGTGGACTTGATAAGACACTGGTTGACTATATCAAGGACGATGCGGATATTGACGCATTATCCAATATTGTAGATGAAATTGTGAAGTCTCGAATGAAATCAAGTGGTTACGTTCCAACGGATCACGATTCAGAAGGAAAAGTGACACAGGAAGAATTTTCCAAAATGCCATACTCCAAGAAAGTAGAGTATTCACAAAAGCACCCTGAATCATTTAAAAGATTTATGGGTAAAAAGTAAAGATTATAACGAGTGTGACTTATAGAGGATTGGTGACTAAAATTTTTTTAGTTGCCAGTCCTTTTATTTTTGAACACAAATATTGAACGAAAGTGAGGTAATAAATTATGGCTTTAGTAATTCCAGAGATTTTCGCAGATGCGATTAACGAAAAGATGAGATTAAATCTCAAAGCTGGTACTGTTGCAGTTGACGCAACAAATTTAGTAAGTGAAATCCGTAATGCGGGTGACACTGTACATTTCCCTGTTTTAAATAGAATTGCAGACGCACAGGATTTAACAGACGGTGTAGAAATCGTTCCTAAAAGAGTGTCTATGAGTGATTCTAGTGCCGTTATCAAAGAAGTAGGTAACGCAGTTCGTGTACTCGATAAGGAAGAGATTCAGATTAAGGGTGGTGCTATGGACAAACTTGTAGTTCAGTTAGCACAGAGCATGGCAAAGAAGGTGGATGCTAGTCTTATTGACAGTATGGATGCAGAAGCAGTATATAAGGTTGCTACAAGTGGAGCAGATACCCTTACTATTGCTGAAATGAACGCTGCTATTGCTAAGTTCGGAGATCAGATTGATAGTGACACATTCGCTTGTTGGATTATCAATTCTCGTATCGTTCCTGACCTTATGAATACGGACAGTTTTGTCTCTACCTCTAAGACGTTTGCACAGGATGGTAACGGTATTGTTAAGAACGGTATTGTTGGTTATCTTTACAATGTGCCAGTAATGGTGTCTGATAACAACACATTCGATGAGAGTTTAAATGAGTGTAAAACTTACCTTATTAAGAAGGATTCACTGGGTTATGTGTTCCAGAAGGATATTGTAGTTGAGGAAGAGCGCCAGGCGAAACTTCGTGCGACTGATATTGTAACTACTGCATTATATGCAACTAAGTTACTGGATGCACAAGGCGTTGTTATCCTTCGTAAGACTATTGCGTAAAAGTAAATATGCGGTAAATCTCAAAGTGTATCTTGCACTTTGATTTTTCTCATATATAGGGGTGTAATAGTGCATATTGCACCCCATTCTTTTAAGGCAATTATTATTAAAGGAAGGATGGAAAATATGTTTTCAGGTAAAGAATTAAAAAATTATAGAGTTAGAGAAGGTCTGACACAGAGAGATGTTGCACGTTATTGTGAAGTCTGCCATGAACTTATAGGACAGGTGGAGCGTGGTGACGTTGGTGTGACAGAATACAACCACGCACAAATTGTAAAAGGTATCAATGGTGCAATCCAGGCGAAAGCAAGAGGAACTTTTGAAGCTGACAAAGAAAAAGAGCGTCAGGAAGAAAAAGCAAAGGCAGAAGTTAAGAAATTGGAACAAGTGGCAAAAACTACTACAGCAAAGAAATCTACTACAAAGAAGTCTG
>OGIT01000206.1_pt1 | contig 38761 bp, 34 predicted proteins | sample 1571881 | NCBI WGS metagenome assembly OGIT01 (sample SAMEA2582101, study PRJEB24529) | metagenome | biome: Human gut stool | place: China | collected 2011 | reverse complement strand
TATTATAATTTACATGATTTGCAATTGATAAAAATTCCATTAAATACATAATTTAAGTCAAAAGTATTTTAATTATATATTTAATATAATTTTAAAATGATTGAATACATAACCAATTTATGTTATGTTACATTGCAAAAAATATAAAAGTATACAAAGTATAATTTTAGGAGGAAATAAATTATGTTTAAAAGATCAAGCAAAATGACAGCTTTATTAGTAGCTGCTGCAGCTGTTGTTTCAATAGTTCCAGCATCTGCATCAGAAAGATTAGGAACTAAAGATGGTACTATCGATAATGCACGTGCTTATGAAGGTGGATATGTTTACGATGGTTACAGAACTGATGATGATGATGCCGCTCTTTACTACAACAATGGAAGTAAAGATGTAAACACTGATGAAGATGAAGATTATGATGATTATACATTAGAAAGATATGGAGATAAATATGCTACTGTTAAAGATGGTAGTGATGAATATTTATTAGATTTATCTAATGGTAAAATTGATAATGACGAAACTCTTGAAGATAAAGTAGATAATGCAAAGAATAAATTAAAGAGTAAATTAAATAAAGAAGACAGATATACTGAATTTAAAAATGGAGAAAATGATTTTTCAAAAGAAGATGACAAAGTTGTTGCTAACACAAATAGCTTTGCAAGAGTATTATCAGATAAATATGGAGAAGTTTGGTATCAATTTTCAGCAGCTGGAGACGAAGATGCTATAAAGAGAACAACAGGTGCTGCAGTTAATGGTGAAGTAGGATATTATCAAGGATTCTCTAATGATTCAGGAAAATATATAGATGTTACTCAAGATTGTAATATTTATGCATATGATACTGATAAAGATAAAACTGTAAAAATTGAAGAATATGGTAAAACATATAGCGCAAATAACTTAATGGCAAAATTAGATAGCGTAACACCTATTTCTCAAGATAAAGATAATTTATATGTAGTTGCTAAGGTTGTTATAAGTGGAGATAAACAAAAAGAAACTACACAATATTATTTACAAAAGATTTCTAAGTCTCAAGGAGATAAGAAAGATGGAGGTTACTTACCAAAAGAAACAACTTCTTATTTATTAAATGTTAAAATGGATGAATATAGCGATAACAGATTATATGATGATGGTGACTCTAGTGATGCAGCAGATGTAATCATGAGCTATGTTGATGGTTCAACATTTGATGATGGTGTTTGTAAAAACATCGAAGTGATTGATGGAAATGTTTATGCAACATTAGTTAAAGACAGCAAAATCAAAATGTTCAAGATTAAATTAAAGAAAGATAAATTAGATGTTACAGAAGCTGTAGATAAAAAAGGTGACAGCAAAGTTAAAGACGTTGATGTTTACACAGCTAAAAAGGATTCAGATTGGGATCACGATGTAGTTGATGCTGCAACTTCTAAAGAAGGTGAAAGATATTCTATAGATGCAGATGGTAACACTTGGATTTTAGATAAAGGTAAGATTTTAAAATCTGAAGGAACTGAATTCAAAGAAATGTATACTTGTGATAGATCAATTGATAAATTAGATGTATATGATGAAAACAACTTAATTGCTTGGAGTTCAGATGGTGATGTTTACACTACAGTAGCTGAAGGTAAGAAACAAACAGATGAAGATGCTGGAGTTGACACAGATAAGAAAGATGAAACACCAGTAGTTAAAGCTGGATGGGACAAGAACGCTGATGGAACTTGGGCATTCTACAAAGATGGAGCTAAAGTTACAGGTTGGTTAAACGATAAGGGTACTTGGTACTACTTAGATGCAGCTGGAACAATGAAAACTGGTTGGGTACAAGCTGGATCATGGTACTACTTAAATGCATCAGGAGCAATGCAAACAGGTTGGGTTAATGATAACGGAACTTGGTACTACTGCAATGGATCAGGAGCAATGCAAACTGGTTGGTTATTAGATGGATCAACTTGGTACTACTTAAATGCTAACGGATCAATGGCTGCAAACACAACTGTTGATGGTTATGTTTTAGGTGCTAACGGAGCTATGCTTTAATAATTAAAAATTAATAGAGGATATGTAAATATTCTTTTAAAGGATACCCCTAGAAATTTTCTAGGGGTATTTAATTTATTTAAATGTAAAAACATACCCTAAAATTATAAAGACAGTTGTATTATATAGTGAATTAATAAAAAGAGATTATTAATAAAATGTACATATAACTATAATGGAGGGAGAATATATGAGAAAATCTTTTAATAAAGCAGCAACATTACTTTTATCATTAGCAATTATGAATGTTATTTTTCCAGTTAATGCTGCTGAAAAAAAACAATATGAAACAAATATTGAAGTTGAAAATAATAAGTTACAAGTAGATGATGAGGGAAATGCTGTACTTGAACTAGTATGTGATAGTAATTCAGGATTTGTAAAGAATAATGGAAAAACTGAATTTTATGATGTTTCGGGAAGACAAGCTAAATCATCGTGGATAAATATTAGTGGAAAGTGGTACTATTTTGATTTGAACGGAATAATGGTAATAGGATGGCAACGTATATCAAATAAATGGTACTATTTTTTAGAAGATGGATCTAAAGTTACAGGATGGATTATGGATGAAGGTCATTGGTATTACTTAGGTGAAGATGGTATGATGAAAAGTTCGCAATGGGTAAATATTGATGGTAGTTGGTATTATTTTAATGAAAAAGGAATTATGGAAAAGGATACTATTATTGATGGTTTTAAGATAAATAGTAATGGAATTTCAGAATTAAAATTATAGAAAGTTTGTAATAATTATATATTTTTATAAAAAAAGGCCCAAAAATGGTAATACAAACTGTATTATATATCGAACAGGAAATGTTAGATAAAAGTTAAAACTTTAAAATAAGTTAAACTTTACTATATAAAAATGAAATCTTAGGAGGGAAAGAATTATGTTAAGAAAGTCAACTAAAGTTGCAGCTTTATTAGTAGCTGCTGCTTCTATAACATCAATTATGCCAGCTAGTGCAGCTGAAAGATTAGGAACAAAGGATGGTACTATAACAAGAGGATTTGCTTATGCAGATGGCAAATATGTATATGATGGTTATAGAACTGATGATGATGATGCCGCTATTTATTTTAATGATGGAAATAAAGACAAGCAAATAGATGATTATGATGATTATGATATGGAAGATGAATCACCAATATTCTACGGAACAAAATATGTTACTGTAGAAGATAGTGGGGATTACTACTTACTTGATTTATCAACTGGAAAGATTGATGATGATGAATCAGTACAAGATAAATTTGATAATGCTAAATCAAAACTTTATACAAATTTAAAGAAAGCTGACAGATATTCTGTAAGTAAGGATCAAAGAGATAAAGATTCTGCTATTGTAAGCTTTAAGCCAATATTAGAAGGTAAAAGAGGAGACGTTTGGTATCAATACACTGCATTAGGTGATACTACTACTGGATCAGCAATTTCAGTAGATACAAGTTCAACTTTAACAGGTATTTCAGTAGATACAGTTACAACAGATGCTGCTGCAAAACTTGAAGAAGGTGTTATTCGTAGTGGTTTTACAAATGATAGCGGTAAATATATTGACGTAACTCATGATGCTAATATATATGCTCTTGTAAAGAGTTCAACAACTTCAGATAAGTTAAAAACTGTAAAATTAAGTGAATATGATAAAGATAATGGTGGAGTTACTGCTAAATTCTTAGGAACAGAAGCTATCACTCAAGACAATGATTATATTTATGCAATTACAACAGTAGAATTAACTTATGAAAATGGATATGCTCCAAATGATGCTATTGTAGCAAATAATAATAAATCAGTACAAAAATTCTTACAAAAAATAGCTAAAGCTCAAGGAGATAAAGAAGATGGTGGTTACTTACCAAAGAGCACTACTTCATATCAATTAGATGCAAAAGATCTTTATAGTGATGGAGATGTAGAAGAAGCATCTAAAGTAATTTTAAATGATGCTAGTTTAGATCATGAAATTGTTAACTATGAAGTTAAAAACTCAACTTTATATGCAACAGGTGTTAAGAGTGGAAATGTTAAAGTTTGGGCTATTAAACTTAAAAAAGGTAAGATAGATACTTCATCAACTAAGGATGTTGATACTTATGTAGCTATCAAAGATGATGATTTTGACCAAGATGTAGTTGGTGGTAGCGAAGAAGAATCTAAAAAAGCATACTCAATTGATAAGGATGGAAACACTTGGGTATTAGATAAAGGTAAAGTATACAAATCTAATGGAAGTGATTTCAAAGAAATGTATACTTGTGATAGAGCTTTAGATAGATTAGATGTATATGATGAAAACAACTTAATGATATGGGAATCAGATGGAGATGTATACACTAACGTTGCTGAAGGTAAGAAGCAAACAGATGAAGATGCTGGTGTTACAGATGAAGATAAGAACCCAACAACTCCAACAGTAGGATGGAATCAAAATGCTAATGGAACTTGGTCATTCTATGATGCAACTGGTGCTCAAATGAAAGCTAGCTGGGTTAACCTTGGTGGAACTTGGTACTACTTAAAGGCTGACGGTGTTATGGCTACAGGTTGGTTATTAGAAGGTGGTAACTGGTACTTCTTAAATCCAGTATCTAATGGATACTTAGGAGCAATGAAGACTGGATGGATCCAAGATAATGGAACTTGGTACTACTTAAATGCATCAGGAGCAATGAAGACTGGTTGGTTCCAAGATACTAACGGAACTTGGTACTTCTTAAAATCAAATGGTGCTATGGCTGCCAATGAATATATTGATGGATATTATTTAGGATCTAACGGAGCTTGGGTTAGATAATATTTGAATTAAAAAAGATGAAGCATTTTGCTTCATCTTTTTTTGTACAAGTATATATTAAGTTTTATAAAAAAAGTTAGTAATGTTGAGCCTTTAAATGTTTTTTGCAAAAATAAGAATGTAAATAAAAAATAAATTAAAAAAATAAATTTTAAAAAAGGTCCCCAAAATAAAATGTAAAAATGTATTATATATTGCGATAACAAAATAGGTTATTGCTAAAGAATTAAATTTGAATAATATTATTAGATTAAAATATAGAATTCAGTATAATATAGGCAAAAATATTGTCATAACATTCAATATTATGAAACATATTACTTTACATGAAATAAAATTGATGTTACAATTTATCTGAATTTATATTACTTAGGAGGAAATAAAATGTTTAATAGAACAAGTAAAATGACAGCTTTATTAGTAGCTGCTGCTGCTGTTACTTCAATAGTACCTGCAACTGCTGCTGAAAGATTAGGAACTAAAGAAGGAACTATCACAAATGCAATCGCATTTGATGGTGCTTACGTTTATGATGGATACAGAACTGATGATGACGATGCTGGTTTATACTTCAACAATGGAAAAGATAAAATGGTTGACGAAGATGAAGATTACAGCTACGACAACTTATCTAAATACGGAACTAAGTATGCTACTATCGAAGATGGAGATACTTTCTTAGTTGATTTATCAAATGGTAAAATCTTAGATGACGAATCAGTACAAGATAAATTAGATAATGCTAGAACTAAGTTAAAAACAAACTTAAAGAAGACTGATAGATATGGTAAAGAAGTAACTGTTGATTTTGATGAAGAAGATCAAGTAGCTGCAGGAAGTTTTGGAGATGTTTGGTACAAGTATACTGCTACTACAGGTTCTGCTGCTGAATATGATGCAAACATGAATCCAGTTGGATTCACTAACGAATCAGGAAAATATGTTGATGCTTCACAATTAGCTAACATATATGTATACAATGGAGAAGGAAAGACAATCAAGCTTTCTGAATACAACAAAGATAAAGATGGAGTTGAAGCTTCACTTGTTAGTCTTGATGCTATAGCTCAAGATTCAGACTACATATACGCAGTAGCAACTGTAGAAGTTACAGGTGTTCCAGCTGAATTAAAAAATCAAACTTTCTTACAAAAGATCTCTAAGGCTCAAGGGGATAAGAAAGATGATGCTTACCTTCCAAAAAGCGTTACTTCATACCAATTAGATGAAACTATATATGATGATAGTGATGTTAAGGAAGCTGCTGAATTAATAAAAGGATTCGCAGATGGAACAGATACTACAGTTAAAGCTGTAAGAGTAAAAAATGGTAACATAATGGTTACAGTTGTTAAAGATAACAATGTTAAAGTATATACTTTAAAATTAAAGAAAACTAAACTTGATACAATAGACAAATCACACAAGAATGTTGATACATATGTTGTAATTTCAGATGATGATGATGATCAAGATATCGTAGAAAACTATTCTTATGCAATCGATGCTGAAGGAAACACTTGGGCATTAGATAAAGGTAAAATCTACAAATTCACAGGAACTGAATTCAAAGAAATGTACACTTGTGACAGATCTTTAGATAAATTAGATGTATACAATGACACTAACTTAATCGTTTGGGAAGAAGATGGTGATGTTTACACTACTGTTAACGAAGGTAAAGAAGTAACAGATGAAGAAGCTGGAAAAGAAGACGATAAGACTGAAGAAGTAGTTAAATCAGGATGGGATAAGAATGCTGATGGAACTTGGTCTTACTACAACAACGGAGCTAAGGCTACTGGTTGGGTACAAGCTGGTGCTTGGTACTACTTAAACGCTAACGGAATCATGCAAACTGGTTGGGTTAACGACAACGGAACTTGGTACTACTGCAATGCTTCAGGAGCTATGCAAACTGGTTGGTTATTAGATGGATCAACTTGGTACTACTTACAAGCTAACGGAGCTATGAAGACTGGTTGGTTATTAGATAACGGAACTTGGTACTACTTAAATGCTAACGGATCAATGGCTGCTAACACAACTGTTGATGGTTACAAATTAGGAGCTAACGGAGCTTGGATTAGATAATTAAATCTAATAAGTTAGAATTACTCTAATATATATAAATACCTTATATGGTGGACTAGCTATAGTCCACTTATAAGGTATTTTTTTATAAAAAATCAAAATGATTCGACATATAAATGTATAACTCGGCAGGTGACAGTCACCTATTAAGTACCTAAAAGTGAAAGTAACTTTGTATTATATAATGAGTAATGAAATAAGAGTTCAATTTACTTAAATAGTTATATATGGTAATATTATAACTATAATGAAATAGGGGGAAGAAATATGAATAAAAATATTAAACGTACAGTGGCTATGGCTCTTACATTGAGTGCTTTAGCAACAATTGAACCGGCAAGTTCAATAAACATATTAGGTGCACAAGAAGCTAATGCAGCTACAAGTGACAAAATTTATTTTGATTCTTTAAGAGTTTCAGGTGCAGGAAATATTAAACTTAGTGACAGTAAAACTAAGTACAGTATATATGTTCCTAAAAGTCAAGAAAGTGCAACTATTACTATAAAAAAGGATAGAAGCAGTGATGTGATAACATCTGATAGTGGTGATGTTGATGATTCAGGAAGTACTTGCAAAATTAAAGTTGATTTAGATGAAAAAGGAAGTACTGCAAATGAATTTGAAGTAACAGTTAAAAATGACGATAGTAGTAAATCTAGAACATACACATTAAAGATTTACAGAAAGAATGTTTCAAGTGATGATGATGAAGATAATGATGATATCTATTTAGATTCAATCAATTTAAGTGCTGGAAGCATTGATTTTTCAAGAAAGAAAGCAGAATTTGATGTTGTTGTTGATAAAGATGTTGACTCAATAAAAATTCAAGCAAAGCCAGAAGATGAAGATTACAAAGTAGAAATCGGTGGCGAAGAAGTTGATGAAGATTCCAAGTGGAGAACTTCAGTAGATTTAAAAACAGGTAAAAATGTAGTTGAAATCTATATTGAGGATGAAGATGATGATGATAATCCTCAAAGAACATATACATTAAATATATATAGAGGAACTAAGCCAAGCTCTAATACAGCTACAGGTGAAATAGATACTAAACAAGATGAAATTTATGTAAAGAAATTAGTATTAAATGATGGAGATGTTCCAGTAACTTTTGATAAGAGAATAACTTCGTATGATGTAACTGTAGATAAAGATCTTGAAGATATTATTGTAAAGGCTGAGCCAGAAGATAATGATGATTTAGTTAAAATAAATGGAAGTAAAGCTGATAGCAGTTACAGAAAGAGAGTTGCTTTAAACTCAACTGGAACTACTACTATAGAAATTAAAGTTTATAATGATTATGATGATGACGAAGATGATTATGAAGAAAGAATATATAATCTTAATATAAAGAAGGCAGGAACTACTACTGATTCAAGCCAAAATAATAATAACAGTTCAAATAATAACAACAATGGTGATGCTGGTAATAATACTACTGTAAATCCATCAGCAAAAGTAAATCAATGGGTTAAAAATGAATATGGTTTATGGCAATATAATGATGCTTTAGGAAAACCACTTTTAAATCAATGGTTTAAAGATGGAGCTAACTGGTACTATTTAAATGAATATGGAATAATGCAAACAGGCTGGATAAGTCAAGGAAGCAGCTGGTATTATTTAAATGATGCTGGAATAATGCAAACAGGCTGGGTAAATGATAGAGGTACTTGGTACTATCTAAATGATAATGGAACTATGAAAACAGGATGGCACAAAGATTCTAATGGTAAATGGTATTACCTAAATGAATATGGTGTTATGCTAAGCAATGTTTATGTTGATAGCTATAGATTAGGTGCTGACGGAGCTATGATTAAATAATAATTTTAGAGGATATTCATAAGGAGTATCCTCTTTTTGTTTTATAAGGAAAAGATTTAGGATATAATATAAATTAGTTAAACAATGAATTTTATATGTATAAATAAGGAAAGTGGTGAGTTTCATGCAAGTGCAAAATAATATATTTATATCATTAGATGAATTTGAAAAGATACAGTCAAACTATGATGGTAAAGCAGAATATTATAATGGTCAAATCCTATTTAGCTCGAGAACTTCAATGGCTCATAACAGAATAGTTATGGGCATAAGCTCTATGCTATATAACTTTTTTAAAGGAAGTAAGTGTACTCCATATTCTGAACAAATAGAGGTTATCTTTAAAAATGACAGTGAAATATATAAGTTTCTTCCAGATGTATTTGTAATGTGTGATGATGCAGATAAAAAGGGAGAGAGTTTTATATCTGCACCTAAGATAGTTTTTGAAGTTGTATCACCAGAGCATTCGGACCATGATTATTTTATAAAAGCTAACATATATCAAAGATTTGGTGTACTTGAATATAATATAGTTGAGCAGAGCGGTATGGTAACTCAATATGTATTGAAAGATGGTGCATATAGAACCCCAAAAGTATTGGAAAGTACTGATGAATATATAAGCTTTGTATTTCCTGAATTAAAGTTTAATTTGAAAGAGATATTTTTATAAAAAACAGACTATGATAATAATCAATTATCATAGTCTGTTTCTTAATATATTATTTAGTTTGAGCTTTTTTATTTATAAAGTTAACTGCAGCACCTACTCCGAGTATAATCCAGAATATAGGAGCAACACATATTACTGAGTCATTGAATAGACCTGTAAATAAGTAACCTATAACACTTAAGGCAAGAATTGATCCAAGAATTTGTTTTTCATCATATTTGTTTTTTAATGCGTATAACTTAAAGCTATCAACAATATAAACCATTATTAATACAACAAAAGCAATCAAGGCAACAACACCATTATTAAGTCCAATTTGAAGGAATAAGTTATGGGCTTTACTTATAATCATATTAGTAGTTCCATAAGCGTAAAGCTTACCTAACATATCATGCTGAGGGAAATCAAATGAGAAAGTATCAGGACCAGAACCTAAGATAAGTGTATCTTTTAGTAATGGAAGTGATCTTGACCATATGTATCCTCTTGCAGATGCTAGTTTTTCTTTTCCATTAAATCCTATAGTTTCAGGGAAATCTAAATCTATTTCTTCTAATGTTTTAGGATCTATTAAATGCATACTATTATCATCTCTTGTTATAAACATGAATTCACTAGAACTTCCATTTAATATAAGCATAAGACCATCATTTTTTGTCTTTGACTTTATCTTTCCAGATCTAAATGAAATATTAGAGAAATTATCATCTGTTGTAGTATAATCATATGCTTTAATTTTTGAATTAAATTCTGATTTATAATCTACAACTTCATTTTTAGAATTTCTAAATACATAATCATTGTTTTCAAAAGATATTGTTAAGGTATCTGTAGGTAATGTTAGTACAATATTATTATCTATATGTTCTATATTCTTTACAGGAATATGATCTCTGTAATCAAAATCTGTATTGCTTTTAAATAAACTTAATCCATCAGCAACTAAACTAGGTATTCTATTGAATATTTTTCCGCTTGTTGCAAAGTTTAAACCTACAGTAAATACTGCTAAACATGCAATTGTAATAAGAATTGCTTTTTTCTTCTTTAATAGTAATTTACCAAAGAATATACATGCAAAAACAATTATTGCACCAAATCCTATTAGACCAGCACGGGATGTACTTCCGAATAGAAGCCATAAACCAGTAACACAGCCACCCATAGAAAGAAGTTTTAAGAATATGTCATCTTCTATAACGCACGCACCGAATAAAATAGGCAATACAAGGGCTGTAAAGCTTCCTACATAATTGTAGTGGTATAGAGTACCATAAATAGTACCTGATTCATATGCAAGGGATAATTTACTAGGATCAATATTATAAGAACTAGGAATAGCAATTAATCCACCTAAACTTGTTTTTATTAAGTCAGAGCCAAAATATTGGAATAGACCTAAGAAACCATTGATATAAACTAAAATAAGAATAGGTATAAGTATAAACTTAAATTCCTCAGTCTTTTTAAAAGTATAAATTGAGTAAATGAATAAAAGAATATAACATGCTATTGTTATAAAACCTTCTGATCTGTCATATATTCCCCAAAAAGCAACGTGCTTATATTTTGAGAATAATGTTGATAAGAAAGTGAAACCAAGAAAAATTAAAGAACAAATTATCATTATATTGATTAATTTATCTTTTTTCTCGTAGAATTTTTTGAAACATGTTATGGCAATAATCAAAATTATTGCAGATAGAAAGATTAAACAGATTTCTTTATTTTGAGTAAATAAATCTGAATTTGCACTAGAACCGTATAATTTTAATGTATCTTCATCAGGTTCAGATATTCTCATACGCACAATTAAAGGTACGATTGTCAGAACAAGTGCAATAGGAAAGAAAAATGTTATTGATTTTTCCTTACAGAATTTCTTTAAGTTTTCCATTTGAACACATCCTATAAATAAATTTTTTACTAAATAACTTTCATCGCAAATATGTAATATTATAGCATTGTGAAGGGGATTTTACAATTGACAGTTGACAATTGACAAGGAACAAATAAGGTAAAAACTCTTACAGGATTTTTTTATTTTAGTATTAAAAATATTTTTGGATTTTATTCAATATATAGTCTTCGTGATATTATAAAATCTATATTGCTTATTTTAAGAAATACTTATTTGTGCAAATTGGCACAGGGACACGATGTTAGTTTTAAGAAGTATATAAAAGACTGTGGATTTGCTAACAAATATTACATAGAAACAAGATATCCAGCCGATTCTCCTCTTATAGTAAGTGATTATGAAGCAGGTGAGTGTGTTAAGATTGCAGAAGAAATTTATAATTATATAATGATTATTATATCCAATAAACAATAAAAGGACTTTAAAAGTCCTTTTATTGTTTATTTATTGATTTTGAAATTCACTAGCTTTTAATAGATTCGTCTTGGCTGATTTCTTTATTGGTAATAATAAGTTTTTCGTTATTTTTAAAGCCTTTAAAAGCAGTTTTAAAGATAATTTCTATGTCTAATAAAATACTCCAGTTTTCAATATAATGTATATCAAATTCAATTCTTTTCTTTATTGAAGTGTCACCTCTAAACCCATTTATTTGAGCAAGTCCAGTTATGCCAGGTTTAACTTGGTGTTTAACCATATATAGTGGAACTTGATCTTTAAATTCATCAACAAAGTGAGGCAGTTCAGGTCTTGGGCCTACTAGACTCATATCGCCTTTTAACACATTGAAAAATTGAGGTAATTCATCAATAGAAAATTTACGTATGAATGAACCAAATTTTGTTTTTCTAGGATCATTGTTTGTGCTCCAGCCTGTTGTTTCTTTAGAATTTACTTTCATGGATCTAAATTTATACATTGTAAATATGCTTTTATTTAATCCTACACGCTCTTGTCTGAATATTATTGGTCCTTTTGAGGTACACTTTATTATAATAGCTGTAATAATCATAATAGGACTTGTTAATAAAATTAGACATAAGGATCCTAAGATATCTAAAGCTCGCTTCATAAAGGCATTACCAATGTTATCTAGAGGAATCCTTCTTATATTTATTAAAGGAAGATTTCCTATTTGATCGATATAAGGCTGACTAGGTATGTATTTGTAGCAAAATGGAATTATAGATATTTTTGTTCCACTTTTTTCACAGTCAGAAACTATCTTTTCTATATATTCTGCATCCTTTAAGTCTAGGGCACAGACCACCTCATCAAATTTATACTCGAATAATATATCTAGTAATTGGCTGTAATCACCTAACTTCTCTCCATAAAATCCAGAATCATTTGATACATATCCAACATAATTGTAGCCATAAGTTTTATTATTTTGTATTACATCCAAATATTCAGATGCAGTTTTTCCTGCTCCTACAATTAAAACATGTTTTAAATTCAATCCTTTTTTTCTTAAGTTTGAAAGGATTCTTCTTAAAAATCCCCTTTTAATTATAATCAAAGTTGTATTTACAAAATAGAAGATTATAATTACAAGTCTTGAAATATGTACAAATTTGAAAACAAATAAAGATGATAGTGCTATTGTAATTAAGATTAAATTTGCATTTATAATTTTGCTACATTCTTTTGAAAATAGAGAAGTCCTTACTGGATCATATAAATTAAAGAATACATACAGAACAAGATATATTGGAACTAGAATTATTGTAAATCTTAAATATGTATATAATTTAATATAAAACTCATCATGATAAAGTAAGGTAAAACGTATGAAATATGATATTATCATTGATACAAATAAAATAAGTATATCTGTAAATGCATTTATTTTATTCAGTAAGTTTTGATTTTCTTTTATCATTTTATTATCCCCCACCCTTTCTTTATATATTGACAGATAATAAAATCTGTTAATGTATGTATGGTGCAATAACATTATGACATTAATAATATAATTAGTACAAGTTATTAATTAAAATATAAATAAAATACTACAAAGATTCTCTCTATTAGGTATTATTTTATCTATTAACTATAATTGTCTATTGTAAGATATAAATTGTCAATTACAATATATATTATTATAAATTAATTTAGTGATAGTTCCAACATGCATATTAATCTTATAATTGATTTTTATGGTATATTGTTTTAAATTGGGAGCAATATAAAAATATATATGTGGCTTCAAATGCAACTATAATCCTATAATTCTTTGATTTATATTGTATGTATGATAAAATGTATGTAGTAAATTAGATAGTAGATATATTTTCCAAAAGGGAATATTGCAAGGAGGAGAAAATGACTAAAGGAATAATATTAGCTGGTGGAAGTGGAACAAGATTATATCCATTAACAATGGTTACATCAAAGCAACTTTTACCAATATATGATAAACCTATGATATATTATCCACTTTCAACATTAATGCTAGCAGGAATAAGAGATATATTGATAATTTCTACACCTAATGATCTTCCTAACTTTGAAAAATTATTAGGTGATGGTTCAAGATATGGAATAAATATATCATATAAAGTTCAACCTTCACCTGATGGATTAGCACAGGCGTTTATTTTAGGAGAAGAGTTTATAGGTGAAGATAATTGTGCAATGATATTAGGAGATAATATATTCCATGGTAATGGACTTACAACTCAGCTTAAAAAAGCAGTAGAAAATACAGGACGTGCAACTGTATTTGGATATTACGTAGAAGATCCAGAACGTTTTGGTGTAGTAGAATTTGATGAAAATGGAAAAGTAATTTCGTTAGAAGAAAAGCCAGAAATTCCAAAGTCAAATTATGCTGTTACAGGACTTTATTTTTATGATAATAAAGTTTGTGAATATGCAAAAAGTTTAAAACCATCACCACGTGGAGAACTTGAAATCACAGATTTAAATAAAATATACCTTGAAAAAGGAAAACTTGATGTAATAACTCTTGGTCGTGGATATGGATGGCTTGATACAGGAACTGTAGATAGCTTGAGTGAAGCAAGTGAATATGTAAGAGTTATAGAAAATAGACAGGGACTTAAAATTTCATGTATTGAAGAAATTTCTTATAAAAATGGATGGATAAATAAAGAAACATTACTTGAAAGTGCAGTTAAATATGGAAAGAGTCCTTATGGACAACATTTAAAAAATGTTGCAGAAGGAAAAGTTATTTATTAACCGACAATGTAAGTATAAGGGAGAGTTTATTATGAATTTGATTAAAACTAAATTAGATGGTGTATATATAGTAGAGCCACAGGTCTTTGGAGATGAAAGAGGATGGTTTATGGAAACTTATTCGGCAATAAAAACTCCAGAAATAGTGTGTGATTTTGTTCAAGACAATCAATCATATTCAAAAGAAAAGGGAATACTTAGAGGAATTCATTTCCAAAATGGTGAGCATGCTCAAGCTAAGCTTGTTAGAGTTGTTAAAGGTGCTGTACTTGATGTTGCTGTTGATTTGAGAAAGGGATCACCTACTTATAAGCAATGGGTTGCTGTTGAACTTTCTGCAGAGAATAAAAAACAATTATTTATTCCAAGAGGTTTTGGCCATGGATTTGTTACTTTAAGTAATGATGTTGAATTTGTATATAAAACAGATAATTATTATAACCATGAAAGTGATAGAAGCATTAGGTTTGATGATCCAGAAATTGGAGTTGAATGGGGGATAGAAAACCCAATTCTTTCCGAAAAGGATAAAAAAGCACCATTATTGAAGGATAGTGATTGTACTTTTATATATAAAGAATAAAAGTAATTGAAAGGATAGTTGAATATATGAAAATAATAGTAACTGGTGGAGCAGGTTTTATTGGTGGAAATTTTGTTCACTATATTTTAAATAAATATAATGATTATAAAATAGTAGTAGTAGATAGCTTAACATATGCAGGTAATATGGAAACTTTAGATAGTGTAAAAGATAGCAGTAATTTTTCATTTTACAAAATTGATATTGCTGATAGAGAAGCTGTATATGAAATGTTTGAAAAAGAGCATCCTGATATGGTAGTTAATTTTGCAGCGGAAAGTCATGTTGACAGATCAATAGAAAATCCAGAAATATTTTTAAGAACAAATATTATGGGGACACAAGTTCTTATGGATGCATGCAGAAAATATGGAATAAAGAGATATCATCAGGTATCAACAGATGAAGTTTATGGAGATTTACCACTTGATAGACCAGATTTATTTTTTACAGAAGAAACTCCGTTGCATACATCAAGTCCATATTCATCAAGTAAGGCATCAGCTGACCTTTTAGTAGGAGCATATTATAGAACATATGGATTACCTGTGACAATTTCAAGATGTTCCAATAACTATGGTCCATATCATTTTCCAGAAAAGCTTATACCTTTAATGATTGCTAATGCGTTAAACGATAAAGAATTGCCGGTATATGGTACAGGAGAAAATGTAAGAGATTGGCTTTATGTTGAAGATCATTGCAGAGCTATTGATTTGATAATACATAATGGAAAAGTTGGAGAAGTCTATAATATCGGTGGACATAATGAAAGAACTAATCTTGAAGTAGTTAAAACTGTTCTAAGAGAGCTTGGAAAGCCAGAAAGTTTAATTAAATATGTATCTGACAGAAAAGGTCATGATATGAGATATGCAATTGATCCTACAAAAATTCACAATGAATTGGGATGGCTTCCAACAACTACATTTGATGAAGGTATAAAAAAGACTGTAGAATGGTATTTAGATAATAAATCATGGTGGGAAAACATCATAAGCGGTGAATATAAAAATTACTATGAGAAAATGTATGATAACAGATAAACCTTTAGTATCTATATTGTTAGCTGTCTATAAGCCTAATGAGAATTGGCTTATAGAACAGCTTATTTCTCTGAATAAGCAGAATTATGAAAATTTAAATTTATATGTTTATGATGATTGTCCTGAATATCCTACTAATACAGAGATATTTAACAAGTATATAAATAATTTTGAGTATAAGATTATACGTGGAGAAGTTAACAAAGGATCTAATAAGGCTTTTGAAGAGTTAACTAAGATTGCAGATGGAGATTTCTTTGCATATTGTGATCAGGATGATATATGGGAAACAAATAAAATTTCATTGATGATGGATGAGTTTACGGAAGATGTTACTCTTGTGTGCTGTGATTTAAGTATAATTGATGAACATAGCAACAAGACTCATGAAAGTTTATGTGATATTAGGAAAAGAATTGTTTATAAAAGTGGGTATGGCTTAGCTAAGGATTTGCTCATGACTAATTTTGTAACTGGATGTGCGATGATTGTTAAGAAAAACATTGCAATTAAGGCTGTTCCATTTATTGATGAACTTGTACATGATCAATGGATTTCAATTTTAGCCGCAACTGAAGGGGAGATTAAGTCTATTGATAAACCACTAGTAAGATATAGGCAGCATAGTTGTAATCAGACTGGAATATTAAAAGACGTATATGGTAAGAAGTCTTACTACATAAAGAGGATAGATGAATTTATTATCAGGTTTAATTCGTTAAGGGAAAGATTATCTTTAGAAGATGATAATTTGAAAATGTATATAGATAATTGTTTATTGTGGTTAAAAGCACGAAAGAGATATTCTCAAACAATCTCTCTTAGTGACCTAAAGATAATGATGGAATATAGAAATTTTCATAAAGTATCAATATTAATAGAATCTTTGCTACCTTTTATACCTGATTTTATATTTAAGTATATTATAAAATTAACTAAAAAAGGACTTTTATAATTAAGGAGTAATGAAATATGATTTTAGTAACAGGTGTTAATGGACAATTAGGTTACGATGTAGTTAAAGTATTAAATGAAAGAAATATAGAATGTTTAGGTATTGATAGGGATGAACTAGATATAACAGATAAAGAAGCTGTTAATGAATATATAATTAAATTAAAACCAGAAGCAGTTATACATTGTGCAGCTTATACAGCGGTAGATAAAGCTGAAGATGAAGAAGCAGTGTGTAGAAAAGTCAATGTTGATGGCACAAAAAACATAGCAAAAGCTTGTAAGGAAATTGATGCAAAAATGATTTATATTTCAACTGACTATGTATTTAGTGGGTTAGGAGATAAAGAATTTGAAATTGATGGAGATATAAATCCACATTCTGTATATGGAAAGACAAAATATGAAGGTGAATTAGAAGTAAAAGAAATTTTAGATAAAAATTTTATTGTAAGAATTTCTTGGGTTTTTGGTATCAATGGAAATAATTTTGTAAAAACTATGCTTAGATTAGGAAAAGAAAAAGATAGTTTAAATGTAGTATGTGATCAAATTGGAAGTCCTACTTATACTTCAGATTTAGCACCAATATTATGTGATATGGTAGTTGGTGAAAAATATGGAGTTTATCATGCTACTAATGAAGGTTTTTGTTCATGGGCAGAATTTGCACAAGAGATAATGAAACAGTCAGGATTAAGTTGTACAATAAATCCTATTCCAACAAGCGAATATCCAACTAAGGCTGAGAGACCTTTGAATTCTAGAATGTCTAAGAGGACTTTAGTGGATAACGGATTTAAATTGATGCCTGAATGGAAAGATGCACTTAATAGATATTTAGAAGAAATAAATTATAGTAAAATGTAGAAAGAGATAAAAGTATGAGTAATAAAAAGAAGCTTATCAAATTAGTGGTATTACTATTAATGATATATGCATCAAATTTTTTAATAATTAGATACTGCAATTTGTCAAATAATAACATAAATATAAGCTATAATTTAACATCAGATAAACAAAATGTATATCAGTTATTTTATGGATTAGATAATAATTGGAACGAAGAAAAATCTCAAAAGATAACTTATGATAATGTAAACAAAAAAGAAGTATTTAAATTTACAGTACCTAAGAATACAAAATATATAAGATTTGATTTTGGAGAACAACCATCTGAAATTACAATTTCTTCTTTAAAAGTAACTAATTATGGCAAGAGTGGAGAAATTAAATTTGATGATTTATTATCTTTAGGCAGTCTGAATGAAATTTCAAATTATGAAAAGAATGATGAATTTTTAAAGTTTGAAACATTAGGAAATGATCCTAACATAGAATATGAGTTAAGTTCAAATATTATAAATGAATTAGATGAAAATTTTAATACTATAAATTTATTGTTAAAGATTTTTATATGCATTATTACTGATTTATTGATGTTTGCTTTTATTAAAAAATCTAAAATAATTATATCTTTAATTTTAGAAATTAAAAATAATAAGGTACTTATATGGAATTTATCCAAGAATGATTTCAAAACTAAATATGCAGGTTCTTATCTCGGAATAACATGGGCTTTCGTACAGCCAATAGTTACTATTTTAGTATATTGGTTTGTATTTCAATTTGGACTTAAAGCAGGATCACCAATGGAAAATGTTCCTTTTGTAGTATGGTTTGTATCTGGTATGATTCCATGGTTCTTCTTTCAAGAATCACTGCTTAATGCAACTAATTGCATGATAGAGTACAGTTATTTGGTAAAAAAAGTAATGTTTAAAATAAGTATATTACCTATAGTTAAAATAATATCAGCATTGTTCGTACATTTTGTGTTTATAGGTTTTTTATTTATATTAGCAGGAGTATATGGTTTTTACCCAACACATTATAGTATACAATTAATCTATTATTCATTATGTATATTCTGTATGTCACTTGCATTATCTTATGGAACATGTGCAATGATAATTTTCTTTAAAGACTTAGGACAATTAATAAATATATTTTTACAAATAGGAATGTGGATGACTCCTATTATGTGGAGTTATACTATAGTTCCAGAAAGATTTCAATGGATAGTAAAATTAAATCCAATGTATTATATTGTGGAGGGATATAGAGATACTTTTATTAATCATGTTTGGTTTTTTGAAAGATATTTTCAGACAGTATATTTTTGGAGTATTACATTGGGGATATTTGTAGTAAGTACAATTATATTTAAAAGATTAAAACCGCATTTTGCAGATGTACTGTAATTTAAGGAGGTACAAATGTCAGATATAGCAATTAAAGTACATAATTTAAGTAAAGTATATAAATTATATGATAAGCCGATAGATAGAATGAAAGAATCACTGAGCATATCAAAAAAAAAATATAGCCGAGAACATTATGCTTTAAATAATATTTCTTTTGAAGTACAAAAAGGTGAAACTGTGGGCATAATTGGAACTAATGGTTCTGGTAAGTCTACAATTTTAAAAATAATAACAGGAGTATTAAATCCGTCTAAAGGTAATGTTAATGTAAATGGAAGAATATCAGCATTATTAGAATTGGGAGCAGGATTTAATCCAGAATATACAGGAATTCAGAATATATATCTTAATGGAACTATGATGGGATATACTAAAGAGGAAGTAGATGAAAAAATAGATGGAATTGTTAGTTTTGCAGATATAGGGGAATTTATAAATCAACCAGTTAAGACATATTCAAGTGGTATGTTTGTAAGATTAGCATTTGCAGTATCTATTAATATTGATCCAGAAATTTTAATTGTAGATGAAGCTCTTTCTGTTGGAGATGTATTTTTTCAAGCAAAATGTTATAAGAAGTTTGAGGAATTTAAAAAAGCAGGAAAAACAATATTATTTGTAAGCCATGATTTAGGAAGTATATCAAAATATTGTGATAGGGCTATTTTGTTGAATAATGGTACAAAATTATATGATGGAGATACAAAGGATGCAATTGAAATATATAAAAAGGTATTAGTAAATCAGTTAGATGACGATAAAGCAAATAATTTTGATGAAATAACTAAAACAATTGATAGTAATGTTAAATGGAAAGATAATATTGCTGTCAATCCTAATATAATCGAATACGGAAGTAAGATGGCTGAGATAATAGACTTTTGTTTGATTGAAAATAATGTATTTACTAATAATATATTCAAGGAAAAAGAGTTTATTATAAAAATGAAAGTACATTTTTATGAAACAATTGATGAACCTATTTTTGCATTTACAATTAAAGATTTAAAAGGTGTTGAAATTACTGGTACAAATACTATGATAGAAAAATGTAATTTAAAGATTGTAAATAAAAATGAGTGCAAAGAGATAAGCTTTAGGCAAGTTATGAATTTACAAGGAGGACAATATTTATTGTCCTTAGGATGTACTGGTTATAGAAATGGAGATTTTACAGTATATCATAGGTTATATGATGTATGTAATATTACTGTAATATCAGATAAAAATTCAGTTGGATATTACGATATGAATTCTGAGGTGACAATTATATAAATCGATGTTAGGAAGGTAGAATTTATGGATAATAAAGTTGGGAATGTGAATTTAGATTATACACATTATTCAGGGATAGATTTGTATAGTGATGGGGATATTGAAGAAGAATTATTAGATATTGTTAAAAAGTATAGTGAAGACCAATTTAATGATGTAATAGCAAGAAGAAAAAAATGGCCTATATTATATCATTTATCACATATACGTTCAAATATAGTGGAGTGGATTCCTATTAATAAAAGTGAAACTGTGCTTGAAATAGGTTCAGGATGTGGAGCAATTACTGGTACATTATCAAATAAATCAAAAAGTGTTACATGTATAGAATTGTCTAAGAAGAGAAGTTTGATTAATGCCTATAGGAATAAAGAAAAGAATAATATAGAAATATTAGTAGGAAATTTTGAAGATGTAGAAAAAACTTTAACAGAAAAATATGATTATATAACATTAATTGGAGTTTTTGAATATGGAGAATCATATATATCCAAAGAAAATCAATATATTGAATTCTTAAAAATAATAAAAAAGCATTTGAAAGATAAGGGAAAAATAATTATTGCTATAGAGAATAAATTGGGATTAAAATACTGGGCTGGATGTAAAGAGGATCATGTAGGTGGATATTTTGAAGGAATTGAAGGATATACGAAGACAAATGGTGTTAAGACTTTTTCTAAAAATGAGTTAAAAGAAATATTTACAGAAAGTGGTTTTGATAAATATGAATTTTACTATCCATATCCAGATTATAAGTTACCAATGAGTATTTATTCAGATGACTATATGCCTAGAGAAGGTGAATTAAATAACAATATGCGCAATTTTGATACTGATCGTATAATTTTATTTGATGAAACTAAAGTATATAACGTATTAATTAAGAATAATATGTTTGACATATATTCTAATTCATATTTAGTAGTCTTGCAGAATGGAGGTATGATTTAATGAAAAAAATTATATATTCAAAATATTCTAATGAAAGAGACTATAAATTTCAAATTAGAACAGATATATTACGAGATTGTTCTGGTAAAAAGGTAATAAACAAAACTGCACTCACAGATAGTTCGGTGAAGCATATCGAAAATATATATAATAGTTATTTATTGTTAAATAAGTTTTATGAAAATTCACCAATAAAGATACCCAAATGTATTAAAAAGGATTCAAATGTAGAAATAGAATTTGTTGAAGGAAGAACTTTGGAAGAAGAGCTAGATAAATATTATGAAATGGAAAAATATTCAGAAATGCTTGAAAAAATCAAAGAATATAAAAAGTATATTTCAGGAGATAGTTGTGAGTTTTTTCGTAAAAGTACAGAGTTTATTGAAATATTTGGAGAGGCAAATTTATCACAATCAGTAAAAGCTATAAGTGTTAGTGATATAGACATTACATTTAGTAATATCATAATAGATGAAGATTGGTATATTATTGATTATGAATGGACATTTAACTTTTTAATTCCAATAAATTTTATTGTTTATAGAGCTATAAAGGTATATGTTGAAAGTTCTGAAAAGAGACATGAATTAATAAATAACATTGGATTATACAAGTTATTAGGAATTACAGATTCAGAGATGAAAGAATATGAAAAAATGGAAAAGAATTTTCAATTATATGTTAAAGGAAATTTGATGCCATTAAACGACATATATAAATATTTGGAAAATTATAATTTTAATATAAGAGAACTGGTTGAACGTAGAAGAACTGACGATTATAAAAATTATGTCCAAGTTTTTTACGATTATGGTGATGGATTTTCAGAAGAAAACTCATACAAGTTTTTACAAGAAAGAAATAATGAAGACAGTATTGAGTTTGATATAGATATACCTATTAATTTAAAAAAAATTAGAATTGATCCTTGTAATAATACATGTATAGTTAAGATAAATAATATATTGGGATATGGAAAATCATATTATCCGGTGAAATATACTACTAGTGGTATTAATATTTCTGATGATTTTTTTGGATTTAATGATGATGATCCACAAATAATTTTGGAAGATATTCCTCAAAATACAAAAAAAATATATATACATCTATGTATAATGGATTCATCTAAAAGTACAGTGGCTGAAATATGTAACTCATTATATGTTAAAGATAATGAGTTACATGAAAATAATAGAATGAAAAATCTAGAAATAGAAAAGATAAAGAGGCTTGTTGAGAGTAGAAATGAAACTATTGAAAGTAAAAACAAAATTATTGAAAGTAAAAACAAGACCATTGAAAATATTGAAAACAAACTTAAAGAGCATGAGAAATTAATTGAAGAGAAACAAGAATTTATTGATAAAATACAGAATAAACTATGGTGGAAAATTATTAATAAATTCAAATGAAACTTTGAAAATGATATTATAAACGTTAAGGTTAAGTAAGGAGATAATATGAAAGTAGATATAGTTGTTCCTATATATAATGCATATGAATATACAATTGAGTGTGTGAATTCAGTGTTAAAGTATACTAAAAAAGAAGATTATAATTTAATATTAATAAATGATAAAAGTCCTGATAATAGAGTTGCTGAATATTTAAATAATTTAAAAGCAGAAAATCATGAAAATATACTAATTTATCATAATGATGAGAATTTGGGGTTTGTTGGTACAGTAAATAAAGGAATGTCAATTAGTAAAAATGATATTGTTTTATTAAATAGTGATACGGAAGTTACAAAAAATTGGCTAACTAAAATAAAAAATACAGCATACTCAAATTGTAAAATAGCAACAGTAACTCCTTTAACAAATAGTGGGACTATTTGTTCAATTCCTATATTTTGCGAAGATAATGAAATACCTGAGAATTTTACAGTTAAAGATTATTCTGATGTAATAGAAAAAACAAGTTTAAAAATGTATCCATCGATACCTACAGCTGTTGGATTTTGTATGTATATAAAAAGAAAAGTGATAGATGAAATTGGATTATTTGACAAGGAAGCATTTGGAAGAGGATATGGAGAAGAAAATGATTTTTGTTGCAGAGCATTAGAAAATGGGTATTTTCATGTATTATCTGATGATACATTTATATATCATAAAGGAAGTGCATCATTTAGTGAAGATAAAAATGGTTTAATAGAAAGAAATTTAAAGATATTATTTGAAAGATATCCTTACTATCCTAAGATGATTGAGAAATTTATTGCTAAAAATCCTTTAAAAGAAATACATGATAATGTAAAGCTACAAATACTACTTAGAAATAAAAAGAAAAATATTTTATATTTAGTTCATAATGATTTTTTAACAGGTGAGAATCATCCAATAGGAGGAACGGAATTTCATGTTCAGGATTTAGTTGAAAACATTCAATCATTTAATTCATATGTTATGTTTGTTAGCGAAAACACAATAAACATACATGCATTTATTGATAAACAAATTTTAAAATTTAAGTATATATTATCAGATAATATTGAAAAAACTTTTACATTTAGTTCAAATTCTTATAAAGATAAAGTCAATGAAATATTAGAATATTTTAATATAAATATAGTACATATACATCATTTAAAAACACATACTTTCGATATTGTTGATATTGCAAAGGAAAAGGAAATTGATGTATTTTTAACTATTCATGATTTCTATTTAAATTGTCCTAATATTAATTTTTTATATTTAAATAAGACATATTGCATAGATATTAGAGATAAAGAACTGTGCAAAAAGTGCATAAAAAATGATCATGGATATGATGGGGATTTTATTGAAATTTGGAATAAGGAAGTTTATAAATTACTAAAAAAGATTGATACGATTTTTGCACCATCTGAATCTGCTAAGAAAATTTTCGAACAATATTATATGGATAAATATGGGGAAATAGATTTTGAAATCAATGTGGTAGAACATGGAATAGATAAAAATATAGAGTATACAAGTAAAGATGTTAGTAATGCTGAAGAAAAGTTCAAAATAGCATTTATAGGTGGATTATCAAGAAATAAAGGAAGTGGAATAATTCACAATATAGTTAAGAATAATAAGAATAAAAAGATTGAATGGCATTTGTTTGGAAATATTGGAGATCAGAGATTGAATCTTTTAGATAAAAAAGACTTAATAAAACATGGAAGATATGATCGTAATGAAATAGAAAAATTATTAACTGAGAATAATATAAATTTAGTATGTATTTTTTCAATATGGCCAGAAACATATTCATATACCCTAAGTGAATCTATAGCAGCAGGTATTCCTACATTAGTAACAGACATAGGGGCATTAGGTGAACGTGTTAAGAGATATGATATTGGTTGGACTATTAAGTATGATGATGATTATAAAAATATATTAAGTAAAATTTATGAAATAATTGAAAATAAGGAAATGTATTTAAATAAGAAGGTTAGTGTAGAAAATGTAGTATTGCCAACTAAAAATCAAGTAGCTAATTATTATGAAAAATTATATTTAAAAAATTCTCAATCTAAACTTAAATATTTAGATTCAATAATTGTAAAAAATATGCTTTTAAATTATAAACTTAATAATATAGATATGATCTCATATGATAATAGGGATAATTCTATAATTGTAAGTGAATTAAATAGAAAAGTGGAACAACTTGAAAATGAACTGAATCTAATGAAATCAACATTAGGATGGAAAGTTATGGAATATGTAAGAAATAATGTACCTAATTTTATAAAGAATATGGGAAAAAAAATAATATATTTTTGTGCAAAGTTGAAGAATAATTAGAAATAAAAGCATTTGAAAACTATTCGTAATGAAATTATGTTGGAAAAGTCAAATATAATCATGTTTAACTTTTTAAAGAAAGGAAAAAAGATGGAAGAAATAAATAAAAAAGAACAAAAATATATATACGAAATATTATTAGGGGGATTAGTGTTCTTAATTATTTTTTGTATACTTATTTGGAGCGGATATAAAATTAGACCTATAAAATTTAATGAATCGATGAGCTTAAATAATTTAGGTACTAAATTTTGTATAGATTCTCAAATATATGATGAAAAAAATGAAACCATAATAATAGATGGATGGTCAATACAAGAAGGAATTTCAATTGAGTCATTTGAATGTAATGTTTTATTAAGGAATATAAAAGATAATAGTTATCTCCAAATACCGACTAAATTAGTTAATAGGAAAGATGTAACTGAAGCATTTCATAAAGAAAGTATTAATTATGATAACTGTGGATTTCAAGGAAAAGTAGATATAAATCAATTAAATGAACCTATAAATAATTATGAAATAAATATATATTATAGAAATAATGATGAAAATATTCTTATTAATACTGATACAATATTATCAAAAGGAGAAAATAAATGAAAGAGATAAAAAATAAATTTTATAGATTGCAAAAAAATGATAGTTTTCCGTTTTTGATATTACTTTTTGGTATGTTGTTAATTCATCTTATTATAAGGTTAAATTATGGTGATGATTTATATTTTAAGGATGTATTATCACATCAAAATCTCATTGAGTGGTTAAGGGAACGGTATATGACATGGTCATCGAGATTAATAATAGAAGCTGTGATGGTAAGTTTATTAACATTTTATTTGAAAATATGGAATATAATCGATGTTTTGATAATATTGTTATTAGGTGTATCAATAGCTAAAGTTTTTACTTCATATAACAAAAAAACTAATTGGATTATAGTATGTATGATATTCATATATCCTTTTCTTGATATGAGTTCGGCTGGATGGGCAGCAACAACAATTAATTATTTATGGCCACTTTCGTTTGGGATATACAGCTTTGTAATAATTAAAAAAATTTATAATAATAAAAGTATTAAAAAATATGAGTATATACTATCGGTATTAGCTGTATTATTTGCAGCGAATCAAGAACAAATGTGTGCGATTTTATTACCAATATATGCAGTTATTACAGTATTATTTATGATTAAGAAGAAAAATACGGTATTTATAGGAATTCAAACTGTATTAGTTTTTTTTAATATAATTTTTATTTTTACATGCCCTGGAAACGAAGTCAGAAAGATATCAGAAATAAAAAAATGGTTTTGTGATTATAATATGTTATCTTTTATTGATAGGGTTCAATTGGGATATTCATCATCTATTGGGAAGATTATATTTCAAGGCAATATAATTTTTGTTATGTTATGCTTAGTAATATTAGTATGTATTTTTAATAAATATAAAAGTAAAATTTTAAGAGTTATATCATTAATACCATTAGTTAGCTCTGTATATTGTTCTTTTAATTCTAATTTTGCAAGTTCAATAACAAGATATGGGATTGTTAATTTTGAAAATTATGATTCATTAACTCCTTATATTTTAATAATTTACATTGGAATTTTATGTTTATGTGTTTTAATATCGATTTACTTTTGCTGTAAAGATAAAGTTAAAGCCTGTATGTTGATATGCATAATTATAATAGGAACAGCATCACGTATGGCAATAGGATTTTCACCGACAATTTGGGCATCATCTGATAGAACTTTTTTATTTATGTATTTTTCATTCATTATTGTTGCAATTAGTATCTTTGATGAAATATACTATGAGAAAAGTATTTCAGTACTTACTCCAACTATTGGAATACTATCAGGTATATCCTATTTTACTTTAATATTTGAGATATTAAATAGATAATTATAAGGAGAGAGGCAATGGATAAAATATCGATAGTAATTCCATGTTATTATGAAGAAAAATCTCTACCATTTTTTTATAAAGAAATAGACAAGATATCAAAACAAATGAGTTATGTACAATTTGAGTTTATATTTGTTAATGATGGTTCAAAAGATAATACACTAAATATTATTAAAGAATATTCTAGTTTAGATTCTAGAATTAAATACATATCATTGAGCAGAAATTTTGGAAAGGAATCAGCTTTATATGCCGGTCTAGATAATGCTACTGGAGACTATATTGCAGTTATGGATGCAGATCTTCAAGATCCTCCACAGTTATTAATAGAAATGTACAATATTCTTATAAATGAAGATTGTGATTGTGTGGCAACTAGAAGAAAAGATAGAAAAGGTGAACCACCAATAAGATCATTTTTTGCAAAATGTTTTTATAAGATAATTAATAAAATCTCTAATGCAGATATAGTTGATGGAGCGAGAGATTTTAGATTAATGAAGAGAAATATGGTAAATGCAATTTTACAAATGAAAGAATATAATAGATTTTCTAAAGGCATATTTGGGTGGGTAGGTTTTAATATAAAATGGTTAGCTTATGACAATGTAGAACGTATAGCAGGTGAAACTAAATGGTCTTTTTGGAAGTTATTCAAGTATTCAATTGAAGGAGTAGTAGCATTTTCTACTATGCCATTACTAATATCTTCATTTGTTGGTCTAGTACTTTTTATAGTATCTCTAATTATGATTTGCTTGATTATAATTAGAACATTAAGTTTTGGAGATCCAGTAGCAGGTTGGCCATCTTTAGTTTGTATAATATGTTTTGTTAGTGGAATACAATTATTCTGTACTGGAATATTAGGACAATATTTGGCTAAAACATATATGGAAGTAAAAAATAGACCTATTTACATAATTAAGGAAAGTAATGTAGAGGAACATAATGAAAAATTTAATTAATCAAATTATAAAGTTTGGTATAGTAGGTGTATTAGCATTTTTAATAGACTATGTTCTATTATTTGTTTTAGTAGAGTATTTAGGTATGTATTATTTAATTTCATCTGCAATATCATTTACAGTATCTGTAGTATTCAATTACATATGTAGTATGAAATTTGTCTTTGCTCGTAGAGATGATATAAGCAAAAAAAAGGAATTTATAGTATTTTTAATATTAAGTATAGTTGGGTTGCTTATAAATCAAGCTATGATGTGGATTATGGTAGAAAAATTACTTATTTATTATATGATTTCAAAAATTATTGTTACAGGAATTGTTATGATATGGAATTTTATTAGTAGAAAAATATTTTTAGAAAAAAAGTAAAATAAAAATTATATAAGAATAAATTAAAATTTAATTATATGAGAAAAATATTAGAAGAATAAAAACTTTGGTGGCAATTTTTATGCAAAAGCATAGAGTTGCCGCTATTTTTGTTTTAATACTTTAGAAGTTGGGATATAATTAATATAATATTTCAAGTTATAATATCAATAAAATGTAAATGAAAGGATAGAAATCAGTGATTATATCAATAATTTGCCCAATATATAACGGACAAGAGTATATCGAAAATTTACATAATAATATTTTAAATCAAGACTTAAGTCAAGGACAGTCTATAGAAATACTATATGCATTAACAAGATGTAGTGATAAAAGTGAAGAAATACTTAAATCCCTAAAATGCGACTATACTTTAATTGAACCAAAAGATTTTTCTCATAGCACAACAAGGGAAATGATGTCTAAAAAAGCAAAAGGGGAAATAATCGTGTTTATTTCTCAGGACATAAAGATAAAAAATGACTTGTGGCTTAAGAATCTTGTAAATCCAATAATAAAAGGTGAATGTGAAGCAAGTTTTAGTCGACAGATTGGTGAAGATGACAATATAGAGAAGTATACAAGGGAAAGAAACTATCCAGCAGAATCAAGAACTGTTTCTAAAAATGATATAGATAAATATCAAATTAGAACATTTTTTTATTCAGATGCATCATCAGCAGTGTTAACTAAAGTATATAGAGAGCTTAATGCTTATGATGGAAAGAGAATGCCTACAAATGAAGATATGTATTTTGCTCATAAGTTAATTAATGCAGGATATAGAATTAAATATTGTGCAGATTCTGAGGTTTATCATTCTCATGATTTTACATATAGACAGCTATATAAACGCTACTATGATACAGGAATATTTTTTAAGCAGAATAAATATTTCGAGGATTATAAAAGTAACGAGAGTGGTGTAGACTTAGCTAAATATGTTTTTAAAAGATCAATTGAAGAGAAAAACTTCAAGGTAGCAATTAGTGTGTTGCCTAATTTTGCAGTAAGATTTATAGCTAAACTTATTGGAGAAATTTAGTATTTGAGAATAAGTAATTTATATTATGAGTTAATTTAGAATAATCCAATAAGTGTTTAAAATATAAAGACCCATGCCAAATCAAAGATTTGGCATGTCTTATTATGATAAAAAGAAGTCTTTACTACAGGAGAAAGCTTTATGGAGGGCAGGTTTGAGAAGGTGAAGATTATTATGAACTAAAAAGAGCAGTCTGTATTAAATTTTATTTTCCATATCTAGAATCATTATGTTTTGTAATATCACTTATTATTATGCTTTTTCCATTAGTTTTTTCTTTATTAACTCTATAAAAAATTCTGCAAGGAAATCCAGAGGGTGTTGAAAATCCTATATGTGCTCGTCCGTCATTCATTTTGCCTCTATTCATTGACAAAGCCATAGGATTATCAGTCATATGCATTTCCATAAGTACAGCTTCAATATTTCCAAGTTCATTATATTGAAAATTTTTTACTACAGATTTTATAACATTATTTTCAAATATAAACCTTTTAAATACGATGTTCCATCTACTTTCTAAGTCAGTTGTGTTTTTATTAAGCTGCATAAGAAACTTATTATTACTTTTTTCGTATTGTGTATTTAATTCAACAATATGAATACTGTCTTTATCTGCTTTTTCTTTAAGATTATTGATTTCGTCTTTCTTTAATTTAATTTCACTTTCTGAATCATCAATAATAGTATAAAGCTCTTTTATATCTCTATTTTTCAATTCTAATTCTTTTTTTGCATTTTCATATTCATTTCTTATATTATGAAATTTTTTCTGTTCTTCTTCACTTAATTGCTTGAATTCATTATCTTTTATATTTAATTCATTTTGTATATATTTATATTTATTTTCAAGTTCTTTACATTTTTGTTCCAATTGAAGTTTTTCTTTATTTTCTTTTTCTTTTTTACTTTCTGCATCTTGTATCTGTATATTTAATGTATTAATCTTTTCTAAATAATTATTTATATTTTTTTCATTTATTCTAATATTTTCTTTTAGTACATTATATTCATTTTTTAAAGAATCATTTTCTTTAGAAAGTTTGATAAATGCTTCACTTTTTTCTTCTGCTTTTTCTCTTTCAACTATAGGTAGCCAGCTTGGAAGTTCTTCATCTTTAGGTGTAAAGTTTCTGCCATATGAACGTACACTTATCCATACAGTTTGTGCAAGAAGCTGATAAATAATCTTATTTTTACTCCTATTAAGCATAAATACTTCAACACCAATTAAAGCCAGCCAACCCGCTGGCCCTGTTATAAATGCCAAAGCAGATGTTGCTCCAGTGTATGCAGCAAAAGGTAGTGTCATTCCTAAAGTTGTTGTAAAAATAGCATGCATTATTGTTGTAAGAGCCATATATGCCCCAAAGCCTGATGTGTTTACTACAAGCATACCAACAGATGTTCCAGCTGCAGTTGTGAGCATCTTTCTTACTTCTTTACCTGTCAGATTATTTATTCCAAGAGCCTTTTTTAATTCCTCTTGTTGATCATAATCCATTCTGTCTATCTCATACTGAATAGCTTTATCAGTTTTTTCTTTTTCTTCAGAAGTTTCGGTTTTTAATTTTTCTTTGGTCTGGCTAAGAAGTTTTTCATTATATCTAAAAAATATTCCGTCTGCCTTTTTTGCGGGAGTTAGATCTTCATTTATTTCCTTCCTATAACTTTTAGCTGCATTATCAATTACACATACTGAAATTATATCATCAGAATCATCTTCATTTATATTTTCACCAATAGCCTTCAGTTTGCTTATAAGCGTATATCTAATTTTTTCTTCAAGCTGATTTTTTGATAATGCTTCAAGTTTCTTCTTGTTATCCTTTAATCGTTGTTCAATTGAAATTACATTTGGTTCATTTATCTTTTTACTGTTAAAAAAATCACCAACAAAATTTACCGCTTTTACAAGCGATTTCTTAGCCTTTTGTCCCATTTCACTGCTTATATTAGCTACTGTCATGGTTTCTAAAGTTGCAATTAAATACTGTAGTTCTTCTGTATCCATTTTATGTATTCCATTAAAAATATTAGCCATATATGTTCCCCCTTTACTATATATTGTAACTAAATATATAAATTTAAAGCAATACTAAAAAAGTTATGATTATAAGAATAAAAGGATATTCATATCTTTTTTAATATTTTTAAAAGATATGAAATCGTCTAAAAAGTAACTTCAGTCACAAGTTCCCTCAGTAGCACCCGAGAGGTCCAGAAAACTCCAGTGGTAAGCTTTATACAAAAGTATAGAGTTTGCCACTGTTTTTGTTTTAATAACTTAAAATTTGGGATATAATTAATATAATAAATTCTTGTTTACTTTAGATTTATTCGAAAGGCGAAGTGAAAAATGGAAAAATTAATGATAAAAGATTGCCAATTAAATAATGAATGTTTAAAAGATGTTTTATCTATAGGTATATTTGGAAGTTATCATGAAGAATGTTTTGATAAGAATAGAAGTGATATTGACGTTATGATCCTTTTGAAAAAGGAATTAGATTTTGATGAAGAATTTGAAATTGAAGATTATTTAGATGGCATTTTACCAGAATACTTTAATCATAATAATATTCATTATACTTTTATACATGATTTTAACTATCCATTTAGTGAACTTTTACTTATGAGTGAAGATAAAATAATATTTGATGAAGAAAAGTATTTAGATTATTTACTTGGATATTCTGCATTTAAAAGAGATAGGGAACCATTGGAAGTTATTAGAAATGAAAATTTAAAGGAACTGGAGGCTATAAAGAATGGTTTATTTTCCTAATAAATCAGGGCCTGAAATTATTGAATTATCCAGCGACTTTGGATTTATTTCTAAAGAAGATTCAAAAAAGCTTCAAAGTATAGTGAAAATTAGAAATAGATATACTCATGATTACTATCAGAGAAAATTAGCACGTGAAAGAATTCTAAAAATTTGTAAGACGGAATTATGCTTTTTAAAGATGTTTCTAAATATATCAGAAGAAAAAATTTATCTTGAGTTAAGATAAGTTTTAGTGGCAAGTTTTATGCAATAACATAAAACTTGCCACTGTTTTTGTTTTAATGAGATTAAATATGGGCTATAATATAAATATAATTTAGTGACCGTTGTTAAATAAAAAGGAAAGAAGGTGTAACTTTGAAGAAAACAATTCAGGTAGGAACATCAAATTTTAAAGAAATGATAGAAGAAAATCATTATTTCGTGGATAAAAGCTTGCTTATAAAAGAATTCGTACAAAATGGAGCAAAAGTTATATTAACACCAAGACCAAGACGTTTTGGTAAAACACTTAATATGAGTATGCTTAAATATTTTTTTGACATAGAAAATAAAGAGGAAAATAAGGATTTATTTAAGGGTTTAAAAATAGAAAATGAAAAGGAAATAATGAAGATGCAGGGAGAGTATCCTGTTATTTTTCTTTCTTTTAAAAACGAAAAATATACAACTTTTGAAGAATTTAAATACGGAATAAAAAGCCTTATGATGGATATATATAGAGATAATGTTTATTTGCTAGAAAGTGATAATCTTATAGATCAAGATAAAGAAAAATTCAATTCTATATTAACAGGAAAAGCTGATATGGTGGAGTACTATAAAGCTTTAAGCACTTTAATGTATTATATGAATATACACTATAATAAAAAAGTTATGTTATTTATAGATGAGTATGATGTACCTGTGCAGGAAAGTTATCTGAAAAATTACTATGAAGAAGCAATAAATGTAATAAGAATAATATTGACAGCTGCACTTAAAGATAATGTATACTTAGAAAAATCTCTAGTTACAGGAATTCTTAGAGTGGCGAAGGAAAGTATTTTTTCAGGACTTAATAACCTAGAAGTCAATACAATTCTAGGACTGAACTTTAATAATAAATTTGGATTTGAAGAAGATGAAGTCAAAGATTTACTTCAATATTATGATTTGGAAGCAAAAATGGATGAAGTTAAGAATTGGTACAATGGATATATGTTTGGCGGAAAAGTTATTTATAATCCATGGTCAGTGCTTAATTATATTAAAAATTATGAACAGGGCTTTATGCCATATTGGATAAATAGCAGTGGAAATGAATTAATAAAAAGACTTCTATCTAGAGGCACAAAAGAAACAAAAGAGTGCCTTGAGGAACTTATAAAAGGAAATACTATAACTAAAATAGTTGATGACCATATAGTTATGAAAGAAGTAGATGAAGATGAGGAAAACATCTGGAGCTTCTTAACAATGAGTGGTTATTTAAAGTCAGTTAAACAAGAACTTATAAGAGGAAAAATTAAGTGTAATCTTAAGATACCAAATGAAGAAGTTAAAATTTTTTATGAAAATCTAATAGTAAAGTGGTTTAAGGAAAGCCTTACAAGTCAAAATTATAATATAATGTTAAAAGCTTTAATAACTAAAGATGTTGAAGTTTTTGGCGGATTCTTTGAACGATTTGTTTTAAATAATGTAAGTTATTTTGATGTATCTGGGACAGAACCGGAAAAAGTATATCATGCATTTGTACTTGGAATGATTGTTTCTTTAAATAATGAATATGAAGTTAAATCTAACAAAGAGAGTGGATATGGTAGATATGATGTTATGCTTATTCCACGCGACAGTTCAAAACTTGGAATTATAATTGAGTTTAAAAAGATTGATGATTTTATGAAGAAGAGTATAGAAACAGGAATACAAGAAGCATTAAAACAAATAGAAGAAAACAAATATGAAGCGGAACTGATAGATAGAGGTGTTGGTGATATTCTAAAACTTGCTATTGTGTTTAAAGGAAAGAAAGTTAAGATTGTTGAAGGATAGCACTCGAAAGTTGTAAAAATCTCTGGTGGTAGGCTGAATATAAGGAATAAAGCCTGCCACCGTTTTATAACTCAAAATCTAATCAAGCACTTTTCTCAGAAGAATCACTTTTATTATCAGTATCAACAACAACTCCAAGCTTAGCAGAAATTATAGTGTTGAGTTTATTTATAGAAGCTGATAATGAACTAAGCTGTTTTTCTAAACGAATTAAAAGATATGCGCTTACAGCAACAGGAAATCCGTTATTTACAATAAGATTCATTAACTCATTAATTTCCATGTAACTCACCTCCATAAAAAATAGGTTGTAACAGTTCATAAAGTTTTCTTAATGCAGTATTTTTTCTTTTTATAGCAGCTGAATATGATATGTTTTTTAAAACTGAGAACTCTTTTAGTGTGTGTTTAGAAGAATTTTTTGAAAAAAATAAGAAGGTTATTATTTCATGTTCAGTATGTGTAAGTTTATTTAATGCATTCATAATTTCAGTATAATCACATTTTCTACACATTAAATCTTCTGCATTAATTTCATTTGAGATCAGACTTCTTTGAAATTCATCTGTTATTATAAGGCAGTCATTTCCATCAAATATTTTTCTATTTTGATTTTTACGTATCAAGTCATACAGATTATTCTTTATTCCATTTGTGGCATAGGCAACAAATCTATGATTTTCTAAGTTATATGATGACACACATTTAAAGAGACTTTGGAAGCATTCATTTTGCAAATCATAAAAATCATATCCGTGGATGAAAGTCTTGCTGCATAAATTTTTTATATAAGGGGTAAATTCCTTTGCTAAATTTTCTTTAGATATTTCATTACCATCTTTTGATTGTTTGACTAATGTTTCAATGTATTTGTAATCCATAAACTTATGGCCCCTCCCTTAAGGAAAGAAGGTACCATTTTTAAATTGATATTATATATTGTAATTAGTATTTTTAAAAGTTAATTTGAACATATAGTATAATTTTTATAGCTGTTAACTTAAATATACGTTTGATAAATTAAAAGTGACATATCAATATGAAAAAATAAAATATTTAAGCATTATTTACATCTGCAGCAAATTTAAATAATAGTCACCTATATGAATTCCATGACCATGGATATTTTTCCAATACTTAATAATTTCTAAAAGTCGTTCTTCTGAGATGTTTAGATGTTCTGAGAATTCATAAATGTTGCGGGCACCTTTACTGAGTGGTTTTAAAAGATCATCAGGATGTAAAAGTATATTATGTCCTTCACGTCTTGCTATGATTTCTAATTTTAGATTTTTTATATTAGTAAGATCTGTTATGTTTCCATATGTTTTGCGATGATGTCCTAGTTCTTCAACAATAAGTTCTATTTTTAAACTTTCAGGAATATTTCTATTTATTCCTATATGACCATCAACATATTTGGCATAAGGTATACCAGGTTCAACATCAAGCTCATAAACCTTTATACCTTCTCTCTCTAAATATATAATCAGTTTTTCATATTTAGATAAATTATATTCTTTATGAAAGTAATTCATTGATTTATTCCATCCTTTCTTGTTGAAGTTAGGCATATTTCTAAAAATTATTTCTTATTCTTATCATTTAATATTGCTTGTAAAAATACAGCATCAATTTCTTTTTCCTTATCAGGATCAATTCCATCATTGTGTGCAGCTATTGTTGTAAACATTTCTTCTAATGTGGCTGGCTGAGAAGATGAAGTATATGTATTAGTTTCTGATTCATTATTATGATTATATTTCGAATTATGTTTAGCTTGATTAGTTATCTCAATAGATTGGTCACAAGTCTGTACATATTTATCTATTGAAAGAATATCAAAGATATATTCTAGGATTTTTTTTCTTCCTGTTTCGTTTAATTTTAGAAAAGCATTATGTAAATCTACTATATCACCATCAGTTTCATTTTTTTTATCTTGTGATAGTAGATAATCTTCATCCCATCCCATAAGCTTATAAGGTTCAATTTCAAGTCCTTTAGCTAATTCTTCAAATCTATCTATTGGAATTCTGTTTATTGCTCCTGTTTCATATCTTTGAAGAGTAGAGCTTCCAAAACCAGTTCTTTTAGATAAATCTTCATATGATAAATTTAATTCTTCACGTCTTTTTTTTATTCTTGCGACTATTTCTCTCATTTTCTTGTTATCGTTCATAAAAAAATCCTCCATAGATATATTATAAAAACGAATAAATGTAAATGCAATATAAATGTAAAAAATATAGATAATTTACAAAATAAGGTTGAAAATATTATTCTGGGATGATATTATAAAAATATCCCAGAAATGATTAAAGGTATTTTTGTATAGAGGTGGTGAAATATTTGATTAATGAAATAAAAGTTGGTAAAAATAATCTGCTTGTGAGAGAAGTTGCAAAATTAGCTTCAAGATATGGAGTGATTATAGGAGAAAAAAGGTTATGGAATATTTTAAGGGAATGGGGACTTATATTTAAGAACTCAACAGAACCAAAACAATGTGGAATTGACAGAGGATACTTTATTGTTATTGAAGGTTTCGCACAAAATGGTCAATATAGATTTCCTTTTTATACAACGAGAGTTACACCAAAGGGACAAGAATATATTATAAATCGAATAAGGTTAATGGACAGTGAAGAATTTATAATTGAAGATTAGAATAATAAAATTTGAAAGAATGGTTAAGTTTTTAGATTGATTATATTGTAGTGATTATATTGTAGTTGTTAGCTGTAAACTATATAGATTTGGGGATGATGTTTATGAATGTTATATTGATTTATGCACGTATTAAAGACAAGCTAACCAAAGAAGATGCATATGAATTAAACAAGCTATATATGAGTGGATTAACTTATAAAGAAGCAATGGATAAGTTAAAAGAAATAAAAAATAAAACGTTTTCTAAAGAATGATAAAGGGGGGATTTTTATGGCTGAAAGAAGAATGCTTTCACGTACAATATTGGATTCAGATAAATTTTTAGATATGCCGCTTACAACTCAGGCACTATATATACATCTTATTATGAATGCAGATGATGATGGATTTTTAAATAATTCGCAAAAGATAACAAGAATGATAGGAGCAGGAAAAAAAGACTTTGAACTTTTAATTTCAGCAGAGTTTATTATAGATTTTAATAATGGAATTTGTGCAGTTAAGCATTGGAAACTCCATAATTATATAAGATCGGATAGATACAAGCCTACTGTTTATCAAGATGAATTGAGCAGACTTGTTATTGCTTCCAATAAAGTATATGAAGAAAGTAAAACCTACGGAAAAACAAAAGTTTATGATGCAGATACTAATGAAAAGCTAAGCTATAGCAATAGTGATGAGATTATACCAAAAGCAGAAATAAAAGGTGATGATAAATCGCTAAGAGATAACAATATTGAAGATATTATAGGCAAGGATAACCAAAAGGATATATTTTTAGAATCAGAAACTGAGGTAAATGAAGAATCATATAAATGTGATGGAAATTATGAGTTTTCAGAACAAAAAGTAGATGGTATACCAAGTGGCGACCATATGGAAACCCAGAATAGGTTAGATGAGATTAGTGTAGATAAGGATAGTATAGAGAAAGTAATGAGAAAGTGGAATTTATTAGGTATTTCAAATATATCATGCATAAAAAATACAAGACAGAAGCTATTAAAAGCAAGAATTAAAGAACATGGTACAGATAATGTGATCAATGCCATAGGTAATATTGAAAAATCAAGTTTTTTAAAAGGTCAAAATGACAGGGGATGGGTAATAACCTTTGACTGGTTTGTTAAGCCTAATAATTTCATTAAGGTTCTTGAAGGAAATTATGATGATAACAATGGTTCCAATGGCGAGAATTTTATAAGGGGCAGTTCAAGTTCAAAGAAACTATCTTTTAATAACTTTCCACAAAGGCAATATAATTATGATGAACTTGAAAAGAAGCTCCTTGGATGGAATTGATTATACGTTGAAAAAGGAACCACCAAAAGGCAGTTCCTTTTCATTTATATCTTATTCTGCATCAAAAGTTGTGATTTTTCTTTGAGTAAGCTTGGCTTCAACTTTGCTTATATAAGCACCATTCTTTGTTTCAAAGATATCATTAGAAATGATATTATCCATAAGAGCATTAGCTTGCTCAGAAGTA
>OGIT01000191.1_pt1 | contig 40970 bp, 45 predicted proteins | sample 1571881 | NCBI WGS metagenome assembly OGIT01 (sample SAMEA2582101, study PRJEB24529) | metagenome | biome: Human gut stool | place: China | collected 2011 | reverse complement strand
ATTCTAACGATGAAATGTTTCCGTCCCCATTAGGAGATTATTTACTTTAACATGTGGCAAATACTGCCGCAATCCATATTACAACTAAATGCATATAAGGAGGTGATTAAATTGCGAAATTGTAGTACCTGTCCAAAGCGAGATTATTGCATTCCTGATGAATGCGAGGATTTGGGCATAAAAAATGAGCCTGATGATGCGGCAACATCAACAAGCTCAAATTAGAAATATATCCACTTAAAGTATACCACAGAAAGGACATCTTATGGAATTCTTATTAGTTACTTACGATACCAGTGATTATTACTGGCAAAATAACACACCTATGCATAGCCCAGATGAATTTTGGTTTAGATATTACGAATCCGATACAAATGTTCCAATCGATAACATTGGTGTTGGTGATTGGGTTGTTGTTAAATCGAGAAACGGCTTAGGCGTTGCTCGTGTTTTGAAAAAGGCAAAAGACCTTGATACTGTTCGGATGCAAGGTTTCAAAGGAAATGTAGTCAAACAGGTCATTGCAGTTATCGATACATCAAAATGTGATAAGCGTGAAAGTGATCGAGCTAAATTGGAGGACATAGAAAAGAAACTCGAGCAAAAGGCTAAGAACGCTGAGCGCTTGACCATGTATCGGTTGCTTGCAAAAGATAATCCAGAATTCTCGGCATTACTTACTGAGTATGAATCTGTAAAGGCGTCTGTCGATGAATTATAACGCTTTCATCAACTCCAAGTCTAAAATGTCAGAATCTCACGGATTTGTTATCGACGCAGGTATGTTAAACAAACACCTATTTGATTTTCAACGAGATATCGTTAAGTGGGCCTTGGCAAAAGGTAAAGCTGCCATATTCGCGGATTGTGGATTAGGTAAAACTTTAATGCAGCTGTCCTGGGCGTATGAGATTTATCTACATACAGGTGGATCAGTACTCATATTAGCACCACTAGCTGTGGCCGCTCAAACACAATCCGAGGGTGAACGTTTCGATATTCCCGTGACTATATGCGAATCCGATGATGACATCGTGCCAGGCGTTAATATTACAAATTACGAGAAACTAGGACGCTTCAACACCGACAATCTAATAGGTGTCGTGTTGGATGAATCAAGTATCCTAAAATCATTCACTGGTAAAGTACGTACGGATTTGATTAATCGATTCAGTAATACGCCATATCGGCTAGCGTGTACGGCAACACCTGCACCGAATGACTATATGGAACTTGGCAATCACGCAGAGTTTCTCGGCATCATGAGTCGTAATGAGATGTTATCTATGTATTTCACGCACGATGGTAGCGATACCGCTAAATGGCGATTAAAAGGCCATGCAGAGAATACCTTTTGGGAGTGGATGGCGTCATGGGCAGTAGTGCTAGATAATCCGGCATCCCTGGGTTATGAAGATGATGGTTACGAATTGCCTGAGTTACACGTACATGAAATTGTTGTTGATAAAACAGGTGAGGATGTCCCTACTTTATCCTTACTGGAACGCCGCAGGGCTCGCAAAGCATCTCTTGAATCAAGATGCAGAGCAGCAGCTGATTTAGTCAATGCATCTAATGAGCAATGGCTAGTGTGGTGTGACCTTAACGATGAATCGACCACTCTGAAGGAAATGATTGATCTAGCAGAGGATGTCAAAGGTAGTGATAAGGCAACTCGAAAGCAAGGCATGATGTTAGGTTTTGGTTCTGGATTCCTAAAATGCTTGGTGACAAAACCAAGTATCGCTGGATTCGGAATGAACTGGCAAAACTGCCACAATATGATATTTGTTGGGCTATCCGATAGTTATGAGCAGTACTATCAAGCGCTTCGCCGATGCTGGCGATTTGGCCAGAAGCATGAGGTGAACGCCTATATCGTAATTTCCGAAAAGGAAGGCGCGGTTAAAGCGAACATCGAACGTAAGGAAGCGGATGCTATTAAAATGAGGGACGCTATGATTGCGCTAACCCGTGATGCTGTTCGTACTGAATTATCTAAAACTAGACGGGAATCAACGGAATACAATCCGTGTGTGCCGATGGTATTACCTAACTGGGCAGAAATGAGGGCTGTTATATGACTAAAATTTACGTTAGCCATCCATTCGGAGGATTGGCTAAAAATAAAAAGAATGCTGACTCTGTATTAAAGTGGCTGCAGGACGATATGGGCGTATTTCCAATAAAAGAACCTTTTGGTAGTGATACGCATAACATATTCCTTTCACCTATACATATATTGGGGCATTTGTATAATAAGGTCGATTATGATACCGGCATAGACTGGTGCATTGACCTTCTAAGTGGCTGCGATGCAATCGTAATGTGCAACGGCTGGGAGAACTCAACCGGGTGCAACTTGGAATTAGCTTATGCTAAGGGTCATAACATAAGAGTCATCCACATCAATGAGTTAAAAGCAGCCAAATTAACTAAATTAGCTATTGATGCAGGCATGAATAAGGGTATAGCCGCCCTTGCTGGAGTCGCAACGCTGCAAGCGCTAAATAAGAAAGCAAAGGAGGACTTACAACGTGAACGTGCTAAATCAGTTAATTGAGTCCCGATTTGCAATTTATAATGGCGACTCAGTAGAAGTACTGAAAGGGCTGCCTGCTGATAGCGTTCATTACTCCATATTTAGCCCTCCTTTTAGCAGTTTGTATGTCTACTCTAATTCTGATAGGGATATGGGAAACTCATCTACTGATAGTGAGTTTTGGCAGCACTTCAAGTATTTGATCACAGAACTATACCGCGTAATAATGCCTGGGCGATTAGTATCAGTTCATTGTATGGATTTGCCACTCACGAAATCTAGGGACGGTGTTATCGGAATGAAAGATTTTCCTGGTGACATTATTCGAGCCTTCCAGGATGCTGGATTCGTGATGCATTCCCGAGTCACTATTTGGAAAGACCCTCTCATTGAGGCTACTAGGACAAAGGCACTAGGGCTTTTGCATAAGCAGATTGTAAAAGATTCTGCCATGAGTAGAATGGGGGCGCCTGATTACATCGTGACATTGCGTAAGCCCGGTGACAATCCGGAGCCCATCGCGCATCCAGAAGGGTTTACCCAGTTTTTCGGTCAAGAGGAACCTGAGGGAATCAAAGGAATTGAAAGACCTGCGCCCGATCCAGTTTTGTTTGATAAAAAGCAAAAATATAATACGGAGCCTATGTATAGCCATCAAGTATGGCGCCGATATGCTAATCCTGTATGGGCGGATATCCGCCAAACACATACGCTGAATTATAAAGCAGCTCGTGATAATAAGGATGAACGTCATATTTGCCCGTTACAGCTAGATACGGTGGCTCGTTGCATAGAATTGTGGAGTAATCCAAATGATATCGTACTTGATCCGTTTGCCGGTATTGGTACTGTACCAGTTATGGCACTTCGTATGGGGCGTAGGGCTTTAGGTTTTGAGCTAAAAGAATCGTATTACAACCAATCAATTATTAATATTCAGGAGGATTTAAACAATGATTAAAGTTGAAGTTCAAGGAGTTAATGTACTAGATGTATATAACCAGCTAAAAGCTGTGTTAAATCAATTCAGAAGTTTTGTAGATAACGACAGAGCAATGGATGATAAAGTCCCTGGCATAGTAGATACAGTGGTATCTACAGTAGCGACACCGTCCGTGTGCGTATCTAATCTCACACCACAAGATACGAATCAAGGTGTGCCTACTACAACAGTAGCAGTGCAACCAAACTCCGTATCCATGACGGCTCCTAATGCGGCTGTACAAGTTACTCCTACTCAAGTAGCCGTTACAGCACCAACTATCAACGTGGCCACTGATGCCCAAGTACAAGCTGCAGCACCTTTGCAAACACCTGTTACCGTTCCGGTATCTCAAGAAGTTAAAAAGTATACATTGCCTGAAATTCAAGCGGCGCTTGCGCCATTACTTGACGCAGGGAAAGCTGTAGAATTGCAACAATTAATGGCACAATTCGGTGTTCAATACTTGGGTGAAGTACCTGAGGACAGATACCCCGAATTAGTAAATGCGATTAGAGGATTGGGGGCAAGAATCTAATGGCACCTCGATCACATGCATTATTAAACGCATCTGGGTCGCACCGGTGGCTGCATTGTACAGCCGCCCCTCTCTTAGAGGAGAACTTTCCCGATAGTACATCTGTGTATGCAAAGGAAGGAACCCTGGCGCATGAACTGTGTGAGTTAAAACTACAGAAGTATACCACGGCCATGGCGAAATCCACATACACTCGCAAGTTCAACAAAATCAAAAAGGATGAATTGTGGCAACCAGAAATGGACGATACCTCGGAAACATACCTTGAATATGTCAAAGGTGTCATGTTAGGTTGCACAGCAACTCCAGTAGTAGCCATTGAAAAACGCGTTGACTTTAGCCGTTATGTACCCGATGGATTCGGAACGGCTGACTGTATCATCCTATCCGGCGACACTTTGCACATCGTTGATTATAAGCACGGAAAAGGGGTAGTTGTTAATGCGGAACACAATCCGCAAATGATGTTATATGCTCTTGGCGCGATTGACGCGTATAGATTACTCTATATGTTCAATACGGTCAAAATGACTATCGTGCAGCCCCGTGTTAATAATATCAGCGAATGGGAAATCCCTACGGCAGAACTACTGGAGTGGGGTAACACCTTTGTCAAACCTCGTGCAGACGAGGCTATGTCTGGCAACGGTAAATTTGAACCCGGCGATTGGTGCAGATTCTGCAGGGCGAAACAACAGTGTAAAGCCCGATATGAGGCAAATGACTCATTGCACAGTGCGCTAGTTGCTAATCATGATCCTCGACTTATCTTGATGACAGAACTCGGCGAATATCTTCGTCGAGGGAAAGACGTCGCTGCTTGGCTCGAGGATATGAAAGACTACGCACTCACTGAATCTCTTAATGGGGTGACAGTCCCGGGCTGGAAAGCCGTAGAGGGTCGTGGTAGTCGGGCCTTTCAAGACACCGATGCTGCTATTGATCCTTTAATCAAAGCTGGCATCGATGAAAGCATTCTGTATGAACGTAAGACATTAACATTGGCACAGATGGAAAAGACCATCGGTAAAACCCAATTTAATGATATGGTAGGTGACATGATTGTTAAGAAAGCAGGCAAGCCTACCCTAGTTGAGGAATCCGATAAGCGCCCTCGGATTACCAATCAACCTACTGCGGCGCAAATATTTAATGTATCTAATGATAATAATGGAGGTAATTAATTATGTCATTCATTCCACAACCAACTGAAGTATTATTGCAAAATGTTCGTGTATCCTACTGCCATCTATTAGAACCTTGGGCTAATTCCACACAGCCTGGTGCTAAACCTAGATATTCAGCTACTATTCTTTTACCTAAAACTGATGTAGCTCAACACCAAGCACTTATGAATGCTATCGAAGCTGCCATTCAAGCCGCACGTACCAAATTCGGTGCACGTGTTCCAGCACAGCCAAAAGTGCCAATTCATGACGGTGATGGCTACACACAATCTGGTAAGGAGTTTGGTCCTGAATGTAAAGGTCATTGGGTGTTTACGGCAGCGCAAGACGCTAGCTATAAAGTTGAAGTAGTAGATCTTCAAGGTAATCCTCTCACAAATCCTACGCAAGTATACTCCGGCATGTATGTCAATGTACTCGTTCGATTCTTCTTCTATTCTAATCAATCCACTGGTATCGGATGTGGTTTGGGCCCTGTTCAAAAGGTGCGCGATGGTGAAGCATTGGGTAGTATGCCAGTAGCTGCATCCTCTGTATTTGGTGCACCTCAAGGTAGCGCAGCTAATGTATATACTGGTGCTCCAGTAGCAGGTCAACCTGTGCAACAACAAGCACCTCAACAAGGTTATGTACAACCGGCATATGCTACGACACCTCAGCAATCTATACAACAAGCTCCTGTAGGGATTAACCCTGTAACTGGTCAACCTTACTAATAGGTGCCTGATATGAGGCATCTAAGTATTGATATAGAAACATATTCATCGACTGATATCTCATTCGGAGTGTACAAATACACTGAATCGCCTGATTTCGCTATATTACTCTTTGCGTATTCCTACGACTTTGGTCCTGTTGAAGTTGTAGATTTAGTGCAGGGAGGAGTAATTCCTGACAGTGTAATTCGTGATTTATTAAGCCCAGATGTAATCAAGCACGCTTACAATGCACAATTTGAAATTACGTGTCTAAATCGTGCAGGGTTACTCACATCTGTTGATCAGTGGCAGTGCACGATGATTCATGGTGCCTACTTAGGATATCCTATGGGCCTAGCCTTACTCGGCAAGGCCCTGGGATTACCCCAGGATAAGAAAAAGGACACATCAGGGAAAGCACTTATCAAGTACTTTTGTACGCCATGCAAGCCTACTAAACGTAATGGGGGCCGTACCCGTAATCTACCTAGACACGATATGGATAAATGGAATGCTTTTATTGAGTACAACCGCCAGGACGTTGCGACCGAGATGGAATGTTATCACAGATTAGCCTCGTTCCCTGTACCTGATGATACGTGGAAAGATTGGTATCTTGATATCCAAATCAATAGTAGAGGGGTGCGCATCGACCATGAATTGGTTGAGGGTGCACTATACATTGATGAAGAAAATCGCGAAATGTTGATGAATGAGGCTTACCAAATCACGGGACTTAGCAACCCTAACAGTCGGAATCAATTACTTGATTGGCTAAACAATAATACTAATGTCAGTCTTGAGAAGTTAACTAAGGACACTGTGGCCGATGCTCTGACGGATGCTGATGATATTGCCACAAAAGTGCTTATGATTCGGAAGAAACTCGCGAAGTCATCGGTATCTAAATACACCATGATGGATGGTGCTATGGGCGCTGATCTTCGTCTCAGAGGAACATTGCAATTCTATGGTGCCAACCGTACCGGACGCTGGGCGGGTCGTCTTATCCAGGTGCAGAACCTGCCGAGAAATTACATCGAGAACCTCGACACGGCTCGGCATCTCGTTAAGACCAAAAACCGTCAAGGGTTAGAACTTCTGTACGGTGATGTATCGGATACGCTATCTCAATTAATTCGTACCTCAATTATTGCTGAAGAGGACAATACATTATGTGTGGCCGACTTCTCAGCCATTGAGGCTCGTGTTATTGCATGGTTATCGGGAGAACATTGGCGCCAACGTGTATTCGCTGAGGGCGGAGACATATACTGTGCTTCTGCATCGTCGATGTTTGGTGTTCCCGTTGTTAAGCATGGCGAGAATGGTCATCTTAGACAAAAAGGTAAAGTCGCTGAATTGGCACTCGGCTATCAAGGCGGAGTGAATGCGTTAAAAGCCATGGGTGCTCTAGATATGGGACTCCATGAGGAGGAATTACCTGAAATCGTAAATTTGTGGCGTAATGCATCACCTAGAATACGAGACTTATGGTATGCCGTTGAGAACGCAGCCGTGTACACCGTTACTACCGGGAATCCTATAGGCCTTGACCATGGCATTATGTTTCGTTTGGAAATTGATCCAATATACGGATATCGATATATGACGATTGAACTACCTAGCGGACGTAAGCTGTTTTATCCTAGCCCAAGCATTAAACAGAATGCATTCGGCAAGGATGCTGTACATTTTAAGACTAAGGTAAACGCTGCATGGGTGACTGAAAGCACTTATGGAGGCAAATTAGTCGAAAACATCACACAAGCAGTCGCTCGCGATTGCTTAGCGTTAACGTTACGCCGATTGGAAGATGTAGGATATCAAATTATTATGCATATTCATGATGAAGCTGTACTTGAAATCAACAAGTATAACGCAGAATCAATACTAGATGATGTTAATGCTATATTCTCAATCGCCATACCTTGGGCAGATGGATTGCTATTATCATCCGCAGGATTTACTAACGACTATTATATGAAAGATTAGGAGGGGATACACTTGCAAAACGATAAACTGATTACCATCAGTATCGGTGCGAGTCGCACATCAAAGCAATGGACCCGTACGGAGATGTTGTGGTCCGAGTTTTGTGAACGCCTCAAAATCCCCGTTCGTACAACAGAAACTGTGGACGAATATCACAGATTGCCAAAATCTGAGAAAAGCAAGCTAAAGGACATAGGCGGCTTTGTTGGTGGTACGTTAAACGGTCTACAGCGTAAAGCTATCAACGTGTCTGGGCGTGATCTGATTACCCTTGATATGGATGCCATATCGCCTGGGGAAACTGAGAACGTCGCCCGCACGATTGACAGCCTCGGCATGGCTTATGCCATCTACTCAACCCGTTCTCACACCGTGCATCGTCCACGGTTACGTGTTATCGTCCCTACTGATAGAACGATGACACCTGACGAGTATGAGCCTATTGCCCGTAAGCTGGCGGAGCTCATCGGCATCGGTATGATGGATGGAACTACGTTCGAGGCATCTCGGCTTATGTACTGGCCATCATGTCCTAACGATGCTCAATATGTATATTATGTAGGCGATAAGGCGTTCTTATCTACTGACGGTATGCTCGGCCAATATACTGCTTGGCGAGATGTGCGTTCTTGGCCACAAGTACCTGGTAAGGAAGCATCGCAGCATGAAAAGCAGTTACTTTCAAAGCAAGCTGACCCGAGAGAAAAGCCAGGGATTGTAGGTGCTTTTTGTCGAATATATGGCATCCGTGAAGCGATTGATAAATTCATACCTCATGCATATGTCGATGTTGACGGCAGCGAGGATCGTTTAACGTTCGTTACTGGCTCAACGGTAGCGGGGGCGGTTATCTATGATGACGATACATTCCTATTCAGTCACCATAATACTGACCCGTGCAGTGGTCAACTGGTTAATGCCTTTGACCTTATCCGGTTGCATAAGTTCCACAACTTAGACGAGACGGCTAAGGATGGGACCCCTGGGCACAAACTGCCATCTTACATGGCTATGTCTAAACTAGCTATGCAAGATACGGTAGTCGTTAACGAACTCAACATGGCTCGCGCCCGAGAATCGGCATCAAACGTATTCGCCGATATTATCACGGACGTATCGGCTCATGCTGAGACATCTGACCTCGACCCTAATGCGTTGACGAACGTCGACTGGATGAAAAGTTCGACTTTAAAGTACGACGAGAACGGTCGACCTAAGAATACGCTAGATAATATGCTTAAAATTATGCATCATGATCCGGCGCTTGTTGGTAGACTTGCCTATGATAGATTTGGTTCGAGATACGTGGAAAAAGGGGCCCTACCATGGACCCCAACGACAGGACTTCGCATATGGACCGATGCAGATGATGCGGGCTTACGGTGGTACTTAGAAAATAAATATGATATCACCGGCAAAGATAAAATCATGGATGCCCTCATCATGTGTGCTGAGCAAAATGGATTTAACGAAGTACTGGATTACATTAACGGGTTATCCTGGGACGGCATTGCCCGATTAGATACAATATTCATCGACTACTTAGGAGCTGAGGATAATGTATATACCCGTGCAGCCGCTAGAAAGTCATTTACGGCGGCAGTAGCGCGAGCGTTTGAGCCTGGATGCAAGTATGATACGATGCCAATTCTTATCGGCGGTCAGGGTATCGGTAAAAGTACCCTTATCCGCACGATGGGTAAGAAGTGGTATGCTGATGGCTTAAATACCTTTGAGGGTAAAGAAGCTGCAGAAGGTATTCAAGGTAAATGGATCATAGAAGCCGGTGAAATGGCGGGGTATTCGAGGGCTGAAGAAAATGCGTCTAAGCAATTCCTAAGTCGTCAAGTAGATGTATTTCGTCAAGCCTATGGCCGGCGTACACAAGAATATCCACGGCAGTGTGTATTCTTTGGTAGTACGAATCAATATGAATTCCTAAAAGATATTACAGGTAATCGCCGATTTTGGCCTATTGATCTTGAAATGACGACTCCACGAAAGAATATATTTGTTAATCTTCCGGGGGAAGTAGACCAGTTATGGGCGGAGGCCTTATATCGGTATAAAAACGGGGAAAGCCTCATTATCGAGGATGACCCGGCTGTACTAAAACTGGCTGATGCGGCTAGAGAGGCGCATATGGAATCAAACACCAAAGCAGGATTGATTAATGAGTTTTTATTAATCAAAGTGCCATTAAATTGGAATGTGATGAGTCGTAGTGCCCGGAGGACGTACCTTAGCATGAACGCTAAACCTGCCGAAGGTCAAGAGTTAGTATATCGTGACCGTATTTGTGCGGCAGAGGTATGGTGGGAATGTTTTGGTAACGATCCAAGTCGAATGAAGAAGATCGAGACCAGGGAAATTAATCAAATACTGGCGGACTCCCCGTACACAATGGGTGGAAGTCAGTTGATGAGATTTGGTGAATATGGACATCAAAGAGGGTTCAGAATCAACGAGTCAAAACTGAAATTATAGCGTTAACATTCTCAATTAAGCGTTAACATTCTCAGTATTTTTGTTAACATTAGAATGTTAACGAATTCGGAGAATGTTAACGTACTATGTTAACGCATAAAGTCAGTATTTATCTATATTCATATAGGTTGGTTAACATTGTTAACATTATATACTGGTAAATATCAAAACAAAGAGTTTTAAGAAAAAATACGCCTTTTACAGCCTTAAATTGAACCCTCATATACGCGTATGTAAACATGTTAACGTTTAAAAATTTCAGAGGTGAGAAATGTTAGAAAAGGATATCGAGAGAAAATTAGTTGCAGGCGTCAAACACGCGGGAGGTAAAGCGTATAAGTTTGTATCCCCTGGTAATATCGGTGTGCCTGATCGAATCGTCATATGGCCAAATGGTGTTATTCATTTCGTAGAATTGAAGACATCCAAAGGTGTACTTTCGCGATTGCAGGGAGTCCAAGCGCGTGAACTTCAAAAGCTAAATCAAAAAGTATTTGTGTTAAAAGGTGATGATGCCGTGGCTGGTTATCTGGATCAATTCATAGAAGAATTTGGGGTGAAAGCGTAATGCAGTTTATTCCGCATGCGTATCAGCGATACTGTATCGACAAGACCGTTAATCAAAATAAGATAGGGCTATTCCTGGATATGGGTTTAGGGAAAACGATTATCACGTTATCTGCCATATACGAATTGAAGTACTCCCGATTCGCCATTCGTAAAGTGTTAATCATTGCGCCTAAGAAAGTAGCGGAGGCTACATGGCAACGAGAAGCACGAAAATGGGACGGCGTAGGTATATTAAGGATATCTACTGTATTAGGTAGCCTGAAAAAGCGTATTAAGGCTTTAAACACACCTGCCGATATCTACATCATTAATCGCGAGAATGTAACGTGGTTAGTTGATTACTACAAGAATGCATGGCCATTTGACATGGTAGTTGTGGATGAATCTAGTTCCTTTAAAAACCACACAGCTAAACGCTTTAAATCATTAGCCTATATGCATAACCACATCAAGCGTATGGTGTTGTTAACAGGTACGCCAGCCCCTAACGGATTAATCGATCTATGGGCGCAAGTGTATTTATTAGACCGCGGCGCGTCGTTAGGAAAAACGTATACAGGATTTAGGGATTACTATTTCGAGCCCGATCAGAGGTCACGCGAAATGGTGTACTCCTATAAACCTAAATCCGATTCAAATGACAGTATCATGGCGGCAATATCTGGGTTGTGTATATCCATGAAAGCCAGTGACTATTTGGAGCTACCTCCAGTCATCAACGATATTAAATATGTGCAGTTAGATTCAAAAGCTAAAAAGGCATACGAAGATATGGAACGTACATCTGTATTAGAGTTGATTGAAGCTGGCGAAGATATCACAGCTTTGAGTGCAGCAGCATTATCTACAAAGCTACAACAGTTAGCGAATGGTGCCGTATATGATGGCGATAGGAACGTTCACGAGATACATGGTTGTAAAATTGAGGCTTTTATGGAGCTTGTAGAACAGTTGAACGGCAAGCCTGCATTAGTGTTTTACAATTTCAAGCATGACTGTGAACGATTAAAAGCGGCATTAGCTAAGACTAAATTACGTGTCTGTGAGTTAAAGGGTGCCGATGATGAGATAGCGTGGAATGCTGGAGAGATTGACATTCTATTAGCGCATCCGGCTAGTACAGCATACGGGCTTAACTTACAGGATGGCGGGAACCACGTAATATGGTTCGGGTTAAATTGGAGTCTTGAGTTATATCAACAAGCTAATAAGCGGCTACATCGCCAAGGTCAAATGGAGAAGGTAATTATCCATCATCTAATATGTGAGGGAACTCGCGATGAGGATATGATGGATGCACTAGCCCAAAAGGACCGAGCACAGGAATATGTGCTGCAAAGCCTAAAAGCAAGAATTGATAAATACAGAAAGGATGATTAATATGGATCAATTTATACTGGCAGGATTAATCGGAGCTATTGTACTAATAGTGTGTTACACGACTATTCAAGTTATGGATATTGTTGATAAACGAAAACACAAGACTGTATACGAGTTAACCCCAGGTAGATTGTATGAGCAACCAAATAATCCCCCGCCGCCACCTACTAGGCTATCAGCTAGTGAAGAGCTAAGTCGTTACATAGCGAATGAAGAATTGAGACGTTTCGGAGAAGCAACGAATCGATTTGGTATAAATATGGGAAGAAATATACTAGATAGACCTCATAGACCATCCAGACCTCCTGAACCTCCTAGACGCATAGATAAGCAATGTGATGATATCAACCATCCTAGTCATTATACACAAGGCGATATCGAGGTTATCGATTACATCGAAGACAAGAAACTAGGATATCGATTAGGTAATGTTGTGAAGTATGTATCCAGAGCTGGTCATAAGGACGATGCTATTAAGGATCTTAAAAAAGCCCGTTGGTATCTAAATCGGGAAATTGCAAAGAGGGAAGAACATGACAAAAGTCGAGCGACTACTAATTAACAAAGGGCACTATCTAGATGACACGTATCATCTTGTCATGGATATAGTTAAGGTTGTAGATAATCTCAAAGATAATGTTGCCGAGAGATTAGATGACGATCTTAGTGATGATGCATACGCCATGTGTGAGGAGATGTTCACTGCTGTCGAGCAATGCAAAGCAGACATGGTAGAAGCCATCGAGGATATTGTCGAACGCATGGAGGTAAAGGATGCAAAAGCGTAGGAGTAGGGCAGATGTGATTGTAGGTGCCATACAGTCAGATTTAAGTCTTGCCATCATACGAGCCCGTAATAGACAACTGAGATCACCTATGCTAGATGATAGGATTCGTGAAAGCGGATACATTGACGGATTACGGCGAGCACAGATGATTATCAGTAAATATGGAGACTATCGCGTATGATGGCTAAGGAAGAACTACAAGCTGTCCGTCATACTGAGCAGCGAATGCGTGCGTTAGAGATTCAGCTAGGTGCGATTAACCGAGATTTACATTCAGAAGCTATACAGATATGTGAATCGGGAGAAGCTATGCCACGAATCAGTAAGCACTTACAAGAATGTAGGGAGGAGCTGAACAGAGAATGGGATGAATTGATTGATTCTCGAAACAAGGTCAAGCAAGTCATCAACCAAATAACTGACGGACAATACAGGGATGTACTGAATCTCAGATACATTAATGCATTGCCATGGGAGCAGATAGCTGTCGAACTAGGGTATTCGTGGCGACAAGTTCACAGACTTCACAAGAAAGCAATCGCTGAATTTGAAAAGATGGCATAGAATGGCACACTCTTAATTTAATATAATGTAAGTGTAGTAGATAGCAGGCAGTGTCTGGCCCGCACAATATGTCTGCCTGCTGCACTGCCCCGGGGTAGACCTTACTTAGTTGAGGTCTACCCTTTTTTATTGAGTATCAATGATAATTCCTAATTGAGAAAACAAAAGTTTGGAAAAGGTACTCCGCGGGCGAAAAATGGCCGCTGGTCGCCCCCGCGCGATGGTCCTCTCTCTGTGAGAAAAATTTTCCTGTTGAATGTAGAAAGACGAATTTAGAAAGGAGTACACCTATGGCGGACACAAAACCGAGAGTGAAATTTGATGCTGCAGGCAATCTGCTCGTATCCAGCACTCAACTATGTGACCTCTTGCGGGTCACTCCGGAAATTATTTCTCGACATCATAAAGCAGGGATGCCTAAAGCCTCTGTAGGTTGGTGGAATCTTCGGGAAGTCCTCGTGTATTTAGGACAGGCGAAAGGCGATAATGCTAAAAGCAAATCCGCATCAACTCGTAAGCTAGAAGCCGAAGCCGATTATAAGGAAGCAAAGGCCGCGCGTGAAAAGAAAATGCTAGATGTGCTTAATGGCGAATACGTCCCTCGTGCCGATGTGGCACAGGCATGGGCTAACCGAATATTGGAATTAAAGACATCGTTTACCAAATTAGGTAAGCGTATCGGAAGTGAGTTCACGGATCCTGAGGAACGTGCTCTTGTAGAAAAGGTGGTGAATGGCCTTGTCGAAGAATACCTCGAAAGCTACGCACGCGAAGGCGAGTACACGCCGAAAGTCAAAGCCACGGGAAAAGCAAAGACCAAAGGTTGACTGGTGCCCCGAGGAACTGGAATCATTCAAGCCACCTGAAAGATACACCGTTTCGGAATGGGCAGATAAGTACAGGGTACTGACTAATATATCTGCTGAACCTGGACGATGGCGTACAGCGCGGACACCTTATCTCAAGGAACCTATGGACAAATTCACGGACCCTCTTATTGAAAGCATCTCGTTATGTTTCGGGGCGCAGATAGGTAAGACGGAAGCCGAACTCAATATGATCGGATATGCGTTACATCAAACCGCATCGCCAGTCATGATGGTATATCCAACAGACACTATCGCGAAATTTGCTAGTGATAAACGTGTACAACCAATGATTAGGAGCGTAGAGCCGCTTGCGAATATGTATGACGAAAGTAGTAAGCTGCTGGAGTTAGACTTCGTTAATGGGAATTACATGGTGCTTGTTGGGGCGAACTCACCAAGCAGCTTATCAAGTCGGTCAATTAAGTACTTGTTTTTTGATGAAATTGATAAGTATCCAGCTTTCTCCGGTAAGGAAGCAAATCCGATTAAGTTGGCTGAGGAACGTACTAAGACATTCGTTGATAAGAAGATTGTAAGGGTGTCAACTCCTACGATTGAAAGTGGCAATATTTGGCAGTCCTATATGGACGCGAATGAACGTAAGCAGTATTACGTGCCATGTCCGCATTGCGGGGTGTCGCAGACCCTCAAATTCAAACAGATAAAATGGCCGGAGGAACACCATGGCAATGCGGATATGATACGTGATACCGCATATTATGAGTGCGAACATTGTAAGCACCGTATTGATGATAAGCACAAGATGGATATGCTCCGGCAAGGCGAATGGCGGGCTGTGAATGAATCGCAAGTCCGAGTCGTTCGGTCGGTAGCCTATCATATGTCATCCCTTTACTCTCCATGGGTTACCTTTGGCGATGTGGCATATGAGTTTGTTAAATCAAAGGATAAGCCAAGTGAGTTGATGAATTTCATCAACTCTGGGTTAGCGGAGCCGTGGAAATCTGCGAAAACTAAAAGCACACAGAACCTCGTGTTTACGCAATCAGAAGTTCCTCGCGGTGTTGTGCCACAGCATGCACCATTACTCATTGCATCCGTCGACGTGCAGCAAGATCATTTCTGGTGGGAAGTTAGAGCCTACGCTCATGGCGTATCAAGCTACTTAGTTGATTATGGTCAGGCAAGTAGTTGGGCAGACTTAACCGAGATACTCATTGATAGAGAATATCCATCAGAGTATGGTGAGGCCCGTAAGATTGTGAGGGCTGGTATCGATAGTGGCTATCGAACAGATGAAGTATATCAGTACTGCGCGCAGTACCCAGAAGTATGCGTGCCGGTTAAAGGTGATTCTTCGCACAGTCCTCTAGCTCCGCCATATAAGATGAGCAGCATCGAGAAGGGCGTCATCGGCGGCATGAAGTTGTACGTAGTGAATACCGATTACTGGAAGGACTTTATATTTGCACGTATGGTACGTCCGGCTAATGAGCCTGGCACAATCCATTTATTTAAGGATTGCCCGGAGGAATATTCGGAGCACCTCAGGTCGGAGGAAAAGCAAGAAATCCGAAATGTAAAGACCGGAGCAGTTACAGTGCAATGGAAACCATTAACCAGTCATCCAACAAATCACTTGTTGGATACGTGTGTATACAACGCCATGGTGGCGGACTCGGTAGGTGTTAAATACTTACCCGAATATAATCTGGATACCGATGAGGGGGACGAAGATACGGATGATGAAGACTTTAATGCAGATAGCCGAGGTTGGTTTAGTTAAGAAGGAGGTGAGACCATGAGCGCAAGAGAAGACTTGGAGCGTATTCGAACGATAATCGAGGAAATTGAGACGAATGGATACGCCGAGATGTCTGTAGGTGGTAAGCGATTTAAGACGCATGACCTGCCGACATTATATGCCCGTGAACGTGAGTTAATGTCTCGCGTTGATGATGAGGAAGGTAATAGCACGACATCCTACGTGTCATGGGAGCGATGATGAACATACTCGATAAGGTAATAGCATATTTTAATCCAGAGCGTGCTGCTCGTAGGGCATATTTCCGTAGTTCGCTTGAACGCGGGTATGATGCGGCGTCAACAGATCGATTAAGTGGAGACTGGATGCCCGTATTTGGTACGGCTGAACAGGTAGCATCGGGCCAACGTGATTTGATCCGTGGCCGCGCACGTGCAGCAGAACTTAATAGTGACCTCGCTGAAAGTGTTGTATTGGCATTACTACGAAACGTAGTAGGTACCGGTATAAAACCGCAGTGCAAAATCAAGACCCGCGCAGGAAAGCTAAATGAAAGGCTCAATAAGAAAATTGAGGAGGCTTGGGCTGACTGGGTGGATAAAGAGAACGCGGATATTCGAGGAATATCTACGTTCTACGAATTGCAGGAAATGGCTCTACGCCGAATGGTCTATGACGGGGAAATCCTAATTAATATGACCTCCGAAGGTACAGATATCCCGCTATCCTTACAGCTTATCGAGGGCGAGAATATCGGAGCTGTATCGGTAAGCGAGAATGGCAACAGTATTGTTAATGGCGTAGAAGTTAATAAATATGGAAGACCAATAGCATATCACGTATTCCAAACAGACCCATTAGGAATACGGTCGTTTAACGAGGCAAGGCTGCCAAGTAATAGGGCTTTCCTATTACATAAGCCTCGTAGGCCTAGTGAATTGCGCGGGGTTAGTATGTTAGCCCTCGTACTAAAGCGAATTCATGATGTAGATGAATACATGGATGCTGACCTTATAGCGGCTCGTGTAGCCGCATGTTTCGGCGCGTTTGTAACAAGTAGTACTGGGAGTGCCCCGATGGTTGCAAATAAGATTGACAGTAAAGGCAAGAAAGTCCGCTCGATGGCGCCAGGGATTATCCAACATCTACGTGCAGGTGAATCTATTTCGTTTGCGGAGCCTAAGCGAAATGCAGGAACCGCATCAGAATATTCGGCGACTCAAACAAGACGTATAGCGTCGGGCATGGGTCTAAGCGCGGACATAGTGACGCGCAATATTAGTGGTAACTTCTCCGCAGCTCGGCAGAATATGCTGGAGGACCAGCAATCATTCAAGCAGATGCAGCGTTTCATAATCGAGCATTTTTGTATGCCTGTATGGCGGGCTTTCATTGAAGCATGCTACCTGAAGGGTATTATCCCGGCCAATGATTATGCAGCGAACCCAAAACTTTATAAAAAAGTAGCGTGGTTAGCTCCAGGCTGGTCTTGGATTGACCCAGTTAAGGAAGTTAATGCTAACAAGGAAGCTATTAAGGCAGGACTCACAACGCTCGAGGACGTATGTAGTGCATCTGGTAAGGACTGGGAAGAAGTGCTTGAACAGCGGAAGCTGGAACAGGACCGCATTAAGGAATTGGGTGTTGCCCTTGATATGAATGGGGACATAACAAATCTAGCGGATGATAATACCACTGATATGAAAGGAGATGATAGCTAGTGGGGAAATTTGCAAAGCAGCTCTTAGGTAAATATGCCCGAGAGGCGCAAATTACAAATATCGAAGCGAACGATGATCGTACCGTCGAATTGTCATTTTCCTCTGAAGAGCCATATGAAAGATGGTTCGGAACAGAGATATTGTGTCATGACGACGGATGCATTAACCTAGACCGATTTAATAACGGTTTAGGCACAGTGTTATTCAATCATGATCGTGATGCCGTAGTCGGACACATCGAGAATGTGTGGATTGAAGACAATCGTGGCAAAGCGATTGTTCGCTTTGATGAAGACGATGAATCCGAAAAGATTTATCAAAAAGTGTTAAAAGGCACGCTACAGGGCGTGAGTGTCGGATATTCCATAAGCCGATACGAGGAATTAATTGATTCCGATTCTAAAAGCTCCAATGGTCGGTTTACTGGCCCAGCGTATGTAATCACAGACTGGGAGCCGTTGGAAATTAGTATTGTGTCCGTCCCTGCGGATCCAAGTGTAGGGGTAGGCAGAAGTGTAGATGATAATGAGGAGGAACCTATGAAAGGTGATGCAAAAGCAAAAGGCACTGAGCAAAACGTGCCACAAGTAGTACCGGAAGTACCAGAGTCCGGAGTTAAAGGTTTTAATGCAGATGATGCTAAAAAGTTGATTGCGGCAGAACGTGAACGCGTATCTACAATCACAAGTTTGTGCCGTGACTTTGAAGTTGATGGCGTAGATGAATTCATCAAATCCGGCAAATCTGTTGCCGAAGTTCGTGAGGTTGTAATGGATGCGTTGCGCGAACGTAATAAACCAGTATCCATTAAAGTCGGTGAAGCAGATTCTGATAAGTTCCGCATGGCTATGCAGGACGCTTTGATGATGTCTGTGGGTATCCCAGTCGCAAATCCTGCACCAGGTGCAGATGAACTCCGTTCCATGTCCTTGATGGAATTAGCACGTGAGTCTATAGCTCGTGAAGGTCTAACTGTTAATTACTCCGATCGATTTGAATTAGCTCGTGAAGCTATCAACTCCACATCCTCTTTCCCAATCGCGTTGTCTAATGTAGCAAATAAGGCCTTGATGCAAGGTTATGAAACAGCACCATCTACATTTGCAACTTGGGCAGGGAAAGGTAGTAATCGTGACTTCAAACCAGCAAAACGTTTTTTACTTTCCGAAGCAGCTGAATTGAAACTTGTCCCTGAGGGCGGACAATTCAAGGATTCTCAAATGAGCGAAGCAGGTACGAATGTTAGTGTATTGACATTCGGACGTACGTTCAGCTTAACACGACAAGCTATTATTAATGACGATTTGGGTGTATTTAACGATATTTCTTCTAAATTCGGTCGTGCAGCAAAAAATAAAATCAATAACATGGTATATGACCTTTTAAGCGGCAATACTGTGTTAGAAGACGGAAAGGCCTTGTTTAGTGCAGACCGTAAGAACTTGGCAACTACAGGCTCCGAGTTAAGTGTTGTATCTTTAGCTGCAGGTGTAGCGGCTATGCGTCGTCAAAAACATATTGGTGAAAATCGCAATTTGAATATCTCGCCTACATATTTGATTGTTCCACCTGAGCTCGAAGCATTAGCATATCAAGTAGTTAAATCTGTGGTAGACCCTGCTCGTAGCAATGATACAGTCAACCCATTCAGTGGTCGATTCACTATCGTTGTAGATGCAGCATTAACAGATCCGCATGCTTGGTATTTGGCATCCCGTCCTACAGATGTTCAAACTATCGAAGTAACGTACTTAAATGGTGTTGAAACACCTCGTTTAGAAACGCAAACAGGCTTCAAGGTTGACGGCATCGAGTACAAAGTAGCAATCGATTGCAACGCAACAGCAATCGACTTCCGCGGCTTGTACAAAAATCCTGGTAAATAATTAGTAATTGATTAGGAGGTAAATAGATATGGCTAAATTCATTCAAGAACTAGACCGCGTCGATTTTAAGAATACAACATCTGAAATGATTGAAGTAGGGGACATCGTTCCTATCGGTAAAATGCACGGTGTGGCAATTACAAACATTGGTCCCAATACAATCGGTGCAGTTAAGGTAACAGGTTGTTTCGAAGTGGCGGCATTAACATCTGACTCTTTTGCGGTAGGCGATACCGTGTATTTTGACAAAGATCAAAAGCGAGCATCTAAGACGGACACTAACCCAGTATTAGGCGTGGTTCTCACAGAAAAACGCCCAGGTACTACAGTATTGGAAGTCGCTCTTGTGCCAAATGTAGAAAAGTAATGTAAGGGCGGGCGTATGCCCGCCTACTCCATAGGAGGTAATGCACTATGAAATTAGGATATAAGCCTAATGCACTGCTTTCTGTATTTGGCGAAAAGATTACTTACAAGGGCCAGTCCATAAAAGCTAGCGTGGAGATTGGCGAATATGATGGCAAAGGTTCCGGATTCGTTGATAAAGCACTAGCCGATAAGGCTCAAATTTGGGTGCGTGCTAAGGATGTTCCCGAACCTCGGTCAAAAGACGAAGTGTATATCAATGGCGAGAAATGGTACGTTGATCACATTTCAAACTTTGACGGCACGATGTATTGTCTTGAAATCGTGCATAATGTAAGGGCGGTGAGACCGTAATGAGTAATGAACCTATTACGATTACAGACACAGCCACTCCGTATCTTAATTTCATCGCGGAAACCAAACCTGACTGGATGCGTAAAGCGTTAAAATCCACAGGGTGGATGATGCAAAAAGAAATTAAGCAGGGCATTCGGTCGGGTGCACCAGGTGGACGTAAATATCCTAACTTCATGGCACCAGCTCGGCGGGCTGCATTTGAGTCAGCATTTGGAGCTAAACTTCGTAAAGTTTACCAAAGCGGAGGACGTGCAGAACGAGAAGCCTGGGGCTCGAAATCGCGAAATGCCTTACTCGATATGGGCATTAGTGCCAGGACTATCGGATATAGTCCTCTAGGTAAGCTATCGAATGCAGTCGGATATCAATATGACAAAAGCAAGCAATCCGTCCGAGTTGGGTGGTTATCTAATTCAGCAAAACGATTGGGCGAACGAATCGAAGAAGGGTACACCAAGCAAATTACAGAGCCTATGCGTAAGAAGTTATTTGCTGCAGGTGTACCGTTACCAAAAGGAAAATCGATGTTCAAAATTCAGCCACGTCATACTTATGGTCCTATGAAAACTGCATTGCAGCCTAAGCTTAAACCTTATATTGAGGGTAAGATAGGCGACTACGCTATTTATGGACCGGCGGCACAATCAGCATCTCGACGTAACTACAAGGTAAGGTGATTTGATGCAACAAACAATTCCACTGTCGCGCATCGTTGAACGATGGGCTGAGGCCTTAGCGAACGATGAGGCGTTGACTAAATTTTGCAACGAAAAATACGGAAAACCGGCGCAACTGTATGTCGGCTACGACGATGTTGAAGCACCGCTTGAAGAAGATTGCCCTTGCATCATATTACTGCCAAGTAATAAGAACGAAGGGCTTGCTGATACCTACACGTATTCATTAATGATTGTTTGGGGTATTGTCCATAAAGGTGCAACGCGCGTTAAGAATATTATTCGATACGACGGAGCGCTTGAATCGGATAACCTAGGGCAGTTAATCATCGAATGCATTTGTAAGGTGAATCCGGCGTTTCCGGTAATCGGCATTGATTATGAATTAGACTCAATGAATTGGCGCCCGGTGTTCACCGGACGTTTAACAGCTACTATAGAAATTCCGCATGTAATCGGCGGGAATATTGAATATTAAAGGAGGAAATGCATATGGCAACAGCAAAACGTGCACAGGGTTCTCAGTCCCATGTGGCGATTGCGTTTGAGGCGGATTTTGGTACAACGCCATCCACTGGTGGTGTAATCACGCCAATCATATCTAGCTCCGTGAAAGCTAGTCAAAATTTAAACGATTCCACCGTAATACGTGGCGATCGTAATCCTGCAGCGCCATTCCGTGGCAACATTGACACGTCCGGTAGTTTAACCGTGCCTGTTGGTGTTATTGACATTGGATACTGGCTAAAAGCTGCATTTGGTCAACCGACTTCTAATACAACTGGCCAAGCGCCAAATAAGAAGTCTGAGCATGTGTTTAAAATCGGTAATACAATGCCGTCGTTAACTATTGAGCAGGGGTACCCTGATGTTAACGTATTCCAGCAGTTTGCTGGCGTACGAGTTAGTAAATTAGGCTTTAAATTTGGCGGTGACTCCGAACTTACGGCATCTGTCGACGTGATGGGTTGTAAGGAAACCTTAGCGGCTACTACATTCGATGCTGCAGCTAAGGCAGTAAATTTCTTACCGTTCCAAAATCTTAACGCCACCATCAAAGAGGGCGGCGTCACTGTGGCCAATATCCTAAGTTGCGATATCAACTTTGATTTTGGCTTGGACGGCGATTCTTACGCTATCGGTGGTAAAGGTTTTAGAACATACATCGACCCAGGTATTGTATCAATTTCCGGGACGATTAAAGCGTTCTTCCAAAACAAAGACCTTTTAAACAAAGCAGTCAACGGTACGGAATCCAGCTTGGAATTACAACTTACGCAAGATGATTGGACGTTAACGTTCAAGTTGCCTGAACTTGTATACGAAAGACAATCTCCAGGCATCGACGGTCCTCGTGGCGTCAATATTGAATTGCCATTCAAAGCATATTATCGCGCGGATGCCGGCCGTTCCGCATCTATCATTACTTTAGTTAATAATCAAGAACAATACTAGGAGGTGCCCATATGGCATTTGAAGATATTCAAGTAAGAGGATTAACATTTGCTGAGCGTAGCGAATTGATTAAGGCTGAATTAGATCCGTTATACACACCTCTTCCGGAAGAAACTTCTGAACTGGCTAAATTATTGTGGTATCGCGATTTAGCCGAATGGATTATGAAAAATGTGTATAAGATGTCTGATAGTGAAATCGCAGAAGCACCAAACGATGGCGTTATGGAATTAGCAATTGAAACTATGCGTTTTACTAATGAAAAAAAGGCTGAAATCGAAAAAAACTAATTGATGCGTGGAGTTGGCTCAACTCCGATAAGCCAAAATACTGCTCAGATTGCATCAAGATGCAACGCGAGACTAAACAGCATTTTGACTGTTCGGAGTGCGAGTTTAATTCCCCGCATCAATTAGATGGAACGAGACAGGCTATGCGAGTATACAACGCTAGCCGGATGCAGCGACGTTGGCACCCGGGCGGCATTGCGGGATTTGATATGCCTGCGGTGTTAGAAGTGGCGAGGGCTTACGGCATCGAGCCACTACCACACCTTATCGACTTACTCGTATTATTAGAAGCCAAAGAATTGGAGGTGGCGCACAAGAATGGCCAATAATTTAATTGATATTGTCGTTCAGCTGACCGATAAGAATACGGAAGCAGGACTCAAGAAAATTACAGCAAGTGCCGAAGGCGCCAAATCCGCCCTTGGCAAAATGAAGAATGACCTTATGGCGATAGGTGCCGGTGCCGGTGTTGTAGGTATTGGTGCCAAACTTGCCAAAGAGGCAATTCAATGGGATGTAGCCGTTAAGAAATTGTCCGGTATCACTGGTGCTACGGCAAAAGAAACCAGTGAACTATTAGCAGTAGCTAATTACATGGGTATTGCTATGGAAGATAGCGCTGGTGCATTTGCTAAGTTCTCTAAGAACGTCGGAGCGGCCAAAGAGAAAATGGAAGTCGCTCGGGCAGAGGGGAAACTCGGTACTGATATATTTAGTAAATTAGGCTACACACTTGAAGATATCCAAGGCAAGAATACCGTTGAAGTATTCAAGATGATACAGGAACGTCTAAGAGGGATGAAAGACGGGGCAGAAAAGACTCGTGTCGAAATGGAACTCTTTGGACGTACCGGGTATCAGATGCACGCCATGCTCAACATGTCCGCTGAACAGATGGACAAAGTGGCCGAACGTGCCAAAGCAATGGGACTCATCATCGACGACGAGACTGCAGCCAAATCCGCAAAGCTAAATCGTGAATTAAAAGATTTAGAGAATACCGGAAAACGCTTAGCAGTATCCATCGGTCATGAGTTAGTTCCTGTGTTTAACGACTACGCAAAAGGCGTATTGGATGTAGCTAAAGAATTCGAGACAATGACCGCTGAGCAGAAGGAAGCTATCGGAGGCATTGTCAAATTCGGTGCAGAAGCGGGCGCGGTGATTATAGTCATGCGATCACTAACTAGCGCACTCGGGTTTATGCGGTTAGCCACACTTGCTGCAGCAGGTCCTTGGGTAACAGTAGCTACAGTAATTGGGCTTGCTGGGAAAGCATTACTTGATTTCCGTTACAATGAAAAAACATCTGGCTCTTACATGGGGGTAGATGTTGATGGCAAACGTATTCATAAGAATACGAACTCAACAACAGGCTTGTCTGACAAGTTTAGGGAATCGCACGATACTCGATATTGGATTGAGGATAGTGCGTGGCTTGGCCTTGTAAAAAATGACCGCTTAGCTACTAAAGAAGAGGGTGCTAGAATAGATGCGGCATTAAAGCAAAAAGAAGAGGCGGATGCTGCAAAGGCTAAACTCGATGAGGAACTTGCAAAAGCGAAAGAGGACCTTGCTAATGGCGGATTAACGAATACCGAGGCTATTAATAAGGCAAATGAAGAAGCAGCAAAAGCGGCCAAAGCCCAAGAGCAGGCTGCTAAGAAAGCCCAACAAGCGGCTGAAAAGTTGACGAGTGCAGTGGAACGCATGGCCGATTTGTATCGGTCACTTACGTTGCAAAGCTTACAAATTGATGGCAGTCAATATGAAATCGATCGACTAACTGCTAAGAACCAGTATGAGTCAAACGAAAAAAATATTCGTGATATTATCCGTTCTGTTTCTGGTCTGAATAGCGGGGCTATAGGACAAGCCTCAGGTGTACTAGAAGCAGCTAACGAACAACTTGGCAAGGCATACAAGTTAGGAGCAGATGGTACATGGGCAACGGATTGCGGTAAGCTATTTTCTGATGCAGTTAAACAGTCTCTAGGGGCGGACGTACCCCGCCGAGTTGATAAGTTATGGGAAGCGGCGGCTGCTGTAGGGGCTTGGCACCCAGAAGGTGACGGATATATTCCTAAAGTTGGCGATGGTGTGGTCGTACTTGGTGATGAACACATTGTTATTTCAGATGGGAACGGGGGCTATACTGGTGCCAATACAAACGGAGTGGTCGCTAAGCCATCTGTTACCGCAGATTTCGGTGCTATCACTGGATATATTGACACAGCTAAGTATGCAGGTGCTGCATCAAGCGCCACTGCTGATTCTGTCGGCAGTGCAGAGAATGCTAAGAAGCTAGCTGAGTCTGACCTAACTGCTTCCGTTCGCGCTAAGAATGAAGAGTTGTATCAAAAGCGATTAGCCGAAGCACAACGAAATCAGACTATCCGTGTTCGCAAAATGAACGAGGATATTAAGAAACTTGATCTTGAACGCACGGGTGACCGATTGCAATTACTCAAAACGGAAGCTGAAGCACAAAAAGCCCAAATTGATGATAACGTTCGTGAGTATACAAAGGCAGTAGGCGATAAGGAACTCGCTGAAAAGAAAGCCCAGGCAGAGCGTCTAAAAGTGGCGTCTGATACTGAGCAGAAAATCAGAGAGTTAGCCTACACTCAAACAAGTGAAAATATTGACCACTTAACCAATATGGTTACTCTTGGCCGATTGTCTCGCAGTGATGCGGACGCCTTACTTGCTGAAGAGTTAAAGACCTATATTGACTATGCACGGAGTGAAGTCAATGAGGCTCAGTTAACGGCTACCCAAAGATTGCAGATTGAAAAGAACCTATTAGAGTCTCAACAGAAACTATGGGAACTTGCAGGTCGTAGTCTTAAAACAAGCCTACAAGAAGCTGCACGCCAATATAAGCAAGAGACTACCAATTATGCTGATTTAGCGAAATCTACTTTTGATAGTACGATGAGCTCTATTAATTCTGCGTGGACGAATAATCTCGAGGCTATGGCAACAGGAACGAAGTCATTCAGTAAAGGCATTAAGGACATATTCAAGGATATGACGAACGCCATTATTAAGATGATGATTCAGTTAACGTTCCAACAATACATCATGCCTAAGTTGCAAGGATTATTTGGTGGTGCAGTAAGTGGTATTGGCTCACTAGGTGCTGCAAAAGGGACATCGTCCTTTGCCGGTGGTAGTTCGTTTAGTTCTGCATTTACGGGAAATCGATTTGCTGCCGGAGGCAAAACGAATCCAGGGCTTATGCTGGTTGGTGAAAACGGACCGGAACTATTACAGTCCTCTGGATCCCATCGTATTTACACAGCAAGTGAAACCCGTAGATTAATGGGCGGCGGAGCTACAAGCAACAAGGTAGTCGTTAATATCATCAATCAATCCGGTCAAGAACTCGAAAGCAAGCAACAGAACTCTCGGTTTGATGGTGAAAATTATGTTATTGATGTAGTAGTTCGCGCTATGGAATCAAACAAAGGAGGTATGCGTGACGCCATCAAGGCATCCGCAGTATAACTATATGGCAGTATTTCCAGATATTCGATGGCCAATATATCCAATTCAGGAGACTACTCCAGATATTTCGTATAAAGGTCAAGTTGAAAACATGACGCTAATCACTAGGAAAAAGACGACAAAGACTCGGCGGACATATTCTGTAGGGTACAAGTTGCCAACAACCGAGTACTATAAACTTCGGTCGTTCTATGATGACGTCAACTGTTCGGGTGTATTCGACTGGGTACATCCAGAAACACGGGAAACACTAAAAGTGCGATTTGCTGATCAGTTAGATTTTGCGGCGAATGACTACGGAGTGTGGATGGGAACCGTGAAATTACAGGAGGTATAACATGTTACCGCTCTCAACGGCATCGATTTTAGAGAAAAACCAAATATCGGCCACAGGTGTGTGGTTAATGCTGTTAGAAATATCTTATAAAGGGGATACGATTCGATTGGTATACAATACGGAGAATATCCAATTTCAAGGTAATACCTATATCGCATTTCCATTTACCATTCAAGATGTCACCGAGAACGCAACGGATTTGCCTAATATTAAGTTATCTGTATCTAACGTTACTCGGACAATCCAGCGTATGGCAGAGTCTAATAATGGATTCACTGGAGCCAATGTCATCATTCGTGTAGTGAATACGAACATACCTGATGTGTGCGAGCAAGAGGAGCATTTCGTAATTACGGGAACTCATGCAAACGCAGAATGGATGGAGTTTACACTAGGGACTGACTTTAGCTTTACTCGACGATTCCCATTAATCCGTGTAATGAAGGATTTCTGTCCGTTCAAGTTTAAAGGCGTTCAGTGCGGATATAAGGGCCGTGAAAATCAATGTAATAAAACCTTAGCGCGATGCCGTGAATTGGGGAACAGTACACGATTTGGCGGAGAACCAACTATCCCGCAAGGAGGACTGTATGCATCCAATAAGTGACTTGACTGATATGATAGGCACCCCATTCTCGGAAATGAAATGCTGGGATGTAGTTGTTGAGGTATATCGGCGTAGTGGAATACCACTACCCGAATATACCCAAATCCAAATGGGTGAATGGCGCGAGGTTCGTGAGCCAATGCCAGGGAGTGTTTTGGTGTTTGCGTTATATGGTAAAAATCTCGATCATGTAGGGGTTTATCTTGGTGAAGGTAAATTTATACATGCTACTGAACACAGTGGCACATGTATAGAACATATATCAAAGTACGTGCCTCGATTGAAGCACATTTATGAAAGGAAGGAGTAGCAGATGGTTAACGTAATTATTGTAAATAATCCGTTCAAGCCAGAGCAACGGGATACAAAATATTTGCCATTTAAAAAGGGCAAGTCTATCAGCTATTACTTCAACGCACCTGGGGAATGGGCGTATTCAGTAAATGGACATGAGGCGGCGCCGGATACAGTTGTAAACGATGAAGACTACATTGTAGTAATGCCTCGAGTTGAGGGCAAATTCTTTGGTGTTCTTCTATCAATAGGGTTGGCAGTATTTACCGGTGGTATTGCTTCAGGTGCTATCTTTGGTATCCAAAGCTTGATTTGGCGGTCAGTCATCGCTATGGCGGTAGGGATGATAGGTAATGCTATTGTCTCAAAGTTAACTGCTCCTAAAGTTGACCGTTCGAATTCCGAACAGTCAAATACATATGGCTGGGGAGGTACCGAAACTGTTACTGGGCAGGGCTACCCTTTAGCCGTGACGTATGGCCGGATGAAAAGTGCTGGGTTATTATTATCCCGCCATGTAATTAGTGATGGTGAAAAGCAATATCTTAACCTTTTATACTGTGCCGGTGAGGGCGAATTATCAAAAATAGAAGATATTCGTATTAATGCTAACCCAATCAGTAATTATAAGGATGTGCAGGTGGATATCAGAAAGGGCACAAATGATCAAACAGTTATCCCAAATTTCAATGATAACTTTGCGGATCAATCCCTAAACTATGAATTGACTGAATCATGGAATACGCAACAGGTACAAGGCGATGCATGTGACGCCATAGAGTTAACTGTTGGATTCCCAAACGGATTATATTATTCAAATGATAGCGGCGGCGCTGACCGTACGTCTGTCACTTTGAAAGCAGAAATTCGTAAGGTAGGCGATGAGTCCTGGCAGGCATTACCTTTAGCAAATCAAAAAGGTATGGCCGGCCATATTAAGCGCCGGGATGCGTGGAACTTTCTTAAGTCAGATAATAGCGTGACAAATACATCCGATTACGCAGGACGAATTGAAGAGGCGACAAATAATGCGTTTTATCGTGTATTTCGCTTTGACAATCTCGAAAAGGCTCGTTACGAAATCCGTATGCGATGCAGTGCGAAAGATGGGAAAAGCCTGCGCCATGTCAATAAGGTCTACTGGGTTCAGCTAACTCAAATTATCTATGATGATTTCGTGCATCCAGGAAAAGCTCTCATTGGAATTAAGGCTTTGGCTACATCTCAACTAAGCGGAAGCGATCCAAAAGTGACATGGATTCAAGAGCGTTCAGAGGTGTATGTGTTCAATCCGTATATTAATAAGTACGAAGCTCAACCAGCGGATAATCCGGCATGGGCTGCTTATGATTTAATCCATATCTGCCGTAAGATTGGCGGTGAATATATTGTATTCGGACAGCCCCATATGCGCCTTGACTATAACGCATTTAAGGCATGGGCAGATAAGTGCAAAACAAATGGGTTTACGTTTAACTATATATACGACACCGCTATGCGATTATGGGATGCGTTAAAGTATCCAGAAGCAGTAGGCCGAGGGAAAGTAATTCCTGTAGGAACTAGGTTTACATGTGTTAGTGATTATCAGTCTACACCAGTGCAGTTGTTTACTGTAGCCAATATAAAACAAGGCAGCTTTACTGAAGAGTTTCAAGGTGTAGAGGCTAGAGCGAACTCTGTTGAAATATCGTTCCTTAACAAGGATAAGGATTATGAACGAGATGTCATTCCCGTGTATGGGGATACTTACGACGAGTCGGATACGCTAACTAATCCGGCACAAGTTGAGCTCATGGGGTGTACTAGCCTTGAGCAGGCATATAAACACGGTAAGCATTTCTTGCGATGCAATAAATACGAAATACGTACTGTGACAATAGAGGCGTTTACGGATGCCATAGCGTGCACGGTAGGAGATATCATTCTAATTCAGCACGACATACCCGAATGGGGTGAGGGTGGTCGTGTGGTTGCCGTAAGTGGACAGACGATTACACTCGATAAGGAAGTGTCGGTACAACCAGGGAAGAATTATCAGTTGCTAATTCGTAGCAATTCTACGGATATTGTCTCTACGTTTAATGTAGTGAATGTATTGGGTCTCAATGTGATTGTTAAAGAGGTTATACCGGTGCAGCCTGATGCGGTATACGCATTCGGAGAGGTTTCTAAATCGGCTAAGCCATTTCGTGTTTTAGCCATTACGAAAACATTATCAGAAATGACTCGTAAGATCCAATGCATGGAATATTATCCAGAACTCTATGTATCAGATGATGGCACAGTGCCAAGTATTGATTATACGAATCACGGTGCATCTGATATTCAAGCAGTAGGATTAGTGAGCGACGTCTATGGTGCTAATGGCATCATGTATTCACGCATAGGTGTAACGTGGCAATTACCTCGTGATGGAAAAGTTTCAAACGTAGTTGTGAATTACCGAAATGTAAAGAGTGATACGTGGACATATATTGGAAACTACCCAGCATCCACAAATACTACCACAATATCCGATATGCTGCTAGGCGCGAACTATGAAGTACGCGTGCAGGCAATTAATGAGTTAGGGCAGTTGACTATTGGCGTGACAAAATCTATAGCCATACCTAAAATGCAAGCACCGGAGGATGTGCAAAATTTGCACGTACTCAGTCGATATAATCAGACTGCAGATAAGAGCGTGTACTATGATTTACAAGTACTATTTGACCCGCCTAGTAATCCTGCCAACTTCGATGTGGCAGAGGTTTGGTATCTCTTAAAGTCGAAGAGCGGAAAGCCTGTGCCAGGTCAAGAATGGCAGTATGCAGGAAGTAGTACGAGCCAAGTGATCATTAAGGCATTAGGCCCAGGTGAGGAGTATAGAATCAAAGCGATTTCGGTTGACCGATTTGGTAACCGGGCAGAAACAGCTCAAATGGTTGATGTGATAGTCAAACCGATGGATGCGATACCCGATATGCCTAGCAACTTCGGTATTACTTTCGGTAGAAACGCCACCGCATCATGGAATGAGGTGCTGAATGCTGACGTCGACTATTACGAATTACGTACTGATAATAATCCTGGTAAAGATACGAATGCTTTATTGGCAAGAGTTAAGGGTACCTCTGCTGTACTTACTTTAACTAAACGAGCAGATACTGTTTATCTATATGCTCGCAGTACGTTGGGCAAATACTCGACTGCAGCAACATACGAGTATAACGTTCCGCAGTTGGCCGCGCCTGAGCTTGTAGTAAAAAGCCAGTTAGGGGGATTCAATCTTTACTTCTCAACTAAGCCCGCACAAGCATACGCAATCAGATGCCACGTGATCGGAGATGAGCGCACTGATGATTTTGAAACTACTAGCACCATGCTGACGTATTCGAACTCAGCTGGAATATACCGGATACGTTGCTCATTTGTGGACGTGTTCGGAGATGGACTCGTTAATGAGAAGCAAGTCGTGATTAAGACACAAATTGATGCGAGCTTGCTAGACCTTGAGTCTCTCGGGCTGAATAAAGTCGATGAGCGAATTAAGGAACTTGATAAGAAATTCAATACGAATTCTGAAGAGACCACTAGAAGAATTACGAATTTGGCGTCACATACGGAATCTCGCATTACTGAGTTAGCTGGTAGCATCGATTTACAAATTAAAAAAAGTATTGGCGAGATTGATGGTGGTGAGTTGGTGTCTCGCATTAACCTCAGTCAGTCCGGTGTATACATTGCGGGGAAATTGATTCACATCACTGGAGCGACTAAGTTCGATGATAACGTCATTGTTAATAAGATGATTCAGGCTAACGCAGTTACTGCCGACAAATTACATGTTGATAGTTTATCGGCGGTGTCCAGTACAATCGGGTTACTTCGTTCTAAAGAGACCGGCGCTCGTGTTGAGATTCAGGATAATCTTATTACAGGTTTTGATGATGATAACAACCCTCGGATTAAACTTGGGTGCTGGTAGGAGGTATTATGGAACCCCATGTATTAGCTTATGATGCTAACGGCAATATCATACTAAATCTCAAGGAAAGACTCACACGTATCGAGGGGCGGATGTATGTATCTGACATCCCAAATCGGCGCCAACAAATTACTGTGAATGGATTGCAGCCAGGGCAGCATATCTGGGCTGCAGCTATGGGGCAGTACTTAGTGGCAGAGGTTAGGGGCAATGTCATAACATATTATTTTGCAGTGTCCCAGGATGAATATAATATCAATCGTCAATTTAAGGATCTTACGTACGAAGGGTGGCTGGCGTATGGAATTTATTAATATCCAGAATAAAGAAGGCGTCACGATTATAAACGATACCTATGACAATCTAGTATATCTTAGTTTTCCTAAACAAAAAGAGGCAGTTCTCTACACCGGGGCAATGAGGGGGATAACGCCAACGGTTCAAATCCCGCTCAAGCCTGTAGCTTACACGCCTATGCTGGTGCCTACGAGTAAATTCCAATACGGATATATTGCAGGGGAAGCTAATGTAATCCAAGTCTTTTATATTACTAATCGCATATATCATGGTGATGCACCTCTTATAGCAGTATCAGTTCCGCAAGGATATGAATTCGCGGCTCAGTGGGTTCATAAACGTCGTGAGCAGTTAATGGTACTAGTAGTGGATGTAATTAAACCAGGCGAAAAGGTAACACAATCAATGGTTGATGAAGTCAAAGCTGGTATTAAATTCTATTGCTTTGGATACTTCGAGGACGTTGTGGCTAATGCAGATACACCTCGTATTCGATTTGTTGACAAGGTAGGGAGTAGTAAGCCTAATACGGCATTGCAGGTTCTTGGCCGTCACAAGTACTATAAAGCATCCTGGGCAGCAGATTACAATCTGCAGAATGATGTGATATATGATAGCCGCATCAGGTACCTACGCATAATCGATCATTATGCGCATGATTGGTATAACCAGTTATCAAACTACGTTCCGGATACCTTTACAAACATGGCCCGTGACCCAAAGTCATATGGCGTCAAGGTTGCAATTATACCCATGTCCGTAATCGATGCATCCGTTTGGGGGCCAAATATTAATAATGGAGATAAAAAGTCACACACGGGGCGAGTGTGGCAAACGTTCAGATTTCACGATGAGAGTACTGTATCACTGAAATCGTATCAGTTCATTGATTGGAATACAGTCACCACGTATCCTGTAGGTTGCTCAGGTAAAACCACATCTCAGTATTTGGTAGTCGATGTGACCGGGTACGATAAACAAGGTACGATTCCATTCAATTAAGGGAGATGATAAGTAATGAATGTAAAGGATATAGACCTCAATATTGGCGAGGATTTCGGGATAGTTTACGCAGTCCAAGATGACAATGTGGATTTGACTGGATTCAAGTCGGTATTCGCCATACGAAAGCGAGCAAGTGGTCCGCTTGTTATTAAAGTGCAAGGGGTAACATCTGGGAAGATTGCGACATTCAATATTTCCGGAAAGGATACCCTAGAAATCAAGTCCTTTGGTGAGCATGTGTATGATGCTTTTGCATATAAGGAATCGGAGCCTAGCCGATATTACAAGCTGGGCATGGGGGTAGTCAACATAATTCAGGATGTGGCCATGCATGATTAGAGGAGGAATGTATTATGCAAAACGAAGCGTTACCAGTAAGAATTGAAGGTCCGATTAAAGTAGAGGCGGAAGTAAAAGCAACCATGGTAGGCAATAACGGGAAAAGTGCTTATGAAATTGCTTTAGCACATGGATTCGTAGGAACCGAGGCGGAGTGGTTGGAATCCTTAAAAGTGAAGATGCCTAACTTATCAGGCGTTGTTTCAGCACTTCAAGGTAAGAATATCCTTATTAATAGTGGTACCCTTGAAGCGATATTATCTGCTATTGTCCATGCATTGGCTGAGCAACCTTATGCGCCACTTACTTTTAACGAGCCAAGAAAAGGGGATACGGAAGTTCGTGTATCTGGGCAAGACGGCTTTAAAGTTCGAGTGAGTGGCAGTACAGAAACTGTTGAAATTAAATCTGGAAGTGCAACTATTAGAATTCAGCCTTATGGTGCAGATGATATTTATCTTGAATATCTTAACTTAATCGATCATGTCGTTGATACTGTTAAAATCAAAGGTCTTGTTGAATTCAATCCAGAGACGGCTACAGAAATTTTGCCTAAGCAATTCTATGGCCGTAGCGATTTGGAAGGTGAACTCACCTGTCCGAACGTTGTTAAAGTTGGTGCATTAGCATTCGTCGGAACCGAGCACAATATTATCAATTTGCCAAAGGCCACTGATATTGACAGGGATGCTTTCGCTAACAGTTCTCTTGCCGTAATCAATATCCCCGCATTTGTATGGGCAGATGATAACCTTGATTTAAAATCTTATGACCTCATTAGAGTTAATAAAATGACTGTTAGCGAGGAATCTCGCCCACCACGAGAAGTCATGATGCAGAAAATTTCATTAGAGGTCTACAATCCAGATCACACCAAGAAATGGAACCTTTACGGTGAAAAATGGGAGAAAGCGGAGGCCTAAATGGACGAAATTAGATTATTGCTAATGGACTTCGGAATTCCACCGTATTTCGCGGACATTGGCTTCTGGGTAACCCTATTAGGGGTTATCTGGGCCGCCCTTCGGGGCTCGTTTCGTGCGATGGTGTGGTTTTTAGAACATACCTCGCTAGTTGCGGTTAAGCAAGAATTAGATGACCATTTGGCTCGACGAATGGATAAACAACGTAAAGATTATGACGATAAGTTATCTGATGCTATCAACAGTATCGCTGAATTAACAAAAAGTAATCAGGAAATACTAAAGCAGTTGGTCAAGTTGGAAGAACGAGATGCTGCGAAGTTTCACAGGCTCAATAACCTCGAAACCACAGTTCAGAGTCTGAGTACTGAACTGATGCATATCCAAGTTCTAAATAATATGCCCATAGGAAGAAGTATCACGCTTAACACGGACGATATAGGAGGTGACTGATAATGAAATATCAAATCATGAACCGACTAAAATTCGCATATAGTGCTGTTCGTGTTGCTAACATTAGACCTACTGGAGTACTAGCGACACGGATTCTAGTGCTTGTTATGCTAATTCCTATTTGGTTAGTCATAACAGAGTATGTTATGGCATTTGCTAGGGGTTATGTATCAAGTGAAACTAATAAGTTGATTGATGTTGGGCTCAATATTATTGACCACATATTCATTCCTAGTGTATTGACAGCCGTAGTAGGCTTTCTAGGACTTTGGTTGGATAGAAATGATAATGGTGTCCCTGATAAATTAGAAGGAGGTAGTTGTAATGACGAAAATATTTATAAATCCAGGTCATGACATTGACCTGGACTCTGGAGCAGTAAATCCTAACACAGGACGTCGTGAATGCGACGTTGCTCGTGATGCTGGTAAGTTATTGGCTTGTTATTTACAAACAGCAGGATGCGAAGTGCGCACTCTGCAGAATGATGATTTAGGTCTTGTATGTGCTGAGTCCAATGAATGGGGAGCAGATATATTTGTGTCTCTGCACTGTAACGCATTCAATACACAGGCACGTGGAACAGAAACTCTTTATAAGTCTTTCAACGGCCAACGCTTGGCGAATGACATCCAATCGCAAATTATCCGTAGTATTAATACGGTTGATCGTGGTGTGAAAGAACGGCAAGATTTATGGGTGTTAAACGGCACGGATGCAACAGCCGTTCTTGTTGAGATGGCATTCATCGATAATGATGAAGACCTAGCACTACTTAATAATGATTTAGACACCATAGTGCGTGCTATCGCAAGGGGCATTACGGATTATGCAACAGGAGGGGAATAATGTATGACAAAATCAAAATTTTACTTAATCACCCTACTTACCGCTATATTATTATCGGTGGTATTGGGTTCATCTTCATCCTTTGCCTCGGATACATCTTCTACCAACCAAGCGGAACCGACTATCAGCGTGCCCGTGAGTCAGTGGAACGAATTGAAAAGCAACAACGAGAAAGCCTTGAGCTTAATCGAAGTAGCCAACGTTCCATTGAACGAGGCGCAGAACTTAGCCGTGAAGCAGCGACAAGAATTGAACGAAGCCAAGACTACAATCGACAAATTAACGACCGAATTGGACAAAGCCAAAGCGGACTTAGTCAAGCAAGAAATTACCTTGAACGAAATGTCGAGATCTTTGATAGAATTGAAAGATCAAATAGAGAACGACAAACGAACCATCAAGAGATTACGAATGCAACGCAACCTGTCTCAAATACTGGGAGCGGGGGCGACAATCGGAGTAGTAATTCATCGATGACTGAGAGGTGATCCATACATCTCCTGAGCATGAGCAGGTGGACTCATGGATTGGCTATAATAATGCAAAAGACCTTACTGGGAATATGTCCTGGTAAGGTCTTTTTTTTTTTGATTTTCTGAGGATTTTATATATAATAGTATATATTATATTATTTTGTTAATGGGGGTAAATATATGTTGACCGTATTTAGGCATGACACATATTCTGTAAGAGATATTGACAATCAAACTTATGAGGAGCGCGTCGCTTTTCATACAGAAGTCGGTGAAGCAAAAAATTATCAAGAAGCCTGGAATATTATTTGTAGAGAGGATTTAAGAGCAATTAGTTGCCTATATGTTGCATATAAAAACGACCAGAATAATAACCCATTTCCTAGATTTGCATGGCCGACTGGAGTTAATTATGTGTATTATAATAGCCGCAATCTGGCGCCAGTTGTTCCGCCGAGTGAATATAATCAAAACTCAGTATTAGAATTAATTAGAGTACTTAATCTTCCTTTTAGGATTGAAGGAACGGAAGAACTAGACGGTTAAAAAGCTTAATAGTTTTGAATAGTTGCTCAACTGTTACTCAACTTTTTAAAATTAAAAGTGATATAAATATAGTAGATAAAAGAGTTTATAATAAAATCAAAATTGTACTCCAAATAATTTGGCGCAAGAATCCGCAGTGCAACGCACTGCGGATTTTTTATATATTATGTGTGTATTATTTATAAAAGGGTAAATCAAATAATTATCATAAAATCTATCTTTCTTGGTTTAATCGAGTATAGCCTATTATAATAACTGTGCTTATAATTATCCCCAGTCCACATATAAAAAATATATCATGTAGCGGTAATATATTTGCTAAGTTTGTAAATATAGTTATTGATAATATTGATCCAATAGAGAAGCCTGTACTTACAGAACCGCTAGCTAATGTTAACTCTTCCTGTGAAAAAATAGATTGTATATATGCATGAACTAAAACAACGGCTGTAAATAATAATATTTCAGATATACTATATAGAATATAAAGTTGTTCTATTGTTTCTATATAGCCTATGCAAAAAATACTTCCTCCATATAGTATAAAAAGAGGGAACAAAACTTTTTTAAAACTCGTTGCTAAGTTAATAGTAAAATATTTAGCAAGAAGTCCAAAAATAATGAATGATGCCAATCTAGAGATTGTTTGTGTATATCCATACTGACTATCAGTTAAATGTAAGATATCTTTAATAAATATTAATAGTAGAATTGGAATACACATATAAAATATTCTAGCTAATATACCCAAATAAACTATAAAATTAATTTTTTTATTTAGGAATAATAATTTATATCCTTTTATTAAAAGTTGAATGCGGTCATATATGCTTTGTCTAATAGTTTTTTGGGAGATAGTTGAGTGTGATTGTATTCTCACATTTCTATTTAATCGATAAAGTAGGTAGGCTGAAATAATATAAGTAATTGCATCAATAACAAACACCATCGTTAAAGAGTAATTAATTATAACGCTAAATAATAAGGAACCACTTATCAATGCAAAACGATTAATAGACCGGAGCAGTGCATTAAATTTGACTAGATCATTTGTTATATTAGGTATAAAAGAAAGTCTAGCGATTCCTAAAATTTTATTATTAAAACCTATAAGAAAAGCTATGATATATACTAAATAAAGGTTATCTATGAAAACAAAAATTAATAATATAAAACCCGAAACTATTTCAGGAACTACCATAGACCACATTAAGCCTTTTTCTTTTACCAGTATCCCTAAAAATGGGCCTAATAACATTCCAACTAATAATGTTGCTATCGTAACTGCCCCTGTATTAAAGGGACTGTGGGTGGTATTAAATATATATGTTATAAAGCCTAGTGTTGTTGCTGTGCTTCCCATTGTCGAAAAAAATAGAGCACTATTTAAGAAAAATGAGTTCTTATTTTCTAGATTCATATTATCATCTCCTAGATTATAGAAGTACAGATATAATATGTATTGTTTTACAAAATCTAAACTAAACTTTTATCAATTTCTGATATTATATATTCATAATTCTATATAAATATATAAATTTCCTGCACAATATAAAGTAATATGTAATATAAGTAGGTTTCTGCTAATGAAAGATAATAAAGGGAACTATTCATTTTTATTATTTAGAGGAGATACTAATGGATTTTATACGTGTTGAGTTAGAAGAAAAATATTTTGCAGATGTTGAGCCTTGGGAAGAGTATATAGCTTTTAGTGTATATATCAAAAGTGGAGACTTTTCTGGTTGAGGTACATTTGTTTATACTGTAAATGAATTTAGAGAATTAATCAGTCAACTCAAATTAATATATATAACATTAGATGGAGACATTCGTATTGCTTATGATGATTCGGATGATTATGTCCATATTATATGTAAATCATATGGACAGATAAAAGTAGAAGCTCAATTAGGAGGCAGTTGGCGTGATAATTGGGTTAAACTTCTTCTTAATACTGATCAGACCGTATTGAATAAGGTAATACAGCAATGTAATTCTATATTAAAAAATTAATTTGATGACAGCATATAACCACTAAATTTTAATTGACACAAACCCATAAAATCTGTATACTATTTTGAGTAAGCTTTAGTCGTGTTTCCATTAGCCCCGGAAGCAAAGGACAAGCTGATTTTGGTAGAATTATGACGTTATTAGGAGGATATGCAGCATGAAAACTACATTTATGGCCAATCCGAACACAATCGAACGGAAATGGTATGTTGTTGACGCTGAAGGTAAAACTTTAGGACGCCTTGCTGCCGAAGTTGCAAAAGTTCTTCGGGGCAAAAATAAACCAACTTTCACACCACACGTAGACACTGGTGACCATGTGATCGTTGTAAACGCAGAAAAAATTCGCGTAACTGGTAAAAAATTGGAACAAAAGGAATACTTCCGTCACTCTGGTTACCCAGGTGGTTCCCGTTTCACTAAATTGTCCATGATGCTTGAAAAACAACCTGAACGTGTTGTTGAAATGGCAGTTCGTGGTATGCTTCCAAAAAATAAATTGGGTGCACAACAATACCGTAAATTAAACGTATACGCTGGTCCTGAGCATCCACATGCAGCTCAAAAACCAGAAGTATTAGAAATTTCCGTACGATAATCTAGAGGGAGGAACATATAATGGCAGTAGCACAATATTACGGCACTGGTCGTAGAAAATCTTCCGTTGCTAGAGTTCGTCTGGTACCGGGCACAGGTAAAATCACTGTTAACAAACGTGAACTTAATGAATATTTCGGTCGCCAAACTTTGGAATTGATCGTAAAACAACCTTTGAACTTGACTAACACAGTTGAACAATACGATGTAATCGCAACTGTAGCTGGTGGCGGTCCTTCCGGTCAAGCTGGTGCAATTCGTCACGGTATCTCCCGTGCGTTATTGGACGTAGATGGCGAACTTCGTCAATCTTTGAAAAAAGCTGGCTTCTTGACTCGTGACCCACGTATGAAAGAACGTAAAAAATACGGTCTTAAAAAAGCCCGCAAAGCAAGCCAATTCTCCAAACGTTAATATTTGGAAAACAGGTTATTACACCTGCAGACAATGTCTGCAGGTGTTTTTTGCGTTTAATTTATGGTATAGTGTAAATATATTTTATTTGTTAAGGGGAAATAGTATGGGAAATAAAATCATATATGAAAAGGATTATGTTACTAGATTTAATTTAAAAACAGATACAAAGTTCCGATCTGAGTTAATAGATTTCTGCTTACATGGTAAAAATGTATTTACTGATGATGAGAAAGCTCAAGGTAAGGCTCAATTTTTAGCTATAGGTTGGAGTAGTGTTAATGTTGAATCTGGCCAATACGCTGATTTTTATAATGCAGTAAAACTTTATGTACATAGTCAACATAAGAGAATAAATCCAGCACTTAATGTCTTTAGCTATGCTGAAGTTAATGACTTATTTTGGACTCGGGATATGAATGGGATTTACTGGATTTGTAGAGTGAAAGACATCGCAAAGGTTTATTTAAATAAAGAGTTAGATATAGGTGCGATTTTGCCTGTTGAAGCTTATGAATTCGGGCTTGAAGTACCTGGTCAGATAAAAGCATCGTTTAATCGTGCAAGAGGTGGAATTGTTCAGCGATTACAATATCCAGCTATCACCGAATACTCTAAATTTGTGTTTAATAAATTATCTGGTAAAAATTACTATGATGTTAATTTAAATATAGCTGATAACGTAATAGCAAATTTACCTGATTTTGAATTAGAAGAGTTAGTAATTTCTTATCTTCAAATTGTTAAAGGTTATTATCTTCTTTCAAACTCTATTGCTAATAAATCAACAACTGTAAAAATTGAATGTCAGTTAATTTCCCGCGATGTAAATGATGTTAAAAAGGCTGTTGTACAAGTTAAAGGGCCTAAAGCGCCAGCGTTAAATGCTCTTTCTTTCAAGGACTACGAAAACAAAGGCTATTATATCTATTTATATGCACCTAAGGTTGATAATTTAGAAGAGATGAAGAATGTTATTCAAATTACCACTGAGGAACTACAAGCATTCTATAAGGAGTATAAAGCTATTTTGCCAGAATCTATTACTCAATTTGAAAATCTATTTAATACTGGGGTTAGTGAAAAGCCGTAATTTCACATTTACATCGTCATTTAATTCCCCTATAATAGAGATATATCATCGAATTTTTTCGAAAATGGATTTTCATATAGGAGAACTCATATGATTTATAATACAATTCAGTACGTAGTGGACAACGGCATTGGTACGTTGACATTTAATCGGCCTACAGTGGCGA
>OGIT01000190.1_pt1 | contig 41083 bp, 42 predicted proteins | sample 1571881 | NCBI WGS metagenome assembly OGIT01 (sample SAMEA2582101, study PRJEB24529) | metagenome | biome: Human gut stool | place: China | collected 2011 | reverse complement strand
TGAAGCTAGACATGGTAAAGCATTCAAAGGATTATTAGATAGATATTTCGCATAATTAAAAAATAACTTTGTATTGAAACACCCTATTCAATAGATATGTATTTAAAGTTTAATAAAACCCATAAAAATCCCTTATAAATTTATAGAAGCGTATATGAATCCCCATTTCATATACGCTTCATTGTTTAAAAAACTATATGACAATAGGCATTCAAATGTTAAAAATTAATATTTGAATGCCTATTTTTTATTTATATTATAGAAAATATTGTATTATAAAGCAGCATTATTATTTACATAATATTTTTCATAAGCATTGTTAAATGTATCAAAAGTTTTTTGATCATAGCATATCATTGCAATTTCCTCAAAAGTTTCAGGATATTCATTTATAAAAGATGTAATCTCATCTAAAGCAACTCTAGTCGCATTTTCAAGGGGATATCCATATGCTCCTGTACTTATAGATGGAAAAGCTATAGTCTTAATAGGGTGTTCATCAATATAAGTTTTTACATCTGTAATCAAATTTTCTTTCTTTTTATTTCCAATAAAACTTGGAGCACTAAAGCGGTATAGGTTATCATTAATAACCTGCATACTTTGTTCAAGATATATATGAGCATAATTAGCAGCAACATTTAAGGCTGAATTATACGAACGTCTTAAATACTTTTCTTCAGAGCCATTATTTCTAAAAATAGGACCTACAGTGTGTATTATCCAATAAATCCCTAATTCTGTAAGGTTATATGACTGAGAAAGTTTTGAATTCCCAGTGAGACACCCATTTAAATCTCTACATTCGTCTAAAAGTCTGCTTCCGCATGCTTTATGAATGCTGCCATCAACACCACCACCTCCAAGAAGAGAAGTATTAGCCGCATTTACAATTGCATCAAACTTTAATTTTGTTATATCTCCTAATAGTATTTTTAATTTTGTCAAATCAATCACCTCATACTTTTATCCCATAAATTCTCTTACTTAATAGTTTACACTTATTTTTCTAAAATAAAAACAATTTATTTACAATTTATGTAAATAAATTAGTCTGACTTTTAAAAATATAAAATTTTGTTGGAGTAATAATATATTCGAATTCTTTACAAATAATAAATATGTATCTAGAATGATAGATGTAAAGGTATTATTCTAAATTTATTTTTATATACAATAATTTTAAGGTAGGAGAAATAATGTTTATAAAGAGAAGAATTACAATTTCCAATATATTAATGCTTATAATACCTGTAATACTTATTGCTATCTTAGCGGGTGTAATAAGAGAGCCGTTCTTTAGATTAGTCGAAGAGAAAATGAATTTTATTGAAGAAAATCATCCTGGTGCATATATAATTCAAGATTCTATAAAAATAGATATGAAGAAATTAGAAGATAAGAATTTTCTTGAGAACCTGCCAAAGGATTTAGAGAAAATTTTACAACCAAAAGGATATCATCTTATAATAAGATATGGTAAGGAAGTTATTTTTTCTAATTTAACAGAGAGTGATAATAAGTCTATTTCAGAAATTGGTGAAGATATTTTAATTAAATCAAACTCACTTGTTTTAGAAAAGAAAGAACTTTCTTTAGTGAAAAATAGTCTTATGTACAATAACAAGCCGCTAAATATTATTGCAGTAAATTCAGATTATAGACCATTGCGCATTGATATAAGGGAGCAAATGACTACTTTTATGATTGGATACATAGGTGTTGTTATTGTTTTGGCTGTTATAATAGTTACTGTGACTAATGGAATTTTATCATCAAAAATTTATAAAAATGTAATTGAACCATTAGAACTTTTAAGTTATGGAGCAGATCAAATCAAAAATGGTAATTTAGATTTTGATATGAATTATGAATATGACGATGAATTCAAACAAGTATGCGATGATTTTGATGAAATGAGAATAAGACTAAGAGAAAGTGTACAAGCTAAATTAAGATATGAAGAAAATAGAAAAGAGCTTATGGCCGGAATTTCTCATGATTTAAGAACGCCTTTAACAGGAATAAAGGGATATGTTGAAGGATTGATTGATGGAGTTGCAAATACTCCTGAGAAAGTGAATAAATATCTATACACTATACATAGAAAAGCATGTGATATGGATGAGCTAGTAGATAGATTGTTTTTATTCTCAAAATTAGATACTGGGAAGTATCCATTTGATTTTGATATAATATATATAAATGAATATTTGAAAAAATTGTACGAGGATATAAAAGAAGACTTATATAAGAGAGGACTTAAAATTTCTTATATAGATCAATGTTCAGAAAATGTTAAAGCTAAGATAGATTGTAGAGAGATACGAAGAGTAATATTTAATATACTTGATAATGCTGTTAAGTATAATGAAAATGAAGATAAAAAAAGTGAAATTTTAATACATGAGGAGAATGAATGGATTGTTATTGAAATTAGTGACAATGGAAATGGAGTTAATGATGAAATGCTATCAAAGCTTTTTGAAAGTTTTTATAGAGGAGATCCATCTAGAACTAATCCAAGTCAGGGAAGTGGACTTGGACTAGCTATCTCTAAAAGTATAATTGAAGCACATAGAGGTCAAATTGAAGCCTTAAATAATAATGGATTAATGATAATAATAAAACTTCCTATATTTTTAGATTATATGGAGTAGTATATGAGTACTTAAGGGAGGATATTTTGTGAAGAAAATATTGATTGTAGAAGATGATAAAAGTATAGCTGAGTTAGAACAAGATTACCTTGAAATAAATGGATTTAAAGCAGAAATAGCTCTTACGGGAGTCAGTGGACTAGAAAAGGCTATTAATAAAGAATATGATCTGATTTTGCTTGATGTAATGCTTCCAGGGAAAGATGGATTTGAAATATGTCAGGAAATAAGAAAAGTAAAAGAAATTCCAATACTTTTAGTAACAGCTAAAAAAGATGATATTTATATAATAAGAGGTCTTGGAATTGGTGCAGATGATTATATTGTAAAACCTTTTAGCCCAAGCGAACTTGTGGCAAGAGTTACAGCTCATATGAATAGATATGAGAGACTTACTTCCATGGATAAAGAACATGGAAAATTACAAAATATAATATCAATAGGAAGATTAAGTATAAATTGTGATTCGAGAAGGGTTTATATTGGTGATACTGAGATAAAGCTTGCTAACAAAGAGTTTGAATTATTAGTATTTTTAGCATCGAACCCTAACATAGTATTTTCTAAGGATACGCTGCTGGATAGAATATGGGGAGAAGAGTCTTTTGGAGATACTTCAACTGTCACGGTGCATATTAATAGAATAAGGGAAAAGATTGAAATTGATACAAGTAATCCACAATACATTGAGACGGTATGGGGTGCTGGTTATAGATTTAGTCTTTAAATAATGAAAATTACCATAGGCATTTATGTCTATGGTAATTTTTATTTAAATTTAACAGTGTTTATAAATTGTTTATATTTTAGTTATAGTGAAGTTAGATGTTACCTGTAAAATAAAAAAAGTATTTAAAGATAAATTTAGAGAACTACAATAGGAGGGTATAGTATTGAAGAGAAAATTAATAGCATTTTTGCTTGTACTTTTTACTGCATTGAGCATCTCAGGTACGAAAGCTTACTGTTCTGATACACAGACAATTTCTTTCAGCAATATTAAATCTATTATGATTGAAAATAGTATAGATATGAAAATTGCAGATAATAATTTAAAAAATACAAAGCAGGAATTGCAAAAAATAAATGATAGTATAGAAGATTTAGGGGATGGTAGCTATAAAGGATCTACCATTAGTAAAAATATAAGTACATTGGAAGATGAAGTTGAAGAATTAGAAAGTACAGTTAAATCTTTAAAAAGTCAACTTGATTCTTTGACTGATAGTGATCCTTCATATTCAGAGGTTAAAAGTGAATATGAAGATAAGAATGCGAGTTTAACTAAGAAGCAGTCAACTTTGGAACAACTTAAGGGTTATAAAAAAAGTAGAACTACAGCACAACGTAATTTAAAGAAAGCAGAACTTACTTATAATCAGACAGTTGAAGATGCAGTATATAAAGCACAACAGTCATATGTAAGTTGTCTTTCTACTACTTCTCAATTAGAAAATAAAAAAAACACATTGGAATATAACACAAAAAAATCTGAAATAAGTAAATTACAATATGAAAGTGGTTTTTTATCAAAGAAAGATTATGAAAATACTATAACTGATAATACTGATAGCGAAAATGAAATAAAAGAACTTGAAAGTAAAAACGAAATAGCATTGAATAATTTAAAACTTACTCTTGGAATTTCTCAAGGAGTTGATGTTAATCTTGATAATAATGTAGAAGCTGATTTTAATTTAGTAATGTCAATTAATTATAGTGAAGATTTAAAAGAAATGTTAAAAAACAGTATAGATATATCGGTTTCAAATCTAGAAGTTGATTGGGCAAAAGATGATGATGACGAAGACGATGATGATGACAATGATTATGAAAACTATACTTTAGAAAATAAAGAATTATCATTAGACAAGCAGTCTATTACTTCAGAAATTAATTTTAAGGAAAAATATAATAATCTTATGACAGCATATAATTCAATAAAAAGCAGTTATGATAAATTACAACAGAGTCAGGAAGATTATGGAGTATCAAGTAAAAAATATTCTTTAGGTTTTATTACAAAAAATGAATTGGAAAAAGTAAAGCTTGACTTAGATAGCAAAATGTCAGATTTTAATTCAGAAAGAAATGATTTTTATCTAAAGTATCTAGATTATACTCAAATGAAGGAGGGCTATTAAGGTGGACTTAAAGATTAAAAATGATAAGGATACAAAGCAGAATGTTAAAGTAAAGTCTGGTGTTATAAAATCTGGAATTTTAAAAAAAATATTTAACAAAAAAGTTATTGCAGTAATATGTGCCATAGCAGTTGCAGGTGGTGGATTCACAGTATATAAAGTAAAGACTGGAGCTAAAAAGAATACACAATCAAGTAGAGTAAGATATACATCTTTAAGTAAAACTAATTTATATAAGATGGTAAGTTCATCAGGAGCTATTAAGAGTGGAACATCAACAAGTATTTATTCTAATCTTAATGATTATAATGTTCAACAGATAAATGTAGAAGTAGGGGATGAAGTAAAAAAGGGTGATGTTCTTGCAATTATAGATACATCAACTTTAGAAGATGACATTGAAAAGCAGGAATTAAGTGTAAGTGCAAATGAAAAAAAAGCTCAGATTGCACTTGAACAAGCAAAGGATACATATGAAAATTCTGTGTATCTATATGAGAATAATTTAAATACAACTCTTGTTAATGCACAGGCAGCAGTTGATCAGAATAAGCTATCTCTTGATAATAAAAAGAGTATATATGAGTATAAGCAGATGATGCTTGATAATGGAGAAGAGTCAAGCCAGAATGTAAATTTAGCCAAAATAGATTATGAAAATGCTCAGTCTGATTATGATAAATCTCAGATAGCTTTAAGTGCAGCAAAAGTAAGTGTTGAACAAGAAATAGAAAAGAATAAAAAGAGCTATGAGAGTGCTCAAGCAGCTGTTGATGATACAAGCTCTAGGCTTGCACTTGAAAAACAGAAAGAAAAATTAAAGGATAAAGAAGTTGTAGCTACTGTTGATGGAATTGTGACAGCAGTAAATGCATCAGTTGGTTCTAAATGTGAAGACTCATTGTTTGTAATTCAAGATTTAAATGATCTTATAGTAAAAGTCAGTGTTGATGAAACAGAAATTGCTAATGTGGCAGTTGGACAAAAAGTACAGGTTACTACAGATGCATCTACTGAAATTCTTGACGGTGAAGTTGTAACTGTTGATCCTATTTCAAGTGCTGCAGCATCAGAAACTTCAACAAGCAGTACAAGTAGTAGCAGTAGTAGTAAAAGTAGCTCAAGTTCATCAGCAAGTAGTAATTCAACAAGCAGTGATGTTACTTTTACAGTTAAAGTACAGATAACAAGTCAAGATGTTGATAAGGCTGTTAAAGTTGGAATGAATGCAGTTGTAAATATTATTATAGGTGAATCTGATGATGTGTTTGCAGTACCGTATGAATCTATAATAGACAACCATGGACAAAAATCTATATATGAAGCAGAAGAGCAGAATGGTCAATATGTAGTTAAAGAAATTTCAGTTACTACAGGATTAGAGTCAGATATGAATACAGAAATAGAAGGAGAAGATTTAAAAGAAGGAATGATTGTATTAAACGATCCTTCAAATTATCACGTTGGTAGCGTTGTTGACATAAACAATGGGAGGTAATTAAATGAGTGAAAATATAATTGAAATGAAAGATATAAGAAAAAGTTTCTATATAGGCACTCCAAATCAGCTTAATATTTTAAAAGGTATAGATATTACTGTTAAAAAAGGAGAGTTTGTATCTATAGTTGGTCAGTCAGGTTCAGGTAAAAGTACATTGATGAATATAATTGGAGCACTTGACAGAGCAACGTCTGGCTCATATGTATTAAGTGGAACCAATATTGAAGATATTAGTGATGATGGATTATCAGAAGTAAGAAATAAGAAAATTGGATTTGTATTTCAGACATATAATTTAATACCTAGAAATACAGTTCTAAAAAATGTTGAACTTCCAATGCTTTATGCAGGTGTGCCAACAAAAGAGAGAACAGAAAGAGCAATGTATTTTTTAGAAATAGTGGGCATGCAGGATAGAATTAAGCATCAGCCAAATGAACTATCAGGTGGTCAAAAGCAGAGGGTAGCAATTGCAAGAGCACTTGCTACAAATCCAAGTATGTTACTTGCTGATGAACCTACAGGAGCACTTGATTCAGGAACTGGAAGATTAGTAATGGATTTATTTCATAAGGTTCATGAAGAGCAAGGAAAAACTATTGTTTTTATAACACATAATCATGAACTTGCAGAAGAAACAGAAAGAATAGTAACTTTAAGAGATGGAAATATAGTTTCTGATGAATATAATGACAAGTTCTACAGAAGATATAGTGATGGTGAAAAGCTATGTTTATAAAAGAAAATATAATGCTGGCTATAGCAGGACTTAAATCCAATAAAATGCGAGCAGTTCTAACTATGCTTGGAATAATAATAGGTATTGGATCTGTAATAGGTATTGTTTCAGTTGGTAATGCTATGACAGCTAATGTAACAAGTTCAATGGCTAATATGGGATCAACTAATGTTACAATTAATGTAACAGAAAGAGATAGTACATCTACAAATAATAATAAAACTAAGACAAATGAGAAGAAAAATGGAAGTTCCACTAATGAAATGCCAGGAGGTGGATCGCCTCAAGGTAGTGCTGGAGGCGGAATGCCAGGAGGTGGCTCTGGTGGAGGGATGCCAGGAGGTGGAATGTCTGGTGGTGGAGGAATGCCAGGAGGCGGAGGCGGAATGCCTGGCGGAGGCATGGGAGGTCATAGTGGCCGCTTTGGCAGTTCAAGTACTTCTACACCAAAGGACTCAGATCTTTTAACAATGAGTCAGATAAAAGAATTAGAGGAAAACTTTGGTGATGAGATAGATGCTTTTAGTGTTACAGCAACAAAAGATACTGGAAAAGCTAAAAGTGGAACAGCATATGCTAATGTAAACATTACTGGTACAAATCCAGGATATGAAAAAGTAAAGAACATAGAAATGGCAGATGGAAGGTATATTACAGATACAGATGTTGACGGCTCAAAAATGGTTGCAGTAGTTTCAGATAAATTGGTAAGTAAAATCTTTGGTGAGGGTGCAGATCCAATTGGACAGGAAGTGAAAATATATACTTCAAGTGCAATTCATTGTTATACAATAGTTGGTGTATACACTTATAAATCGTCTGGAGGAAGTACGGAATCAGAGGAAAAGCTTACAACAGATTTATATATTCCTGTAACAGCAGCAAAAAGCTCATCATCAAATAAAAATTATCAGACAGTTACCATAAGAGCTAAAGATAATGTTGATATTACAACATTTACTACAGAACTTCAAACGTATCTAGATAAGCTATATATTAAAAATACTAAGTATAAAGCAACTGCAAGTAATATGGAAAGTATGCTTGAATCAATGACTTCTATGACATCAACAATGGCTCTTGCAATATCGGCAATAGCAGCTATTTCCCTTCTTGTTGGTGGTATTGGAGTAATGAATATAATGCTTGTATCTGTTACTGAAAGAACAAGGGAAATAGGTACAAGAAAAGCATTAGGAGCAAAAAGTTCTCATATAAAGATGCAGTTTATAGTTGAATCAATGATAATATGTGCAATTGGAGGCATTATTGGAATAGTTCTTGGAATAATTATAGGAGTCATAGGTGCTCATGTTATGGGGAATTCACCAGTTATATCACCTATGGTTATAGTAGGAAGTTTTACATTTTCTATGGCTATTGGAATATTCTTTGGATATTATCCAGCTAAAAAGGCAGCAGGTTTAGATCCTATAGAAGCATTAAGGTATGAATAAAATTTAATTAGGATATTATCATAAGGTCCTTGAACATAAAAACAAGGGCCTTATTTTTATAAAAAATTAAAAATAAATAGTTTAATTGATACTAAAAAACAGACTATACAATTTAAATATAAAGATTTCTATATTCAATTGGTGTAATTCCTTCAACCTCTTTGAATACTTTTGAAAAATTACATTGATCACAAAAACTTAAATTGGTGGAGATTTCTAAGATGCTTTTATTTGTACTTTTTAATAGAGTTTTCGCTCTATTTATTTTTATAATTTTAAAGTATTTCATTATTGATATGCCCATATTATTTTTAAAACACTTACACATATAGCCAACTGACATGTTTAATTCTTTAGATATTTCTTCTAAAGTGAAGTTTTCTTCTAAATGAATATACAAAAAAGCTAATATTTTATTGGTTATAAAATTATTTGTCACTTCTACTGAATTTACAAGTATATCTAAATAAGTATCTGCCATATCCAACTCTACTTTTTGCATATCTGATAGGGTCGTCAGAGTCTGTATTGTTTTATAATATTTATTATATAGGGTGTGAAGAAACTGTTTTGTTGAACCATTTTTTATGATTTCTCTTATGTAGATAACATTCCAAATAAGTAAGTCAGTTCTTTTGGTAGAAAGAGGTAGAAATGCTTCTTGTAATTCATCTTTATGTTTTTTTAAAATAATAGAAATTATTGCATCTTTATTTTTTTGTTGAAATAAAAATGAAAATTCATTATTAAAAAAATAGTCATCAGAATCATATGAATCATACATCGATATATTTCCTTTCTTTATTATCACTTTTATTAACATACAAAATCAATAATTATCACTTTTTTAATTAATCATGTATAAAAATTCCAACTATATATGTAAACATTATACAACATATATGAAAAAATGGTTAATTTTAAATAAAAAATGTTAATAATAAACAAATTTGATAAGTATGGGTTGATATAATAATTTTGTAAGGGTTGCAACCGTTTACCGATAAATTATAGAATTTATTAAATTTTTAAGTGGAAGGTGAGATACGTGAGTAAGAAGTTTAAAGCTATGTCATTAATTATTGCAGGACTTATGGGAGTAACACTTTTAAGTGGATGTGGAAGTATTGGTGGGAATAGTTCAAATGGAAATAGTGATGATGAAATAATTGTATGGTCATATTTAATGGATAATGAAGTTGAGGAAGTTAATAAAATAGCACAAGAATGGGGAAAAGAAAATAATAGAAAAGTTACAGTAGTTAAAGATAACTCTGATTTTCAAAATTTTCTCCAGGCAGCAAATTCATCAAAAGGACCTGATGTTGTATTTGGAATAGCACATAATAATTTAGGTACATTCCATGAAGCAGGGCTTCTTGAAGAAATTCCTGATGGTTTTGTAAATAAAGATGGATATGTAAATTCAACTGTATGGGATGCTGTTTCTTATGATAATAAACCTTTTGCAGTTCCAATATCTATGGAAACATATGCATTATTTTATAATAAAGATAAGGTAAAACAAATGCCAGAAAATATTGAAAAATTAGTGGAAGAGGCAAAAGCATATGGTCCTTCAGGATTTCAATTTTCTATGAATGAATTTTATTATACAGCAGCATTTGTTCAAAGTTATGGTGGATATGTATTTGGAAATAAGAATGGCACAACAGATATAAATGATATTGGACTTGGTAATGAAGGTTCAATAAAAGCATATAAATTTCTACAAGACTTAGTTCAAAAAGATAAATTAATGCCAGCAGACATAACTACTGATATTGCAAATAGTAATTTTAAAACTGGAAATGCTATTTATTATATTGGTGGTCCATGGGATGTGAGTGGATTTAAAGATGCAGGAGTAAACTTTGGTGTAGCACCAATACCTAAGATTAATAATTCTGATGCTAAAACATTTATGGGAGTTCAATCAGCATTTGTAAGTAGTAATTCAAATAAAAAAGATGATTCATGGAATCTTCTTAAATATCTTGTTGAAAATTCACCTGAAAAATTATATGAAGTTGGAAACAGACTTCCTGTTATTAAATCTAAATTAGAAGTGGATGAAATAAAAAATAATGAATATAGTCAAGCGTTTATAAAACAAGCTCAGAGTTCAGTTCCTATGCCTAATGTTCCAGAGATAGAATGCATATGGGAACCATTAAAAAATATCACAAGAATATTCAATGGTGAAGATGTAGCAACTGTAGCTAAAGATATAGAACAGGGAGTAAAAGACGGAATTGAAATGTCTAAATAATTAAAATTTACAATAAGTAAGGTGATTAGATATGAGAAAGAGAAAAAGTAATCTTGAAAGCTATAAGTACCTTTCACCAGCATTGATAAGCATATTAATATTGAGTGTATTGCCTACATTATACACTATTTTTATGGCATTTACTGATTACACACTTAAAAATCAAAACTTTGGTTACGGAACAGAAAAAGGATGGCATTTTGTAGGATTGTATCAATTTAAACAGATTTTGACTGGACCTCTTAAAAGTCAGTTTTTTCCACTTCTTGGATGGACTTTAATTTTTACTGTGATTTCAACAGTAGGAGCATATTTTATTGGATTGATATTTGCAATGGCTTTAGATGATAAGAACATGAAAGAATCATTTATATACAAAGCTTTACTTGTAATACCATGGGCCCTTCCAGGTGCAATTACAATAATTTCTTTCAAAGGTTTATTTAATAGTGAGTATGGAGCAATCAATACATTACTGATTCAAATAAATTTAATTAAAGAACCTGTATTGTGGCTTACAACTCCAATGGCATCAAGGATAGCAGTTATAATAGTCAATCTATGGCTAGGGTATCCGTATATGATGAATGTATGTATTGGAGCTTTATCTTCAATACCTGACACATATTATGAAGCTGCAGATATTGACGGTGCTTCAAGATGGCAGAAGTTCAAAAATATAACACTTCCATCAATAAGTAATGTGTCATATCCCTTATTGATTTCAAACTTTGCATTTAATTTTAATAATTTTAATGCTGCATACCTTTTAACAGAAGGTGGTCCATCAAAATCTGGTTCTTCATTTGCAGGGTGGACAGATATTATTGGATCTGCAACTTATAAAATGTCAACTAGTAAGGGCAACTTTGCACTTGGTGCAGCAATGTCAATACTTATATTCATAATAATAGGTGTAATATCATTTGCAAATATGAGAGCTTCAGGTCAATTTAAGGAGGCAGAGAATGGTTAAGGAGAATTCAGTAAGTACTATTAAAACTAAAAAGGGAATTGGAAGTGGTGCTATTCTTTATAATAAAAAATTAAGTAAGAGAGCAAAAATTGAGCTAAATATAAAAAGAGTATTTTTGATATTTTCTATATTACTTTTGATGTTTCCGGTGTTTGCTATTATAACAGCTTCATTATCAACTGGTACAAGCTTTATGCAGAAAAACTTAATACCTGAAAGTATAACGTTTAATAATTATATTAAGGCATTTTCAGATGAAGTAGGTTTTAGTAAATGGATGTTAAATACTACATTTGTAGCAGTTACAGTTGCACTTTTTCAACTTTTTTTGACGATACCATCAGCATTTGCTTTTTCAAAACTAAAATTTAAAGGAAAAAGCAAATGGCTAATGTTTTTAATAATACTTCAAATGTTTCCATCGTCTATGACAGTACCAGCAATACTTTCAATTGCTTATAAGGTACCATTTGGAATGGATAATCTATTATTTTTAGCTCTTATTTTATGTGCTGGAAGCGCTTATAATATATGGCTTATGAAAGGATTTATTGATGGAATCCCAAATGACCTTGAAGAAGCAGCAAGAATAGATGGGGCAACAACATGGCAGGTCTTTACAAAGATAATATTACCTCTTGCAAAATCAATGGCTGTTGTAATTTTTTTCTTTGCATTTATTGCAGTATATAGCGAATTTGTATTTTCAGCAGCACTTATAAAAAATAAAGATTTACTTACTGTGGTTGTTGGTATGAAGTCTTTTACTGCAGGAAAATTAACTGACTGGCCAATGTATTCAGCATGCTCAATATTGATTTCTGTTCCTCTTGCAATTGTATTTGTATCAATTCAAAGGTTTATATCAAAAGGACTTGTTGCAGGTGCAGTAAAAGAATAGAAAAATATATTTTTTAGAAAGTTATTATAAAATGGAGGATTAAAAGTGAATAAATACGCAGTATATCACATAACAGATGCACCGTATTCTTACCCTAAAGATTTGAATACTTTATCTGTAATAATAAGAACAGCAAAAGACGATATAAAATCCTGTAGGATATATTATAAAACAAGATATGATTGGCAAAATCCATTTAATATAAAAGAAATGAAAAAAAGTGATACAAATAAATTATTTGATTATTATAAAGCAGATATATCAGTTGAACGTAATAGGTATAGATATTATTTTGAACTTGAAGATAATAATGGAGAAGTAGAATTTTTCGATGAACGTGGATTTAAAAAGCAAATGGAAAAAAGGCCAGAAGCAGCTAGTTTTCAATATCCATACATTGCAGAGAGTGATGCATATGAGAAAGTGAATTGGCTTCAAGAAGCTGTTGTATACCAAATTTTTGTTGAGCGATTTTGTGATGGAGATAAAAGTATAGATCCTGAAGAAGCATTAGAGTGGGGGAGTGATGTAACGACCAATTCTAAGTTTGGTGGAGATTTACAAGGGATTATAGATAAATTAGATTATTTAGAAGATCTTGGAGTGAATTTAATTTATTTAACACCTATATTTAAATCGTCATCAAATCATAAGTATAATACATGTGACTACTATAAGATTGAACCACAGTTTGGAACGCTGGATAAGGCTAAGGAACTTGTTTTAAAGTGTCATGAAAGAAATATAAAGATAGTTTTTGATGCAGTATTTAACCATTCAGGATCAGATTTCTTTGCATTTAAAGATATTTTGAAAAATCAGCAAAAATCAAAGTATACTAATTGGTATTTCATAGATAACTATCCTGTCGATATTAATAAGTGTAACTATTATACATTTGCAGATTATATAAGTACAATGCCTAAATTTAATACTTCAAATGAAGATGTAAAAGAATATTTATTGAATGTTGGAGCATATTGGATTAACGAAGTTGGGATTGATGGATGGCGTTTAGATGTATGTGATGAAGTAGATCACTGTTTTTGGAGAGATTTTAAGAAAAAAATAAAACATAGTAAAAAGAATGCCATTTTGATAGGTGAAATAATGCATGAATCAAGCTCGTTTTTGAAGGGAGACCAGTTAGACAGTATAATGAATTATCCTTTTAAGGGAGCTATGATAGATTTTTTCGGTAATAGAAGTATAAATGCAGAAGAGTTTGATGATATTCTTGCAAAAAATAGAGTAATTTATATGGATGATATAAACAGACAGCTTTGGAATTTGATTGGAAGTCATGATACATCAAGGTTTTTGACAGAGTGTGAAGAAAAAATAGAGAGAATGAAATTAGCTATAGTATTTCAATTTACTTATATTGGGGTTCCGTATATATATTATGGTGATGAAATTGGACTTGCAGGAGGAGAAGAACCACAATCGAGAAAGTGTATGATATGGGATTCGAAAGAACAGAATTGTGAACTTTTAGAATTTTATAAAAAGATGATAAAAATAAGAAAAGAAAACAAAGTTCTGATTTATGGAGATTATAAAACTGTTTATTGTAAGGATAATATAATTGCTTTTATTAGGGAAGATAAAGATAATAAAGTACTAGTTATAATAAATAATACTTATAAAAAAGTTAAAATAAATATTAATAAAGATCATGAATATATGAATATGATTACAGGAAAATTTGAATTAATTAAAGATACTATTGAGATTGAATCAATGAGTTATAAAATTTTGAAATTATAAAGAAATATATCATTAAATGGGACTGTTTAAGTAAATTATTTAGAGTTATAAAAATATCTTATATATGGAATTAAAAAAGATTCATATATGAGATATTTTTATTTATAATACTTGGCATAACTAGTTAAGGGTATATTTTTTCTATAGGAGAACAATATATTATTGTAAGGTTTATAAATAATCTTGAAAGGAAGAGTTTTAGGTGCTTAGAAATAAAAAAATATTTCTCCTAGATATTGATGGTACTGTATCTGTTGGAAATAAGGTAATAGAAGGTACTTTTGAATTTTTAGACTATATTGTTGGTAATGGTGGAAAATATATTTTTATAACGAATAATTCTAGTAAAAGTATAGATGACTATGTAGAAAAATTTAATGGATTGGGATTTAAAGTTGATGAGAGCAATTTTATAACTGCATCTTATGCTACAGCATTATATTTGAAGAATAATTATAATAATAATAAAATATTTGTATTAGGTACAAAATCATTTATTGAGGAGCTTAAAAAGTTCAATTTAAATATTACAGAAAAATTAGAAGAAAAAATAAGTTGTGTAGTTGTAGCTTACGATGATGAATTGACATATAAAAAAATCGAAAAAATATGTGAACTTCTTTCAAAAGAGAAAAGTGTAGATTATATAGCAACAAATCCTGATTTAGTATGTCCAGTATCTTTTGGGTTTGTTCCAGATTGTGGGTCACTATGCATGATGATTGAAAATGCAACCAAGAGAAAGCCAGAATACATAGGAAAACCTAATAGATTTATAATAGATATATGTCTTGATAAATATAATTGCAAAAATGAAGATATGATTATTATTGGAGATAGGTTATACACTGATATTCTATGTGGGATAAATACAGATATTGATACATGTTTGGTTTTAACTGGAGAAGCAGTAGAAGATGATTTAAAAGAGTCTAAAATTCAGCCTAAATATGTATTTAATAGTATTAAAGAACTTTATGAAGGCTTAAAATAAATAACATATATGTTAAAATTCTAAAGCTACATAATAAATGATAGAAACATTTTCAGTAGAGATTTTAAATTTAATTGCTTACAGGGAGTATCTAAGAAGATACTCTATAATAAAATGTAAATCGTAATATATGTTAAAAGATTTATTAAGGTAGGGATAACATTACATATATAAGTTACTTAATTTATACTATATAGTAATTGGATCTTTCTGAAAAAGGAAATTGAAAAAAGATATATCATATGATATATTAAGTGTATAATATTAATTAATTTAAAACATATAATTAATGTATTTATAGAATGTTTTAAATGCTTTTATATAAAAGCTAAATAAATTTTAGAAATGGGGTATAAATATGATATTAGTAAATTGTGCATTAAGACAAGACGACATAATTAAAATTGTAGAGGGACTTGAAGTAGATGGGACAAATCCTTTCAAATTCAAAAGTAAGCAAGGACTTCAAATGTTTTTTGAATCAACTTACGGTGATGATGAAAAAGCAGCTTCATTTGTAAAGTCACAAATAAAATCAACAGAAGTTGGTAAAGCATTATTCTTCAGTGTTGCTGTAAAATAAGAATTTTAAAATTTGAAATTTTAAAAAAAATAAATTGCAACTAATTTTTAAAAGTTAACAATTAAAATAAACAATGAGCTTGTACATAAAGGTTATTTGTGTACAAGCTCATTGTTTATTTTCTTTTTTTACAATTTTAATTTGATGTAGAAGATTAAAAGTTATGTAGAATTTATACAATAAGTGTATAAATATATACTTTCTATTTATTATACTTATAAAAACTTAAAAAAAAGTAATAAAAATATAGTATAAAAAGTCATATAATTTCAAATTTATATATATATAAAGTAAAATAAGTATGATATAATCTAAATAATGTTGTTTAAAATTTACGCAATATTAAATATAAATTATTGCAAGATAGAAATTTTTTTATTTCAAAAAAGAATGTATTCTGCCAGTAATTTATATTAATAAAAACTTTAATTAAAGGAGTTGTATTTAAATTGGGGAAAAAATTTAAAAGAGTCTTAGTTGCCAACAGAGGCGAGATTGCTATAAGAATTTTTAGAGCTTGTCATGAACTGGGTATAAGAACTGTGGCTATATATTCGGAGGAGGATAAATGCTCTCTTTTTAGAACTAAGGCTCATGAAGCATATTTAATCGGAAGAAATAAAGGTCCAGTTGAAGCGTATTTAAACATGGATGAAATTATAGACCTTGCAATAAAGAAGCATGTAGATGCTATTCATCCAGGTTATGGATTTTTATCAGAAAATGCTGAATTTGCAAGAAGATGTGAAGAAGCAGGAATTGAATTTATAGGTCCAAAATCAGAAATGATGGAAAAGCTAGGCGATAAAATACAATCTAAAATCGTTGCAGAGGGTGTTGGTGTTCCAGTAATACCAGGTTTAGATAAGCCAGTTGAAACTGAAGCAGAAGCTTTAGAAGCAGCTAAATACTGTGGATATCCAGTAATGGTTAAAGCAGCAGCAGGCGGCGGCGGAAGAGGTATGAGAATTGTAAGACGCGAAGAAGAGCTTGTAGAAAATTATAGAAATGCTAAAAATGAAGCTAAAAAAGCTTTTGGTATAGATGATATATTTATAGAAAAGTACATAGAAAGACCAAAACATATTGAAATTCAAGTTTTAGGAGATAAATACGGTAATGTAGTTCATCTTTATGAAAGAGACTGCTCAATTCAAAGAAGACATCAAAAGGTTATAGAATTTACTCCAGCAATTACTCTAAGTGATGAAAAAAGACAGGAAATCTGTAACGATGCATTAAAGATTGCAAAATCAGTAGATTATAGAAGTGCAGGTACTTTAGAATTTTTAGTTGATGCAAATGGAAATCACTATTTTATAGAAATGAATCCAAGAGTTCAAGTTGAACATACTATAACAGAAATGACAACTGGAGTAGATATAGTTCAAAGTCAGATTTTAATTGCAGAAGGATATGAATTAAGTTCTAAGGAAGTAGGAATACCTTCACAAGAAGCTATAAAACCAAGAGGATATGCTATCCAATGTAGAATAACAACAGAAGATCCGGCAAATAATTTTGCTCCAGACACAGGAAGAATTGATGTATACAGAAGTGGAGCAGGTTTTGGTATCAGACATGATGGTGGTAATGGATTTGCAGGTGCAGTAATAAGTCCTTATTATGATAGTTTACTTGTAAAGACTACTGCATATTCAAGAACTTTTGAAGATACAATAAGAAAATCAATACGTTCAATAAAGGAATTAACAATAACAGGAGTTAAAACTAATGTTGATTTCGTAATAAATGTTTTAAATAATGAACAATTTAGAGAGGGTACATGTGATACTAACTTTATTGCAGATAACCCACAATTGTTTGATATATCACCAAGAACAGATGAAGAGCATAGAGTGTTAAAGTTTATTGGTGAAAGAATAGTAAATGTTACAAAAGGAAATAAAAAGGAATTTGATGTTCCTGTTATTCCACATGTAAGTGGAGAAATTGTTAAAACTCTTAGTGGTACTAAACAGATATTAGATGAAAAAGGCCCTCAAGGAGTTGTTGATTATATTAAGAATCAAAACAAACTTTTACTTACAGATACAACAATGAGAGATGCTCAACAGTCGTTACTTGCTACAAGAGTAAGAAGTGTTGACATGAGCAAGATTGCAAAATCAACTGCTTATTATGGTCAGGATTTATTTTCTCTTGAAATGTGGGGAGGAGCTACATTTGATACAGCATATAGATTTTTAAAAGAATCTCCTTGGCAAAGACTTGAGTCATTAAGAAAGAGAATTCCAAATGTAATGTTCCAAATGCTTGTAAGAGGCGCTAATGGTGTAGGATATAAAAACTACCCTGATAATGTAATAAGATCATTTATAAAAGAAGCAGCAGATACTGGAATAGATATATTCAGAATTTTTGATTCACTTAACTGGCTTAAAGGAATAGAAGTATCATTGGATGAAGTATTAAAGGCAAATAAGGTTGCAGAAGTTGCACTTTGTTATACTGGAGACATTTTAGATGAAACTAGAGATAAATATTCCCTTCAATATTATGTTGATAAAGCTAAAGAAATTGAAAAAATGGGAGCTCATATCTTAGCAATTAAGGATATGTCAGCACTTCTTAAACCATATGCAGCTAAAAAACTTATTACTGCATTAAAAAATGAAGTATCTCTTCCAATACATCTTCATACACATGATACTACAGGTAATGGTGTAGCAACTGTACTTATGGCAGCAGATGCTGGAGTTGATATTGTAGATACAACATTTAACAGTATGTCAGGACTTACAAGTCAGCCTGCACTTAACTCTATTGTTGCTGCACTTGGAAATACTAATAGAGATACGAAGATAGATATTGCTGGAATTCAGAAAATATCTGAGTATTGGGAAGCTGTAAGACCAGTATATAGTGAATATGAATCAGATTTAAAATCAGGAAGCACTGAAATTTACAAATACGAAATTCCAGGTGGTCAGTATTCAAACTTAAAACCACAAGCTGAAAGTTTTGGCCTTGGGCATAGATTTGATGAAATTAAAAAGATGTATGGCGTAGTTAATGATATGCTTGGAGATATTATAAAGGTTACACCTTCTTCAAAAATGGTTGGAGATATGGCAATCTTTATGGTACAAAATGATTTAACACCAGAAAACATATATGAAAAAGCTGCTAATATGGCATTCCCAGATTCAGTAGTATCATACTTTAAAGGAATGATGGGTCAGCCTGAAGGTGGATTCCCTGAAAAATTACAAAAACTTGTACTTAAGGGTGAAGAAGCTATAACAGTAAGACCAGGAGAATTATTACCTCCTGAAGATTTTGATAAAATAGCTGCTTATTTAGAAGAAAAATATAAATTTAAACCATCAAATAAGGATTTAATAAGTTATGCTTTATATCCAGATGTATTTGAAGATTTCATAAAACATGTTATGGAATATGGTGAAGTAAGACTTATGGGAAGTGATGTATTCTTCCATGGCCTTTCAGAAGGTGAAACAAGTGAAATTGAAGTTAAGGAAGGTAAAATCCTTATTGTTCAGTTAATTGAAATTGGAAGACTTGATGCTCAAGGTTTTAGAGCTCTTGAATTTGAAATTAACGGAAACAGAAGATCTATAAAGATTAAAGATAAGACTGAAAGAGCACAAGCAAATCTTGGTGATGGAAACACAACTGTAATGGCAGATACAGATAATAAGATGGAAGTTGGAGCAAGTATACCTGGTAATGTAATAAAAGTTCTTGTCCAAGAAGGTCAAGAAGTTAAAGAAGGTGAAAGTCTTATAGTAGTTGAAGCTATGAAGATGGAAACAAATGTTGTAGCTTCAGTAGATGGTACTGTTGAAAAAATATTTGCTAAAGAAGGTCAACAAGTTAAGACTGGTGAATTACTTGTTAAATTAAAATAATATAAATATATATTAATTACTTATAATAAGGCATTTTGAATATTCTTCAAAATGCCTTATTTAATTTGTACTCACAAAAATGTGAAATTTAAATAATATAGTAAGGTAAAAGCTATTAATTTAAGGAGAAAAATATGTATTTGTCAAAACCGGCAGAGGGATTTTGTATACCTGTTTTATATATAAGAAAAGAGCATCTAGATATAAGTGAACTTAAGGATATTGCAAGTAAAGAGGTTGAAAAAACTATTTTTTCAAGAGGAGAAACTTTAAATGACGATGATTGTTTAAAGAAATCTAATGAAGATGAAAAAATAAGTGAAAGATTAATATTTGATGATGATGATATTAATATTGAAGAAGTAAAAGAAACTATCGTTAAGAGAAAAGTTGAAGAAGTCGATGTTAAAAATGTTGGTTTTCTTATTTTTGATGGAGATATTAAGGATCAGGGAGAAGACTCTGACTATATATTAAAGGATAAAAACAAGAAAAAACAAATAGGATAAAAAACATATAAGGATAGTAAATAAGCTAAAAAGGATTATACTTTTTAGCTTATTTATTTGGAGTTTATTAGAATTAAAAAAATTTATAATTAATAATTTTATAAAGAAAATAAATATAGAATTTTTGCAATATTTATTGCATTTTAACAGTTACAGGAATATAATTATATTAAAGAAAAGGTTTACAGAAAATTATAATTATTAAGAAATTTGTAATTGACTACTTTTTATGCTAGTTATTGAAAATTAAATTTAATTTTACTCTAAGTTACTTTTTATTAAATTTTAGGGGGAATTTATATGTTGGGATTTTCAGAACTTTGTATCTATTTAGTAAAATGTGTGTACAGATTTTTAAAGTATACAGGCTTAATAGTACCAGTATCAGTAGCAGCATTAATAATAAGTGTTCAAGAAGGCTATTTGGGATTTTCACTATCTAATTCAAATATAGCTATATATTTAGATTTCTTATTGTTATATTTTTCATCTATAGTTTTTTTATATATTTTTATTAAGCATTTAAGAAAAACTTTTAATGAATTAAAGTTGGATGTGAAATATATTAAAGAACATGTCAATGAAAAGCATGTGTCTTGATAAAAATATAAGTTAAAAAGTGATAAGGTTAATTTGAAAAAATTAAATTAGATATAGTAGAAACAGTACTGAGCAAAATATGTTTGATGATGCTTAGTACTGTTTTTTGTGCAAAATAAAGCAGCTTATATAAGGGGAAATAAGCTGCTTTAAAATATTTAAATAGGGATAAATAATGAAAAGTTTTGAATAATTATCTTATGCTATTGATTATATAGATTAATTGTTACAATAGTATGTCAATTTATCAGAATATATATTTTTTAATTAAGTTTATTTATATGGAAAATGAATTAGGTAATTTTATTCAATATTTGCAAGATTTTGAGCTGAAATTAACAAGAAATAGAGAAACCATAATTGTATAATAAAAAATATAAGATAATTAACCAGCTTTATTTTCGAATCTGATGCATCAAAGAAGTTTTTGAATTTTATAATTTAGCGATGGTAGTATCATATCTTATTTCTTAGATTAAGAAGATTAAAATTGAACATAAATTTAGAAATAAATAACTATATAGAGTTTTAAAAATAATAAAAATCAAAAAGGTAGGTAGGAAGTATGGATGTAATTACTATTGGAGATGCAATGGTTGCAATGTGTCCTAAGGAGAAAGGACCAATATTATTCTGTAATACTTTTGAAAGAAAAATAGGGGGAGCAGAATTAAATGTAGCAATTGGATGTGCAAGACTTGGTTTAAAATCAGGATGGATAAGTAGACTTGGACAAGATGATTTTGGAAAACATATTCTTAAAACAGTGAGGGGAGAAGGCATAGATACATCTCAAATTGAATTAGTAGAAGGATATCAGACATCTGTTTATTTTAGAGAAGTTATGGCAAATGGTGACAGTAGATCATTTTACTATAGAGAAAACTCTCCAACAAGTACTATGACAGCAGAGTCGTTAGATGAAAATTACTTTAGAAATTCAAAAGTTCTACATATAACAGGAGTTTTTCCATCAATCAATGATAATAATAAAGAAATATTATTGAAAGCAGTAGAACTAGCTAAAAAAAATAATTTATTAATATCTTTTGATCCTAATATAAGGTTGAAAATGTGGACAAAGAGTCAAGCAAGAGAATTTATTAATAAATTTTTAAGTGAGGTAGATATTCTTTTAGTTGGAGATGAAGAAATATCAATATTGATTGATGAAGAAGACACAAATGAAGCGATAAAAAAATTTCATGATATGGGAATCGACAAAGTTGTTGTTAAGAGAGGCGCAAAAGGTGCTATAGGTTCAGATGGTTCGAATATTTATGATGTAGCAGCAATTAAGCCTAAAGCCTTAATTGATACAGTTGGTGCAGGCGATGGCTTTGCAGCAGGATTCTTAAGTGCATATTTAAAAGGAGACTCTTTTGAGGAAAGTATAGAATTTGCTAATGCTGTTGGATCCTTAGTAGTTGGAATTGAGGGAGATAATGAGGGACTACCTTATTATGAAGACGTTTTAGCACATTTAGGAAAAATAAAGACAATTGAAAGATAGAAATAAGAAGAGGTGTAGATATATGTTTGAAAATACTTATAAGATATTAAAAGAAGAAAAAGCTGTTGCTGTAATAAGGACAAGTACTTATGAAGAAGCAAAGGAAATTAGTATAGCAGCAATTGAGGGTGGAATAAAAATTATAGAAGTTACAATGAGTGTTCCAGATGCACCAAAGTTAATAAAAGAATTAAAAGATAAATATAATGATGTATGTGTAGGTGCTGGAACTGTATTATCAAAAGATAATGTAGATGAGTGTATAGAAAATGGAACTGACTTTATTGTATCTCCATGTTTAGATGAAGAAGTTATAGGATATGCTAATCAAAGAAAAGTTTTAGTTATTCCAGGTCTTATGACAATGTCAGAATTAAACAGGGCTTATAAAATGGGATTAAGATTCATTAAAGTATTCCCAGGAAGTGTAGTTGGAAAAGGATTTATAGGAGCAGCAAAATCAATATTTAATGACATATGCATAATGCCAACAGGAGGCGTAAAAAAGGAAAATATAGTTGAATGGATTAATGCTGGTGCAGATTGTAGTGGGATTGGCAGTGATTTAAATAAAATATATAAAACTGATGGTGCTTATGGAGTTAAAGAATATTGTAGGCTTGTTAAAGAAGAAGTAAAGAAAACAGAAAAATAAAAGTGAATTTTAGATTTAATTGGATTATACAAGCTTATGAGAGAGTTTTCAGTATAAAATAATTAGGAATTTAATCATGGATACAGTAAATTTAATTAAATAAATTTACTGTATCTTTCTTTATAAGAAATTATATTATATAAATACATATAATATAAAAAATCAGAATGTGCTTTTTGTGAATACATATTATGTCCAAGCAGTGCATGTTAAAATTATTGAATAATTTGTAAAAATATCAAATAAAGATAGTAAATATGATATAATATACACAGATTTTGTACAAGCTTAGATTGTATAAGAAAATTGATTTATCTTATAGATTTAGATAAATCTTATTAAGCTATATTTATATACAATATTTAAGGAGGCAAAAATGGCACATACTGAAGAAAAGAATAAGAAGATTACAAGTAGTAATGTTGATTATACTTCTAAAATTGAGAGAGCTAAGGAACCCTTTAAGAATGAGATATTAAAAATGCAGACAAAAGAAGAGAAACTTTTGTATTTAAAGCAACAGAAACAAAGATATGTTTTATTAAAAGAAAATAGTAATAATGCATATCTAATATCAATGGTTGTGAGTTTTGTTCTTGTAATAAGTCTTATAATACTGCTTGCAAAAACAGAAAAAAGTGTGTTTTTTATAAGTTTTATGTTTGCATTAATAATAGTCATGGGAATAGTATGGATAGTGTTGTTTATGACAATGAAAAATACAAGTACAAATTATACTATAATTCTATTTGCACTTGATGATTTGAAAGAAAAGATTCAAGGCAGCCTTGGTGGAGGTTATGATGATGTAACCAAACTTAAGGAAATAATAATCGGAATTAATTCTGAAATTGAGGACACTAAACAGCAAGTTAAAGAAGGATATTCAATAATTGAGCAAAGAATAAAAGAGTTTTCTAAAAAGTAATAGAATCTTTAAAATATGTGATGCAGGTATTTATATAAATAGGCATCACATATTTTTTGTTTTAATATTGTTTACCTATTATTGAATCAGTAGAGACTTTTATATATTCACAATGAGAACAATCAATATCATTAAAATATGATAAATATCTTTTTTTGAATTTAAGTAAAATTGAATTTTGCTCATTATTATCATTAATGATTTCAGAAGTTCCACAAGCTGTTATCAATTGATATGCATCTATATAGAATCCTAATATGGAATTTTCGATGGATATATAGATTTTTTCTAGATTGTTTATATTATGAATTGTTTTATCCTTATTAATATTTATAAAGTAAAATGTAAAATTGTCATCATCATAATCAAAGACATATAACATTGGAACAATATTTAGAGTATCTGAACTAGTTATAAAATTACAGATTTTTTTTGACTTTAGTGCGGATATGATTTCATTTGTATGAAGAGTTCGATATTTACGAATATCCATAAAAATAATTCCTCATTTTATATTATTCTTATATATAATATGAAATAATTCTAAAAAAGTTGTGAATTTTATTTAAGTAAAAGTGCCTTAAATATTCATTACGTAAGTATTATTTGTAGTATAAATACATTATTAAAAATAATTAATAAAGCAAAATAGTTTTTATTAAAAAATGCTTGAAAAGCATGCTGAAAAATAGTACATAGGTATTAGCAATATTGTAAAAATTAAATTATCATATAAGTATTAATGATTAAGAGAAATATTAAGTAAGATATTGACAAAATAACATTTGAAAAGAGAGTGATTTATTGTGATAGATAATAAAAAGAAAAGTCAGGCCCTTGCACCTGCAACACAATTTTTTGGAACAGAGGCTTTTGAGTCTTCAAACCAGACAACAATACGTTGGCTTGGAAATTCAGGAGAATTTATTAATTGTCATGGAACGTGCATAATGATAGACCCATTATTAAAGGGATTTGACATGCCATTACTTATTGATATGCCAATTTTGCCCAAGGATGTTCCTCACTTAGATGCTGTTTTAATTACTCATTGTGATAATGATCACTATAGTAGAGTGACATGTAGTGAAATGAAAGATGTATGTGATGAATATCATTCCACTGAATATGTAGCAGAATTAATGAAAGAAGAAGGTCTTAAAGCTTTTGGGCATAAAATAAAGGAAACTTTTGAAATTGGTCCTGTTAAAGTTACATTAACACCAGCTGACCATGCATGGCAAAATGAATCATCAAAACATGCTACTCGTTTATTTAAATTTGAAGATTACTGTGGATTTTGGTTAGAAACACCTGATGGAACAATTTGGATGCCTGGAGATTCACGATTATTACAAGAACATCTGGAAATGCCAGTACCAGATGTTATACTTATGGATTTTTCTGATAGCAAATGGCATATAGGTTTAGATGGTGCTGTAAAGTTAGCAGAAGCATATCCTAATACTCCATTATTGCTTTTACATTGGGGAACAGTAGATGCTCCGCATATGGCAGAATTTAATGGGGATCCAAAGGAGCTTGAAAAACTTATAATAAATCCAGAACGAATTAATGTAGTGGCACCAGGTGAACCATTTCTATTAAAACACTTAAATAAAACAAATATTGGTTAAATTAAATGATAATTGGTGAACTATCCGAAAGAAATATAATAGAGGAATTTTAATTCAGAAAATAGAGAGTAATTTTAATAAAAGCAGAGAATTCATAGTTTAAGAGAATCTCTGTTTTTATTTTATTAAAAATTCTTAGAGGTAATATTTAGATTAAGTTAGCTGACGTTATCAATGCTTAAAAAGCATATCTTATAGCAAGTTATGTTGAAAGGGACTTTTCTATATGCTATGATTTACATATTGAAGGGAGTGTAGATATGGAACTTAGAGTATTAAAGTATTTTTTAATGGTGGCTAGAGAAGAAAACATTACAAAAGCAGCAAATCTTTTGCATGTCACACAACCTACATTATCAAGACAATTAATGCAGCTTGAAGAAGAGCTTGGAGTAAAACTTTTTAATAGAAGTAAACATAGTATAATATTGACTGAAGATGGAATGTTATTAAAGCGTCGGGCTCAAGAAATAGTTATGTTAGCTAATAAAACAGAACAGGAATTTTCACATAAAGAAGGTAATTTGACTGGTGAAATTGCAATAGGATGTGCTGAAACTAAGAATATGTCTTTTATATCAGAACAAATGGTTTACTTTCGTAAAGATAATCCTCTTATACAATATAGTATTTATAGTGGAATAGCAGATGATATTAAAGATAGAATTGAGAAGGGAATATTAGATATTGGATTATTAACAGAACCAGTGGATATAGGTAAATATGAATTTATTCGCATGCCTAAAAAAGAGCAGTGGGGCATATTAGTGAGAAAAGATTCTATATTGGCTTCTAAAAAATGTATATATCCAAAAGATTTAGTTGATATCCCTTTAATAATGGCCAAAAGAGAAATGGTAAAAAATGAGTTGGCAAGCTGGTTTGGAGATTATTATGATTCTCTTGATATAGCAGCAACATACAATCTTATTTTAAATGCGACTATTATGGTGGAAAATAAGGTAGGTGCAGCTCTGTGCTTTAATTTTGAAAATGTATATGATAATCTATGTTTTATACCTCTTTATCCTAAGCTGGAAACTGGTACTGTTCTTGTATGGAAGAAGAATCAAACTTTTTCAAAAGCGACAGATCAATTTATAAAGCGTATTAGAAATGCTCTTTAGGCATTTGAAATGATTTATTATAGGTATTAGACATTACATAGTGTGTATATTAGAATGTAGGTGTTCAGATAGAACATCTACTTTTTTGCGTTATGAAATACTAATAAGAAATGAGAAGGATTAATATGTGTTTGATTAGTAAAATTTAAGCTATTAATTTTAATCAATGAAATGCTTTTTAAGCATAATAGACAATAGATTATAAGTATTAGATATTGTAAATGTATGGTGTTAACATTAAGTTAGAATTATTTATAATATAGAGAAATTGAGGTACAAGTATGTTTTCGAATGAATCACTTAAGAAATTAATTATTCCAATATTTATGGATCAGATTTTAATTATTATAGCATCTATAATTGCAACTATGATGATTTCATATGCAGGGGAAGCAGCTGTATCAGCAGTTTCTCTTATTGATATGATAAACATGCTTCTTATAAATGTATTAGCAGCACTTACTGCTGGTGGAGCTGTAATTGTATCACAATATATAGGATTTAGAGATAAAAACAAGTCCTGTATAGCTGCTAGTCAACTATTCACTATAGCAACAATTACTTCAATTGGAATTATGGGTTTTGTATTTATATTTCATAAACCACTATTAAAAATTCTTTTTGGCAATGTAGATTATAATGTTATGAATTTAGCAATTACTTATTTTGTTATATATTCTATATCCTATCCTTTTTTATCAATTTATGATTCTGGTGCTGCATTATTCAGATCTATTGGAAATTCACGAGTTCCTATGATAGTTTCAATTGCAATGAATGCAATTAACATTGTGGGAAATGCAATAGGAATTTTTGTTTTCAATGCAGGTGTTGTCGGCATTGCTATATCAATAATAATTTCACGTGCATTTGCGGCTTTAGTTATGGTGTATTTATCATTAAATAAAAAGAATAAAGTATTTATTAGCTTTTCACAAATATTTACTATTAAGCGAGATATGATTATTAAAATTTTAAATATAGCAATTCCAAATGGAATAGAAAATGGTATTGTCCAGTTAGGAAGAATACTATTGATTAGTATCATTGCATTATTTGGTACTGATCAAATTGCTGCAAATGGAATAACAAACAGTCTTGTTATGATATCAATTAGTTTTGCAACAGCTATGAATATAGCAATAGTTAGTGTAATAGGGCAATGTGTTGGAGCCGGTGATTATGCACAAGCAGATTTTTATACAAAGAAATTATTGAAAATAACGTATATAGGAACTATAGTTATAAGTTTAGCAGAAATTTTACTTCTTCCATGGATATTAAATTTGTACACATTATCAGCGGAAGTGACTAATTTAACTTATATATTAGTTATAATTCATAATTGCCTGGCGATAATTTTTTGGCCGCTATCATTTACATTGCCTAATAGTTTACGTGCTTCGGGGGATGTACGTTTTACTATGATTGTATCTATTAGTTCCATGTTTATACTCAGAATATCTTTTGGATATATTTTGGGGATTATATTTAATTTAGGAGTAATTGGTGTGTGGCTTGCTATGGGGGCAGATTGGATGTTACGTTCTATAATTTATGTGTTGCGTTTTAAAAATGGAAAATGGAGAGAGTTTAAGGTTATATAAATTTTTAAGAAAGGATGATTAAAGATGGACGGAATTAAATATAGTGAAAAAATACAAAAGCAATTATGGGGAGACAAAAATAGTGAATTAATGACAAGTGACTCAGAATTCTATGAAATAATGAAAAGATTTATATATAGTGAGGTATGGCAACATGGAAATTTAGAGCCTAAGATTCGTGAGTTAATTATAATTGCAGTTAATATTACAAATAATAATATGCAACAATGTGCAGAACATGTTGAAGCAGCATTGAATATTGGTATATCACCAGTAGAGATAAAAGAAACTTTATACCAATGTGCTCCTTATGTGGGATTTTCAAAAGTTCAAAATGCAATTGTTGTTACAAATCAAATATTTGAAGAAAAAGGTGTTAAACTTCCACTTGAAAATCAATCAACAACAACAGAAGATAATAGAATTGCTAAAGGTATTGAAGTACAAAAATCAATCTTTGGCTCAGAAAATATTGATAATCTTAGAGCAAATGCACCAGATAATCTAAAACATATTCAAGATTATTTATCTGGTTACTGTTTTGGGGATATTTGCGGAAGAAATGGTCTTGATATAAAGATTAGAGAACTTATAACCTTCAGTATTATAGCAACACTTGGAGGGTGTGAAAATCAACTTCGTTCACATATTGGGGGCAATGCAGCAATAGGAAATGATAAAGAAACTTTATTAAATGTAATAACACAATGTATGCCATACATTGGATTTCCAAGAACTCTAAATGCTATCACATGTATAAATGAAGTGTTAAAGTAAGTTTCATTAACTACTAAATTTTTAACAGAAAAAATAATTTATAATGGAACCATTATTGTTGCAAAAAAATTTTATAGAAGTACCAAACATACAAAAAAAGGCTGTAATACAAGGCATTTAAACCTTGTATTACAGCCATTCTCATAAATAAATGGTGCCGCTAGCCGGATTCGAACCGGCACGGTATCACTACCAGAGGATTTTGAGTCCACCACGTCTGCCAGTTCCATCATAGCGGCATGTTACTGACAAAAAATATTCTAGCATGAATAGATAAAAAATTCAACAGTTATTTTAAAAATAAATTTACAATAATATAATAAATTACATTTGATTACAGTTGTAACTTATGATGGAATATTTTCTATGTAGTAAAATAAGGAGTACATTATTTGAGACTATATAAAGGAAAATGGTATTTTATTGATATTTTTTTAATGAAAAAGTTTAGTTTTTATCATTTTACTATAGAAAAAATAAAAAAATGAATATTTAGAGAATAAATTTTCAAATAAAGGTTGTTCCAAGTGAAATCATTTGCTAGAATAGTAGTAGGGGAAACGCCCCGCTGGGTCAATTTGTGCCCAGAGCAATTTTGAAAACTTAGAAATAAGGTTTAATAGTTGTGATTATCTATTAATTAGGGAGGAGCAAAAATATATGATGTATTCAAAAGAAGTTGAAGAAATGTGTGTACTTGCTAAAGGTCCTAATCACGGGCCAGCACCAATTCCTGCAGAAGGAAAATGGGTTCAATCTAAAGAAGTAACTGATATATCAGGATTAACTCATGGTATAGGTTGGTGTGCACCACAACAAGGAGCTTGTAAATTAACACTTAATGTTAAGGACGGTATAATCGAAGAAGCATTAGTTGAAACAATTGGATGTTCAGGAATGACTCATTCAGCTGCTATGGCTTCAGAAATATTACCAGGAAAGACTATATTAGAAGCATTAAACACAGACTTAGTTTGTGATGCTATAAACACTGCAATGAGAGAATTATTCTTACAAATCGTTTACGGAAGAACTCAAACTGCATTCTCTGAAGGCGGATTACCAATCGGAGCAGGTCTTGAAGACTTAGGTAAGGGATTAAGATCACAAGTTGGTACTATGTACGGAACTTTAGCTAAAGGACCTAGATACTTAGAAATGGCTGAAGGATATGTTACAGAAGTAGCTGTAGACGAAGATAAAGAAATCATCGGATACAAGTTCGTTAACTTAGGAAAAATGATGGAAAGTATCGCTAAAGGTGTTGACGCTAATGAAGCTTTAGAAGCTGCTAGAGGACAATACGGAAGAGTTGACGATGCTGCTCAATTATTAGACCCAAGACATAACTAATTATTTGTGAAGGAGGAATTTTAAAATGGCATTATTTGAAAGTTATGAAAGAAGAATAGACCAAATCACTCCAGTATTAGAAAAATACGGAATGAAAACTTTAGAAGATGCAAAGGCAGTTTGTGCTGAAAAAGGAGTAGATCCTTACACAATCGCTAAAGAAACTCAACCAATCGCGTTCGAAAACGCTGGATGGGCTTACACTTTAGGTGCTGCTATAGCTATAAAGAAAGGTTGCGTAAAGGCTGCTGATGCTGCTGAAGCAATCGGAGAAGGATTACAAGCATTCTGTATCCCAGGATCAGTTGCTGATGACAGAAAAGTTGGTTTAGGACACGGAAACTTAGGAGCTATGCTTTTAAGAGAAGAAACTAAATGTTTCGCATTCTTAGCAGGACACGAATCATTCGCTGCTGCTGAAGGTGCTATCAAAATAGCTGAAAAAGCTAACAGAGTAAGAAAAGAACCATTAAGAGTTATCTTAAACGGTCTTGGAAAAGATGCTGCATACATCATTTCAAGAATCAACGGATTCACTTACGTTCAAACTCAATTTGACTACTACACTGGTGAAGTTAAAGTAGTTAAAGAAAAAGCATACTCAAACGGAGAAAGAGCTAAAGTAAGATGTTACGGTTCAGACGACGTTAGAGAAGGTGTTGCAATCATGCATATGGAAGGTGTTGACGTATCAATCACTGGTAACTCAACAAACCCAACAAGATTCCAACATCCAGTTGCTGGAACATATAAGAAAGAATGTATCGAACAAGGTAAGAAATACTTCTCAGTAGCATCAGGTGGTGGTACAGGAAGAACTCTTCACCCAGATAACATGGCTGCAGGTCCAGCTTCTTACGGAATGACTGATACTATGGGAAGAATGCACTCAGATGCACAATTCGCTGGTTCATCATCAGTTCCTGCTCACGTTGAAATGATGGGTCTTATCGGAATGGGTAACAACCCAATGGTAGGAGCTACTGTTGCTGTTGCAGTTTCTGTTGAAGAAGCTATGAGCAAATAATAGTTAGATGGCTCTATAACTAAAATAAATACTTAATATAAGGTACGCATATCTTATGGAACTAAAATTCTATAGGTGTGTGTACTTTTTTTATACGTAAATTCCGCCACACACTAGAGGGTAGGTGACATATGAAAATATCTTTAAAAGCTAATACACACAGAAGTATTGATGAAGCATTTGAACAATTTATGTTGGAGCATTGTAAATTAAAGAATTTAAGACCTAGTACAGAGAAACATTATCGAGAATTTGTAAATTATTCACTGTATAAGTTCTTGGATAAGGATTCCAATGTATCTTTATTAACACAAGAAGTAGTCCACAATTACATACTTTGGCTACAAAAACAAACCATAAGAGACACGACTGTAAATATATATATTAAGGCATTTAAGACTGTAATAAGGTTCTTTAAAAGTAAGAACTGGATAGATAAAAACATTACATTATCCTTAATCAAAACAGATATGCAGGAAATTCAACCATATACGGACGAAGAAATTGAAATTCTTATAAGAAAACCCAACATGAATAATACTTCCTTTTGTGAGTACAGAAATTGGGTAATAGTTAATTTCTTTTGTAATACCGGCTGTAGGCGTTCGACACTTGTAAATATCCAGTTGGAAGACTTAGACCTAGATAATGGTTATTGTTACTTTAGGCACGTTAAGAATAGAAAGCCTTTTACAGTACCAATTAGTCCGACTATGGTAAATATTCTAAAAGAGTATATATCTTATCTGCCACAGGGTTGTATCTATTTATTTCCAACTGTAACAGGAACACAAATAAAGCCACGTGGGCTTACTAGAGCAATAGAGGACTATAACAAGAACAGAGGAGTTTTTAGAACATCTGTACACGCATTTCGGCATTGGTATTGTAAGAAGTCGGTATTATTAGGTGTGGATATTGTTAGGTTAAGTAAATTAATAGGACATAGTAATTTAGAAACTTTAAGAGTTTATGTGCAACTATTAACACAAGATTTAAAGGTAAACGAAATTAATCTTAATCCATTAGAAAATATGAATAAAAAAAGCATTGTAAACAAACGAATTAAACTTAAATAAAACTAGAAAATTATATAAACAAAAAGGAGAGTAAAAAAATGAAACATATTCATAAAGAAGAACTAGAGTTAATTATAAGTAGAGTGGAATTAGATAATAGTACTATTAGTATAACAAATATAAGAACTAATAATTATAAGCGAGTAAAAAAAGAACAGATAGAAGAGATATATAAAATAATTAAAGATGCAATTATATGTACAAAAATGGCTTTAAACAAGTTCTTAATAGACAAAAAATATGTTATAGAAATGCAATTATAAAAAAGATATTAAGCAATATTTAAAGTAAAAAAATAGAGGGACTGATTAATTCACAGTTAATAGCCCTCTCGGTATATGGTATTATAACCAACAATACAAGGTTATTTTATCACACTAAAAGAAAAAAATAAAGAGTTGGAGTGTGAAAGAATATGAAAAACAATGAATTTAAAGGGTTATGGATAAGTAAAGAAATATTGGGTGCAAAGGATTTAAATAGTAGTGAAAAGTTGGTACTAGCGATAATTAGTGTTTTAGATGGAGATAAGGGTTGTTATGCAACGTATGATTATATAGCTGATAATGCAGGAATGACTAAAAGAAATGTAATTAATTGTATAAATAAATTAGTTGATAAGGGTTATATTGATAGGGAATATATAAATAAAACTAATACAGTATTAAAAATTAGTGAAAAGATTTCATCAATTAATAATGGTGAAGAAAATGCAACTAGTGAAAAGATTTCACGACAAATTAGTGAAAAAAATGTACGAATTGGTGAAAAGATTTCACCTAATAATATATATAATATAAATAAATATAATACTAATAATATAGAGTGTGGAGAATTACTAGAAGACAGTAATGGAAATACACCTCTACAGAATAAGCAAAATATTTTAGATGTTGTTATAGAGGGGAAAGTAATTAATAAGAAAAATAATGTGATTAAATTCCCTTGTACAAGTTATAACAAAAAAGAAGAGGATAGAATAAGCTTGAATAATCTTCCATATAGTAATAACGTTCCCAAAACCAATGGTGAATGGCAGGATTTAGAATATAGATTACTAGGTTGGGCATAACGTACACTATATATTTAGTGGCGGAGTAGATAGAATGTAGTTATGATTATAAAATCAATTTTAAGTGTCTGTACGCCTTTATAGAGAGGTTTTATAGTTGTGGAGGATTAGTGTCCTTTGAAAAGTAGAGGGGGCTTAAATTTGATGTATTGATTTCAAAAAAATATTTTAGTAATATATTAATATATAGAAAATAAGTATAAATTACTATTAATGAGAAAATATTGTTAATATTTTTAATTATAGTAATGAATAAACAAATGGAGGTAGTTATATGAAAAAACAAGAAATAAGTAAAACAGTTTTAACAGTAATAGATTGTTTTAGTGTAATAGGAATGATTGGGTCATGGTTAGGAGCGTTGGCATCTTTTATATTTTCGCCTATGTTTAGCATATTAATAGGTGGAATAGGGACGGTGATATCTGTAATAATGATATTAGCAACAACAACCATAAGAGATTATTTAACTCATACCGAACAACAAACACTATTACTAGAAAAAATAGCAAATAATTTTGCTGACGATAACATAAGTTTATAAAAGAAACATGAAAAAATCTAAGAACCAATTTTTTAGAGGAGATAGGGGAGGGAACTTCTTAATATTTGAAGAATCCCTTGGGAAAGAAATGTATGAGGGCATAAAAAGATGGAGGGAATTAAATGGAAATCCACATTATCTAGTGGCACAATTAAAGGTTGTAATGAAATATATATGGTTTAGATTGGCAGAACAGGACTATGACAAATACACAGAAATAGCTTTAGACTGGTTTAAACAGCTTGGTTTAGAGGCTGACGACATATTAATTCGTGACCATAATCCATTTTGGAAAGAAGAACCTAGATGGAAATATTTAGGAATGTTAAGTCCTTATGGATACTGGGACAAAGGTTATTGGGTAGAAACTTCGGCGGTCGAAACTAAATATGTGGTGCAGTACATTTGGGAACAAATAAAAGATTACGATGTAGATTTATATGGCGATAGTCAAGCTGATTTAACTGATAAAGAAGTAGAAGTTATTAAAACCGCTAATATCGGTTATAAAGAAAAGAGATTATTAATGGCAGGACTTATTTGGTGTAAATTAAATAAAAAGAGAAATTTGGATTACGATTTAAAAGACAAACATTTGTTTGATATTGCCAAAATAAAGGAAAATGATTATTTTAAGTGGACAGATTGTGAAGAAGGAGAAAGCGGATATAATCTCGTTGAAAGAAGTAAAGATACATTATTACATAAATATTTAATAGATACAGTTGTCGTAAATCAAAAGGAAATAGATTCCAATACAGATAAGAATACTTATATAAGTCCTATAAAGAGAGATATATTCAAGCCACATATACAAGAGGTGGTGGACAATCTAAAAGAAGTATTTGGAACTGGAGAAATAATCTTAACAATTAAGGCGGAGCAATTATACCATGTAAGAGAACAAACAGAAATCCTCCTTGGTAAAGATAATTATAAGGTATGTAAAGATTGTGGATTACTATTTATTCCAACAGGAAATCGTCAAATAAGATGTGTGGACTGTAAAAGAGAAGTAGAAAGACTAAAGAAACAACGCCAAAGAGCAAGAAAAAAAGAAGAGGAACTTAAAAGGGTAGGTTAATAATCTACTCTTTTTTGTTTTTTAAAAAATAGTTACGTTTTTAAAATTTGTCCCCACTTAGAAAGTTTACAAAATGTAAGATTTATCATCCTTAAACTATTTCTAGTGGGAAGGCTTTAATAATGGTAACACGCACAATAATATATAATGTTACAAAATGTTAGCAAATAGAAAATCCGTATAAAACGCATAGTGGTGCGGGTTTGAACTGGGTAGACAAAATTATTTTCAGGTCATGTCCCCCTTTAGGATTTTAACAAAACGTAATGTTTATCGTGGCTAAGTTTGTTACTAGGAGAACCACTTAAAGGTGGAAAAGAAACTGAAAAAGAATAAAAATATGAATAGGTTTTATTCAAAACTAAAAATAAAGAAAGGAATGATAAATAATGTTAAGACAAGACAAGGAACAATTTTTAAAAGATAAAACATTAAGAGTTGTTAAAGAATGTGGCGTTAATAAATCGTTTATTGCGTTAGAAGTCTTAAAACACAGTCACGTCCAAACTTTTTATAAATGGTTAAGAGGAGAATATTACCATTTAAAAGATAGAGAAATCAAAGTATTGGAAAGATATTTGGATAAATTTAATGTATATTAGAGCAGAAATAACGTGATATAGGCGGTTATAAATAAATGGACGTAATAATTGCTTATATCACATCTAATAGCTTTATAGAAGGAAATTAAGAGCAGTTTCTTTGTATAAGGTTATTAAATCTTAAATAATAAATTTCTTTTATCTTATTTTTGTAAATTTAACTTCTTATTTGGTAAAACGTATTGCCTCTATTTGTGGGAATAGGGGCGGTATAACACCAAGATTATTAATTAATTAGACCATACATATAGGGCACTCCTTTTGTAGTTATTTTAGTCTTCTTATAGCTTTTTATTTGCCTATGGTTCTATGTATGTATGGTGTAACTAGTTAATAATAACTAGAATCATTTTTACAGTTCTCCTTTGTCATGTGTACGGAGAGGTTATTTTTATGTGGGTAGCCTCTCCAATATTATTTTTTAGTTCAATTTTGAAAAAACATTATGGCAAAGTATGAGAAGAAATATGGTTAATTATTTTAAGCTACCTAACAGCTTGATAGAGAGGTTTTATAATTAAGGCGACTAAATTTATCGTTGATAAAGTTAGAAGTGGCTTAGAATTGATCGTGGTGCATTTTAGCACTATATAAATAAAATAGAATAGGGGGCAAGTGGGTATGTGGCTATTATATGCAATTCCAGTATTAGCGGTTATAAATGCGTATGTAAATGTTGAATTAAACGAATATGACAAAAAATGCGACCGTTTACAAAGAGAAAATGTAAAACTTAAACAAAAAATAAAATAGTAGAGGAGAAAGGGGAAGTACGAAAGATGGGTAACATAATATTTAGTGCATTAGCACTAGGATTATTAGGTTCTAGCGTATATATGGAAACAAAGCTAATAGAACTTGTAAAAGAAATAATTAATAATAAATAAAAACTAATTAAGAATCAAAATCAATAAAATAATTTAAAGAATGGAGAATGTAAAATGAAGGGAATTTTTAATGGAGCAAACTATATTTGGGATATGAATAGAGAGGGTATAAATTATTTAAATAAGAAATATGGAGATACAAACGACCAAAAAGAAATAATTATAAATGACTATAAGGAATTTTGCACTAACAAGAAAATAGATAAGATGATAATTTGTGTTGAAGTTTATATTAATAGTATGGGCGGTAAGAACTTCTATATAAAGTCTATGTTAATGGATTCTAAGCAAAGATTATGTACAAGCGGGTTTACAAAATATTCAGATAAAAAAGGGATGTTAATACCAGTTTATATGTGGAATAATGCAGATTCAATTAATGAAGAGGACTTGGACTTAGAATTTATTAGACCAGTAATTAGCGAACTAATATCTCTAATAGCTTTAGAGAGCTTTAATATATGGAGCGTAGATAAAATGCAAAATTATTGTGACGAAATGTACAAATTATGTACAGAATCAAATGAAGTAGAGGACGGTTCTATATTCTAGCGGAGGAGGTTTTAAAGCCTCTTCCAAAACAAACAATAACAGATAAAAAGGAGTAGATTAACAATGATGAACAAAAGCAACGCAGTATTTTTAGGAAGAACGATGAAAGATACATTAAAGAGAGCAAAAATAACACGTATAGATAAAGAAAATTATGAAGATGTGTTTAAAGTAATAGATGCAGAGGTTAAGTTTATTTATAAGAAAAATATACCTTTGGAAAAGAAATTAATATTAACAGAGCCATTGAAAAAAAACATTATGAAGATAAGTGGCTATTTAGACAATAATAATATTTCTCATATAGAATATGATGCGGAAACTAACGACTGGTACTATGTATTAAAAGCGGATAACTAAAATGAGTTTTAACAATATTGTAAGAATGGCACTAACTAAATGTATAGAGGATAGAGTATGTGATGGTGGCTTAATAATGTACTTAGCCAAAAGAACAACTATACCATGTACAAGAGGGCGAACTAATACAAATACAAAAGGAATTAATTAAGTTAGGAGATGATAAATAATGACACTAAACAATGTGATTCGCACAGATTTTAGAGATATGTTAGATGCAGATAATAGATTCTCTACTAAAAATGTGGCACTTAAAACAGGGATTCCATTAGTAACTCTTGTTGCGTGGCTAAATAAACGAATAGATTTAAGTAAAAACAACTTATTCTTAATAGAAGATTGTATGCAAGAGTGGAAAAGGTTCGATTCTAGGCGCTAAAAGGATTTGAACGCCTTGAAACCTTTACAACTTGTTAAAATAAAAAGAAGTTAAATTTAAAATTATAACAGAAAGGAAGATTTAAAGATGGCAAACAGATATGTACTTGGGGCAGACATACGAGTAAATCGGAAATTATAAATCACAATTAAATACCTTCTTACAAGCAATAAAAAGGTGCGAGAGTGAGTTCGACAAACTAACAAAAAAGGTATTGGAAAATGAAAAGGCTATTACACAATCTCTAAATAATTGTTCCAAAAACTTAGTGGGGATTTCTAATAGTGTGGCTAAGACACAAGACAATGTGGCTAAGACTACAGATAAGACTAATGCAAAAATAAGTAAAGGTGTCCAAGACCTAGAAAAGAAATATAAGTCTTTGGAAGAACAGATTAAAAAGACCTTTTCAGAAACTAATGTTAATATTCCAAACGCCAATAATGGTAATGGTAGAGGCGGCAACGTTGAAGGTAGTATTAGTATAAAAGGTTTAGATGGTTTTGTGGGTAGAATGTTAGGGATACATAGTGCAGTAAATACTATTAAATCTTATTTAAAATTCCAAAACGAAATAGCGGAAAAGATACGTAGCGGTGTATTAAATTTAGGTTCTAATATATTAAAAGCAACAAACTTAACACCAAAAGAAATGTTAAATAATGCTATGGATTTTGAACGTATTAGAGCAACTATGGATGTATTGGCAAAAAGCCCAGAAAAAGGAGCAGAGGTATATAAAAATGCAACAGATTTAGCTAAATATACGTCTTTCAGTGAAAAAGACACCACTAGTATGGCGCAATACGTTCTTAAAGCGGGCTTACTTCCTACTAAAGACGATTTAATGCAAGTGGGTAACTTAGGTTCTCTTAAACCAGAACTAGGAGCAGAACACGCAGGATTCGCAATTTTTGATTGGTTAAATGGAAGAGTTACACCACTTAAAACAAATTACGGAATCGGGAACGAAAATTTGCAACAATACCTAAAAAAATTACCGGACAAAAAGGATTTTGCAAAAGCATTTAATAAAAAAGGAAGTGTAGGAGATAAGGAACAAGCCTTTAACTTATTAATGCATTATGTAAAAGATAACTACGGAAACCTTGCTTTAAACCAGTCTAGGACTCTTAGCGGGCGTTTTAGCACAATAGAGGGTATGTTACAACAATTTGGGGCAAATTTAATAGGTTTAAATAACGAAACTGGAACTATAACTAATAACAATGGTGTTTATGCAAGGCTTGGAAATTTTTTAGGAGCGCTAGACGAAAATGGAAATGTTAGTGGCTTTATGCAAACACTAGACAACTTTACAAAATCTCCAGTTATAACAGAATTCCAAAATATTATGGGGGACTTTGTAGGAAGTTTCTTAGATGCTTTAAACAAAGTAATAACAGTTCCAAACTTAGAAAAATTTGTTGGCGTATTTAATAGAGTTGGTTCTGCATTAAAGAGTCTCTTAGACAAAGCAAATAACATGGGGATATTCGAAAAAATAGTAGATGCCGTTGTAGATGCCGGAAATACTTTTGCAGAAACATTAAAGAAGTTTGGAGATAGTGCAAGCTACGAAAAATTCTTACAAAGTTTACCCGATTTAATAAAACAATCGCTCGAATACGAAACCGCAAAATTAGAACTTGCCATTAGTTTAAAACAATATATTCCAGCTTTAACAAACTTAATGGACAAGACTACAGAATTTATTAAAAATATAACTAAAGGGCAAGAAACAATTGCAAGAGCGGGAGATGTAGACGATTCCTACGAAACTAGGGCACAATGGAATAGAATAAGCGGAAAAATTAAGTCTGCAAAAGATGGCGTACAAATAGAACACGTAACAGACTTTAACGCCACACGTTATTTAACAGAAAAAGAAGACGAATTTTCTTTAACAAAAGAACAAGTAGAAGATGCGATAAAAATAATTAATTCTGACAACAAACCAACTTACAACATAGAATTTAGTTATGCGGGTGGAAAGTTAGATGAGGAAAAATTGAAACAATCTTTTGAGCGTTGGATTATAAACACATTAGAAGAAGCAGATTGTAACAATTAAAAAAATACTAAGGAGGAAATAAAGACATGATAGATACAGAGAAAATATTTTTAAGCAATAAACGGTAGATTATTAATAAATAACATAGAATTAGCAGAGTTGCAAAACTTAGAAATTAAGATAACCTACGAGACAACGGATATAAAAACCACTGAGTCTATTAGCAATTATAAATTAATTACTGGTGTTAATGGTAGTTTTAGCTTTACCATAGTTAAAACATCTTCTCGCTTTATGCCTAGACTATTAGCTTGTGCAAAAGAAGGGGAAAGGTTTATGTTCGACTTATACGCAGAAGTAGAGGATATTAGCGGTACTGGATTAGAAGGCATATATATACAAAATGCTTGGGTAGATGGGACTTTTAGTTTGTTAAATCTACAAGCACAAACAGATATTACTACACTTACATTTACAGGGGAGTTTTATGTGGAGGCTGTAGAATATGAATACACTACACAAGACGGCTTAGACTGGAGTACTAAAAGAAGTTTAGGCGACTATGCAGCCGATGGACAAAGACTAATAGGTGTTCCACTTAGATAAAAACTTTCATTCTTACAAAAAAATAATTTGAACAGGCTCAAACTCTTACAAATACTAACTTGGAGAGATTTTGAGTCTATTATTTTATATAAAAGGACACATACGTTTTTACATTTACGCAAAAATGTTGTAGTTCCTATGGATTGGAATATTCAATATACTAAAAACTTAATATTATTTTTTTTATTAGTACCAAAATAATTGTATAGAAAGGAAAGATGTAATATGACATTAGCAGAAAAAATAATTTATTTAAAGAAAGAAATGGGTATAGAATA
>OGIT01000189.1_pt1 | contig 41221 bp, 49 predicted proteins | sample 1571881 | NCBI WGS metagenome assembly OGIT01 (sample SAMEA2582101, study PRJEB24529) | metagenome | biome: Human gut stool | place: China | collected 2011 | reverse complement strand
AACTTGCTTGCTGACTATGTACCGTATTGGATTGCAGATTACCGTGGATACAATGGGTTTTCGCAGGACTACCCTGATAAACATGTAGCAGGCTGGCAGTGGAGCGCACATGAATATATTGGAGACACAGAAGTAGATATGAATGAATGGTATGGGGAGCTGAATTAGATATGTATGATAATATTCGCAAAGAAATGTGCAAAAATATTAATGAAATGACTGATACTGACTTGTTGCGCTTTTTTGCACGTTTAGCTGTGACAGAAGTAGAAGTGTTGGATAGAATTGTTAATTTTGCAATGCTTAAAGAGGAAGCAGATGAATTAGAGGAAGATTTAGAAAAGGGGAAGGAAGATGTTAAATGACCAACAGAATAAAAAAGCTCTGCTTGTGTCTTTCACTGTTGGTGTGCTTCTGTGTCTTTCCCTCTGTGTCTACTTCTACAGTTCACGCACAGAGTCCGCAGAAAGTCGAAATGTCAATCGAACAATTCAACAGCTTACGACAGATGGTGACAGAGCTACAGAAGCAGTCAACAGCGCAGAAACAGGACTCACAGAAGCTCAAGACACAGCTAACAGAATCTCAGAAAGAACTGACGAAAGCGCAAGTGTACTTGACCGATTACAAGCAGAACTTGACGGAATTGCAAAAGCAAACGGACTCTCTGAATAAGTCGGTGAAGCGGATGGAGCGACAGCGTGATTTGGCTTGGGTCGTCGCAGGGGGCTTGCTGATTTGGGGGTGTACACGATGAGTAATAAGGTTTTAATGATGAAAGTCACTAATACTTCCTTTGCACGTGCAATCCGCGAAAAATGCATGGACTGTTGTGCAGGAAATGACGCAGAAGTACGAAAATGTGAATTATTGAAGTGTCCTTTATTTCCATACAGATTTGGTTGTAGCCCTGATTCTGCTATCAGGAGATATGGAGATAAGGTTAAAATTGTGTCTATCCCTTAATATCTTGAGGATAGAAATTATATAACTCCCTGTAGGTGTATTTACCTGTGGGGAGTTTTATTTTTACGTAGGAGGCTTATATTGGCGATAAATAAGGTTTTATATAGCAGTGAAAATGAAGTGTGGGAGACACCACAAGAGTTATTTAATCGCTTGGATACTGAGTTCCATTTTGACATAGATGTGTGTGCTTTACCCTTCAATGCTAAGTGTACTTCCTTCTTTACTCCAGATCAGGATGGCTTGAAGCAGAAGTGGGAAGGTGTCTGTTGGATGAATCCTCCTTACGGTAGGAAGATTGGGGCATGGATGAGTAAAGCCTTGGAGGCAAAGACAACGGTAGTGTGTCTCGTACCTGCTCGAACAGACACAAGGTGGTGGCATGAGTATGCTATGAAAGCCTCTGAAATTCGCTTTGTAAAAGGTCACTTGAAGTTTGGTGACAGTAAAAACAGCGCACCATTCCCCAGTGCAATTATCGTATTTAGAAAAAAAATAATGAAAATATAAAGGTAACTAGCTTTGAGAAAGGATGATAGTATGAGTAAAATCAATCCGAAACTGCTGGATATTCTGGCACAGGAAGAAGTTAATGCCTTGATTGAGGGTATTCAGAATGAAGACTTGAGACACAGCCCTCAGTTCTTGGCAAAAGTCAGACAGTTCTTGAAAGACAATGAGCTGAAGACAACTCCTGAAACGACGACGCCTTTGGTGTCCATGGTTACAAAAGAATTGCCTGACTTCTTGGATGATGACGAAGATGAAGGAGGTGCTGTGAAGGGTGCAGGTTCAGTGGACTCCAGAGCAAATTGAAGCGGCTAAGAAAGACTTCAGGAAGTTCTTATTTATCCTCTGGCACGAGATAGCCCTTCCTGAACCGACAGACATACAGTATGCTATTGCGACACTCCTCATGAAATGCCATGAGAAACGATATATCATTGAAGGGTTCCGTGGGGTAGCTAAGTCCTTCATTACTTGTGCTTATGTCGTATGGTCACTTTGGAATGACCCTCAACTGAAGTGTCTCATTATCTCTGCAAGTAAAGACAGAGCAGATGCAAACGCAGTGTTTATCCGAAAGATAATCTACTTACTAGACTTTTTGTCTCACCTAAAACCACGTGACGGACAGCGTAACACACAGAACCTTTTTGATGTTGGGGAAGCCGTAGCGGATATTTCCCCCTCTGTAAAGTCTGTTGGTATTACGGGTCAGATAACAGGTAGCCGTGCGGACATACTGATTGCGGATGACGTAGAGATTCCCAATAATTCCAGTACACAGACACGGAGGGACAAGCTATTTGAGGATGTTAAGGAATTTGATGCTATTATCAAGCCAGGGGATAGAAGTAAGGTTATATACCTCGGTACTCCGCAGAACGAAATGTCACTGTACAATGAGCTTCAGAATCGTGGATATTCCTGCTATATTTTTCCGCTGGTATACCCTGAGACACCAGAAGAGCGTGAGTATTACGGAGACAAATTAGCTCCTTTTATTGCTACCCCTTACGACAAAAACCCTGCTCTGTACGCAGGAAAACCAACTGACCCTCGAAGATTCCCTGAAGAGGAAATTGAGGAACGTCGGTTGTCCTACGGTAAAGCAGGGTTTTCCTTACAGTTCAAACTGAATACGAACTTGTCTGACTACGAAAAATATCCCCTGAAGACACAGGACTTGATTGTGTCTAACGTGGACATGGATGAAACTTCCTTGAAGTGGTCATGGTCAAGCGGTTATGAGTATCGTCTGAATGACCTCCCCTGTGTCGCCATTAAGGGTGACTTTTTCTATCGTGAGCATAGCAGAAGTCAGGAGACAGCTAAGTATACAGGATGTGTTATGGCTGTTGACCCTTCTGGTAGAGGTACTGACGAGACTGCCTACGCTATCGTGAAGTACCTGAATGGGTATCTCTTTGTAGTAGAAGTAGGCGGTTTTCAGGATGGTTACTCAGATGCCGTGTTGACACAGCTGGCTAACAAGGCTAAAATCCAGGGAGTTAATGAGATTATCGTAGAAGCAAACTTTGGGGACGGTATGTTCACTCAGCTATTCAAGCCTATCCTAACGAGTATTTACCCCTGTGCTGTGCAGGAAGTGAAGAACACAATACAGAAGGAAGCTCGTATTATAGACACCTTAGAACCTGTTATGATGAGACACAAGATTATCATGGCTGAGACAGTTATTCGTGATGATTACAGCGTGTATGAGGAAAAGGGACAGAAATATTCGCTGATTTACCAGATGACCCGTCTGAGTAGAGATAGGGGTTCATTGGCACACGATGACCGCTTAGATGCCCTGACTATGGCTGTGTCTTACTGGTTGGATGTCATGGATAGAGATTACCAGACTGGACTGGATGAGCAGTTAGAAGAGTTTCTGGAGACAGCTCTGGATGATGATCGGGGTCTGTTCTCTATGATGTATGGAGTAGAAGATGTAGGAAGTAGTAGAAATAGGAACATTATGAAGAAGAAATGGTAATTGTCCCACATATATACAAAGTCGTTAATTGTCCCACAGAGTAGAAGAAGGGCAGAGGAAAACTAAAGTATATCTAAGTATCTCCTCTGTTCCTCTAGTATACCTAAGTATTCCTTAGTATTACAGTTAGGAGTCCTTTAGTATCCTAAAGAACCCAGAACCTTAGGAACTCAAAGGGAACACAACTGGAACCCTAAGAGAACTCCGTAGGAACTCACTAAGGAAAAGCACCAACAACTACACCTAACTACCTCCTATAAAGCACTACTAAGAGGAACCCAGAGTCACCATGGGCATCACCGTCGTCTTCGGTACGTCCATTGCGACCATCTTCGGCGTCTTCCTCATCCCCATGATGTTCATCATCGTAGAAACATTCGGACACAGTAAGAAATCCTTTAGTGTGATGAAGGAAACTGTGGAAGATAAGCGCCTACATTAGCACCTTTTGTCTACACGGGTAACGTCATGTGACACGTGGGGGAGGAGTGTGTATAATACTTTAGGGTAGTCTCGATATTCGAGTGTCCCATAAGCATACTCACGGTCTTAACGTCCACATGGAATACCGTGATGAGCAAGGTAGCATAGGTGTGTCTTGTGTCGTACAGATGGTGTCCCTTGGAACTCCCCAGTACGACTTCTACATACTTCTTAAAACGAACATGCACATTATCCTTACTTAGATAACCGTAGGTACTCTTCTCAGACCTGAAGATGCTTACGGTTTTCTTTTCGATTTTGTCTAGTAACCACAGACCCCACTTTGTCTCTATGGGAACCTCCCGTATACTTGTGGGAGTCTTCATGGTTTCCTGTAGCTTGCCTTGGAATCCCAGTGACTTGTTGAAGGAGACTTTGTCTTCCTTAATGTCTTCTCTGGTTAGGGCAAGTATTTCCTGTGGTCTTGCTCCCGTAATAAAGGAAAGCACAATGTACACTTGGTATACCACAGGTAGGGTAGACAAATTCTCAATAGATAACAACTTCTGGACTTCCTCTAGGGAGAACACCTTCTTTTGTCTCTCTTGTCTTCCTTTTAACCTCCTTATGGCTTGTCGGGATTCCATAGGGTTGTTCTCAAGATACCCTTCGAGTACCGCTGTTTCTAGGATAGCTTTAAAGTTTTTCCTCCAGCGATCTAAAGTAGTAGTGGCATAGCCCCTTGAGGATAACCCTAGGAAAAACCGATTAATGTCCTGAGGTGTTAGGTCAGAGAACTTTATATGAGCTACCTTGCTGTTTTCTACGTGTTTTCGATAGAACTGCTTCAGACCGTTTAGGGTAGACTCACGGTATACTCCCGATTTAAGTTCCATGAAGTGTTCATAGTATTCTGCTACGGTAACAGGGGAGAAGTATTTGAGGTCTTTCCCTTTGATGTCCATGAAGAACTTCTGGCACTCCTCACGTGTATCAAAGGTCTTACTAACTCGCTTACCTCCTGATACGGTGATAGTGGCCTTGAATCTTCCATTGGCTCTCCTCACGATTGACCCTGTACCTTTTGTTCTTCTCATGTAACCTCCTTTCCTTTTCCTCATGTACTTTATGTATACCATGGATTTTGAAAAATTACAAAAAATTTCTGAGGACATACATGAATGAACAGCACACAGCAGTTCCCCCGTATACCCCTCAGTCATCCACAGTTACAATAATTGAACACTTGCTCATTTCTTCATATATCATTGAGTTTTATCTAACGGCACGTAGTACCATAAGTAACTCGTGTATCCGCATGGTTGAGCCATTTATAATAACCCTGTTGCCTTAACGGTAGCGGGGTATTTTTTACGTTATATATTTTTGCACATTTGTTCAATTAGATATTTACATGTGTTCATTAGATTTACCCTTATTTTTATTTCGTATTACGAATTATTTGTATTACATAATATTAATAAAGTGTACTATTTGGTGTACTAATGGTTCTTATTGATAACTATTTGTTATGTTAAATATTCCTAAAGTGAATAACATATCTGTATGATACACTTTGGGAATACCACACGTAACCACAGCACATAAGTAATACAATTAATTACTTATTGTTATACATAACTATTCCAATACAAACAATGAGGAATACCAATATTAAACCAACGACACTATAGTTTAAAACATTTTGTTGTTGGGGATGTTCTGTCATGTGGTATGCAGAATACTTTGTATTACCAACAGTTACAGAGTGACTACTATTGACTGCTTTGTCTATCCCTTTAAATTCCATGATACACCTCCTATATATATATATATACTATTATAGCAAAAATTAAAAGCATAAAATATGGTATAATTAAATAAAGGGGTGATTCCATTGTATAATTCTAAACCAACGCAAGAGTACAGAGGATGGGAAAAACGAGAGGAAACAAAAAGTTTTATTATTTACGTTTTAATTTTTGGAACTTTGCTTTATTTTGCTTCAACGTTTTTGTGGTATATTCCTTTAGGCTTTTTCAAATCTTTATTTTATGCAGGCGCTATAATAGTAATCCATAGATATGAAAAAATAAATGGAAATGTAGCAGGTATTATGTACTTTCTTTTATTTTTAGCTTTTATAGCCCCTTATGCACACTCAGATTAAAGTAAATAAAAATAGGATTTACTCTGCTAATCAGTGAGTAAATCCTATTTTTATTTACTTTAATTCTAAAATTTCGTCAGATGAGATATTATAGTATTTTGATAACTTGCGTATAATATCTATTTTGGGTTCTCTCGTGCCATACTCATAGCGCTGGTATACTTGTTCTTTTATACCCAGTGCGTCTGCAACCTCTTTTTGTGTCTTTTCTCGTTCCTCTCTTAATTGTCTGAGTTTTTTATTAAGACTCATAGATTTTTTCTCCCTTCCTCTTGACACAACCAAACGGATGTGATACTATAATGCTGTAAACAACCAAATGGATGTTATAACCTTATTATATCATATACCATGGGGCTAAACAAGAGTTGAAAAAAGGCAAAAAAAAACTCTTGACACAACCAAATGGATGTGGTAAACTACGAGCAAGAAGACAGCCAAATGGATGTAAAAAATTTAAGCCTATACACAACCGAACGGATGTTAAAAGAACAAAAGGGGGCAATCATATTATGACAAACTTAGAAACCACACAAAAAATCAATGCTAACAAAATCTTTACCTGCACGCGGCGGGAATTTACACCTGATTTTAAAGCAATGGTAGTTAAAGAATATGAAGCAGGAGCTACTAGAAAAGAATTAGCTAAAAAATACGACATTTTGCCACACTATATTAATCGCTGGCAACAACGAGTACAAAAAGTAACACAAAGTATAAATGAAGAAACTAAAAGATACAAAGCACAAATTATAGAAAAGCACCAGAAAGAAATAGACAAGAAAGTAGAAGAACAGAATATTCAACAGGAATTACAAGCACTACGTGCTGAAAACAAGGCACTTAAAACATTGTTAAAAGTGTATATGAAATAAGTGTCGAAACACGGGGATAACCCTCGTGTCTAGGTAAGGCTGGCAACCTGCCTACTGATGAGACAAGCCAAACACAAGGAAAAGAGGTAATTTACTATGACAATGACAAGAGAACAGGCAATCCGTAACTATGTTGAACATTTAATTGGGGACGACCTCACACAACTTTTACAACACATGAACGGGTACGACGGTTGTTTTGACGATTGTGTCTATTACGACATGGATGAATTTGATGAATTTCTGTCAAATCATACGCCCATGGAAATTGCTCAAATGATTTTCTATGGTGGCGAATTTAACCCTAACGACGAATATTTCCACTTTAATGCATATGGGAACCTAGAGTCTGCTAATTGGGGTGACGTAGTAGCAGAAGCAGAGGATTTAGTAGACGACATTATCTACCATCTTGTCAACTGCTACAGTGGCGACACTCCGTGGCCCGACTTAGACGACCTTGTATATGCCGACGATACCGCCGTATTCAATGAAGACTATGAAGAAGTCGATGAAGACGACGAACAGTAACAAGCGGATTTAACAGAGTACCCTAGGGTTCTCTCTAGGGTATTCGATTAAGTCCACTAGTGACTTTAATAATTGCGCCACATAAAGGGGGAAGGAAGTATGAAATTTTGGGAATTATCGCAGGAAGTGCAAGACAGAGTAGTAGAACGTCAACGAGACTATGTCACCTCGTGCATGGACTGGCTAGAAGATTTGTTTCCCTTGATTAATGACAGGGTAAATGAAGAATACGGGCGTCTTTTTACCGAACCATTCGACGCCCTCATGAACATTCAAGAATTTGAATGGCCTCATAATATCGTATGGTCTCCTACATACACCGACTTAGACATAGCAGTTTTTGAGGAAGTGTTAGGCGTAAACGTCCCTAGCTATAACGTAAGGCTAGAAGTGTCTCCCAATGGTCGTGTGTGGCTGTTTTTCGGGGAATATCAAGCGGACTCAAGTTGGAGAGAGTTCGAGGACGCTTGCACAAAAATTCTGGCAGAAGTCAAGGACGTTATTCTCGACATTGTGTCTGAATACTACGAGGAAGCCACAAGCACGGCCTATATAGAATCTCAGTTGTGGGATGAAGATTTTAAACCTAACGGAGCTTTTGCGTGGGAACCACCTGTACTCACAGACAAAGAGCTAGTTTGCTACCTATTCAATACAGGACGCAAGGAAACCACTACAGGAAATTGGATTTTTGACCTGAAGGACTTAGATGGGCGTACCCCTAAACAGGCCTTAGCACTCCTGTATCGCTCTTCTTGTGGCGACTTTATCCTAGACGCTGAATTTGATGACAATACCCTAGACATTATCTTTGCACTCGACGTATGCCCAAACGCTGAAATCGAGGAAGAAGACAGCTAGAGATTTAACAGAGGATACTAGCTATCCTTAGTATCCTCGATTAAGTCCCTAGAAGGACTAGTAGAAAAGGGAGGAATTACCATGAAAAAGACTATGACGGAAAAGCAAGTAGATTTTTGTCTCAATGTGTACGACCAAGTGCAGGAAGTGTTGTTCTTGCGTACTCAATTCGCTGAAGACAGGGAAGTTATCTTTCAGCTCAATCAGCAAACACGTAGCCTAGGTCAATGCCACCTGTATGGATCTGATCTGGCACGTATTGAAATCAGTGAATACGCCTTAGATGACACGGGTATGCCCTTTATGGAAACCCTAGTCCATGAATGTATTCACGCCTGCCTTCCCATGTACGAACACCATGGCAGTAAATTTCAGCAGGCTTGCTTAGTGTGTGGGGAACACTTTGACCTAACCTTGTCTCGATTAGCGTCCCCTAGCGTCACTAAGGCCTTTGTCTCGAACCAGCCTAGGGGAAAGTATAAAGTCGTGTGGGAAGACGGCGATTATGCCTACTACAAGACTAAGAGGAAGTGGATAGTCAAGGACTTGCTGGCACATGGTGGCTCTCGTGTCTACAAGCTCACCACAGGGGAAACATTAAGGGCCAGCTTGATTGTAAGGGAAGACTAGTACACCGAACAAGCGTTTGATATACTAGAGAATAGAACAAGCGTTCGCAATACAGGAGGTGTCGTAATGAATCGCTATGCATATGTAGGAAGGCCCTGCCAGCTAGAGCAGGAAATAAAAGACCTTCAGACACAAGGATATTGTTTGTTCAGCCGCTTCACAGGCTCAGAAGGGGGACGCAAGGTGAAGCAGGAACTAGCTAGGGTACAGCAAGTCTTCCCTGACAGGCAGTATGTCGTACTCAAGGGAGGCAAGACTCATAAGGATACATACAAGCAAGCCATATTATTCAAGTAATTAGTAGCAGGTAACTGAATATGAAAAAAAAAAAGTGTCATTCAGTTACCTGCTATTTTTATACCCTAGTGAACCAAACAGATGTTCTATTAATTGTCCCACATAAAAGAGAAAGAGGAGGTAGTTAAAATGATGACATTAGAACAACAGTTAGAACTTGAAAAGATGTACAAGAACATTTCCGAAAGCCGTGCTTTACAACTACTCAATAAGGCGAAAGAAGATGGGGCTTATGAACGGACTCGTGTCGGTCAAGGCATTATGAACCACCTAGCAGAAACGTATGCAAAAAATCTGCAAGCCTTTGTAGAAGATTGCGTGAAGCCAAAACGGGGTGTACATCCTGCCTACGCTAAAATCGTCAAAGATTATACCCTAGCTTTAAATGGAGACACACAGAAATTAGCAAGGACTTGTGCTACTTTGTCTCTAAGGCTCACATTAGGTGACATGATGATGCAGAAATACATTGCAAATAACATCGGCAGTAAAATCGGGGTGGACTTAGAGGCTGAAGTACAGGCAATGGCCTTCTTTGATGACAAGGATAACGTCAAGCGCTTTGGAAAATCCCTAGGCTCTCGTGTCGGTTTCTCCTATCGTCGTATCTTTATGGAACACGTATACAACGGAGTAGGTATGAAATTTGTCAAGCATACAGAGAAGGAAAAGACGGCGTTAGGTATGCAACTGCTAGCCATCCTAGTGGAAACAACGGACTTCTTTGTATTTAGTGAGGATGTGAAGGACAACAAGACACAGCCTTTACAACTTCTTCCCACAGACATATTTCTAAAAGCTGTGAGCAAGGCAGAAGATAAGAGCATTAGCATAGCTATCAAGTATGTCCCTACTATTATTCCGCCGAAACCGTGGACTAGCTTTTGGGACGGGGGATACTACGGGGCTTTGTCTCAGCATAGCACTTTGATGCGCTATATACCTTATGCAAGGTCTTCACAGACACGCAAGCTCTACACGGCCAGACTCAATGAACTTGATCTGTCGAGTCTCTACTCAGCTGTCAACGCAATTCAAGCGACAGCCTATAAAATCAACAAGTCTGTCTTAGAAGTAATCAAGCATTACTTGAGTGTCGGTGGGGGAGTAGCTGGACTAGCAGAGACAAAACCTCTTGAACAGCTACCACGTTTCCCACATGACTATGAAGACATAAAGGAAAATGAACTGTTACTCAAGCAGTTCAAGGCACACAAAAAGAAGATGGTAGAAGTCATTCACAAGGAAAACCAGCGCAAAGGAAAGGCCCTGAGAGCAGTAATGATTCTCAAAGTAGCGGAGGACTTTGCAAAGTATGACAAGATTTGGTTCCCGATGAACATAGACTTTAGGGGCCGTGTCTATCCAATTCCTACGGGGCTTAACCCTCAAGGGGATGACATGACAAAGGCCCTGCTACAGTATGCTGACCCTGTACCCGTGTCTGCTGAAGATGCTCCCGACGCCCTCAAGTGGCTATCAATTCATGGGGCAGGGCTGGCAGGTCATGACAAAATTCCTCTGGAAGACCGTGTAGCATGGGTAGAGGAAAACAAGCAGAACATTTTGTCTAGTGCCGAAACCCCCTTGGACTTCCCTTGGTGGCAGGAGCAGGACAAACCGTGGCAGTTTTTAGCGTGGACAATGGAGTACAAGAGAGCCTTGGAATACTTAGATAGCCATAAGACCCTAGCAGGTTTTGACTGCCGTTGTACAATCGCATACGATGGTACTTGCTCAGGACTTCAGCACTACAGTTGTCTGCTCCGTGACCCCGTCGGTGGCTCCTCTGTCAACTTGATTGACCACGACAAACCAGCGGATATTTACAGAGAAGTTTCCGATAAGGTCTTGACAATGGTTAAGAAAGATGCTATAGAAGGAACCTTAAAAGGCAAGGAGCACAAAGACGGAACGTTCGGGCCAGGAACGAAGCAACTGGCAGAAGCATGGCTCGCTCATGGTATCACTCGCAAGGTGTGCAAGAGGCCTGTCATGACCCTAGCTTACGGAAGTGGGCAGTATGGGTTTGGCGACCAGATTTATGAAGACACCGTAGCGGATAACCCCTGCTTTGCTGGTGTCGGCGAAAGACAAGCGTCTCAGTACCTAGCGAAACTTATTTGGAAAGCCGTACAGACGACAGTAGTCGCCGCGATTGAAGGTATGGAGTGCTTAAAGAAGATTGCTACAGCCCTTGCAAAAGCTGATATGCCTGTCGAGTGGGTGACGCCTATGGGCCTGCCTATTCAACAGATGTATCTAGCAAGGAAAACGGAGTCCTTCAGATTGCGCCTTGGTAACTCCTCTACACGCTATCGTATCTATGTGACGACGGTAAGTGAGAATGAGGACGTAGACAGACACAAGCAAGCTACAGGGGTAGCTCCGAACTTTATCCACTCTTTAGACGCTACTCATCTCATGATGAGCATTAATGAAGCAAGTAGACAAGGGTGTGTGAATTTCAGTACCGTTCATGATTCGTTCGGTACTTCCCTCGGTGAAGCGACTCGATTGCGCCATATTATTAGACAAGAGTTAGTCAAGCTGTACACCGAACACGATCCCTTAGCTGAGTTCTTGAGACATGCTGAAGAGCTGTTAGGGGAACCGTTAGACATTGAGCTTCCTAAAAAAGGTTCATTAGACATCAAATGCATTTTAGATAGTAAGTTCGTTTTCCACTAGTGCGACTAGAAGAAGGAAGTAAGTAGAGACAAAGGTCTTCCTTACTTCCTTCTTCTATTGTCTACTATAAAGAACATTTGTTTGGTTAATTGTCCCACAGAGTAGAGGAACCCTAAGTATTCCTAAGTAACTAAAGGAAGGTTATTTAGGAGTAAGTAAGAGTAAGTATAGTTAAGTATTCCTAAGTAGTCCTAGGGTTGAAATTAATTGTCCCACAGAGTAGAGGAAGGAAAGCTTCACTAACTTCTACCTCTGTGTCTAGCCAAAACGCCTGTTTGATTAATTGTCCCACAGAGTAGAGGAAGGAACACAAATTTCAAAGGAGGGAATTACATGAGCAATCCAAAGAGAGTTTTACGTGATTATGAAAGCGTTAAAGTGGATGTGCAGGATTTTGACCAGATTGAAGGCAATTATGCATATGGAGAAATCCTGAGGCACATGACAGACTTTTTGGGTGTCTTGTGCTATGAAGTGCGCTTGCGAGGGACTGATGTGTCTATCATTGTCAACTGGGACAAAGTGCAGAAAGTTGTGGAAGAAGACAACAAGCATGACAAGCACTACTTAGAAGCTGTTGTAGAACCTATCAAGGTCATGGAAAAGATGTTTACCAAAGAAGAACTTAAAGGCTTTATCAAAGGTAACATTTTGAAATACCGCTTACGCATGGGACACAAGGACGACATTCAGAAAGAAATGGACAAAATTCGTGTCTATGAGCAGTGGTTAGCGAAACTGGAACGAGGTGAAGCACTGATAGATGAGAAGTAGAAAACCTTTGTCTATCGTATTCAAACCCTTACGGGATGATATTGAAGTACCTCAAATCAAGACACAAGGTTCAGCAGGTGCAGACATCCTTATTCCTGACGATGTGACTATTGAGCCTTTTAGTCTTCTTGGTAAGGGTACGTTAGTTCCATTGGGGTTCTCTTTAGATATTCCTGAAGGGATGCAAGTACATATCATGTTACGGTCAAGTGTTGGCTTGAAGACTCCTATCCGCTTGTCTAATGGTGTCGGTCTGATTGATTCAGATTACAAGGGAGAACTCTGCTTACTACTTGATAATTTGTCTAAAAATTCAATTCACATCAAAAGTGGTACTCGGATAGCACAATTAGTGCCTTTTTCTACCTTAAAGTGGGGGTTTGAATTAATTGTCCCACAGAGTAGAGGAAGGAAGTATTTCAATCCTATCCAAAATAATAAGCGCAGTGGTGGCTTTGGTTCTACCACAGAAACAAAGGAGACAAAAGCAAATGAAAATTAAAGGCAAAGCATATTGGGCAAAAATTAGAACACCTGAAACATACAACGGCCAGCCTGTAGGCTTCTCGATGCAGGTTTTGATGCCCGATGAAAACTTAGCAAAAATGAAAGCATACTTTGAAGACAAATGTAAAGAAGAATTTGCAGGCAAGAAGATGTTAGGTGACATCACAATGCCGATTAAAACCACAGACGACGGTCTGGAAATGGTCAAGGTAAAAACGAAGCACGTGTATAAAGACAAGGCGACAGGTGTAGAAAAACCGAAGGTTATCCCTGTCTACAATGAGTATGGTGAACTGATTCCTGAAGACGTACTCATTGGCAATGGTTCCGACGTAGAAGTTGTCGTCAATCCCAAACTGTACTATGAAAGCACAAAGAAGTGGGGCGTTCGCCTGTACCTTCAGTGCTTAATGGTTACAAATCTCGTTAAGTATTCTAAAGACGGTTCCGACGAACTGACCTTTAAGAAACGAGATGTAGATGATGATACAGAAACCACGCTGGACGACGAGGTAGACTTCTAAGTTGTTCACAGGCGGTTTCCATACACCTGCTAAGACAAAACGAAGTAAGTATGAAGACACACTTACTACTAACCTTGACAAAAAGAATAAAGAATATCATTACGAAGAGTTCTCTTTGGAGTACACGGTAAAGCACAAATATACCCCTGACTTTGTCTTGCCAAACGGCATTATCGTCGAGGCTAAGAACGGGGAAGGGGGCTTTGTCCGTGTTGGTAAAAAGGGTGGATTCTACAGAGGCTCGTTGGATAGTGAAGCACGAGGGAAGATGCTGAAGGTAAAACGGCAGTATCCCGAACTTGATATTCGCTTTGTCTTTCCTAAAGACTTTAAATTTCAAAGTTTGAAGACAACGGCGAGTAAGTGGTGTGAGAAGAATGGCTTTAAGTACCACATTGGAAACACGATCCCTGAGTCTTGGTTTAAAGAAGAGGGCCAAATTAGCCCCAAACTAAAAAAGAAAGGAAAGTGACATGTTTAAATTCAGAGACAGAGAAGAAACTCTCTTCTACTCCTTTGTCTATAAAGAACTCGAAGGAAGAACTGTCTCCGAACTGTTGAAGGAAGCACGAAGAAAAGGAGCGTTTTCGTTACCGTATCACGCTGTAGTTCTCAAGAATGGCGAACTCGACCTCATGCGTCCGTTTGAAGCAGTCGGGGGTAGCGAACTTCCTTATAGTGCTTGTGGCGTTTATATTCTCGTGGATGCTGAATCTAAAGAGTCCTTATCGGCTTTACAGAAGAATCGTCTGGACGATTTAGTTCAGATGTTCCACGAGGACTATGCAGACATCGTAGAGGAAGAGTTCAATAAAGATGAATTACAGCGAACCGATTAAGACACACCTCCCTTGCCCTGACTGTGGTTCCTCGGATGCCCTGACAGAATACAGTGATGGTCATACATACTGCTTCTCCTGTCAAACGGTACGAGGAGCTACAACACAGGGGACACATACAGCCGACCTTATACCTCTCACATCTTTGTCTATCACTCCTCTAAAGCGTCGTGGAATCATGTCTACCACATGTGAAAAGTACCACTACTATACAGGCTATCACAACGGAAAACCTGTGCAGGTAGCGTGTTACTTTGACGACGCAGGGGAGCTGATAGGCCAGAAAGTACGGTATCAAGACAAAACGTTTGAGACGATTGGTAAAATTTCTAAGCGTTTCTTTGGTCAAGAGCTTTTTGAGAGCAGAGGAAAGCTGGTAATCACAGAGGGTGAGATTGATTGTCTCACTGTGTCACAACTACAAAATAACAAATATCCCGTTGTGTCTATCCCTTGTGGGGTGGCCTCGGCAAAGAAAGTATTGACACACAACATGGAGTGGCTCTCACAGTTTGATGAGGTCATTTTGATGTTTGATATGGACGAAGCAGGAAGGAAGGCCATTAAGGAATGTGCTGGACTCCTGAAGGATTTGAAGGTGGCTAATTTACCACTGAAAGACCCTAATGAATGTCTATTAGCTAACAAGGGACAGTCCGTCATCAATGCTATCTGGAACGCTAAAGCATACAAGCCAGACGGTATTGTAAATGGAGCTGACCTCTGGGAGATGGTAGACAGCGAAGAAGATGAAATGTGCTATACATACCCTTGGGATATTCCGCTGAACGACATGACAAAGGGCCTCCGCAAGGGGGAACTCGTTGTCGTTACCGCAGGTACAGGGGTAGGCAAGACTACGTTTGTAAGACAAATCATGTATGACTTGGGGGTCAAGAAAAACCTCAAAGTAGGATGCATGATGCTTGAGGAAAATGTAAAGCGTACCTCCGTAGGACTTATGTCTATACACACGGGAGTACGATTGCACTTATCAAGACACGCTATCAGTGAAGAAGAGTATCGGAAGGCATTTGATGAGACACTGGGGACAGGAAACTACGTACTCTACAATCACTTTGGAAGTCTTGAGGGTGACAACTTACTGAACAAGATTAGATATTTAGCTATTTCTGAGGAGTGTGACTTCATCGTACTTGACCATGTGTCTATTGCTATCTCTGGTTTGGAGGGGGACAATGAGCGAAAACTGATTGATTACCTCATGACACAGATGAGAAGCATTGTAGAAGAGACAGGGGTGGGCATGATTGTCATATCACACTTGCGAAGACCTGACAACTCTCAGAAGTCTCATGAAGAAGGTGGTATTACCTCACTGGCACAGCTCAGAGGTTCCCACGCTATCTCACAGCTTTCAGACATCGTACTGGGGCTGGAAAGGAATCAGCAGGAGTCCAATGAAGAGCTGAGAAACACCACTCGTGTACGTGTCTTAAAGAACCGCTTCACAGGTGAGACTGGCATAGGAGGCTACCTGACATACAACAGAAAAACAGATCGCTTGGAAATAGCAGAGAAGGAAGATGATGATGAAGCAGAATTTTAAAATTCCTGTGTACTCTCATGGTGTCACGCTGAATGAAATCCCTGACAAAATCTCACTGGTCATTAACTTAGGAAAATGTGAATGTCATTGCAAGGGGTGTCACAGTGATTACCTGTGGGATACACATGAGTGCAATGAACTGACATCCGAAGAGCTTTTGTCTCTCATCAAGAGCTACAAGAGTGTTACCAATATGGTACTCTTCATGGGCGGTAATCGTAATCACATGAACTTTGAAGAATTTGCTGATAGTGTACTGAAGCCTCTCCACAACTTAGGTATCAACATTGGTATCTACTTGGGAGCTTGGGATGCTATGGATTTATTCACAGCTTGTAAGTATTGCCGCTGGGTAAAAGTGGGAGCATACAGAGAAGAGCTGGGAGGGCTGGACAATCCCAACACGAACCAGTTGTTCCTCGAAGTACAGAACTATAAATTTCACAAGGGAGACACAGGATGGAAGTAAGCATTTATGTCATTAAAGATTGTATGTATTGTGACACACTACTTAAAGGACTTCCAAAGGTTGTCAAGAAATTCCCGAACGTAGCTTTTAAGGTAATGTGTGTTACTGAATCAAAAGAATTTGACTTGTTCCCTACAGTAGTTGTGGGAGATAAAACTTTGTCTCCGTGCATTTATGCAGAGGACATGGAGAAAGAGGTGAGAAATGCCCTTACTTAATTTAACGCAAGAACAGATTGAAGAAAAAATTAAATACATCGACCACTATATCCACAGCCAGAACAGTGCAAGTGGTTCTTTAGTGGATGCTAATGCCAATGTAGACACAAAGAATATTGGTATCTTGGAAGCTGAGATGTATAAGCCTGATACCATTCAGGTAAACCGTGCTTTAGTACAGCGGAAACTCACGGAGATGTATGGTGAGAAGTTAGCTGAGAAGTACATTGAGGACATCGAAGAACATAGAATTTATATCCATGATGAAACTTCCTTACGTCCTTACTGTGCGTCTATCACACTTTTCCCCTTCCTACTCCATGGTACGAAACCGCTGGGAGGCACAAGCGAAGCACCAAAGAATATCCATAGTTTCTGTGGTTCCTTTGTCAACCTTGTATATCAGGTGGCTTCTGGATTCGCAGGGGCAATCGCTACGGTAGAGTTCCTTTTGTACTTTGATTATTTTGCAAAGAAGACATGGGGAGATGACTACATCGACTTGCATACAGCGGATGTTAGACAGTCTTTGCAGGGTGTCGTGTATGCCCTGAATCAGCCTGCTTCTGCTCGTGGTAATCAGAGTGTCTTCTGGAATATCTCGATATTAGACCTTTTCTACTTTGAGCAGTTGTTTGGGGGCTTTAAGTTTCCCGACGGGACACAGCCTGTATACGAAGGTACATTTCGCAAATTGCAGATGTTCTTTATGGAATGGTTCAGACAAGAGCGAGAACGTGCGTTACTCACGTATCCCGTACTGACCGCTTCCCTCTTGGTGGATGCTGAAGGGGAACCGAAAGACAAACATTTTGCATGGGCATGTGCTGAGGAAATGTCTAAGGGCTTGAGCTTCTTTGTCTATGAGAGTGATAGCGTAGACTCTTTGTCTTCCTGCTGTCGCTTGCGTAACGAGTTCACGGACAACACATTCTCCTACACATTGGGTGCAGGTGGGGTGTCTACAGGTTCCGTACAGGTCATCATGATCAATATGAATCGCTATGTACAGACAAAGGAAGAAGCGTTTGCAAAGTTACTTGGACGAGTCCATATGTACCTCTTAGCTCACAGAGCTGTCATCGAGGACTACATTGAAGGTGGATTGCTTCCTGCTTACTCTACAGGGTTCATTAGCTTAGACAAACAGTTTTGCACCATTGGTATTAATGGGATGCTGGAAGCGTCTGAGTTTGAACGAGGTAAAGCCGACACAGCCTTCTTCTCTCAGTATCTCAAGGAAATCTATGAGAACAACAAAGAGTGGAAGAAGCTGACAGGTGTTAAGTTTAATACTGAATTTGTACCTGCCGAAAACCTCGGTGTCAAAAATGCAAAGTGGGACAAAGAAGCTGGCTTGCAGGTTCCACGGGGATGTTACAACAGCTACTTCTTCCCTGTAGAAGATGACTCCTATAACATCATCGACAAACTGAGACTTCATGGAAAGGAAAATACGCAGTGGCTTGATGGTGGTTCTGCTTGTCATCTCAATCTGGAACAGCTTATGTCTAAGGAACAGGCGTATGACCTGATTTGTATGGCAGGGAAGCTGGGAGTCAATTATTGGACATTTAACGTTCTCATGACGTTGTGTAATGACTGTGGTTTCATCAATGGCAATACGGAAAATCACTGTACAAAGTGTGGCTCCAAAGACATTGACTATGCGACACGAGTCATTGGGTATCTGAAGCGTATTTCTAGTTTCTCCACAGAAAGACAAAAAGAAGCTGGGTTACGTATCTACAATAAGGCAGGTGATAGTGATTGAAATTATTGAAAATCCTGAAGCGAGTGGAGACATATTGTCACAACAAGCGTGTCATTACGGCGCATAAGATGCTTGTTAAGGCAACAGAAACCTTTACCAAACTCGAACAGGAGTACGCTAAAAAGATTGCGGAGTTAAAACAGTACACAGAATAGGAGTGATTTTGTGTTAATATTCGACATTGAAACAGACGGTTTGCTGGAGGATATGACAAAAATTCACTGTATGTGTATCAAGGACACCAAAGAGAATAAAATGCACAGGTTTAGACCTGACGAAGTAGAAGCAGGGGTGCTGATGCTGATGAATGGAGACACGATTTGTGGTCATAATATCATCGCATTTGACATCCCTGCTATCTCTAAGGTGTTTCCATGGTTCCATATAGGGAAAGAAAAAGTAGTAGACACGTTGGTCTATGCTCGTTTGGTATTCTCTGAGATTAACTACATTGACAACAAGCTCACTCGAACAGGTGTCTTGCCTTCACGACTCTACGGGTCACATTCATTAAAGGCTTATGGTTATCGGCTGGGAGTCCTCAAAGGAACCTATGCGAGTGACTATGAGGCAGAGGATGTTTGGGCAGTCTTCAATGAAGAGATGCTGGACTACAATGAGCAAGACGTTGTCGTCACCGAAGCATTATATAACAAATGTCGCAAGAAGAAGACAACGGTACAGGCCCTTGATTTGGAACATAAGGCACAATGGTTGATGCAGAAGATGGAGCAGAATGGCTTTACCTTTGACATGACTAAGGCTAAAAAACTCTTGTCTACCCTTCTCACAGAGCAGGAAAAAGTGTTGTCTAAGTTGACAGACAAATGCCCTAAGATACCTGACAAAGTGTTTGTCCCTAAGAGAGACAATGCGAAGATGGGATATAAAAAAGGCGTTCCCATTCAGAGATACAAAGAGTTTAACCCCAACAGTCGACAGCAAATCCTGTGGATTCTGAAAGACCACTATGGATACCCGTTCGACAATGAGGACATGTGGAATGACAACGGTAATGTACAGTTGAACGAAGAGACATTTAAACTCATTCAGAAAGACCCAAAAGCTTCTAAAGAAGTCAAGGAGTTGGCAGAGCTATTCTCTACTAACTTATTACTGACTAAACGATTAGGACAGCTCAGGGATGGTAAAAATGGCTGGATGAAACTGGTGTCTTCTGACGGCCGCTTACATGGGCGAGTGAATCCCAATGGAGCCATTACAGGTAGAGCGACACACTCTCATCCTAATATTGCACAGGTTCCCCATGTAGGCTCTCCCTATGGGGCTGAGTGTCGTGAGTTATTCACGGTTCCCGATGGATGGTTTCAGGCTGGCGTGGATGCCTGTGGTCTGGAACTCAGGTGTCTGTCCCACTACTTATATCCTTTTGACAACGGAGAGTATGCACACGAATGTGTTGAAGGGGACATCCACACGAAGAACCAGCTGGCCGCAGGATTGCCAGAGAGAAACATGGCAAAGACGTTTAACTATATGGGCGTCTATAAACTCATTGAAAACGGTGAAACTCCCTATGGGACAATACCGTGCTAAGTTAGATAGGAGGGAAGGTTATTACAAGGGAAGAATATCTCAATAAGCTAATATGGGATTTTAATAAACCTAAATCTGAACAGACAGCAAATCCAACTAAGTATCCTCAAGGGAAGTTCAAAAAGAAAAAATGTAAATGCTGTAAGAAAGAATTTTCTTCTAAAGCACCTTCTGAACTCTACTGTTCTGACTTCTGTAAGGCGTATGGAATTACTGAAGCGTATTACATGAGAACATACGGTATTTCATTAAAGGAATATTTGGATATGGCTGAACAACAGAACTTTGTCTGTGCAATTTGTGGCAAACCAAACTTCCCCATGAAAAGTATCCATAGCGGATGTTTAGTTGTTGACCACAATCATAAAACAAATAAGGTTAGGGGACTTCTCTGTCATAACTGTAACCGTGCTCTGGGGTTGCTACAAGATAATACAGAAACCCTAGAAAGTGCTATTAACTATCTAAAAAGTGTAACGACTATTCCGAAAGGAAGTACCCTCAAGTGAGGGGAAGTGGTGAGTACCTACAAAGGTAAAGAGATAGTCTGTTCTCTATAGTAATATAGAGCAGTTCATAAGAGAACGCTATGAGAGTAACGACCTCATGGGAACACAAAAACATATATGGGTTCCTCTACGGTGCAGGAGATGCAAAGATTGGTGAGATTGTTGGGGGTACAGCGGATCATGGTGCAGAACTACGGAAGAAGTTCTTGAAAGCCACTCCTGCTATTAAAAAGCTCAAACAGAGTGTCAAAAACCTTTTGTCTACATACAATGTGGAAATGAGACAAAGGGAGTGGAAGACACGTTATTTGAAGGGTTTGGATGGTCGCTTACTTTATACTCGGTCAATCCACAGTGCGCTGAATCTCTTGCTACAGTCGGCAGGGGCTATCGTCTGTAAATACTGGATTGTACGTACAGAGGAACGCTTACTGAATCTTGGGTTAGATCATGGCAAGGATTTTCAGCTCATGGCATGGGTACACGATGAACAGCAGATTGCCTGCCGTACTGAAGGTATTGCTGAAATTGTCGTTAGAGAAGCCCAACAGGCTATGAGAGACACACAGCACTATTTTAACTTCAGGTGTCAATTAGATACTGAAGGTAAGATTGGTAAGAATTGGGCAGATTGCCATTAGGAACAGGAGGAAACAATATGAAATTTGAAGATGCAAAAGTAGGTATGGAAGTTGTGGTTACAGGGGAACAGGCTAATCGTTTCCCTGAAGGTGCAGTAATTGTGGAGGTAGACAAAAAGGACTTCTCGGTTAGATTGGAAGGTGAATACGGGGTAACTTTATGGTTCTGGGATATTAACTCCCGTGAACCTGAATCACAACGAAATGCTTATGATATGTCTGACATCCATTTAAAAGACGGTGGATTCAGAAAACTGCCTTCCACGACACTCCTTCTTGCAGAATATTTAGGACTTGACCCTGAAAAAGTGAAGTGCTATGTAGACAAAGAAAACTACACTATCAAGGTGAAGCAGGATGACGTAGAAGCAAAAGCAAAGAAGGCTCCGCAAGACAAATGGGATTTCCGTTTAGGTATGGGATTGGCTCTTTGTCGCCTGAAGGAAAAGCTGGCTGAACCTCGTAAACCTGCTTTTATGGAGCCGTGCCACTATATATTAAAAGATGGGTTAGTTAATTTCACGACTCTGGGACTTAGTGAAGATTTCATTCAGGACTCTGTTATGTATGCCATGGGTAACGTCTTCAAAACACAGAAGGAGGCAGAAGATAATACTGAAGAAATGCTGAAACGGGCCAATATGATTATTGAGTTTTGCCAGAAGCAAGGGTGGTAAATGAATGAATAAATATCGTGTCCGCATTAATTACAATCGGGACTCTACGGTCATTGTAGAAGCTGACTCTATTGAAGAAGCTGAGATGATGGTAGACAAAGACCCCTTTGGATTCCCGTATGAAACGGACGAAGAGACACAAGACATTTATGTGGAGGAGGAATTAGGAAATGCCTAACGTACAACTGCTGTCTATGACAGTTGACCCTTTAATTTTAATTCGTCGTGCCATGGGGGAATGTTACCAGCGTCCCCTTGGTGTAAAGACTGTGCAGAAAGCGATCGGGGCAGGTCATTTGTCTGTCCTCGAACATTGCTATGCGTCTTTTGAAATCACTGTGTCTACGTCGGTCTTACTCCAACTTACTCGACATCGACACTTGTCCTTTACGGTACAGAGTTCGAGAGGCTGTGAGCTGAAGACATATCACAAGACGGGTATCGAATATATTGACAAACTGCTGGAGGAACACATGGCGGACTACGCTTATGTCTATCAGGAAGCTGTCAAGAAAGAAGATGCCGCTTACCTGTTGCCGAAGGGTGCTGAGTATACCTTGGTGATCACAGGGAATTTCCGTTCGTGGTATGAATATCTTCCTAAGCGTATGTGCAAGAGAGCGCAACAGGAACACCGACAGTTGGCTATGGAAATTCAGAAGCAGTTGGCAAAAGCTTGCCCTGAGATTTTCGATAGAGACTTCATGAAATGTGATATGTGTACAGAAAGGAGTTGTTCGTTTAGCTAATGATGAATTTGATTTTTGATGCTGACATGCTCCTCTTTGTCTCATTGCTGGAGTGTGAGAAGCCTGTACATTGGGGCAACGACATCTGGACACTTCACTGTGATATGAGGGAAGCCACTACGTACTTCTCGAACTTTGCAAAGGAACTGTCTGACAAAATCCTTGACCACTATAAGTATACGGGAGAGTACCGATGGTTTATGTGTCTCACCGACAAAGATCATGTCAACTTCAGGAACGCAGAAGTGTTTGAAGATTACAAGGGGAATCGAACGAACAAGCGAAGACCTATCTGCTTCAACCCCATGCGTGAATGGATTCGTGAAAACTTTGTCTGCTACATGGAGCCTCATTTGGAGGCGGATGATTGCTGTGGTCTTCTGACAAAAGAGCTGAAAGGCGATTATGTACTCGTAAGTGGAGACAAAGACTTCCGGGCTATTGAAGGAAAGTTCTATGATTTTATGCGAAACAAATACTTTGATACGACAAAGGAAGATGCCCGACGCTGGCATTTGAAACAGACAATCATGGGAGATACTACAGATAACTATAAGGGAGCTTCTGGATTCGGAGAGGTAAAGACCACACGGCTCTTGGAAGAACTCGGTTATACGTGGGATACGGTCTTGAGAGCTTACAAAGGAGATGCTAAGGAAGCTCTGAAGAACGCTCGTCTCGCTTACATCTTACATGAAAAGGGGGACTACGATTGGAAAACAGGGTCTATCAGGCTTTGGGAACCCGATTCATAGTACGATATGGGGAAGCTGTAGAAAGAGCTTATGAAGTCGCTGAGAGGATGTGGGAACTTAGACATAATAATTCACTATGTGAAAAGTTTGGAGACAAAGATTGTGTGTGGATGACCATTAGTGAGCTGAATAAGACAAAGAACATTGCCTACTTCTACACAGAAGATGGTGAGTTTGTCGGGGCAGTCGCTTTTGTCTTGAACCCAGACTTTGCATGGTGGGCAGATAACTTGAGGGTACTTGAGGAAGTCTTTGTTGTGTCTATGAATCCTAAATACGCAGGATTTGGCAGGGTTGCGGCTCAGTTCCTCAAGGATATGGGAGATGCCAATAACTGTGCTTTTATCTACGCAGGGGCATTTCTTGGTAAAAATAATAGTTATACGAAGGTAGGGTATTCTAAGGAGTATCCTACTTTTGTCTATATGGGAGGTGCTGACGATGTATAAAGAAGACACCTTAGCAGATTTGGAACTCATGACTTCTCCTGAACTCGTGGGATGTTTAAGGGAATACTTTGATGTAGATTACTTCTTAACAACCTCTATACAAGCAGATAAATTACCTGCCTATATGAGAGGTGTCTATGCAGTAATTAATTTATTAGAAAGGGTTGGTGATTAATTTGAGTGGTGGTATTGGTAGAGCAATCAAAAGAGTTGTGTCTGCCCCAGTTAAGGCTGTTGGTAAAGTCCTTGGTGTTGGCGGCTCCCAGACTGTCAACGTGTCTGCTCCCGATGTATCAGCGGCACAGGTGGTTCCCAGTACAGCGGCGGCGGCTCCTGAAGCTCCTGTATTGGGTACAGAGAATACGACACAAGACACAAGGAAGAAAAAGAAAGGGAAGTCCCGTTTGCTCATCAACAACGACAACCAGTCTTCCAATAGCTCTGGTTACTCTGGACTGAATATCTAAATGGATATTACGATTCAAGAGCTACAGGAACAGGGAGCAAAGAAGACATATAACAGACTGAAGAACGACAGACAGCCCTATATTCAGCGCGCTGTAGACTGTGCGAAGGTAACGATTCCTTCCTTATTCCCAGAGGAAAATGATGACAAGAGTAAGAATTATGACACGCCCTATCAGTCTGTAGGCGCACGGGGTATTAACAATCTGGCTTCTAAACTCATACTTGCCTTGATGCCTCCGAATAGTCCGTTTTTCCGTTTAGGTATGTCGGACGAGGTTTTGTCGGAATACATGGTACAGGGACAAGAAGACACAAAAGCTCAGGTAGAACAGGCTCTCATGCAGATTGAGAATAGAATCATGAAGTACATTGAGTCTAACCAGATTCGAGTTACTGTGTTGGAAGCCTTGAAGCAGTGTATTGTTGCTGGCAATGCTCTGTTATTCCTTCCGCCTGCTGAAGGTGGTATTAAGATGTATCGCCTGTACAACTATGTCATTCAGCGAGACGGCCTTGGTAATGTTATTCAGATTGTTACGTTAGACAAAGTGGCCTATTCGACACTGGATATTACGATTCAGAATTTGATTAAGACCGACAAGAAACCAGAAGACCTTATCGAGGTATACACGCATGTCTGCCGTAGTGGCGATCAGTTCTTGGCGTATCAGGAAGTAGAAGACACACCGATTCAGGGGAGTCAGCAGAGTTATCCTGTACTGAAAACTCCCTACCTTCCTATTCGCATGGTTAAGATGGACGGGGAGTCTTACGGACGTTCCTTTGTTGAAGAGTATCTCGGTGACTTGAACTCTCTTGAGAACTTGTCTAAAGCTATTTTCAAGTTGTCTACGATTGCGGCTAATATCTACTTCCTTGTCAATCCTAATGGGGTAACGAGGGCAAAGAAGTTGGAGAACGCTACTAGTGGTGATTTTATCGCAGGGCGTATCGAAGACATAGGCGTATTACAGCTTGAGAAATACTATGACTTCAACACAGCTAAACAGACAGCAGATGCCATTGAAGCTCGTTTGTCTTATGCGTTTCTTTTGTCTTCTGTAGTACAGCGTAATGCTGAACGAGTAACCGCAGAAGAAGTACGGACGGTAGCTGGTGAACTGGAAGACACATTAGGTGGGGTATACTCCATTTTGTCTCAGGAATTACAGTTACCTCTTGTACGTAGAATCATGAACCAGCTTCAGAGCACAGGCGAGGTTCCGAACTTACCAAAAGGTACGGTGGAACCGACAATCACAACTGGCTTGGATGCCTTGGGACGAGGACATGATTTAGAGAAGTATGCAACAGTGCTTAACTTGGTGTCTCAGATTCCCAATGCTCAGGCTATGATTAATTGGAATGTCATGCTCCTGAATATGTTTACGGGGGCAGGTGTCGAAACAGAAGGTCTTGTGAAGACACAGCAGCAGATTGAAGAAGAGCAACAAATGGCAATGGGACAGGAAATGGCAATGCAAGCTATGTCTCAGCCAGAACAACAAGGAGGTTAATGAATGGAACAGGAAAATGTTCAGGAACAAGTACAGCAGGAAAATGTACAGGTTACTGAGAACACAGGGATGGAAGTTGAAGTAGTCCCTGAAGACACAACAACTACCACAACTGTAGAAGCTCCTGAAGAGCAGTCCCCAGAACCCACGGGACAGGATGTAGACGACAATGTGCAGAAACGAGTAGATGCACAGACACAGGCGAATGAAGACCTGAAGAATGACTTAGAATCTAAAGGTGTTGATTGGGCTGACCTTGAGAAAACCTATACTGAAAAAGGTGAACTCACAGCAGAACAGTTACAGAACCTTGAAAAGGCAGGATACCCGAAGTCTGTTGTCGATGCATATATTCGTGGCATGGAAGCTGAATATGATCGTCTTGCTCGACACGTTGTAGAAAGTGCAGGTGGTCAGGAAGAGTTTACTAAATTGCAGACCTTTGCTTCTCAGCAGAACGCAGAATATAAAAAGATGTGGAACGACACCATGAACAGTGGTAACGTGATGGCGATTCAGACGATGCTCAGAGGTATTCGGGCAGACATGGTACAGACCATGGGGTCTAGCAATCCAACTATTGTTGGTGGTAGTGGTGCTGTGTCTACTAACGCAGGATTTAATTCTAAGCAAGAAATGGTAACGGCCATGGCTGACCCTCGCTATGGGAAAGACAAGGCGTATACCCGTGAAATTGAACAGAAAGTTATTAATTCTAAATTATTTTAAAGGAGATTGATAAATTATGGCATTAACAAATATTTCTCAGCCGGGTCTTAATCAGGGCCAGACGGACGCATTAGCAGGTTTTCTTAAAGTATTTTCTGGTGAAGTTATTTCCGCATTTGAACGGTCTGCCTTGGCAGTCAACAATCACTTGATGCGCACCATCTCTTCTGGTAAGTCCGCTTCCTTCCCTGTAATGGGTCGGGCAAAAGCCGCTTACTTGGGTGCTGGTCAGTCCTTGGATGAAATTCGTGAAGCTATCCCGCACAACGAAAAGATTATTGGCATTGACGGCTTGCTGACTTCTGACCAGATGGTAACAGACATCTATGAAGCTATGTCTCATTTTGATGTTCGTAACGAATACTCTAAGCAGATGGGTGAAGCCTTGGCCGTGTCTGCCGATGGTGCTATTCTGGCAGAAATTGCTAAGTTGGCTGTTGAGCAGAAAGAAAATATTACAGGCCTCGGCAAAGGTGTCATCTTAGACAAACAGATTGATGCTACGGATATGGGCATCACCGAAGCAGAAGGCAAGATGATTGTTCAGATGCTTCTGGAACTGAAGGCTAAATTCTCTAACCAGTATGTCCCTGCTACGGAACGTTATGTCTACATGAAACCTGATGGTGTGGCCGCTTTGGTAGCTTCTTGGAACGCTATCAACCGTGACTTTGGTGCTGTTGGTACTTTGGTTGACGGTAACGTTACGAAGATTGCTGGCTTTAATATCATCGAAGTTCCTCATCTTACGGATGGTGGCGCAGATGGTACTCACGTATTGCGTTCTGGTACAGCTCATGACTTCCCGTCTTCCTATAAAGACAAATGTGTCTTTGTTGCCGCTCATCATACGGCTGTTGGTACGGTCAAGCTGAAAGACCTCGCAGTAGAAACTGGCCGTCGTATCGAATATCAGGCAACCCAGCTGGTAGCTAAGTATTCCATGGGCCACGGTGGCCTCCGTCCTGAAGCTACTGCCATTGGTTGTATTTCTGCTAAGGGCTGATAGTTGTTTTGTCGAGGGGGTTCTTCTTATGGACTCCCTCTTTTTTTTTTTCTTATATGGAGGCACACAATGATTATTACACCTTTGACGAAACTGGATGCTGTGAATGAAATCCTAACTTCTATCGGGTCTGACAGTGTCGTCACCTTGGAGGAGATAGACCAGAACATTGACGCTTCTGTAGCAGACAAAATGCTGAAAGCTGTTAGTCAGGAAATTCAGCAGGAAGGTTGGGACTTCAATACAATCCCTACGGTTACGCTAGTTCCCGATGCAAATACACACAGAATTAAGTGGGATAGCTCACTGTTGAGAGTTCCGAACACATATAGAAATCGAGGAGGTTTCTTCTTCAATGTGTCTGATTATACGGATGTATTCACAGAAAACTTGGTACTTACTAATGTAGTGCAAGAGCTTCCTTTTGAAGAGCTTCCTATGGTTTTCCGTAAGTACATTACGGTAAAGGCTTCCCTTGCTTTTGCTGTCCGTTTTCTCGGAGATGCAGAGTTGGAACAGTCTTTGAACACTGAGCTGGCTAAGGCATACGCAGATGTTATGACTTACGAATTAGACACACAGAAACCGAATGTCTTCAATAATACGTCTGTAACTGAGGTGGGAACACGATGAGTAACGTAACACAGCGAATAGACAACTTCATAGAAGGTGTGTCTCAGCAGTCACCTCGTATTCGTCATGCAGAGCAGTTGGAGACACAGGTTAATGGTTACAGTACAGAAGCAGGTGGATTGCAGAAGCGTCCCCCTACCGTAAATCATGGAAAACTCTTCAATGCTGAGGCTGTACCTTACTATGCTCACTTGATTAATCGAGATGAGCAGGAACGATATATTGTTCTCATCTCTTCTGGTAAAATTCGTGTCTTTACACTGGATGGCACAGAGATGAAAGTAGAGGTGCAGGATGCAGGTTATATCAGTAACCTCACGAAACCCTACTCACAGTTGAAAGTCATCACGGTAGCTGACTACACGTTTGTCTTAAATAAGGGCATGAAGGTCAGAATGTCTGGTAATCGGACAGAAGATACGATGGCCTCTCAGGGGTGTCTCATCAATGTAAAGCAAGGGCAGTATGGTAGAACTTACAAAGTGTGGATAAATGGACAGGAAGTAGCGTCTTATGAAACTCCTAATGGCTCCAATGTAGATCACGTAAAGAATATCGCAACGGACTACATTCGTGACCAGTTGGCTTCCCAGATTCGCAGTAAGGGTTGGACAGTAGACACAGGTAGTTCTTGGTTGAGAGTTCGTGGGAACATTTCAAGCATAGACACAGCTGACTCCTTTAATAACCTTGCTTTGGTGGGGATTACTTCATATACCAATAAGTTCACTAACTTACCCGCTTCAGCCCCAGATGGTTATACCGTGCTGGTTCGTGGGGAGTCCAATGCAGATGACAACTACTATGTCAAATACTCCGCTTCTGAGCGTATCTGGAAGGAAACCGTGAAGACGGGGATAGATAACACCATAAACAATACGACGATGCCTCATGCGTTGATAAGACAATCAGATGGTACTTTTGTCTTTAAGGCTCTCGATTGGGAACCTCGTAGGACAGGGGATGAAAACTCTAACGAAGTGCCTTCATTCATCAACAATACCATTAACGACTTGTTCTTCTATCGTAACCGCTTAGGCTTTTTGTCTGGTGAGAATATCATTCTGTCTTCTTCCTCTGACTTGTTTAACTTCTGGATGCAGAGTGTAGTAGATGTTCAGGATGATGATACAATAGACACCAATGCTCCAAACAACAAGGTTTCCATTTTGTACAATGCTATTCCCTTCTCAGGATCACTGTACATTTTCTCAGGTCAGACACAGTTTGCTCTAGCTTCAGATGGTACTTTGTCTCCTAAGAACGCTCGGTTAGACAGTATTACTGAGTTCACTTCAGACACCGACGTAATTCCTGTTGGTGCAGGCAACTCCGTCTACTTTGTCTCTAAGAGAGCAGACTTTGCTTCTGTCAACGAGTATCGAGTGGCGCAGTATTACACAGACACAAAGGATGCTGAAGATGTGACAGCTCACGTTCCTTACTATATTCCCAATGATGTGTATAAGATGACAGGAAGTTCTAATGACAACCTGTTATTCGTCATGACTACAGCAGAACCTAATACTCTATATGTCTATAAGTACCTTTATCTGAATGGAAACAGGGTGCAGAGTGCTTGGTCAAAATGGACATTTTCAGGGGAAATCCTCGGTGCTGACTTCATTGGCTCTTCACTGTACATGGCAGTAAAGTATGCGAATAACGAAGTATATTTGGAATCCATTACGATGAGCTACAACACAGAGGACTATAGGAAAACTGAGAAGTTCCGTGTTATGTTAGATAGAAAGACAGAAGTGACGCTGACTACAGACAACTGTGAAGACAAAGAGGATGGCTATTTGTACCTCAATGTTGATAAGGTCTTCAAGGGTCTGAACGGTAGTGTGCAGTGTATTACAGAAGACGGCCTGTTATATGAGTCAGACACAACGACACTAAAACTATTGAAGAGAGATAGTGTGGCCTTGGGACACAAGGTTATCATAGGTATTCCCTACACCTTTGAAATGACTTTGTCTACTATCTACCTGAAGCAGAAAGACCAGCAAGGCTCTACTGTGTCTTCCCCTGACTATCGCTTGATGCTCCGTACTGTATTCTTTGATTATGCAGAGTCGGGGTATATGCGAGTCATCGTGAACGACAAGTACAAGTATGTACTGACAAATAAGAGAGCTTCTATCTACAAACTGTCTACGATTAACTTTGAGACAGGTACATTCAAGGTTCCTGTGCGTAGAAGGAACACGGAGACTACCATAAAAGTAATCAATGATACTCCTCTACCTTTGTCTATCATTGGTGGGGGGTACGAAGCTAATTATACAGCTCGATTTAAGAATGTTTAATAGGAGGTGATTCTATGGGATTTGCTTCAACGGCGATGGGTGCGACACAGTTAGGACTTAATCTCGTTGGTGACTATATGTCTTGGAAAGACCAAAGAGAAAACGCTAAGGCACAGGCAAGAGCTTTGTCTCAACAGGCGAACGCTGTAGGAAAGAACTTAGCCTATACCTTTCAGAACTATGAGCTACAACGTGTGGATGCCTTTGACGCCGCTGTGAATAACCTCATGAAGGTACAGACAAACGCTCTCGGTCTGGAATCTTCTGTACGCGCGGCTATCAATGAAGAAACGGGAGGTGATTCCCGTACTGGTAGAGCTTTACAGAGAGCGGCTCATGCAGATACCTTGAGAACAGTATCAGGTATCAAAGATGCCTATGAACGACAGTCAGATGAAATCAGTCTCAACAAAGAGATGGCTAAACGTTCGGCTATGGATGAGATTGCGAACATTAAGGCTCAGGCCCCACAGATGCCCAGTTATTGGTCTTTACTGGGTAATATTGCAGGGGATACACTGAACGTCTATAACTCCTATCAGAACGCTCTAAATTCTGCTCAATCACAGGGTATGGAATTAGACACATGGTGGAGAGCGCAGAATAGATACGACACAAATCCCTATGCATATCGGAATAACTACCAGTATCACTTTAATCTTCCTACGTATACAAATACATTCCCTATGACATGGACGTACCCGAAAGGAGGGCGGTAAATGCCTACAACACAAACCAGTAATGCGATAGGGACGGCTAGGCAGTTCACACAACAGCCTCCGCAAACTTATCAACGTCAGCTTATCCTCCCTCGTTTTGGGGAGAACGTCAGGGCTTCTGAGACGACACAGGGGGTGGCCTTAGCTCGTTCCCTCGGTGTCCTCAGTGCGGCAGTAGAGCAGTATCGAGTAGACTACGATAAGCGACAAAGAGAGATTGCAGACAAAGTTGTCCCTATTCTCTATGGTCAGAACAATCATGATACTCGGCTTACGATGAATAGTATTGCCATGCTCCAACAGGCAGGTATTGGGGATTTGCAAGATAACCCTTATGCTCTTGCCATGGTAGACCAGTTGAGAGGGCAAGAAATCTCGTCAGAAGTCCACAAGAAGTATGAGGCCTATGTGTCTCAGATGAAACTCCCCGAAAATTTAGGGGAGGAAATTCAGAACTACGATGACTTCTTCAATGAGAACGTTCAGAAATATCTGGACAATATCACGGTAAACAATAAGTATGCTCTGAACAATGGCTTGTATGAATCCCGTGTTGTGAATACGGGTAAAGTAGCCAGTAAGTTCATTGCAGAGAAGACAGAAGAAATGTCTATCAACCGTTCAGAATCTATTGCCTCTTTTGTCTCAGAGAACACACGCAACCGCTGGAACTGGACAGATGAGGATAGAGAGAAATTTGCAAATCAGGTAGGAAACATGCTCTCCACGACACAGGAACGTGACCCGACAAAGAACTACCAGATTCTGGATAACCTGCTGAAGACAGTTGCCATGAACACGGGGGACTACTCTCTGATTCAGAAAATTGGGGAGACACCACTGTATGGAGGAGCAACGAAGGTCAGTGACTACATTAATGTAGAGAAGTATAAAGACGTAGCCAATGAGTCCAACAGGACACACTGGATGCAGAGGGCACGAGATGTCTATGATAAGATGTCAAAGGCGAAAGACGAAAAGTCTCTATTTGCTATTGTAGATGGGCTTGAGAATCCTGAAGACAAACAGATCGCCGCTGAATTTGTGTCTGGTCGTTTGTCTGCTATTGAGGCCGAACAAAGAGCGCAGAGGAATATTGCAAGGGCCGCCGCCGCAAGTGCGACAAAAGCTCAGGTTGGTAATATGAATATGAAGGCTCAGATTGAAGCTGTCATGAATGGACAAACACAGGATGCTATGGGCAACGGGATTGCCACCTCTTCTGAACAGTATAAGGCTTTGGGTTTCAATGAGACACAAATGTTATTGGCAGTAGATGAGGCAATAGGAACATTGAATTTTGATAATCCAAATGACATGGCAAAACTTATGCGTCTTGCTTACCATCCTGCCTTCCACAATGCCTTTGCCCGCTCGACTAATCTCAATGCTACAGCAGGGGTAAATAGCTTGACCGTCAATGGTGAGATGTCTCCTATGCTTCAGCGTGTAGTTGACTTATACAAGCGTTCTCCTGAACTTTGCAACTCCCTTTTGTCTGAAGACACCTTAAAGGCTTCTATTGCTTGTATTGCTAATGAGGGTGTAGACAAATTTATGGGGGTTCGCAATGTCTTAGGTAATTCTGAACAGCTGAAGCAGGTAGATGCTGATTTGGCTCCTTACATAGAAGACACTTTGTCTGGCTCTTCCTTACCTCCCTTGGCTGGTGGGGATACTTACGAAGGCTTCTCCTATGCAAGTCCTAACTCAGGCGACTTACGGGAACTGTTCAGAAGTCATGCTCGTGTCTTTCGGGCTATGGGTATGTCTGCCAACGATGCTTGTGATAATGCGAAGTATAAGATTGCCAGTGAATACTATGTATACAATGGTGCTCCGATTCCTAAGAGTGCTGTCAATTTAGTAAACATTGGGGGGACGGATGAAGACACATCTCGTTCTGCCTTCTATTGGGTACTGGCTACCCGTCTTAAAGATTACTGTGGTGGTACAGTGAACCCCGATGACGTACAAGTCAGTTTTGTAGCAGGTAATGCAAACGGTAGTTCCATGATTACATTCTTGTCTTCTCGAGGGTATCAGCAGGTAGCACTCAACGACATTGTGTCTGAAGCGAAAGCAAACTTAGAGCAGTCTGGGAATCAGACATACGCCGCACCTGAAGAAAAAACTAACAGTCAAGATGACAATACATCGACATATCAGTATACAGAAACGTCACAGTACGTAGACCCAGGGGATTCCTCTTGGCAAAGTGATGTTGGTAATTTTATTTCCAATTTATTCGGATAGAAAGGAGGTGTCTTAAATAGGCAAAAAAGAGATAATAGCACAGTTTATGTATAACATAGGCAATAAAGAGTCTGGCATGGACTACACGCTACCTAACTCAAGTGGTTCAGGTGCTTCAGGTGCATATCAGTTCATGCAGGGGACTTGGGATTCCTATGCTGAAAAGGTAGCTCCTGAGTATGTGGGGGTGGCTCCGATGAACGCTCCTGCTGAGGTTCAGGATGCCGTCATGTATGAAAAGACCTCTGAGATGTATGATCGCTATGGAGGTAATATTCAGTTGATGGCTTTGGAACACTACGGAGGTATGGGGGCCGCTGATGAAGCCATGAGAACAGGGCATATACCAGAAAATGCTGAATGGTGCAATGGGGACGAGTATCCTTCTCAGGCTTCCTATGCAAGAGAAATTGCTGAGAGCATGGGTCAGGCAGTTCCTACCTTTGGTGGTATGACTAATGCTGTAGCAAATAGTGGGGTGCATATCACAGGAAACCCAGCGTTCAATGTTATCCTTGACGAAAGTCCTCTGGAAATAGCTAGAATGAACAATAGACCTTTCTGGGATAAACTGGAAGACTCGTTCAAGAACATGTGGTACGAAAATGGAACCATTGCGGCTATGCGTGTAGGGCTGGCTAAGATGAACGCTAACCCCTACTACAGCACGTGGAAGGCATCTGACGAAGACATAAAGTTACTTGATGAAGTCTTAGGGGACAACAAGGTAGCAAAGGACTCCGTACTGTTAAATGCTGAAAATCCTGAGCAGTTCAAGGCACTTCTGAAGATGAAGAAAGAAGACATAGAGCGAGAGAAGAGAGCAGAGCAGACTTCCTTTGGCTTACACTCGGTTATCGGTGGAGCTTTGGGGATGCTATTAGACCCTCTGAACCTCATCCCCTTTGTCGGTGAAGAAGCCTTTTTAGTAAAGGTAGGCGCACGACTGGGTTCTAAAGCTCTGGTGTCTTTAGGTTCTAAACGTATCATGAAGATTGCGGAATCCGCCGCTGTACAAGGGGCTTTGAATATGGCCGACAGTGGGCTGGCAGAACGCTACGGAATCCATGAGGCCAACTATGCAGTGGCAGGTGTCTTAGGTACAGCAGGTGGGGCTGGTGTCCGCTTCCTCCGCACCATGAGGGAACTGAAGGTTCCTATGAATGGTGAACATATGCAACGGTTCCTTTATCAATCCGAAAGGATGCAGGATCAGGCCGTGCAGGGTGCTTTGGATATTGCAGACAAAAGAGCGATGCAGACACACAGCCTCTTGAATACTACTGAGGCTTCTATAGAGAAACAGCTTGATGACTTCTTAGGTGGTACTCCTACTTTGTCTAAAAAGGAAAGCAAGGCTTTAGGTAAATCCCTTGGTAAACTGCTTCCTGAAGAAGATGTAGAGAAAGTAGTAGGGAAGAAAGCCTCGAAACTCCTGAGAGATGCAGGGTTATCTGGAGACGCTACAGTCACCGACCTCTTGCAAAAAGCAGGGAGTATTCCTTCTTTAGGTGCTAAGGTACGCAAGGCCATTGAAAAATATCGAAAAACTCCAATGTCTGATAGCACATGGAACGCTTACCTCACTAGCAAGGGAGCAAACCCTGAAGCAGGTGTAAACCGTGTGAAACTGGCAGAAGAAGCCTTGCAGGATGATAAGAAGGCCAGTGCCTTGCAGGATTGGATTAAGAAGACAAAGGGTGAAGATGTTCCTATTGATGACTTACGAGTTGGACTGAAACAAATCTTGTATCGTGAGTCTGGCGTAGGGTATACGAAAAATGAAGATGCCCTTATTATCAATGGTACAGTTGTCAGGGAGAATAGCCCTGTATATGACGCCATTGTACATCCTGAAATATATGACCCTGTAAGTGTTCCTATGTCCATGCCTCATACAGAAGAGCGTGTTGTCTCAGAACGCTATACACCTCCTAAGAAAGACACACAGCCTACAGTGTCTACAGCTGAACAGGAAGCCTTCACTAATGATGTTGAGATGGGTTCAAAGACACTAAGAGAAGTAGAAGACGAAAATCAACGAGGGTTCAAGAGTCGTGTTATGCGTTACATTGGACGTAAGATGGAAGACTCTAAGTACCTTGGTGACACTTATGGACACTTCACCAACTCTGTGTCTAATCATCTGAGAGACTTTGGTCGTAAGATGCTGGGCGACCCTAGACAAAATGCAGAGCGTCATGCACAAGGGGTATCTTTGGACTTCTCGACTCGGAAGAGTGTTATGCAGAGACAGCTTAAAGAATACATTGGAAACATGAGGCAGTGCTACAGAGACTACTTTGCTCAACACGCAGGTATGCCCTCTAAAGTACGTAGACAGTTTGGCAGGAAGTTCCTTCAAGCTTATGACCAGAAAGTGAAGTATGGTAGAAGCATTGAGGGGTTTCCGAAGGAGATTCAGGAAGCTGTTAGACAAGCTGAGAATTTCCGTAAGATGGAGCAGGAGTTCTTGCGTAGGACAGGAGCTTTGACAAAGGATATTCCTGACACTGGCTTCTATCGCAGAGCTGATGTAGACAAAGTAGCTGAGTTCCTTACGAACTTTGACTCTGAACAGGACGCCATTGATTGGCTTGCTAACTATGCCAGTAAGAACGCTGATAGAGATGCCTTGGAACGTATGCGTGTTATTGAAGAGCCTGACATGGAACTCAGTGAGTACGTAGACAGAGAAGCTCGTAATTGGGCCTTTGGTATCATTGACCGTAATTTGTCTAATGCAAAGGTTACTATGCGTGACCTGAATCATATGGACAAGCTAGAGCAGTATCAAAGACGGTTCCCCATGGACACTTCTGCACTGTCTGACAAAACAATGCCTAACGGGGAATACTTCTCCTTTGATGAGTGTTTGAGAGACTACGATGTCTTCTCCACAATGGAGCAAGTGGCAAACCGTAGTTCGGCTAAGGCTACCATGGCTTCTCTTGGTGTCAAGGATATGGGGGCGTTCTTTGATGGCTACAGAGACAAAATAGAACGAGAACTCCGTAAGGCTAACGAGACACGTAGATTGATTAAACATAGCGCTGTGTCTGATTCACTGGAAGAGTTCGACTATGTTGTTTCACAGCTTACTGGGTATCGTTATGGTACGAAGCGCTCTCAAGACCCTATGAATGGTGTCGTTCGCTTGCTAACTAAGATGTCCTATGCAATGAATGGTTCCAATATGGGCCTGAATCAGATAGGCGAAAACTTTGGGATGATGTCGGTTACTGGGATGAGAGCCATAGGCAACATGATTCCTGGGTTAGACAAAGTTCTTCATGGGATGCGTACTACTACGTTGTCTCATGATGAACTGAAGAAACTCAGGATTGCCGCTGACTACTCACAGTATAACTTCTTGAATCCTATGGATTTGTCTACTCCGAAGTATGATCGTATTGGACTCCGTGCAAAGGTCATGGGAAAACTGAATAATGCCGTGGATTATGCTTCTGACATTACTTCTATGCTAAACCAGCTGAGTGCATGGACAGAGAGAGCCATTAGTATGGGTGAAGCGGATGTTATGTCTGACCTTATTGATTGGGCTGTATTGGGGCGTAAAGGACACCTGTTCAACGACAATGCCTTTAAGAATGTGGGGGTAAGAGATACAGGGAAGTTCAAGGATACCATTAACAAATACTTTGGAAACCTTGACCATAACGACCCTAATGCCGTATTCAAGGCCATTCATAAGATGCAGGAGGAAGACTACACCTCTTATGTCTCCATGAGGGCCTTTACAGCACAGGCAGTTCAGCGGGGTATTATTCAGCCTAACTTGTCTAATGCTAACTACTTCACGAAGACGGGACTGTTCCCAATGCTCCTTCAGTTCAAGAACTTCTCTCGTATGGCTATTAATAGTCATCTCGCGAGAGCCTTGGAACGCCCAGACAAAGAAGCAATGACACAGCTGTTGAGTTCGGCTGTTGCTGGTGCTGGCATTTGGGCCTTGCGTACTCAGGTGTATGCAAACTGGAAATACAAAGATGAGGCTGAACGGAAGAAGTTCCTTGACGACACACTGACCCCTGACAACTTTGCTCGTGCTGGTATCACTCGGTCTTCGCTGTTGGCTGGGTTATCCTTTGGGAATGACCTGTACGAAGCTGTGTCTGGTGCGCCCACGGTACGTACTACTGTAAATCGACAAGGTGGTTCTTCACAGGGACTTGGGAGTTACATAGATCAGCTTCCTGCTGTGGCCGCTCTGAATACCGTGAAAGATGGTGTTGGTAGCGCATGGAGTGCCTTAAATGACCTTGTAGTAGACAATCGAGTATATCAGGATGACAGCAAGACGATTGCGAATATGTTCCCTCTGGATAAGTTTGTAGGAACTCAAGCTGTTTTGTCTGGATTGCTTGATATGCACAAGGGACAAATCAGTCAGGATAGCTTCTCGAAACGTCCTGAGACAAAACCTTCTCGCAATCCAATTCAAATGCTTCAGAAGGTAGTGACAGGGACGAATGATGTAGAGGAGGCGCAGAAGAAACAGAAGGAGACACAGAAGTCTCAAAGTAAGAGTAAGAAGCAGGAACAACGAAAGTATTTGAATATGAATGGAGGTAAATGGTGAATAGTCAAAACTTGAAAGCGAGTGTCTCCTTTGTTGGGGATGGCACTACAAATAAATTTTACTTCGGGTTCGACTATATCAATAAGCAGTTCGTGAAGGTTCAAATAGGTAATGAGGGGCAATCCCTCACCTATCCTTCCGACTATACTGTGGATGATAGAAGCGTCGTCCTGAAGGATACCCCTGCTGTGGGGGTAGCTATCAGGGTATATCGTGAGACTTCTTCAGATAGAATTGTTGAGTGGGCAGATGGTGCTTTTATTAAGGCTTCTCAGATGACACTGGAAAACTTACAGCAGTTACACCTGATTGAAGAAGCTCAGGACTACCCTATACTAAACTCTTTGTCTAAGTATCCTGATGGGGTTAACTTTAATGCTTTAGGTTCTCGTGTCATTAATGTAAGTGACCCCAAAGACCCTCAAGATGCCGTAACGAAAAACTACATGGAAACTGTTCAGAGCGGTTTTGTAGCGGCTAATACAATCTTGGTACAGGAAGCAACGAAGCAAGCGTCCGCCGCAAAGTCTTCTCAAGAAGCCGCTAAGACCTCGGAGACAAATGCGCATACTTCGGAAACCAACTCTGAAATCTCTCATCAAAAAGCTAAGAAGTGGGCAGAAGCTACGGATTCTCCAGATGGTGAAGCGGATACAGATAGTACCACAGGGAAGACACAGAGTTCTAAAGAGTGGGCTTTGTATAGTAAAACGAAGGCACAGGAAGCGGCAACGTCCGCGACGAACGCTAAGAGTTCTGAGACAAACGCAAAGACCTCTGAAACCAATGCGAAAACCTCGGAAACCAATGCGAAGTCATCCGAAACGAAGGCAAAGACCTCAGAAACCAATGCAAAAACAGCGGAAACTAATGCGAGTGCCAGCGCGTCTGCCAGTGCATCTAGTGCGAGTGCGTCTGCTACGAGTGCCACTAATGCGCATAATTCAGAGACGGCCGCCGCTAACAGTGCTAAACAGGCCGCAGAATCAGCAGGTGTCTTTCAGGACTTTAAAGGGGCCACAGCAGCCGAAGATGGTTATGGTGGTAAAGTTCCGAAACCTTTAGCAGGACAGCAGGGAAGGTATCTAAAGGCGGATGGTACATGGAGTGCTATTGATAAACTAACACCTAATACGTTATGGAGCGCCTTACATTTTTATGGTGAAAACTATGTTCCTTCTTCTACAACTAATCAGGGGTGGAATAACTTAGGATTTGCTTCCATTTATTACACACAGGTTATGTTTTCGCAACAACCAACACAATATGGACAGCTTATTAATATTCCAGCTGATAACAACAGCGAAAGTACACAGTTGTGGATAGAACAAAATATAGGGCGTCTTTACTATAGAGGGGGTAATGCCGCGCATCCTATAAATGATATAGAATTTAAAGCTGTACCCACTCCAGAGGATATTTATGCATGCGAAAAAGTAAATAGTCAAGGAAGCGAATGGATTAGGTATGAAAGTGGTTTACAAATTTGCTGGGTAGGATGGGTTGATCCAAATGGATGGTGGGCTTTTCCACAGCCTTTTACAACCAATCCATCGGTAACATTTACATGTGGTAATGGCAACTGGGCATGGGTTACCGGGCTTTCCACTACTGGTTGTCAACTAAAAAGTGACGGTGGGGCATATGGTATAGCGATAGGAAGGTGGAAATAAAGATGATAGGGATAAAATTATATAAACAAGGTTTGGACCTTGGTGAATACGAGAAGACTGCTATATGGTGTAACAAAAATAATGCTATGTTGGTTGACAAGGGGGAATATTTTGAAGTAATTCCTTTTTCAGAAGACACAAAAGAACAGACACCCTCTTTGTCTGAACGCCTCGTAGCTCTTGAGAATGCCGTGAATACCTTGATGGAAGGAGGGGCTACGAATGGCTAAATACTTGGCATATCAGATTATTTTACAGAAACTAAAGTACAACACAGTTATCGCAGGATTCCCGAAATACAAAGAGGGCATTGATAAGGTGCTTGATGATATGGGCTGGATGATTGATGGCAATGGGGACTGTGTAGGGAAGGCTGACTAAAAAGGAAGATGAAAAATGAAACGGGGTACACTACATAAGATGATGGATACACTATGGAATTTATGGACAGCCACAGAGGTAAAGATTGGCAGTCTTTTTTCTATTGCTTGGTTGTGTTTCAATCAGCTTGTGGGGGGTGTGGATGAGCAGATTAATGCTTTGGTTGTCCTTGTGGCTTGTGACATTATCACAGGCCTTTGGGCTTCCTTCAAACTCCATGCCTTTGCAAGTTCGATTGCGACACATGGCTTATATAAGAAGGCCGCTATGTTCCTTATCATTGGGCTGGGTGTCTTATTAGATGTCGCCATGCATACTCATATGGTACGGACGCTTTTTATTGGGGCTTTCGCAGTTGTGGAAGCTTTAAGTATTGTGGAAAATATTGACCGTGCTGGTTATGGGCAGTATATTCCTAGTTTTATTCGGGGTGCTTTAGCACAGATTGCACATGAAAAGAAGGTGGACAAATTAGATGACCAGTAAAGTTATTGATGTTTCCTATTATCAGCGCAATATTGATTATGATGCAGTAGAAGCCGCAGGGGTTCAAGGTGTCATCATCAAAATTTCCGAAGGGTGTTCCGAAGAAGACACATGGGTTAGACACGCAGAAGAATGTAAGGCTAGGGGTATCCCTTGGGGTGTCTATTGTTTTTCTCGTGCTCAGACACCCGAAAGAGCAAGGGAAGAAGCTCAGACAGTATTGGAACTCCTTGGTGATGATGTACCACCTATGGGCATTTGGTATGACTGTGAAGCCGATGAATGTTTTGCAGAAGGTGTAGACACCACAGCCCTTTGTTCAGCCTTTATTGTTGCTTGCAATGAAGCAGGACACAGAGCAGGGATTTATACGTCAACGCTGAAATGTACTAACTACATGACAAACTCCATTCGGCCTAACTTGCTTGCTGACTATGTACCGTATTGGATTGCAGATTACCGTGGATACAATG
>OGIT01000188.1_pt1 | contig 41600 bp, 36 predicted proteins | sample 1571881 | NCBI WGS metagenome assembly OGIT01 (sample SAMEA2582101, study PRJEB24529) | metagenome | biome: Human gut stool | place: China | collected 2011 | reverse complement strand
CATCTTCCTTAACACCAGAGATAGTAAGAGAATTTTTCTTACCAGTTTCAGTCATAAAAGTTAAAGTTAAAATATATTCCATATTAAATTTCCTCCTTAAAATATCTCGTGTAATTTTTGGTACACGGATTTAGTTTAATTATTTTATTTAAGAGCAAGATGATTATTTTAGACAGATTAAAACGTCTGCCTAAAATTAGAAGGGTTAGTTAAAGTATTATGCTTGAACTAACTGATCACTTACAGTCATATAAACATTTCTTGTCTCATCAGATAAAACTGATTTAACTGCATTTGCAACAGCAAGTACCTTTTCAGGATCTGCACCATCTTTTACATTAGAAAAAGATTTTTTACTGTAAGTTGGGTTGCCAAGTGAGTCTGTACCCTTTCTTACTTCAATTGAAAAACTTGCACTTTCAGCGATTTTGTTTACTGCCATATTACATTACCTCCTAAAATCTATATTTTATTCACACCCTTGCATCTGCATGGTGTTTACATAATAGATATATGGATGACATTAAAAAAGTGCACCAATTTAAGCTTATAATTTATAAATATTGATATATTTATAATTGATGTTGAAATCATTAGGTGATCTCTAGACTGTATTTGTAAAGTTTATTATTTGCCTCAATTAGCGAATCCTATACATGGCAAAATAATTGGGAGTGTTCATTGTTTATAAGGAACATTTGTAAAATAATAATAATTTCATAGATATTTTTTTGGATTTTATAATTACATTTATGAAAAATAATGTATAATAATTTTTGGGGAAATATAATCATATATATGATATTAAATGATAAATTTCATATATATGTAAAAAGTGCATAAGGGAGAAATAATAAATGATTAGTAAAAAAATAAGAAAAGCTATAATACCAGCAGCAGGTCTTGGAACAAGATTTTTACCAGCAACAAAGGCACAGCCAAAGGAAATGCTTCCTATAGTTGATAAACCAACGATTCAATACATAATTGAAGAAGCGATTGCCTCTGGCATTGAAGAAATACTGATTATAACAGGAAGAAATAAAAAATGTATTGAAGATCACTTTGATAAATCTGTTGAACTAGAAATGGAACTTGAGAAGAACAATAAGAATGAACTTTTAGAGTTAGTTCAGGATATATCAGATATGGTTGATATTCACTATATAAGACAAAAGGAACCAAAGGGATTAGGACATGCAATAAGATGTGCAAAGACATTTGTAGGAAATGAACCTTTTGCTATATTGCTTGGTGATGATATAGTATATAACGATGAAAAGCCTTGTTTAAAGCAACTTATAGAATGTTATGATGAATATAAAACTAGTATTTTAGGTGTTCAGACTGTTGATAAAGAAAGTGTATCTAAATACGGAATAGTTGATGGAATACTTATTGAAGATAGAGTTTGCAAAGTAAAAGGATTAGTGGAAAAGCCATCTATTGAGGAAGCACCATCTAATACTGCTATACTTGGAAGATATATAGTTACACCGAAAATATTCGATATACTTGATAATACAAAGCCTGGAAAGGGAAATGAAATTCAGCTTACAGATGCATTATTAGAGCTTATTAAAGAAGAAGCAATGTATGCATATAATTTTGAAGGAAAAAGATACGATGTTGGAGATAAACTTGGGTTTTTAGAAGCTACAGTTGAATATGCCCTTAGAAAACCAGAAATAAGAGATGATTTTATTAAATATTTAAGAGGAATGGAAAATTCTGTAATTAATAGATAAGTTTTAATTAGCAGATTATTATTGAATAATTTGCAGTAAGTTAAAGTTAGATATCCATCTTAAAAATAGATATCTAACTTAATTTTTTTGAATAATCTATCTTAATATATCTTAAATATAGGATTTAAATTTATATATAAAATATTTGTTGAAATATAATTTAATACTTAACATTAAGTTAATAAAAATCAAAAAGTTACTTTACAAATTAAATTCAAAATTAAAAACATATTATATAAATTCAATAAAAAGGTAAAAATATAACGAAAATTATAGGTACATATTAAAAATAATGAATTGTTTTGAATTAAAAGGTAAAAAAATAAAAATAATATAATCATAAAATGCAACAAAATAAAAGAAAAAAGCCTATAAATACTTAACACAATTAGATTTTAATGGTACAATATATAAAGAAATACAAGAAAAAAGATAATAAATGGAGAATTTGAAGAATGAATGAGGAAATTATAAGAATTGAAGACATTGTAGATGTTTTAACAAAGAGATGGAAGATGATACTTTCAATAACTTTAGCAGCTACATTAATATCAGCTGTAGTAAGCTTTTTTCTTATTGCACCAAAATATGAAGCAGGAACAAAGCTTTTCATAGGTAAGGAAAATACTGCAACTCAGGATCAGTCTTACAATAATAATGATGTACAGATGTATCAGAAGTTATTAAAGACATATGCAGAAGTAATTCAAACTAAGGATTTAGTTGGACAAGCTACTGAAAAGAGTAATTTAGATTTGGATGCAGAAGATGTATTAAAGAGTCTTACAGTAACTCCAAGAGCGGATACTCAGATTTTAGAAATAAGTTATGTTAATGTTGATCCAGTTGTTTCAAAAAAGGTAGTTGAATCAGTTACTGATCAATTTATAGAATATTCAACTGAATTAATACCAAATGGTAATGTTAAAATAATAGAAAGTGTAAGAGTTCCAGAAAATCCAGTAAGTCCAAATAAGAAAATGAATATTGCCATAGCATTTTTATTAGGATTAATGGTAAGCGTAGGGTTAAGCTTTTTAATTGAGTTTATGGATAACACATTTAAAACAAAGGAACAGATTGAGAATATACTTGATTTACCAGCAATAGGGGTTATTCCTAACGAACTTAATTTTGAATAGGAAAAAAGGGAGTAATATAATGTTTTTTAAAAGTAAATTAGAAAAAGCAGTTGAGAATCAGAGTCATGTTGGCTTTGTTATGGAGAGAAAGCCAAAGTCTGTAGTATCGGAAGCTTATAGAACACTAAGGACCAATATACAGTATTCATCATTTGATAAGAAAATACAGACAATAGTAGTTACAAGTGCAGAAGCGGCAGAGGGGAAGTCGACGGTGTCGGGAAATCTGGCATTAGCATTTGCACAAAATGAGAGTAAGGTTATTATAGTTGATTGTGACCTTAGAAAACCTTCAGTACATAAGAATTTTAAAGTATCTAACTTGTCAGGACTTTCAGAAGTATTAATAGGGAAAGCACAGTTAGATGATGTTATTCAAAAGCGTAATGAAAATTTAGACATATTAACATCAGGTAAAATACCTCCAAACCCATCTGAGATGTTATCATCATCAGCAATGACTAATTTAATTGCAAAGCTAAAGGAAAAATATGACGTAATAATACTTGATAGTGCACCACTTGGAGCGGTTACTGATGCACAGATTCTTTCAACTGAAGTTGATGGAACAATACTTGTTACAAGAGCGGAAAGAACTAAGAGAGAAGTTGTTTTAGAAGCTAAAAATTCTTTAGAAAAGGTTGGAGCTAATATATTAGGATGTGTATTACATGCAGTAGAAAATACTAAAGGTAAATACTATTACTATTATGGAACTGATGGAGAGCATAAAAAGAAAAAATAATATCAGTAAGTTGAAATATAGCCAATACCTTTAAAATTTTTTAGAGTATTGGCTTTTATCAGCTAAAAATTTGCAAAGTTACTTTTTTATGTATTAGTTTAGATAGGGGGAATAATAATGATAGATATACATTCGCATATAATACCAGGAATAGATGATGGATCTAGAAGTATGGAAATGACTATTGAAATGCTTAAGACAGCTGAACAGTCAGGAATAAAGCAAGTATTTGCTACACCTCATTATCTTCTTGAGTATGGTGAAGCTAAGATTGATGAAGTTAAAGGGCATGTGGCAGAAATTAATAAAATATTACAAGAAGAAAATATAGATATAAGGGTTTATAGTGGGCAGGAAGTATATTTTACAGAAAATATAGTGACTGATTATATTGATGGAAATATTGGAACTTTAAATGATTCTAGATATATGCTTATAGAGTTTGATATGAGAAAATTTGAAAGCAGTATTTTTGATCATCTTTATGAACTTCAAGTAAAAGGGATAACGCCTATAATTGCACATGTTGAAAGATATAAGTATATTATGCAGACTCCAGAATTAATAAATAGATTTATTGGAGAAGGATACTTATTTCAGCTTAATAGTGGAAGTATTGAAGGAAAGTTTGGCGTTGAAGTACAAAAAACAGCTAAAATGCTACTGAAAAATGGAGTATATAATTTCATTGGTTCGGATGCTCATAATATATCAGCTTCAAGAGGGATGGATTTAAAAGGTGCACTAAGTTTGATAGATATTGATAATTTAAAGAAGTTCGAAGAAAGTTCTCAGTTGTTAATTGATAATAAAAATATTGATTTCACTGGTAATTTAATCAAAAAAAAGAACTTTTTATTTTCAATTTTCAAAAGATAACAATTATATATAAATAAACTAATTAAAAATTAGAAAATATTATGGTAAATATTAAAAAATGTAATAATTATTAACTTTTATTAACATAATTGAGGTTCTGTGTTATAATTTTGTTAAGAAATATAAAGAATAATTTAATAAAATGTAATAAAAAATTAAAAAAAGTAACAATTTAAATCAATTTACGCATTTGTTAAATTAATAACTATCTTATTTTGGAGACTACTACGAAGGGGGAATAATATTGGAGCAAGTTAACATTGAAGAAACTTTACAGGAAGAGGAAAACGACAACAAAAACAAGAGAACGAGTTATGATATTACTAAAAGAGGAATTGATTTTTTATTATCTCTATTAGGGTTAGTAGTATTATCTCCCATACTTTTGATTGTAGCTTTGATAATAAAATTGGATTCTAGGGGACCGGTTATTTTCAAGCAAGAACGAGTTGGGCTTAAAGGTAAAAAATTTTATATGTATAAATTTAGATCTATGGTGGTTAATGCAGAAGAATTAAAGGACAAGCTTCAAAAACAAAATGAAATGAGCGGTCCTATGTTTAAAATGAAAAGAGATCCTAGAATAACTAGAGTTGGAAGATTCATTAGAAAAACAAGCATTGATGAACTGCCACAGCTTTTTAACGTGCTCAAAGGAGAGATGAGTCTTGTTGGACCGAGACCATCACTTCCAAAGGAAGTCATGAAATTTGAATCATGGATGCTTAAAAGACTTGATGTAAAACCAGGACTTACTTGCTATTGGCAAGTCTCAGGTAGAAGTTCTATTGGATTTAAAGAATGGATGAAGCTTGATTGTGAATATGTGAAAGATAGAAGTACTTTGGTGGATTTAAAGTTGATTTTTAAGACATTCTTGGTTTTGTTTGGGGATGAAGATGCGTGTTAATGAAGGGAGAGAAATAATATGCTTTGCGCTTTAATAATGGCAGGTGGTAAAGGTACAAGATTTTGGCCTTTGTCTACAGAAAAGAAGCCAAAACAGTTTCTTAATCTTATAGGTGAAGAAACTATGATACAGATGACTGTAAACAGAATTAAACCTACGATACCTATAGAAAGAATATTTATTTGTACTGGCGAGATGTATGTTGATTTAGTTAAAGAACAGCTCCCTGAGTTAGCAGAAGAAAATATTATTGTAGAACCTGAGGGAAGAAATACTGCACCTTGCATAACATTATCAGCTTTAGTTATGCAGAGATATTATAAAGATGCTAATATGATAGTGCTTCCATCTGATCATCTTATAAATGATGAGGATGAATTTAGAAGTATAGTTAATGCTGCTAATGATTTTATTAATGAGAATGATGAAGCAATAGTTACTTTAGGTATGAATCCTACAAGAGCAGAAACAGGGTATGGATATATTAAATATACTGATAAAGTTCAAAAATGTAATGGACATAGAGTTATAAGAGTTGATAAATTTGTTGAGAAGCCTAATGAGGAAAAGGCTAAAGAATATTTGAGAGATGGAAGTTATCTTTGGAATGGTGGAATGTTTGTATGGAGTATTAATAACATAATTAATCAAATTAAAAAATATTCGCCAGAAACTTATGAAGCAATTCATCAAATAGGGGAAGTTGAAGAGTGTAAATTACAGCAATTAATCAATGAAAAATATGATAAAACAGAAACTATATCCATAGATTATGCTGTTCTTGAAAAGGCAGAAAAAATATATGTAATACCAAGTAATATTGGATGGGATGATATCGGAAGCTGGACAGCTATAGAAAGATATAGAGAAAAAGATGAGAATGATAATATTCTTAATGAAAATTCACAGGCTGTTGAAAGTATGTCTAGTATGGCAATAAGTAATGACAAGAAAGTTATTATGATTGGTGTTAAGGATATTATGACCGTTGAGACAGATGATGGTGTTTTTGTTATAAATAAAAAATATATAAATAAACTTTCAGAATATAGAGAGAGTTTATAAAACTATACGTAGAAAAAGGTGCTAACTATGAGTAGAATAAAATTTTTAAATACAGAAATAGACAATTTAACAATGAATGAAGCATTGGATAAAATAGATAAATTTATAATTAATAGAAAACCTAGTTATGTGGTTACGCCTAATGTTGATCATATTGTAAAACTTGATAATGATGAAGAATTTAAAGCAGTATATAAGGATGCAGACTTAATATTGACTGATGGGATGCCGTTAATTTGGATTTCTAAATTTAAAGGTACACCAATTAAGGAAAAAGTATCAGGTTCAGATTTATTTCCTAAGATTTGTGAACTATCAGCCCAAAAGGGTTATAGAATTTTTTTGTTAGGAGCAGCAGAGGGAGTTGCAGCAAAGGCAGCTGAAAGACTTCAAAATAAATATGTGGATTTAAAAATTGTAGGTACATATTCACCAAAGTATGGATTTGAAAGAGATGAAAGAGAAATAGAGAAAATTATTAATATTATAAAGTTATCTAAACCTGATATTTTAGCAGTAGGCCTTGGTGCACCTAAGCAAGAAAAATTTATCTATGAATTCAAAGATAAATTAAATGTTCCTGTATCGTTAGCAATAGGGGCTAGCATTGATTTTGAAGCAGGAAACATAGAACGTGCACCTGAATGGATGCAAAAATGTGGATTAGAATGGTTCTATAGGTTATGTAAAGAACCTAGGAGAATGTATAAGAGGTATTTAATAGATGATATTAAGATATTAAAATTAGCTTTAATTGGTGGAAGGGAATGAAAAGAGTGAAGAAGAAAATTTTATTCCTTACAACAGAGTTACCATGTCCTGCTGACAATGGTGGTAAGATAAGAAGTTTTAATATGCTAAAAAGTATATATGATTCATATGAGATTGATTTGGTATGTTTTTCAGAAAAAAATGAAGTGAAACAAGAAGTGTTACAATTAAAGAAAATATGTAATGAGGTATATGTTGTAAATAAAATTTATACAAATAGCAAAAGTAAGGTAAATTCTATAAAAAACGTGCTAATGGGAGTTTTGAAAAACAAACCATTTATAGTTGAAAAGTTTAATGATAGTATGTATAAAAGTATAGTGAAAATGTTAATACATAAAAATGAATATCAGAGTGTAATAATAGATCATCTTCAAATATCAAATTATTTGAGTATACTTGATAAGCAGAATGTAATATTAAGTCAACACAACTGTGAATATTTAATATTAAAAAGACGATATGAAAAAGAAAACAATATTATAAAAAAAATATTTATATGGAGTGAATTTTTTAAAACTAAAAAATATGAAAAGAAAATATGCAGTAAGGTTAATAAAGTAATTGTTCTTAGTGAAGAAGATAAAAAACATATTGTTGATGAGGATTATAGAGGGGATAATATGGTTATTATTCCTATTTCGGTAGAAACTACATATGTGAAAAAACATTATAATAATACAATAAAGAATTTATTATTTTTAGGAACAATGTCGTGGTATCCTAACGAACATGGAATATTGTGGTTTTTGAATAATGTATGGAAGGATATTTTAAAATATAATTCTGATATAAAGTTATACATAGTAGGGAACAAGCCTAGTGAAGAAATTAGAAGTTATTCTAGTGAAAATGTAATTGTAACTGGATATGTAGAGAGTGTCGACGAATATATAGAAAAGTGTGATGTGTGTATTGTACCTTTATTTATAGGTGGAGGAATGAGAGTGAAGATACTTGAATGTATGTCAAAGGGAATTCCGTGTATTTCAACTAGTATTGGTGCAGAGGGAATTGAGTATGTAGATAAAGAAAACATAATTATTTGTGATACAAGTGATCAACTTTTAAATTCAATTAATAATATGTCTAAATATATAATTGAAAATAAACTTGTAGAAAATGCTAAAATGTTAATTGAGGAAAAGTACTCATTAAAGGTTCTATCTAATAAATTAAAGAAATTGATTGAACAATAAATAGTTATCAAGGAGAATAAATGAAAAAAATAGGGATAGTTATAGTTAATTATAATGGAATTAAATATAATGAAGATTGTATAAATTCTATTTTTAATAGTAGTTATAAAAATATAGAAATTGTTATAGTTGATAATAATTCTAAAGATAATTCTATTGAAAAATTGAAGAATATCTATAGTGATAGAATTATAATTATTGAGAATAATAAAAATTTAGGGTTTGCAGGTGCAACTAACATAGGTATTAAGTATTGTATGAAAAGTGGATGTGACTATTTATTATTACTTAATAATGACACAGTTATAAATAAACATATGATATCAAATATGCTATATACAAGTGAAAGATATAATGGATGTGTAGTATCACCTAAGATTTATTATTTTGAACCTAATAATATGATTTGGTCTGCAGGGGGAGAAATAAAATGGAGTCGAGGATATACATTGCAGTATGGAATGAAAGAAATTGATAAAGGGCAATATGATATAGAAAAAAGAATATCGTTTGCTACAGGATGTTGTATGCTTATTCCTAAAAATATAATTAAAGCTATTGGCTTAATATCAGAAGAATATTTTTTATATTTTGAGGATACAGATTATTGCGTAAAAATTCAACAAGCTGGATATGAAATTTATTATGAACCTAAAGCTTTTATGTATCATAAAGTAAGTGCTAGTACTGGTGGAGAAAATAGTCCGAGTTATATTTATTATTTCTATAGAAACAGACTATATTTCAATAATAAATATAATGATAATAAAAAATATTATATTTACATAACTTTTAGTTGGATAAAAAAAATAATTATATGGTTGTTAAAAGCAAAAATAGATTTAGTTAAATCATTGAAATGTGCAATTATAGATTACAAAGAGAATATAAATGGAAAAGTATAATTTTATATTCTCCTTGAAAAATAGAGGTGATTTATTGTCTGATAATAAAAACAGTAAAATAACAAAAATAATAATAGTAACATATCCGTTATGGGATATGATTTTAACAATTACAAGCAAACTACTAAATATAAGCTTACCAATTAATCAAGTTGCAAGGCTTATAATAATGATTTATTTTTTTAGAAAAATTAAAAATAGAAGGCAAATAGTAAGTATATTAATTTTATTTGTTTTATTATTTTGTGGTGAGGCAACTTATATAATGAGAGGTAATAATATTTTAGGAGATATAGCATATATACTTAAGATACTATTTTTTGTTATTTGTATTTATTCATTTGATAATATGCTTGAAAATAAAATAATAAGTCGAGAAGAATTAATTGAATATATAGTTTTATCTGGATTTTTAATTACAGTAAGTATAATTATTAGTCCATTTGGATTAGGTTTTAAGAGCTGGGATAATGAATTTAGATCTGGATACAAGGGATTATTTATGGGACAAAATTTAGTTACCGCAACATTGTTAATTATAAATCCATTAAATATGTATTTAATTTTAAAAACTAAAAAATTTAGATATTATATACTATATTTAATGAATTTTCTCTCTTTGTTATTAATAGGTACAAAATCAGGATTAGTAGGAGCTATAGTTTTATTAGTTTTTGAATTATTAATATTGATAAAACATACAAAAAGAAACTTTTTGAAATACTCGTTAATGTGTTTTATGTTGCCAATAATATTTTTCTTAATGTATTTATCTAAAGAATATTTTATAAAATTTTTTAGGGAACAAATAAATTTATATCAACAAATGAATTTTACAAATCTAAGTAGTTTTCTTATATCTAATAGAGATTTACAGACAATATATATTAAAGATTATATTTTTGGTACATTTAATTATAATCCAATATTTTTATTTGGACTCGGATATTCACAAGCTAACCATATTATCAATATGAACAAATCATCATTTCAAGCAATAGAAATGGATTTGCAAGGAATATTATATTATTCAGGGCTATGGATATTACTATACATAATAGTTTTAATAGGAAAAAGAATATTTTATTCTATAAGTAATTTGATAAAAAATAAATTTCAAATAAGAGATTATTTTATTATTTTTAGTATTGTGATAGGTAGTATACATGCAGTTTTTGGAGGACATGTTATTTATGAAGCATTAACATCATTATATTTTGCAGCAAGTCTATCTTTAGCAAAAAATATCAAGAGAGATAATGAAGGGGTTAAAGATGAATAAGAAAACAATAAAAGAGATATGGATTAATCTAAATTGGATTAGAACTATATTTATATTAATTGGATATTTCTTTATTACTAATAAAGAGGTATTAAGATTAGATATAGAAGAGAATATGATAAGAAGAGATGGAGCCAATAATAACGATAGTATTCTAAAAAAAATGAATTATTTAATGGCTTGTTACCCAGAATTTAGAAATGTATTTTTTTATAGAATGGCTAAAAATAATATAATTTTATCAAAAATATTAGAAAAGATATATATGCCACAAAGAAATTTATACATAACTGCTGATAAAATTGGAACTGGATTAGTAGTTTATCATGGATTTAGTACAATAATATACGCAAAACAAATAGGTAAAAATTGTACTATATATCAGCAAGTAACAATAGGAAAAACTAATGATATTCCTACTATAGGAGATAATGTGACAATTTGTCCAGGAGCGATAGTAATAGGTGGTATATGTATTGGAAATAATTCTATAATTGGTGCAGGATCCGTTATAACTAAAGATATACCTCAGAATTCAGTGGTAGTAGGAAATCCAGCTTTTATAATAAGACAAAATGGAGAAAAAGTAAGAATAAAACTTTAAAATTATATAGTGCTGTATATGTATAAAATAATTTTTATGCACGGAGGAAATGAAAAGGTATGGTTTCATTTATAATTAGAACTAAAAATGAAGAAAAAGAAATTGAAAATACGTTGAAAGCTATAAGAAAGCAAGATACAACAGAACAAATTGAGGTTATACTAATAGATTCAGGTTCACAAGATAATACAATTAATATAGCTAAAAAATACGTTGATAAAATAATAGAAATTTCTGAAGAAGATTTTTCTTGGGGATATGCTTTAAATCTTGGTATAGAGCAAAGTGAAGGAGAGTTTATTTGTATAATTTCAGGGCATTGTATTTTAGTATCAGATAAAACTATAGAAAATGCAATCAACATTTTGAAAAATAGAGATATAGTAGCTTTGTATGGAATGCAAAAAGGTAGAAAGGAAAAAGATGTATTTGAATTTAATGAGTTATGTAAAGATTATCCTATAAATGAGTATTACGAATATGGATTAGATGAATTAGAGTCGGGGAAAAATATTGGTGTATCTAATGCATGCTGTTTACTAAAAAAATCTATATGGAAAAATTATAAATATAATGAAGAAGTTCAATCAGCAGAAGACGGGTATTGGGCTTATGAAGTGTGTGAGAATAATTATAGATTAGCATATAGTTCTAAATTTGCAGTTTATCATGGGCATAATTTTAATATTTCATATATATACAAAAAATGGTATTGGAGAATTTTTTATGTTAATCAAATTAAGAAAAACAATATGACTTTACGAAGAAGTAGATTATATTTTATACTTAAATTTCTAGTTGCAAAGCCTATGATAGATACAATGAGATATCAAAATAATTTTAAGAAAATAAATGTAAAAATAAGTATAATAGACAATTTATTATTTCATATAATAAAGGGAATAGCCATATATAATGCATTTATTGATTTAAAGAAAATAATAGGAAATAAACAGAAATATGAAGAATTAAGGATTCCTAAAATTGTATTACAACTTCAAAAATATATTAAGTATAGTGTATAGCAATATATAGATAAGAATATTAAGAATTATCTTTAATTAGCTAATTATTTAAGTCAAATTCATATAGTTAGTAATAGTATTCGATAAAGCATTTAAATTAGTTTTATCCATTGATCTTCTTTTCTAGGATCAATAATTAATTCTAGACAAGCTTATTATATTTCTTAGCATTGATATGAGTAATGTTTTAACACTCATATAACTTAACAGAACGATATTTTAAATAGGGAGATGATATTTATGAATCTTATTATTGAACCATCTGTTGCAGAAAAAGATATTCAAAATATGATTAATAATATATTGAATATGATATGTGAAAGTAATATATCTCTTAAAATTGATTGCATAATTTTAGGAGGTGGGTTTGGAAGAGGAGAAGGAAGTGTAAAAAAAATTAATAATACTTATGAGACGACAAATGATTATGATTTTTTTGTAATAACAAAAGAAAATAATTTTCAATATCAAATAGATGACTTGGTTTGCAATATTGAAAAGAAATTAGATTTAAAATTTTTTGGAATAGATGTTTTAGTGTATGATGATTTAATAAAGTTACTAAATAAAAAGACAACTTCTCAATCATTTTATGATTTTTTATATGGATCACAGATATTATGGGAAAATAAAAAAAACATATTCTCTTATAAAGAATTATTTGATAAGTATAAAAATGAGAGATTTATTATTAAAAAACAAAGTTCATTTGATGTATTAAGGACAAGATTATGGTGCTTACTAGCACTGATAAGAGTACAACAAAATAGCGTTTCATATGATTGTGATTTCAAATATAATTATGAATTTTTTCAATTTCAAATTATAAAAGCAGCAACAGCAATTGTAGATTCAGTACTAATTATTGAAAACAAGTATAATACATGTAGATTTAAAGAAAAACTAGAGATTTTTAGAAATAGTGATTTTTATAAAACGGGTAATTATAAATTGATATATGATTTAATATATAAAAAAATACATAATATAAAAATAACAGAAGAAGAAATTACAATAAGTGATTATAAAGAAGTTGTGAACAGCTATATTAGCTGTTGTGAATTTATAATATCTAAAAATAAAATATTTTATTTTTATTATTTAATAATAGAATGCATTTACATTTATTTATATAAATTTAGAAAAAGAACTTTTTGTAAGTGTTCTTTTGAAAAATATAAATATTTAAAATATATTAACATGAAGTATCGAGATGAAAAATTGGTGAAAAAATTAAATAAGTTTATTAATACTATTAGATATTAGTAAGTTTGGAGGTAAGTGATGAAAGTTGTATGTATATTGTCCGATGCATTGAGGCATGATTATATAGAAAAAATGGACTTTTTAAAAAAGATGAGTAATGAGAAGTATTATATTAAAAAAATAAAACCAGGATTAGGATTTTGTGAAATATCAGAATATGTTACTGGTATGGATTCAATAAAAAATGAAAATGTTTTTCAAATAACATTTAATAATAAATTTTCTAGTATAGAAGGTAAGGTTAAAATACTATCTAAGTTAAACAATTTTATGGGAAGTATACCTAAAGTACGAAAGTATACAGATAAAATTATAAGTAAATATGTTGAAACAGATAAATTCTATGTCGATACGAATGAAATAAAAAGAGTTAGATATAATATTCCACTTGAATTACTAAAGTACTTTAAACCGACAGAATCCTATTATAAATATGATGACAATAACTTCTTTTTTGAAAAAAACATTTTTAATGATATGAAAAAAAGTAATATTTCATATGATATAGATAATTTTGTTGAACATAATAAAATAAAAGGAACAGATGAAGAACGATTAGAAAATTTGAGAAAAAAAATAAATACAAAATCATTAAAAGATTTTACATTATTATATATAGGATATGGGGAATTAGCTCATGTATTAGGAACAAAAGATATTAAATTTAATCATATTTTAAAGCAATATGATTTGAAGCTTAAGAGTATATATGATGATTTAATTAATCAATATGATAATGATGCTTGCCTTGTAATATTGGGAGATCATGGAATGGTAGATGTAGAAAAGTATATAAATATCAATAAAAACATAGATGAAATTTGTAAAAAAAATAATTTAATTAAAGGAAATGATATAGTTTATTTTATTGATTCTACATTTGTACGTATATGGATAAAAGATAAGAGTAAAGTTGAAAATATAGAAAGAGAATTAAAGAATGAATATTTAAATGATATAGAACCAATAGAGTTTGATGATAGAATTAAATCTATATATGGAGATATAATAATTATGTTAAAACCAGGAAAAGTATTTTTCCCTGATTTTTTTAATAGAAAAAAAATAAAAGGAATGCATGGATATAGCAATGAAATATGTGAACAACAAGGGATGATGTTAATTTTAGGTGAGAGCATAAAAAAATCTGCTTATAATAATTTGCATTTACATGAAGCAAAGGATATTTTATTATCATTGTTAAAAAATAGTGTAATATAGTTTTTATATATGCAAAGGAGAAGAAAAATTTTGATTAGGAACTTGATTGGAAAATATAGTAAGCTTTCTACGCCTTTAAAAGCTTCATTAGCATTTATGATTGTGAGTTTTTTTCAAAAAGGTATGTCAATTATAACGGGTCCTATATTTACTAGAATATTAAGTCCAACAGAATATGGACAAATATCCATATTTAATTCTTGGATAGATATTATCGGTGTTGTAGCAATGTTGTCGTTATCAGCTGGAGTATATAATAATGGAATGTTAGATTATGAAGATAAAAAAGATGAATTTACATTTTCATTACTTATTTTATCTAATAGTTGTACATTAATTATGGCAATGATATACATAATTTTTCGAAAATATTTCGATTATATATTGATACTACCACACTCATTGATTATATTAATGTTTATTATATTCTTTATTAGTCCAGCATTTAATTTTTGGACAACTAGGCAGCGTTATGAATATAAATATAAGAGTTATGCAGTTATTACAATTTTATCTATAATTATTTCTTGCTCTACATCTATTTTGTGTGTTATAAATTTTAAAAATAAGATTGATGCTAAATTGTGGGGAGAAAAAATTATTCTAATTTTAATCTGGATATACTTTTATATAAATATAATTTATAAAGGTAAATTTAAATTAAAATTAGAATACTGGAAATATGCTTTGAAATTTAATATTCCACTAATCCCACATTATTTATCATTATATGTTTTGAACAATTCAGATCGTGTAATGATTGCAAATATATTAGGAACAGAAAGTGCAGCAATATATAGTGTAGCATATTCGGCTGGAAGTATAGTATCAATCATATGGATTTCTATAAATTCATCTCTATTACCATGGACTTATGATAAACTTAAGAAAAAAGAGTACAATTCTATAGGAGAAACCACAAAACCTTTAATTGTAATTTATGGGGTGGTTTGTGTTATGTTGGTTTATTTAGCACCAGAAATTATGCACATATTAGCACCTAAATCATATCATAATGGTATATATGTTATAGCACCAGTAATTGCAGGTATTTTTTTTACATCATTATATTGTTTATTTGCAAATATAGAATTTTATTATAAAAGTACTAAAGTTATAATGATAGCAAGTGTTATGTCTTCAATTATAAATATTATTTTAAATTTAATATTTATTCCTAGGTATGGATATATTGCAGCTGGGTATACTACATTAATCTCTTATATATTTCAATCTATATTACATTATATTAATTTAAAACGAATTGAAGAAAAAACTATTTATGATATTAAATTTGTTATTTATTTATCTATATGCGTAATAGTAATGTGTTTATTATCCAATATATTATATTCATTACCATTCCTTAGATATGGTATATTAATATGTGCAATTGTTATTATCTTTAAATATAAAAATAAATTTATAAAACTTTTAAAATCTATACGGGAAAAATAGTCATTAAAATTTTAAAATACATAAAGGGGGATTTTATGAAAGGAATAATCCTAGCCGGCGGTTCAGGTACCCGTCTATATCCAGTAACAAAAGCTATGTCAAAGCAGATGGTACCTATTTATGACAAACCAATGATATATTATCCAATGTCAGTTCTTATGCTTGCAGGGATAAGAGATATATTAATTATATCTACACCAAGAGATATAGTTAATTTTAAAGAACTGTTTAAAGATGGACAAGAACTAGGTCTTAATATTGAATATGCAGTTCAAGAAAAGCCAAATGGTCTTGCAGAAGCATTTATAATAGGAGAAGAATTCATAGGTAATGATAGTGTTGCTATGGTTCTTGGAGATAATATATTCTATGGACAAAGCTTCAGTGAACATTTAAAAAAGGCTGCTGCATTACATAATGGAGCTTATGTTTTTGGTTATTATGTTCAAAACCCAAAAGCATTTGGTGTTGTTGAATTTGATGAGAATGATAAGGTTATTTCATTAGAAGAAAAGCCAGAGCATCCAAAGTCTAAATACGCAGTACCAGGTCTTTATTTCTATGATAATAGCGTAGTTGAAAAAGCGAAGAAGTTAAAACCTTCACCAAGAGGTGAACTTGAAATAACAGATTTAAATAAAGTATATATGGAACAGGGTTCTTTAAAAGTACAGCTTTTAGGAAGAGGAATGGCTTGGCTTGATACAGGAACTCATGCATCCATGCTTCAAGCATCTAATTTTGTTGAAGCTGTTCAAAGTACTCAAGGTACATATATTGCATGTCTTGAAGAAATTGCTTATAGAAAAGATTGGATATCTTCAGAAGAAGTTGTTGAACTTGCAAAACCATTAATGAAGACAGGCTATGGACAGTACTTAATGGATATTGTTGAAGAAGTTGAAAATAAAAAAGCTAAAGCAGAAGCAGCTGTTACTTTATAAATCTGAAAGGAATGAAAACATGGGAAACTTTAATTTTAATAAAACAGAAATAGATGGTGTTTATATCATTGAACCTAAGGTATTTGGCGATAATAGAGGATACTTTATGGAAAGTTATAATGCAGAACATTTTAAGGAAGCTGGACTTAATATGACTTTTGTTCAGGATAATGAATCAAAATCATCAAAGGGAGTTCTTAGAGGTCTTCACTTTCAAAAAAAGCATAGTCAAGGAAAATTAGTCAGAGTAACTAAAGGTGAAGTTTTTGATGTTGCAGTAGATTTAAGGACTGGATCAGAAACATATGGTAAATATGTTGGAGTTATATTAACAGAAGAAAATAAGAAACAGTTTTATATACCAGAAGGTTTTGCTCATGGATTTGTAGTACTTTCAGATGAAGCAGTGTTTAATTATAAATGTACAGATTTTTACTGCCCAGAATATGATGGCGGAGTTATGTGGAATGATCCAGATATAAATATAGAATGGCCTTTAGATGGAATTGATAATATATTATTGTCAGAAAAAGATAAGTGTCATCCAAACTTAAAGGATTTAGATTTAAGTCAGTATTCTGATTTTAATATTTCTAAATAATTTGTTGTATACAGTGATAACATTGGAGAAATAAAAAGATTCTACACCAGAATATTCATCACTTGATAATATGATGCTTAGAAATACTGTTGGTGATGAAATGAGAAACTGGCAGGATGCTATAAAAAGCTTTATAGAAAATTTAAAAGTTAGGGGTTAGGATAATGAAGACATACTTAGTTACAGGTGGAGCAGGGTTTATAGGATCAAACTTTGTTTTATATATGTTAAACAAATATGAAGATATAAGTATAGTAAATTTAGATAAACTTACTTATGCAGGAAACTTAGAAAATTTAAAATCTGTTGAAAATGATGAAAGACATATATTTGTTCAAGGAGATATATGTGATAGTGAATTAGTTTCAGGACTTTTTGAAAAATATAATATAGATTATGTTGCTCACTTTGCAGCAGAGTCGCATGTTGATAGAAGTATAAAAGAACCAGAAGTTTTTGCTAAAACCAATGTTCTTGGAACAGTAAATATGCTTAACTGTGCTAAAAATGCATGGGAAAAAGAAGATGGAACATGGAAAGAAGGAGTTAAGTTCCTCCATGTATCAACAGATGAAGTTTATGGATCACTTGGAGATGAAGGATTCTTCATGGAAACAACACCGTTAGATCCTCATAGCCCATATTCATCAAGTAAAGCAGGTTCAGATATGATGGTTAAAGCTTATGCTGATACTTATAAAATGCCTGTGAATATAACAAGATGTTCAAATAATTATGGACCATTCCAATTTCCAGAAAAGCTTATACCATTATTAATAAATAACTGTTTAAGCCATAAAGATCTTCCAGTATACGGAGATGGTCTTAATATAAGAGACTGGTTATTCGTAGAAGACCATGCAAAAGCTATTGATATGGTTATTAACGGTGGAAGACTTGGTGAAGTATATAATGTTGGTGGACATAATGAAAGAACTAACATACAAATAGTAAAGACAGTTATATCATATATAAATGAAAATGTAGATAAAGAAGTAACTGAAAATCTTATAAAATATGTTGAAGACAGAAAAGGCCACGATAGAAGATACGGTATAGCACCAGATAAGATAAAAGAAGAATTAGGATGGTATCCTGAAACTACTTTTGAAGTTGGTATAAAGAAGACAATAAAATGGTACTTAGATAATGCAGAATGGATGAATAACGTGACTTCAGGTGATTATCAAAAGTATTATGAAAAAATGTATAAATAATAAAATTAAATAATTACTATAGGGGTAAATAATAATTCTCAGTAGCAATCTTATACAAAAAGTATATAGTTTGTAACTGAGAATTATTCATATGTTGTTATAATGTCTATGGAATGCAGATTCTATTAGAAGTTATGAATGAACATAATGTTAATAAAATAGTATTTTCATCTACAGCAGCAACTTATGGTGAACCTAAACAAGTTCCTATAACAGAAGATATGGAAACATGCCCAACGAATACTTATGGTGAAACAAAGCTTGTTATGGAAAAAATGATGAAGTGGTGTGATAAGGCTTACGGAATGAAATATGTTGCACTTAGATACTTTAATGTTGCTGGAGCAGAAGATGATGGAAGCATTGGAGAAGACCATAATCCAGAAACACATCTTATACCAATAGTATTACAGACAGCTTTAGGTAAAAGAGATCATATTACTATCTTTGGTGATGATTATGATACAGAAGACGGTACATGTGTACGTGATTATGTTCATGTAGTTGATTTAGTTGAAGCGCATATATTAGCAATGAAATATTTAACACATGGTGGAGAAAGTAATACTTTTAACTTAGGAAGCAGTCAAGGATTTTCAGTTAAAGAAATAGTAGAAACTGCTAGAAAAGTAACTGATAAAGATATAAAAGCAATAATAGGTGAAAGAAGAGCAGGAGATCCAAGTAAACTTATAGCTTCATCAGATAAAGCAAGAAAAATGTTAGGATGGAATCCTATTAGAACAAATATTGAAAATATAATTAAAGATGCATGGTTATGGCATGATACTCATAAAAATGGTTATAATCAATAAATAGAAAGAACCTTCGTGGAATATTTGTTTTGCGAAGGTTTTTATGTTGACAGATTTAGTTTTGTAAATATAATTTTATGTGTTAGGAAATAGGATTTTAGGATATAATTAAGATAAGAAATACTAGGAGTGATGTTTTGAAAAATACTGAAGTACACCATGAACATGATGTAGGATATAAACATATATTTTCACATAAAGCTACTTTTTTAGAATTCTTAAGAAGTTTCACTAAAAAAGAATGGGCAAACCTTATAAAAGAAGAAGATTTAATTTTAGTAGATAAATCATATATACTTTCTGACTTCGAAGAAGAGGAATCAGACATATTATATAAAGTGAAAATAGATGATAAAGAAGTGATTTTTTATGTATTGTTAGAATTTCAATCAAAAGTTGATTTTCAAATGCCCATGAGATTATTATTTTATATGACAGAAGTATGGAGAGATATTCTTAAAAATACAGATAAAAATCAAAGAAAACGAAAAGCATTTAAACTGCCAGCAATAATTCCTATAGTTCTGTATAATGGAAAAAATAAATGGACAGCTAATATGAATTTTAAGGAAATGCTAAGCGGATATGAATTGTTTGAAGATAATATAGTGAATTTTAAGTATATGTTGTTTGATATAAACAGATATGACGATGAAGAATTATTAAATATGTCAAATTTGGTATCAGCAATATTTTTATTAGATCAAGAAATGAATGAAGAAGAACTAATAAGAAGATTAAGAAAAATAATATATGTACTGAAAAAAATATCGCCAGAACAGTTTAGTGTATTTAAGCAGTGGCTTAAAAATATAGTAAAACCAAGATTGAAAGAAGAAATGCAAAAACAAGTGGATGATGTGCTTAATAAATCTAATCAGGAGGAGGTAGATGTTATGGTAAGTAATTTAGGTAAGACTTTAGACAATATACAGAAAAAAGCAATAGAAAAGGGAATAGAAAAAGGAATAGAAAAAGGAATAGAAAAGGGAATAGAAAAGGGAATAGAAAAGAAGGCTAGAGAAATAGCTATAAAAGCAATAAACATGGGGATGGATAATTCAATTGTAGTTGAACTAACAGGTTTGAAAGAAGATGAAATAAACATTATTAGAAAAGAGGTAAGTCATTAGTATCCCTGAGAAGCCAAAAGTAACTTCAGTCACAAGATCCCTCAGTAGCGCCCGAGAGGTCCGGAAAATTCCAGTGGTAAGTTTTATGCAAAAGCATAGAGTTTGCCACTGTTTTCATGTATTGAAATCTTCAATGTATGTGAATAATATAGTATAATAATGATAAGAATTATAACAAAAGATGAAAAAATAGAAATACTGGAGAATGTATATGTATAACAGTAATAATGAATTTTTTATGAGTCCTAAAAATGATTATGTATTTAAGAAAATATTTGGTGACGAAAATAATAAAGATATACTAAGTTCGTTTTTAAGTTGTGTTATAAATGAGCAAATTAATGATGTGAGTATATTGAATAATGAAATAACAAAGGAAAATACTGCAGATAAGAAAAGTATTTTAGATATTCGTGCAACAATTAATGATGGAGTTCAGATAGATATAGAGATACAGCTTTCAAGAACAATATATATGCCAGCAAGGAGTCTGTATTATTGGTCTAAAATATATATGGAACAATTGCAGATAGGTCAAATATATAAGAAATTAAACAGAACAATATGTATAAATATTTTAGATTTCATTTCAACTGAAAGTAAAAAGTACCATAGTGTATATAGGCTTAAGGAAACAGAAGAAAATTTTGAACTTACAAATTTAATGGAGATTCATTTTATAGAGATTCCAAAACTTAAGGGATATGAAAAGAACGATGTGCTTTCCCAGTGGATTAATTTTATAAATGCAGATTCAAGAGAGGAGTTGAAGAAAATGGCAATTGTTAATAAAAATATTGATAAAGCATTTGACATACTGAATGTGATGAGCCAGAACAAAGAAGAGAGAGCAGCATATTTATCTAGGGAAATGGCATTACATGATGAAGTTACTAAACTTGAAGAAGCACTCCAAGAAGGACGTCAAGAAGGGCGTCAAGAAGGACGTCAAGAAGGACTTGAGGAAGGGCGGCAGGAAGGACTCGAAGAAGGGGAAAAGAAAAAAGCTCTGGAAATAGCTAAAAATTTATTGGATATTTTAGACAATGAAACTATAGCTATAAAAACAGGATTGACTTTAGATGAAATAGAAAATTTAAGAAAGTAGAATCCTTATATATGAAAATAAAGCTGCTTTAAAAAAGCAGCTTTATTAATATCATTTATCATAAAAATGACATGCAACAGAATGTCCACTAAATAATTCCACTAATTTAGGTTCTTTTTTCATACATATATCTTTACATTTTGGGCATCTCGTATGAAATCTACATCCTTTTGGAGGATTAATTGGACTTGGCACTTCACCTTTTAACATAATTCTATTTCTTTTTTTATCTGGATTTGGAATAGGAATTGCTGAAAGTAAAGCTTGAGTATATGGATGAAGTGGAGATGAATAAAGTTCTTTTACTTCAGAAATTTCTACAAGTTTACCAAGATACATTACACCCACTCTGTTGCTTATATGTTTTACTACATTTAATCCATGAGCAATAAAAAGATACGTAAATCCAAGTTCTTTCTGCAGATCATCTAGAAGATTCAAAACTTGAGCTTGAATTGACACGTCAAGTGCAGAAACAGCTTCATCACAAACAATTAATTTAGGATTTACTGATATGGCACGTGCAATTCCAACTCTCTGCCTCTGACCACCACTAAATTCATGCGGATATCTGTCTTTATGGTATGGAGCAAGTCCGACCTGACTTAATAATTTATCAAGTCTTTTTTCAAGTTCTTCACCTTTAGCAATATTATTCAGTTTCATAGGTTCTCTTATAATATCTCCAATAGTCATTCTTGGATTTAATGAAGCATATGGATCTTGAAATATAATCTGTATATTTTTACTTAGATTTTTTCTGTTTTCCTTACGTAGTAAATTTATATTCTTACCATCAAAAAGTATAGTACCACTAGTTGGAGTTATGAGATTTACAAGAAGTCTTCCCATTGTTGATTTTCCACATCCTGATTCACCTACAATTCCAAGTGTTTCACCTTGATATACATCGAATGTAATATCATCAACAGCTTGAACATATTGAGGTTTTTTGAAGAAAGAAGAATTTTCAACTGGAAAGTATTTTTTTAGATTTTGTATTTCCATTAATTTTTTAATATTATTCTGCCTCCCTTAAGTTAGCATTTTCTAAATTATTATCCTCATATAAGAAGCAGTTAACTTCTCTGTTATGAAGAGAAATCAGAGAGGGTTCTTTTTCTAAACATTTCTCTGTGCAGTATGGACAGCGTTCACTGAAATTACATCCTTTAGGCAAATCTAATGGACTTGGTACGCTACCTTCGATTATAAAAAGACGATCAGTATCTTCATCTATTTTAGGAATTGAATTTAAAAGTCCTTTTGTATATGGATGTTTTGGGTCATTAAAGATATCATGAACAGAAGCTTTTTCAACAACTTGTCCACAATACATTACAACGACTTTATCAGCAACTTCTGCAACAACTCCTAAGTCATGTGTTATGAGAAGAACGGAAGTATTCAGTTTATTTTTTAAATCAAGAATTAAATCAAGAATTTGAGCTTGTATAGTAACATCAAGTGCAGTGGTAGGCTCATCAGCAATCAAAAGTTCAGGATTGCAGCTTAATGCCATGGCAATCATAACCCTTTGTCTCATACCACCACTCAATTGGTGTGGATAGTTATCAATTCTTTTTTCAGGAGATGGAATTCCAACAAGCTTAAGCATTTCAATAGCTTTGTTTCTTGCTTCTTTTTTGTTTAGATGTTCATGCTTTATTATTGTTTCACAAATTTGTTTACCAATTGTATATACTGGATTCAAGGAAGTCATAGGTTCCTGAAAAATCATTGAGATATGCTTTCCACGTATTTCTTGCATGTCTTTTTCACTTTTATTTAGAAGATTTTCACCTTTAAAATTTATATCACCAGTAATTTTTATTTTAGATGATTTTGATAAAAGTCTCATAATTGAAAGAGAAGTTACACTTTTTCCACTTCCAGATTCTCCAACAACAGCAATTATTTCACCTTTGTCAATATTGAAATTAACCCCGTTAACAGCTGAAACACATCCTTTTTTAGTTATAAATTGAGTTGCTAAATTTTTTACTTCTAATAACATATTGAAAACCTCCTTATGCATTTTTGTTAGGATCTAGTGCATCTCTTAAACCATCACCTAATAAATTAAAAGCAAGTACAGTTATTGTAATTGCAAGTCCAGGGAAAAGTATTATAAAAGGAGCATTGTTAAAATAATTTCGTCCTGAACCAAGCATAGTTCCCCATTCTGCTAGTGGAGGCTGAACTCCAAGGCCTAAAAACCCAAGAGCAGCTGTATCTAAGATTGCACTTGAAATTCCTAAAGTAGCACGAACAATAATTGGTGAAAGTATATTTGGAAGAATGTGCTTAAATATTATTGTAAAATCATTATTTCCAATTACTTTAGCAGCTTCAACATATTCACTTTCTTTTAAGGATAGAACGCATCCACGAACTATACGAGCATATTCTGGAATTGTTACAATACTTATGGCAATAACTGCTTTATCAATACCTTTTCCAAGAGCACTCATAAAAGCTATTGCTAAAAGCATAGAAGGAAAGGCAAGAATGATATCCATTATTCTCATAAGTATCATGTCTATTTTTCCACCAAAGTAGCCACACACCGCACCGAAAAAAGTACCTATTGATAGAGATATGGCTACAGCAATTACCCCTACACGAAGAGAAACAGCAGTACCGTCAATAACTCTTGAAAAAATGTCTCTTCCTTGTTCATCAGTACCGAAAAAATGAGCGGCTGAAGGAGACTGTAGGCTTTGTGATAGTTCACCAGTGTAAGGATCATAAGGCATAAGAAATTTACCGAACAATGCTACAAAAATTAATATAAGAATTATAATTAAACCAAGTAATGCAGCTTTATTAGAAATTAAAGCAGAGAAAAAATCTTTAGCTTTTTGAAGATAATTTCTTTTTATGCTTGTATTTTTAGATGAATTAACATTTGGTAACATAACATTATCTGTATTCATAACAACATCTCCTCTTCTATGAATATTTAATACGTGGGTCAATAAATCCATAAAGTATATCTACAGCAAGATTTACTAAAACAAAGATTATTGCCATCATAATAACTGCGCCTTGTACAACTGGAATATCTGATTTAAGTATTGAATCAATTACATAATTCCCGATTCCAGGCCATGAAAAAACTGTCTCTGTTAGAACAGCACCACCTAAAAGTGAACCGAGCTGAAGACCGATAACAGTTGATACAGGAATTAATGTATTTCTAAGTGCATGTCCTGTAATAACCTTATTATCATTTATTCCTTTTGATTTTGCAGTTCTAATATAATCTTTATTTAATACTTCAAGCATTGTTGAGCGAGTCATACGTGCAATGATTGCAGTTGAATATGAAGAAAGAGCACAAACAGGAAGAACAAGATGTTTTAATGCATCAAAAAATGAAGCAAAGTTTCCTGTCATAAGGCTATCTAAAAGATAAAGTCCTGTAATTTTAGCAGGTTCCATACCTATTGTTATCCTTCCTGAAACAGGTAGAATGTGTAATGATACAGAAAATACAACAATTAAAATAAGACCAAGCCAGAATACAGGCATTGATACACCTATAAGTGATAATCCCATACTTAAATAATCAATAATTGAATTTTGCTTTACAGCAGACAGAATACCAAGAGTTATTCCTGTTACTGAAGCTACGATTATAGAGACAATTGCAAGTTCAATAGTTGCAGGGAACCTTGAAGCTATTTCTTTTACAATTGATGTTTTAGTAATAAGTGATGTGCCGAAATCTCCAGTACATAATCCTTTCATAAAATCAAAATACTGAATATATAATGGGTTGTCTAATCCAAGCTGATTTCTTAGTGCAACAATTTGATCTTGTGTTGCATGTTGTCCTAAAATTATTGAAGTAGGATCACTTGCAAGAACGTGCATAATGAAAAATACCAATATTGATACTCCTAAAATTACTGGAATAACTAATAAAAGTCTTTTAAAAAAATATTTAATCATAAAGTCACCTCTTTTTTTAATTTTAAATAATTTTTAATGTAAAAAGCAAAATATGAAGTTATTTTGTAGATTATAGTATGTATGATGCAAAGGGTAGTATTTTACCAATTGTAAATTGCAAGATAGATACTTTTATTAAATAATAAAAATAAACACAGAAGATTTGTTGTCATAATAAATTATTTACATAAATAGTAAAGTTTAAGGCTCCAAATTTTAGGAACCTTAACTTTATTATTATTGAAAAATACATATGAAAAAGTTCATTAATTATCTTTATCAACATTCTTGAAGAATATTGATCCAGTTGGGTGCAATGAGAAATTTTTAACTTTTGGAGAATATGCAGCCATTTGATTAGCATAAGATAGTGTTATCCATGGAGAATCTTTAGCAGCTATATCTTGAATCTTTCCATAAAGTTGATTTCTCTCATCTCCATTAGGCATAGCTTTTGCTTTTGCTAATAAAGAATCAACATCAGAATTTGAATATTTTGCAGAATTTAAACTTGAACTAATTTCTTTTGAATCAAGCAATGATAAAAAGTTATCTGGATCTCCATTATCACCAATCCATCCATAGAAGAACATATCACCTTCGCCTTGTTGAACTTTTTCTTTATACTCAGTCCATTGGTAAACATCAATTGTTGAAGTAATTCCTACTTTACTTAAGTAATTTTGAACTGCTTCTGCAAGTTTTTGTCCACCTACTGAGTTATATTGTCTTGAAGGAGAATAAGTTATCATATGGATATTCAAATTTGATAATCCTAGTTCATTTAACATAGATTTTGCAGTATCAGGATTGTAATCATAACTTTGAACATCTTTCTTATAACCAGGAATAAATGATGGAAGTATTGTATTTGCAGGATCTGAATATCCTTGATATAAGTATTTAACTAATTCTTCTCTGTTTATTGCATGTGCTATAGCTTCTCTTAATTTAGGGTTATTGAAAGGCTCTCTTTGACAGTTAAATCCAATGTAGTTAATATTCATACCTGGATTAGAGAAGATATTCATATTCTTTTCTTTTAATTTATCAACATCATTTGGATCAAGGCCATCCATAGCATCAATTTCACCAGTCATTAATTCACTTGCTCTTACGGAACTTTCTTTTGTAATTTTGATTATAAGCTTGTCTAGTTTAGCTTTATCACCCCAGTAGTCATTGTTCTTTTCAAGAGTTACTTTTTCACCCTTATCCCAAGATACAAATTTAAATGGGCCTGTACCAACCGGAGCTTCATTTAAATTACCATTATTTTTTTCAAGTGCAGTTGGACTTACAATTGGGGCTGCAAGAGTCATTGCAAGATTTGCTAGGAACGGTGTGTTGGGTGAATCTAAAGTGAATTTTACTGTGTAGTCGTCTAAAGCTTCCACTTTATTTACACCATTATAAGTAAATGATGCGTAAGGCATATCACTTGTAGCATTTGGTGGTAACTGTCTTTCAACAGATTTAACTACAGCATCTGCATTAAAATCTGTTCCATCATGGAATTTAACACCTTGCCTTAATTTAAAAGTATATTCTGTTCCAGCATCATTAATTTCCCAGCTTTCTGCAAGACATGGTTCGATATTAGTATTATCATCACCATACTTAACAAGACCTTCATAAATATTGCACATTACTTTTGCAGATTCACCATCATCAACAAAAGCAGGGTCTAAACCTCTTGGATCTGCACTTTGTGCAAAAATAAATGTTTTGCCATTAGCAGAACTTAAGCTTCCTGATGGTTGAGTGCTTCCACATCCAGCAAGACTAGTAATTGTTAAAACACTGCTAAGTATTATTGCTAAAATCTTTTTCTTCATAAAATTGCCTCCTTAAAAATGAAAAGTAATAAAAAAAGGTCAACAAGATATATAAACTTAAAATACAAGTTTATATATTAATGTTCACCTTTGAATTGTTATTTTTATTTAAAATTTGAAAATATTATATAATTAACCTTTTTTTATTATATCATAAAAAAAGCACAAGTAAACAAATAATTATAAAATATTTATAAGTAAATATTAAAAATATGATAATATATTATACATATTAGGACAAAATTAATAAAAGCATTTTACAATGATAAGAAAAAGCAATATAATTATCATAACAATAGTATATTATTGGCAAGGAAGTCACGATACATTAAAGATATGTAGTGGCTTCTTTATTTATTTTTTAATTAAAAGCAAAGTAATTATAATAAAAAAATATATCTATCTTCAAATTAATAGTATTTTGAAGATAGATAATTATTGAATGTATTTGATTTAAAAAACGATTTTAATTTATATAAATGGGGGGGAGTTTTATGGATATTATGGAATTGAACGAAAAAATTAAAGAGATAATAAATGAAAGTGGAACAGACATAGGTATTTTGGTTAAAGATCTTACTAATGACAAGGTAATTGTCAATTATAATGAGAATAAATCATATGTTTCGGCAAGCTTAATTAAAATTCCAATATTTATAGAAGCGTTAAGAAGAGTAGATAATATGGAAATACCATTAAGCAAAGAATTTGAAATAGACAAAATACAGAAAGTTGAATATAGTGTTATAACTGAACAGGATTTAGATATTTGTACATATGAAGAACTTATGGAATGGATGATAATATCAAGTGATAACAGTGCAACAAATGTACTTATTGATATTCTTGGTTTAGATAACATTAATAACACAGTTGACAAGTTTTCAATGAATAGTACAAAATTGCAACGTAAGATGATGGATTTTAAAGCTATAGATGAAGGAAAAAATAATTATACATCCTTGAATGATATGCTTTTATTAATGGAAGGATTATATCGAGGAAATATAGAAGAAAAAGAAATATGTAGAAGAGCATTAGAGACATTAAAGAATCAAAGGGATAATTCCATGTTAAAAAGGTACATAAAAGACAATGTGGTTTTGGCTAATAAAACAGGGGAGTTAGATAATTTGAATAATGATGTAGGAATATTTTACACTAAAAATATAGATTATTTTATTGGAGTGTTTGCACAAAATGTAAATAACAATTTAGAAGGATGTAAAATAATAGGATCAATATCAAAAGTTATATATGAATATTTTTTAAATGGAGTTAATCAATTAGATTTGTAGTTATTAATCTTTCTGATTACTTAATTATAGTTAAATGTTGGTAAAAATATTATTGATTGTATAGTTACAATTACAACTTATATATTACCAACATTTAATTTTAAAAAAGTTATACATATATATAAATATATCTAAGAGGGTACAAATTGGCTATATTTTAAATTCTGATTTTATATAACTTTAAAATTATAAAGCAATTAAAGTGTGTGGATTACCTATATTTTAAATTCAGTTATTTGATTTTCTAATTCTTTCACGGAGTTTCCTAATTCACTAAATTTTTCTTTATTTTCAGAAGCTGCTTTGGTAACTTCTTCTGATAAACTTGCAACTTCTTCTGAACCTGCAGCCGTTTCTTCTAAAGTTACTGAAAGTTTAGCAACTTGAACAACTACACTATCTTTCATAGTGTTTATTTTAGAAATATTATTAAATATTTCTCCAACACCTGAATTTAATTCATTAACTGAATCTATAATATTTGAGAAGATCTTTTGTGATTTTATTATAGCTTCTTCTTGATCAACAACATTTTTACTTGTATCATTAACTTTTTCAACTGTGATTTCAGTATTACTTTTTATATTTTTAATAATCTCATTAATTTGCTTAGCAGAAAGAGCTGTTTCTTCTGCTAGTTTTCTTATTTCTTCAGCTACAACGGCAAAACCTTTTCCTGATTCTCCTGCTCTTGCAGCTTCAATTGCAGCATTTAATGCTAATAAATTAGTTTGTTCAGTTATAGCTCCGATAGTCTCATTCATTGTTTCGATTTCTTTTAAACTATCTGCAACATTTTTAACAACAATGCTAACACTATCTGTACTTTCTTTTGTCAGTTTCGATTTATCAATTACTAAATCAGAAATGTTAATTCCTTCTTTACCAAGTTTGCTTGCTTCAACAGCTTTGTTTGTAACATTTTCAACTATAGTTTTAATGTCATCCATATTATTAGATAAAACTTCTAAATTAGATGATATTTCTTCTAAATCACCTGAAGAATGCATCGTTCCATCAGCTATCTGGTTTATTGTTTCACTTACATCACTCATTGATGTTAATATATTTTCACCCATAGTTACTGAATCTTGTGCGCTGTTATTTACAAGTTCTATAGAATTACTTACTTGCGCAATTAAATTTGTTACATTTTCTTGCATTCTATTAAAACTAGTTTCAACTTCTTTAAATTCAGTACTATTTCCACTACTTGTAAATCTAAAATTGAATTGACAATCTGCTGCTTTGTTTATTGCATTCTTAACTTCGACAATTAGATTTGATACTTTTATAGAAGAAAAAATAACAACTAATATTGAGAATATAATTACAAATCCACTTACAATAACATTAGTTATTATAACTTGATTTCTTACCACATTCATTTGAGATACTGGTATTTTAATTAATACCTTCCACCCAGTTAAGGTTTCTGTTTCAAAATACACTTTATAGTTTGTATTATCATAGGACGTATTTATTGAACCTGAACTATTTTTTGAAATATAATCCCAGTTCTCATACTCAGAGGCTTCTGTACTTCCAGCCAAATCGTGATTACTGCTGACTATAATACTACCATCATTATCTACGATTATTAAATGGCCTTCATCTCCTAATTTTATGTATGATAATGATTCAGATAACACAGATAAATCAATATCAATACCCAACACTCCTAAAGCTTGTCCGTTTCTGACTATTTTCTTGTATATACTTATAACCATATGTTCTGTTAAGTTATCTTTATATGGATCAAAAATGAGGTATTCCTCATTACTACTCATAGTTTTTGTAAACCAAGGTCTTTCTAATACATTATAGTTTTCAGGAAAGCTATCTCCAGTTCCAAGGACAGTATTTCCGTTTATATCGCTATAATAAATATCTAATATGTTAGAATCAGAATCTAAGAACATTGCGAATTTATGTTGAAGAACATTCTTATCAATTTCATTATCTAAGCTACTATATTCTTCATTATTAGATACAGAATTTAATATGTCTATAAAATACTCCATTTCACTATTAATATAATTTCCACCTATTTTAGCTAATAGTTCTGAATTGACTTGAGTATCCTTTTTATTATTTTTGGATGTAACTGATATGGACATTACACTTATAACTAGAGATGGAATTATGGCTAAAAGTAAAGTCCCAGCTATTAACATCGTTCGAATACTAATTGATTTTTTGCTTTTTTTATCTTTTTTCATTTGTAGCTCCTTTTCGTTTTTTTTCTTTTGTTTCAAATTATTTTTCGACATTTTATGAGATTTCTTTAGTCCTCAGTATTAGACTGTGAAAAATAGAAAATTCTATGGTAAACCTCTATTCAATGTATATAGTGTACTACTTTTATTTTAATAAATTAGAAATAATTAAAATAACTTGGTATGATATAATTAGAAAATAAAGTAAAATAATTTAATGGAGGTGGAGATGAAGAATAAATTTGTATTAATAGCTATATGTTTTTTGTGTTTTGGATTTATATTATTTAATTCAAGCCAGGTATCTACAGTATCAAACACAAGAAGCAGGGAAGTTGTTAATGAAGTGATTAAAGTAGCATCAAAGACTAAAGGAGGCCAAATTTTATTATCTAAGGTTAATGAAACTGAACTTAACCTTATAGTCAGAAAGATTGCTCATGCATTTGAGTTTTTTTTATTGGGGATAGTTTTATGTTTTACATTTAGATATTTTAAGATAGATGATAATAATTTACTTATATATACGCTGTTTACAGTGCTCTTTGTAGCTGTTATAGATGAATTTTTTCAGATTTTCATTCAAAACAGGACATCAAGTGTAGTGGATGTTCTTATTGATTTTGGTGGAGGTATACTTGCTAATACTTTATTTTTTATATTTTCAAGTGCAAGAGGAAAACACTATAAAAAGACTACACATATGAAAAGATTTGTTATGGAGAAAAATAGATGAAATTAGTGCAATTAAAAAATATAAATAAATATTATGATGGTAGTAAGAAGAATAGATTCCATGCTCTTAAGGAGATAGATATTTCTTTTGAAAGGGGAGAATTTATTGCTATTATTGGTGAATCTGGTAGTGGAAAGTCTACTCTTATGAACCTTATTGGTGGGCTTGACTCTGACTATAGTGGTGACATTATTGTTGAAGGGAATAATATAAATACATATAATCAAAAACAACTTGATATTTATAGAAAGGACAAGGTTGGCTTTATATTTCAAAGTTTTAATCTTATACCACATTTATCTGTTTTAGATAATGTTACTATACCTATGATAATTAGTGGAGCTTCAAAATCAAGTAGAGTAAAGAGTGGCAGAGAAATATTAAAAAAGGTAGGACTTGAAAAATATGAAGATAAGAAGCCAGATAAGTTATCAGGAGGACAGAAGCAAAGGGTTGCAATAGCACGTGCTTTGGTTAATAATCCTCACATAATAATAGCAGATGAGCCAACAGGAAGCCTTGATTCACACAATACAGATCAGATTTTAAATCTTATAAATGAAATTGTTAAAGAAGGCAAACTTGTAATAATGGTAACTCATTCTGAAAAAGTAGCATCATGTGCAGATAGAATAGTAGAGATAAAAGATGGGGTAATAGTAAAGGATATTAGGAATAAACAGATAAAAGAGTATGAGGCTGATTTAAGTTATGGAGAAAAATATGAGAATGGAAAAAGATTAAATAGTAATTTACATATAAAAAGGAAAAATAAAAATCTAAGTGTGTTTAGTGCAGTAAAATTAGCCCTTACTAATATGAAAGAAAAATTTCTTAGAAATATTTTAATATCACTTGGAGCAAGTATTGGAATAATGGGAGTTGTTTTAATGCTTGGTTTTGGAAATGGAATAAAAACATATTTTAATAATGCCATGGACAATTATGTAAATCCTCTTGTTATTGAAGTTAATATGCCAGAAGCCGATGAGGAATTTAAAGATAGTGATAACATAATAGATATACCTAAAATGAATAGTGGGACAGCTTTTGAAGAAGAGGATTTTGAAAAGTTAAAATCAATAGAAAATGTTGATAGTGTTGAAAAAGGTTATAACGTAATTGCCATGGGAGCAAATTCTGTAAGTACAGATCATGGCGGATGCAATATAATAAGACTTGCCACAGTTTCTTCTGGAATACTTGAAAGTAGTCTTTCTAGTGGAAATCTTCCAAAAGAAGGTGAAATATTAATAAATAAATCTGTTGCTGATAAATTAGGAGAAAATATTATTGGGCAAAAGGTAAAGCTAAGTATTCTTATAGGCGAGACTAAAGTTAAAAATGAATTTATTGTGAGCGGAATATATGAAGGTGCATATGGAGATTTTAATTCAATGATAAAATGTGCTTTTATAAATTATTCTGATTTAGAAAAAATATATACACAAAATAACCGAGAGTTAAAGCCAAACACAGCATATATTACAAGTAGTGCTGAAAACTATACAGATGGAATAAAATTAAAAGCTGAAGAAATGGGATACACGGGTTCATCACAAGAGCAGATGACAAATCTATTTAATGAAATGATAAGTATTACAACATATGTTTTGTCAGGAATTGCAGCAATATCACTTGTAGTATCTTCAATAATGATACTTGTAGTACTGTATATGAGTGTTGTTGAAAGAATTAAAGAAATAGGAATACTTAAGGCAGTCGGTGCTAGAAAAAAAGATATAAGAAGAATATTTGTAAGTGAAGCGTTTCTAATAGGTATATTTAGTGGACTAGCTGGAGTTGGAATATCTATAGTTATTATGAAACTTATAAATAGAATGTCATTACAGATTTTTTCAGTTGATTTACTTTTAATAGATACTAATCATATAATAACTGGTATATGTTTAAGTGTAATTATAAGTATTATTGCAGGTGTAATGCCAGCAGCAAAGGCATCGAGACTTGATCCTGTAGACTCACTTAGAAGAGAGTAGTTTATACCAACATTAATTGTTTATAGGGGCAACTATCAAGGTATATACATTGTAAAATATAGATTAGAATATTTATATTATTTTTATATAAAAAAACAAAATGACTTGTCCTAAAAAGGCAAATCATTTTGTTTTTTCTATTGTAAATTTAACTTTGAATCAACAGGTATAAATTTATATATAACTATTAGAAATTCTAAGAAATTTTATTTATAAATTACTTGTTATTTGAAAAATTTAAGCTTTTGCTAATTTAAATGCAGCACCTTTACCAATAGCGTAAACACTCTTGTTGCTAGCTACAATAACATATCCAGTTTTTCCTTCAGCAGATACTGTTATACAATTAACTTTATCGCCTTTGATTCCTAGGTTAGATATATCTATTCCGAATTTATTTTTGAATTCAGAATTATCTAATATATTTTCATCTATAGTTGGATTTGAAACACTATATAAAGTATGATAAATCTTATCTTTAGTAACTGTGAATTTTTCACCTACAATTAAATCAATTTGATCAGATGAAAGACTAGTATCCATTCCAGAATTTTTGATGTAAGATTTAACAGTCCATTTTCCGTATAAATCAGAGTATGAAGCGAATTTAGAATCATTTGAATCTGAAGTAGCACCGCCACCTCCGCCACCACCAGAAGTTGTTTCATCTTTAACTGTTTCATTTTCGGTAGTTGCATCAGTAGAACCAGTAGTTTCTCCAGTAGTTAATCCTATTTTTTCACCATTTCCATCAAAAGAATATTTAATTCCACTTAATGTTATGTCACCTGTAACCATAGAACCAGATTCATTTAGGTAATAAGTTTTATTATCTAATGTTAAGAATCCTGTATGCATAACTCCACTTTCATTTGTGTAGTACCAAGAACCATTATCATTAATCCATCCAGTTTGCATAACTCCACTAGAATTTAAGAAATACCAAGAATTATTATCATTAATCCATCCAGTTTTCATAGTTCCACTGTTATTTAAATAATACCATGAACCATTATCGTTAACCCATCCAGTTTGCATATAACCATTTGAAGCAAAGTAATACCATGAACCATCAATTTGTTTCCATCCAGTAGAATAAGAACTTCCTTCAGTATTCCACCATCCGTTTGAATCCTGTTTCCATGCAGCAGATGCACATATAGGACTTGCAGCAGAAATTCCAAGAACAAGTGCTAGTCCAGCAATAAAGCTTTTTATCATTTTCCCTTTCATAATAAAGACACTCCTTAATTAATAAGTATTATATAATATTCCAAACTAACAAATTACATTTAATAATTATCATGTCAAATAAGCACTATAAACAGTTATTTTAAGTAAATATTATAATTTTTTTGGAATATATTTTCACTTTCATATATAATTTATCATTTTTAGAATGAAATATCAAATTTATACTCAAAAAATGAAAATTGAAAATAGTATTTTTTAGAAAATGATGATTATATTTTATCAATCTATTAAAATATAGAAATTAACCATAAAATATGGTATTATTAATTATGGTAATATTTTAAGTAAATAAATTTATTATATAAAATTTATTAAATAAAAATATGACAATTGAAGGGAGATAGTAATAATGAAAATGAAACAACTATTATCAATAGGTGCACTTACTTTAACATTAGTAACATGTACCTCAATGAGTGTATTTGCAGCAGAAGCAGTAGGAAGCAGAAATGAGGCTGCTAAAAATGTTGCAATAAATGCATGGAAGGGACAAAATGTTATCAATAACGTTAGCATAAATGCTAATACTGCTGTAAACAAATATGCTACACAAGCATTAATAGATAAGGTAAAAGCTTGTGTTGAAACTTCAATAGAAGATAAAGCATTAGCAAAGAAAGTAAATGATAAAATCCAAGAGATGTATAACAGTGGAAAAGGTGCTAAAGAAATATTTGAAGCACTTCAAGATATTAACCAAACAGAAGGAGACATAACAACTGATGCAACATTCGATGCAGCTAAAGCAGCATTACAAAGTATGTTAAATGAGTTTGTAGATGCAAATGGAAAAAGTAATGCAGAATTAAGTGCTATGATTAAAACTTATTTTAACGTTTCACCATATGGAACATTAGAATATGGAAAAAATTCTAACAACAGAAGAGTTGTTACACTTAAAAAAGGTTCAAAGATAGTATTCCAAGTAAGCTCTGAAAATGTATATAACTTAAAAGATGAATTAGAAAATAAAATTAATTCATGGTCAGACTTAAAAGATTATTTTGGAAAAATACAATAATTCCTAAAATGGAGTGTTAATGAATGAACAATTCCAAAAAATTTGCTAATATAATTCTTTCAATTGTATTAGTAGTTACAATTATTCTTACTGTATTATCAAGTATCATAAGATTTTCGGCAACTAACAAAGGCATTTATTTAAGATTATTAGAAGATAGCAATACATATTCTAATGTTGAACAAGCCTTAAGTAATAAAATGGCGGCTATATTAGGTAATGATATAAGTGAAAATCTTAAAGAATCGATAATAACAGAAGAGGATATAAGAAAAGAAGCTGATGTTGTCTTAGAGTGTGTAATTTCTGATTTAATTAGTGGACAAGCTAATATTCCAGAAATAGATACTACAATATATAAAGAAAGGGTAGCAGAAGCATTAAATACATTAACAGGATTTGAAGCTAAGATTAGAAATGATAAAAATTTAACGAGCAGTATTCAAAATAATGATATGTGTTTAACACCAATTAATACTATAAATAGTAACGAGAAATTAATTGGTGAAAATATGTTTAATGTACACAATCTCAATGAGAATAAAAGTAATGACTTAACTTTAGTGAATATGGCAAGCCGTGCAGAACTTGAAGCGCAAGGAAGAGCCATGCTTAAAGAAAAAGGATTGACGGAAGAAGAAGCTAGAAGAAAAGCTACTGAAAGAGGAATTAGTGAACAGGATGTTTGGAATTATCTTGAGGAAAATGGATATTTAGATGAGGAATCACAAAATGAAGAATCATCAGATTCAGGAGTACAAAAAGATGAAGTTTCAGATAAATATGCCGACTCATCCAATTCTTCAAATACCACTGATTCAAATGAAACAATAAATAATAATGTACAAGCAGATAAATCTAATACTAGTAATGATAATAAAAATGATGAAACTAAAGTTTCAAAAAAGAAAATACAAGAAATTGTTACATCTGTATTAATGGATGGAAATAAAAATTTTGATGAAAAGGTTAATGAAATTTCATCAAAATTAATGGAAGAAGCAGAAAAAATAATAAACGCTGAAATGGAAAAGTTAAATTTTTCAAAAGTTATAAATTCAAATGAATTTAATTTAGCGATAAAAATCACATCTGCTTTGTATAACAATTTTTATGTATTGTTATTATTAATAGTAATAATTTGTGTGCTAATATTTTTTGTTAATAAAGAATCTGTTTTAAATGGACTTGTTATAATTGGAAATTCCGTTTTAGCAGCAGGAGTTATTATGAGCTTAATTTTTGGTTATGTGTATATGTCAAAAGTATATGCTCATATAGATATTAATTTAAACAAAGCTTACTTTGAGCCTATGTTTTTACAATGTGCAGAATACTTTTCAAAATTATTATGCGCAATATCTATTATTATTCTCTTTTTAGGATTGATTATAAACATATTTATGATGAAAATAAAATTAACTAGGAGGTAATTAATAATGAAAGGTTTAAATTTAAAAAAATTAGTTGCTATGGCATTAACATTAGCAACAGTTACAGCTGTATCTCCAGTAGCTGCTTCAGCTGCATGGAAGCAAGATGCTAAAGGTTGGTGGAATACTGAAGGGAACTCATGGTCTATAGGATGGAGACAAATTGATGGAACTTGGTATCATTTTGATGAAACAGGATACATGAGCACTGGATGGGTTATAGACTATTCAGCAGGATACGGTCAATGGTACTTCATGGATCAATCAGGAGCAATGAAAACTGGATGGATGCAAGATGCTGGAAAATGGTACTTCTTACAACCATCAGGAGCAATGAAAACTGGATGGATAAATGATGCTGGAACTTGGTACTTTGCAGAAGCATCAGGATCAATGCTTACAGGTGTAATTAAGGTTGATGGACAAACGTATTACTTACAATCTAATGGAGCTATGGCAACAGGTGAAGTTGAAATAAATGGAACTAAATATACATTCGCTGCTAATGGTGCATGTGTAGGAGATGCTCCAAAGGCTGATAAAGTATTTGGAACAACTGATTCAGGAAATAACAGTGGAAGTTCAAACACTGATAAAGATACTGATAGCGATAGTGGATCATCATCAGGCGGAAGCTCACATGGTGGTGGTGGATCATCATCATCAACTCCAGCTGCTATAAAGGATTACAGTACTTCAGCTAACATCACTGTAGAAAATGTTTCTGATAAAGAAGCAGATGTTGACACTTATAAAGTAACATTCAACAAAACTTTAACTCAAAGCAAAGAAGGAGACTATGCAGTTAGAGATCTTTATGTAACTAATGAAGATGCTGTTATAACTGAAGAAGAAGACGGATATTTAGTATCAGTTAAAAAAGGTTCTACTTTAGATGCAAAAGGTGTTATCAGAGTTATTAGAGCTGGTAAAGTATACTATGCTACTGGAATAGCTGTTACAAAATAGTTTAATTGTACAATTAAATGTTTAATTAAGTATATAAAAGGTGATTTCTGTGTTATACAGAAGTCATCTTTTTATTTTTTATCTATATATATTGCAATTGACAGTTGAGAATTGACAATTAAGGTGAAAATCCTTACAGGATTTTTGAAATTATATTCAGAATAACTATTGCAACATATATATTATAATGTAACAAAATTTTTTAATAATTTCTAAAGGAGTAAAAATACATAGTTTACGAAGCAGTTTTTTTACTATTTTTTATAAAAAAGTTTGCAATTTGTATTTTATTCGTATAAATATATTACTTAAATAAATAAAAAAGTATTAAAAGGAATAAAAATGAAAAAAGAAAACGTTTTAAGAGTGAAAAATTATACTTAAAGGAATATAAAGGTTTTTTAGGAATTATAATTATATTAAAAAAGTGTTTTAAAAAACATGTCCCTATGTTATTATAAGTTTGTCGATAGATGAGACATACAGAAAACGACAGAGATGTAGAAAAAAGTTTAAAATTGAAAAAATAAAATAATTTTAAATATGACAGTATGAGAAATTAGTATGGTGTGTCATCTACGTAATTGAATTGACTAATTTGGGAAAGAAAAAATTTCAGGGGGAAAAGAATATGATAAAAAGAATGAACAAATTAACAGCATTAATGGTAGCTGCTACTGCAGTTGCTTCAATAGTACCAGCAGTATCAGCTAGTGCTGCGGCAAAATTAGAAGTACAAGAAGGAAACATCGATGCAGCAGTTGCTTACGGTGATGGAAAATATGTTTATGACGGTTATTTAACTGATGATGATGAAAGCGGATTATACTTCAACAACGGAACAAAAGATTCATTCTTAGAAAATGATGAAGATTATGAATTTGGTTCAGAAAAATACGGAACTAAATATACAATAGTAGAAAACGATGGAGAAGACTATTTATTAGATTTATCATCTGGTAAAGTTCTTGATGATGAAAGTATTGAAGATTTAAGAAACAACGTTGAATTAAAATTAAGAACTACATTAAAGAAAGCTGATGACAGATACGCTACAGTAAACAACAAAATAGTATTTGAAAACAACGATGAAATAGCACAAGTTCTTGGAAATCAATTTGGAGATGTTTGGTACTCATACGGAGTTAAGAGTGCAGATTCAGACAAAACATTATACGGTTTTGCTAATGAATCAGGAAAATACATTGATGCTTCAGCATTAGCTAACATGACAGTTTCAACAACTGACAGTGCTGTAAGAGTAACTGAATTCGATAAAGAAAAGAATGATGCTATGGTATCATTAGCAGAAGCTCCAAAGGTAATAGCTCAAGACAGCAGCTACCTATACGCTATAACAAAAGTAAATGTTACAATTGCTGGAGAAGCTGATGGAACAAGAACATACATCCAAAAGATCTCTAAAGCTCAAGGAGATACTAAAGATGGAGCTTACATGCCAAAATCGGTAGATTCATATGAAATCTCAAGTAACTTCTACATTGACAAAGATAATGATGATACAGCAAAAGCTGAAGAATTATTACTTGATGAAAACAACATGGTAAGAGTTATAAAAGATACAATCTACGTAACAACAGTAAGCGAAGATGGAAAAGTATATGTTAATACAATCAAGTTAAAGAAAGAAAAAGTTACTAAGAACGATGGAACTAAGAAATTAGACGTTTATGTAGCAGTTAAAGATCAAGATGATGATGAAAAAATCGAAGGTGGAGCAAATGCAGTATCAATAGATGCTGAAGGAAACACTTGGGCTGTAAACAAAGGTAAGATCTACAAATTCAATGGTACAGAATTCGTTGAAGTTTACACTTGTGACAGAACTATCGATCATTTAGATGTATATGACGAAAACAACTTAATCGCTTGGAACAAAGAAAACGAAGTATTCGCTACAGTTCAAACTAAGTCTGAAGAAGGAACAGATGAAGGCGATAAAGAAGAAACTAAAGCTGGATGGGTTACTAACGCAGATGGAACTTGGTCATACAACAAGGCTGATGGAACTAAGACTACAGGATGGTTATTAGATGGATCAACTTGGTACTACTTCAATGCTAACGGTGCTATGCAAACTGGTTGGGTAAATGTTAACGGAACTTGGTACTACTTAAACCCAGTATCAAACGGATACAAGGGAGCTATGCAAACTGGTTGGTTAAATGACAACGGAACTTGGTACTACTTACAATCAAACGGAGCTATGAAGACTGGTTGGTTAAATGACAACGGAACTTGGTACTACTTAAACTCAAACGGTTCAATGAAAACTGGTTGGTTAAATGATAACGGAACTTGGTACTTCTTACAATCAAACGGAGCTATGGCTAAAAACACAACTGTAGATGGTTATAAGTTAGGATCAAACGGAGCTTGGATCAGATAGTTAGTAAGTATTAATTATTACCACTAACATACTCTTAGATAAATATAGTATTGTAAATATTAAATGTGCAAAGTAAGGCATATTAGTTAAAACAATATAAATTCTGCATAAGAAATGGACTGTTACAAGATATCTTGTAACAGTCCTTCTTTATTATTTCTGTGAATTAAAATTTAATTTATTAATTTTTTTAATCATAAAGAACATAGAACATATTTTGATTTGGAACCAAAATTACTAATAGTATATTTGACAAGTATAACTATAAATTGATAATAGTGAGAATTGTGTAATTTACTCAGTTAAGGATGTGAATTGAATATAAGTTTTTTAAGGAATTATTAAGAAAAATTTAAGTTAAAGCTTTTTTATAAATGATACGATAAAAATGTAAGGAAACGATCATATAAGAATGTACAATTTA
>OGIT01000187.1_pt1 | contig 41604 bp, 67 predicted proteins | sample 1571881 | NCBI WGS metagenome assembly OGIT01 (sample SAMEA2582101, study PRJEB24529) | metagenome | biome: Human gut stool | place: China | collected 2011 | reverse complement strand
CATTCGATGCGTTGGAATTACAATCAATCACAGTATGTCCGACTGCCTGTAGCATCGGTACAAGTTCGTTGTAGATCTTCCGCACTTCCGCCTGTTCATCGATCAGACCTATTGCACCTTTACAATTTGGGGAGTGACCTCCCCTTAAGCCAATTTTCATTCTTTCTCTTCCTCCTGCTCTTCTGCTTCAAATACTTTTTCCAGTTCTTCCGCTGTTGTTCTTCCGAATTCGTTCTGTTCGCTCATGTTCTCACCTCTTTTCCGTGCGATGTCGCACAATAAAAGAGGACGATTACTCGCCCTCCTGCTCCTGTGATTTATTTGTTAAAACATCCAGTGCTTTTTTTAACGCTTCCGGATATTTCACGCCCATAATTCCAACATTTTCCAAAATCGAGATCCCCTCATTTGCTATAAATGCCAGTACTACCGCTGTACGGATGTAGTCTACGCCGAGAGTGACATCCAATCGGTATGCAATAAGTACGATCAGTAGGGATACCCCTTTTCTGCACAGACCTTTCCATGCAGAGTAGCTGCTTAGCGCACCGTTCTCTGATTTGTTGCTCTTTTTCCAAAAGGCAGCGATCAGCAACCCGAGTACAAAATCTACACCCATAAAAATAAGTAATGTAGTCAAGTCCTCGGACCATCCTCCGATCAGGTTTACGAAACCTCCTGCAATAGCTCCGAATACCATGCATAAAAACGCTTTTACATTTGCTAACTGTTCCATTTTCTTCATATCCTCACTTTCCTTTCTGGTTTTAAGTATAAAAATAAGACCCTCACGGTCTTGCCCTAATCTCCATGTACCCTCCTAAGACGATGCAATCCAAGATGTACAAATCGTTCGCTCTGCATAATCTTTCTTTTCCACATCCAGAGAAATCTTGTCTCCTATACGATATCTTCCAGTTCCAATGATCGTCCCTGCGACTACTTCCGGGCACGCGCAAAATACGTGATATTTCGGCCGGAATTCTTCCGGGATGGCCACCTCGTCAAAATCATTGAAAGACCCGCTGTTCGGAAACTGCGCCAGCATCTCAATTTTGCAGTGTACGATCTTGCCGATCTTATACAACCACATCTGCATGCGATTACTGCTGTTTACATTGGAGTACGGTCCTCTCACCTGTCCGGAATCGTATTCCTTGATTCCCATCAATTCTTGATCACCCAGTAATAACTTGCCATGAAACCTCGCATCTTGATAGAAATCATAACCCACTTCGCTATCGCTTGCTGTTCCGCCGAAAGCAATACTTCTCCCTTTATTTGCAACATCCAACGCCCGGAACTGTGCCGGAACAATCACTTCTTCTTGTTTGCTGCCGTTTAAATCCGTGATTGTAACGATAACAAAGTACACGCTCCCCGTGGATATTTTCCCATTCCCGATTATTTGGGAAATCTTTCCACTTGTCGTGTTTGGATATGTTTCGCTTGCTTTCACCGGACTTCCAGAAGCAGTCTCCTGATAATCTATCCTGACACTGGTTGCCTTGTTAGAGTTATTTAAGGTCTGGTCTACTTGCCAGCTCCCAGTGACTTTAATGTACGTGCCATCACTCTTTGGTGATCCCTTAGAGTCGCATCGCAATGCAGTCAACCCGGTAATTGTCGGCTTAATGTACGCGATCTGCCAAACTGCATAAAGAGTCACATCTGCATCGGCACCGTATGTTGATCCCGGCATGTATGCTACGTCTCCAGCGGACGATGTTGCCCAGCCCATAAATACATAGCCATCTCTTGTGGGACGCACAGAAGATAGTGTTAATACGGATCCGTATATCTTTTTCTGGTTGTCTGGAGCACCGGTCCCACCATTTGCATTATAAGATACCGTATGCTCCCACGTAATAGCCGGCAGCGCGTAACTTCCATTTGCCGAGATTGTCGCTGGATTTATTCCCGTGTTGATCGTTGCGGAAAAACCGATGTTCTTTGATTGTCCGCTCGTTGGCATTGTGATCCGGAACGTCTTCGTTCCGCCGATATTCGTCCAGATCCATTGTCCGCCGCCACTGCCGACCGCGAATGTCGCACTGCCAGAGGTGTTCTGTCCATCACAGCTCATGCTGTACGGTGCACCGCCGTAATTGTATCCGCCCCAGTCAAATGCGATATCAAATCTGATATCTACATCATACTTATGCGTGAGATTAACATCTCCTACACCACGTACTGCCGTGACGTATATTCTTCCTGTTCCTGCCATCTTCCTCTCCTTACTCGATATAGATTATAGATAGGTGTCCATCCCCATTGTCCAGCATAGCATAGTTGCCTACACCAACTCTCTTTGCACTTAGATTGTCAATTTCTGCCACCGGCATATACGCTTTCTCGTTCCCAAAATATGCCAATCCCTTATCACCCTCGTAAAATCCCAATCTGGAGTTTGTTAATCTGGCTTTTAGGTCATTTCCTGTCCCGCCAAGCTCCAGAAACGGTGTTACGCCATCCGACCCCTGCCGTACCCATGTATCAACCACCTCGGTCTTACCATTCACATACTCTACTGTATTTTTAAATTCTGCACGAACTTCATTTTTGTATTTTTCGAAGCTAGTGTTGATATTCGTTACGCTAGAGATTGCTGTATTTGCGGATTCCTGAGCATTTCCCGCAGCATCTTTCGCATCCTCGATGTCTTCTGCGTATGCTTCCACCCATTTTTCGCCATCCCAGTACTTAAACACGTTATTGACTGTATCGTACCAGAGCTTGGTCTTATCGTCCGGCGGGGTATCCGACTTGATTGCTGCATCCTCTCCGTCTGTTCCATCGGATACATCCATAACCGTAACCTCTTCGAATCCTCGAAGGATTCCCTCCGTATCCCTTGCTTCAAATTTGTAGACCGCCTTGCTCTCCACATCCAAAGCTCGAACTTTTATGGTCCGACCGGCATAAATATGATTTCCATCCTTAAACCATCGAATTGTGAAATTGTCTGTCCGATCTACCCCATTATCTATTACATTGGCAGTCAAGTTGGTAAAGCCTTCATTATTTTTAAATACAATTCCGTTATCCGTAGAGATACTGCTGGTGTAAATCTTTGTTTTGTTAATCAGATCCTCTACTTTCTGAAGCAAATCTTCAGAGATTTCCGACTGCAGCTCTTTAAAATTGGTAAAGACTGTCTTGTTTGCTTGCGGATTCGTGAAACTGCGAACCTGCTCCGATACTCTTGCACTCAAGTATAAGGTAGGAACGTACTCCTCATCCTCAATCTCCACGGTATCTCCGATAGCAGTATCAAAGTATCCCGTTACATCATAAGTCACGACCGGTTCAGATGCTGTTCTCAAGTCCGACAGCGCCATACTGTACAGTTTGTCTTTGTTATCCGTATCGTAGGATTTTGGCATAAAGATGTATCCATCTTCCTTGTTTATCAGGTTTGATGGAAATCTGTCCCTTGCCTGCGGCGCCCGGATATCTGGACCTTGTGTATAAAACTCTACTACGCCATTCTCATCCAGCTCCTCTTTCTCAATTCCCTGTATAGTCAGTCCATCCTTTCCTGTTGGACGGATACCGGTGTACAGGTTTTCGATACTGGATTCCTTCCGGATGCCGGTAACATTTTTCCCGTACCGCAGTTTGATATCTCCCCGGAACTCCCCAACTCCCGTGTTATTGTCTGAGTGTTCCCGATACACGTTCATTACAATTTCTTTCAGTGAATAATCATCATTTAACACAGTCTGGAACTCAATCTCCGCATCGAATACATTCGCCACGGAAAATAAACGGGACAGTACCGTTGCCTCACCTGTCCATTCGTTTGAAATCCGCTTATCTGACACTTCATTGATCCCGATCCGCACGGTACGTTCCGGATCAAAGGCAGTTACATATTCCTCAAAGCTCATTGCGCTTTCAGATTTGTATGCCCCAACATTCTCGTTGATCAATTCGAAGCTTAAAGACCATGCTGTCGCAGTAACTGTAAATTCATCCTTTTCCACATGTACGATATTCAGATAGTAGTCTTTTCCGTTATATACAAAGGCTACTTTATTCCCTTCTACGATATACGCCGCATCCTCGTGTTTGGAACTTACCGTAAATGCGTATGTATTCGCTGTCCCCTGCAGATATTCATGGAGCTCATCGTTCCAATAATGCATAGAGTTTCGATGGGTGTTATCCAAAAATGCAAGCACCCTGTCATGTGGATTCAGTACGGCAATTCTGATTTCATTCATTATAAATACGCCTCCCTTATTTTGGCTTTAATCGTTGGTGGAGGACTGCTAAATGCCGAGTAGGAGAACTGGATCTCCGTCTCTCCCGGCGGTACCAGAAAATGCTTACTTCCTCGGATTTCATCTTCCATCCGCTTCATCCCGTTTACATAAACCGCTGTATCATTTCCATCAATATAGACCACATCTCCGGACTTATACCGGTTCGGCACATCTCTGTATTTTTCCACGTTATCCTTGCGGAACCAGATACTTTTTAAATAATTGTGCGTAACCAGCTGATTTCCAAGATCTCTACTTCCCCACTGCCCGATCCAGACCTGTATCTTCTCACACGCCATGTCTTTAATCTCCGGGATAGTAAAGTAATAATACTGACCGTACCAAAAGATCCGTAGCCTGTCACCCTCTTTTAAAAAATCATTATGACCGCCACCCATCTTTAAATTAAACGGGTTTCCCTCATAAGCTGTCGGCTGGAAATCCAGTGTCTTGATCTTCTTGTTTTGTGGTGCGAACCAGTCCACATGCGCCGTATTACCAACCGTATCACTCTTGTTAATAGACATAGAGCAGATCACTTCATTTTTCCCTGTAAGAAACGCAATAGTCTGTGCTCCCGTCTGTCCCATCAATCCAGTCTCGAACCAGTGCTGCGTGTAACAGTAAAAGTTCTTTGCCCCACGTCTGCCCTCGCTGTCAACCGGGATAGTAAGTGTTCTCATTCCGCCGTTCCAGTACCCGGATGTTGCCTGTCCACCTTTTAATGCCATCACGTTGTATCCGGCAACATTCCTTACTTCAAGCGTCCCCTGTGTGGTATTTTCTGGATTCTGATAAGAAGTACCGTGATCGTCTTGAAACAGGCTATACCCCTCTGACAGTATCTCTGACGCCTTATAGTCTTCGCCGTCTGCTTCTTCGATCTTGCCGAGTTGTATTGCACCGTATTTACTGGCAATCCCGATAAATCCATTTTCGTGGTTGTGAGTGATATCGTAACTTACCGGAACGGATTCTGTGCCCCCATTTACAATAGTAAGCGTCTGATATCCGCTTTCCTGATGGGCAGTAAACGATTTTTCCGCTGCAGAATATTTCCGTGGATCACAACAATAAAAAGTAAATTCGCCTTTTACGTTCAATCTGCCTGGCTCCACATCTCCGACACTTGATTTCGTTCCGATAAAATATTTATCCGGTTCATCTGCAAAAATCAGCTTTGCCTGTTCCTTATTTAAGATTCCAGAGAGTTTGTTGAATTTTTCCCGGAACTCTCTCGGAGATGTACAAAGCAACTGGTACCCAACTGTAATGCTTCTGGTTGTATCTCGCTTTCCCGTATACTCGGATCCATCCACAAGATCAATTTCTCTCTCCGTAATTTCTGATTCCAAAAGCTCACGACCGGTCACGTACAGAGTTCTGTATCCATCAATCAAATTTTCAATATATGCCCCATCAATCTGCAGAGCCTCACTCGGCAGGGAGCTTTTACTCCCCGCCTGATTTGTATCCACAAACTCATACATGGCTTCTTTCTCCTTTCAATCTCAGTTTCATGCTCTCACGTCTTTCCAGCTCTTTCTGCGTAAATTCCGCCGTAACACGCGCTGCTTCTCTGCCGTTATATTCAACCGGCACAACGATTGTGTATGTCGCATTTCTCTTATAAGTATAATCATCAGATAATTCTTTCTTCGCACCTACTCTGCTTGTATATGCCGTCATGACTGGATCAGCACTGGAAATAACCGGAATATCAATTCTGTCATTTATTTCATCGACCATTCCATAAGCTGAGATCATCGGAGTATTTTCTATTTCACCCGCTATAACACTTCTTGTTTTTGGCAGGCTCGCCCGGGATGCTGCTGCAGAATTTGCCGCGGCCGTCATCTGTGCCGCAATCGCCTGTATTCTTCCAAGGCTTGCGGCTAATCCATTTGCAAAGCTAATTCCAATATTCAGACCACTGCTATAGGCGCTGCCCGCCCCTGACGCAAGAGATGCAAGCACGGCAGAAACCATGCTGATTGCGATTGCCTGTGTTGGCTGGAGTCCGCTTTGTACCCCATCTTTCGCGCTGTCTCCGAGTTTCTTTCCGGAACTCTTAGCTTTTCCCGCGCCGTTGTCAAATGCACTCACTATAGATTTCACGGCACTTTTAGCCTTGTTTCCAAGAGCATCCAACCCGTCATTCACAATACTCACAGAATCCTTCATACTTGTAATGGATTTCTGCGCTGTTTTTGCGTTTTTTGCAATGGACTTCATGCTGGAATTTACTGCCAGTAACGCGACTGCCATCGCCAGCACTCCAACACACGCTGCTACCATTGCGACACCGAATGCAACTACTCCAACTGTGACTCCAAGCACCGCAACGCCTACTGCAAGCAATCCAACAGCAAGGACAGCGCAGCCCGCACCGGCCACGATCACACCGGCTCCAAATACCGTCATTGCAACGCCCAATGCTCCGATTGCTACAGATGCCTGTAAGCCATACTCGGCGACAATCGGAAGTACACTTGCCACGATCGCGAGGCCTGCGCTCGCAAGCAATACTGCCGCTCCAACAAGTGCCGCAGCCACACCGAATGCGATCAAACCAACAGCTCCTGCTGTAAGGACAGGAGCTACTGCAGCCGCTACGACCATCAATCCACCAATTGCTACGATCAGGCCGAACATCACTGCGATTGCAAGCGGGCCTGCATTTGCCAGAGAAATTGAGGACATAGTTAATACGGCGATTCCGGCCGCTGCCAAAACAACAGCTGCGCCGAATGCAACAAATCCTGCTGCACCTGCCGATAATGTCGGAGCCACCATTTTGGCCACGATCAAAAGACCTGCAATTGCAGCTACCATACCAACTAAAACAGCAACAGCCAACGGACCTGAATCAGCCACTGCTTTTGCGCCTTGCGCCAACAAGAAAAATCCACCGCTAATCAAAGCAACTCCGACACCCAACATCATGAATGCTTTAGCGGACGCAAGCATTTTCTTGGAGCTTGAAGCACTGCTTTTACCAACCGCATCCTGTCCTTTGGAAATTCCAAGCAATTTTCCGGCAATCGCACTAATCCCTGCGCCGGCAAGACCTGCAATCGCACTGGTGAATGCACCTACAAACGGGGCAACACTTTTTGCAATCTTAAAGCCTTTATATGCAACGACAAGCTTAGGAATCTGAGGAATCACTTTCGCGATAGTTTCAGAATGATCCTCTAAAAATCCGGCAAATGTTTGCAGAGCCCCGCTCGCGGAATCCATTACACCGGCGAAAGAACTGATGCTTTCCGTGGAGCCAAACGCACCTGTAATCTTTCCGAGATCTTCGCCGATTGCTGAAAACGCATCCCCGAAAGCTGTTTTTACCTCAGAGGCCTCTGTTTTTAAAACATTCCAGTACCCACTTGCTTTATCGAGAAATCCAGTTAATTTTCCTGCGATTGCATCTCCATCAAGATCTCCAATTTTATTAATTATCCCGTCCAAAGATTTAATTGCTCGACCGGATAAAACATCAAATGACGGTGCCAGCTTATTACTTACTGTTTCGGTCAGACCATCCATTGCCTGATCTACAGTCTTATACTCTGTAGCAAGCTTCGTAAATGCGTCATTTGTGCCGACTTTTGCGATAGCATCAAAGAAATCTTCTGTCGCAATTTTTCCGTCCTGCACATTCTGCACCAGCTCCGTGGTAGTCATGCCCATTTCTTTTGCGACTGCCGATATACCAGCCGGAGTCTGTTCGATCATAAGTTTAAAGTCTGCCCAAGCAACTGTTGGTTTCGCTGCCATCTGTGTAGCTTGCTGGCTTAAAGTTTTCATTGCCTGTTTTGGATTCTCAGCTGCCGCCGCAAGCCCTCCGAATCCCTTTACAAGCTTGTTCGTGCTTTTAATACCTACTGCACTCAGCTGAGCGTAAGTACTTGCCATATCAGATGCGCTGTAAATAGTATCTTCTGCAAACTCTTGCAATTCCTTTTTTACAGATGCAATCTCGTCAGCGCCTTTGCCAACCATCGACATGTTTCCGTTAAATGTTTTCCATGCAGCACTGGAAGAATTTAATTCCGACACCATACCGCCAATACTGGATGTGACAGCACCAAATGCCTTTTGTCCAATTCCGGCCATGATTCCAAATCCGATTCCACTTGTGAGCGTGTTTTTTAAATTGCTTACGGTACCCATTGCAGATTTGAAAGCAGACGTAAATCCTCTATCCTGCGCAGATAATATTGCCTTTACAGAAAAACTTTCTGCCATGCCATCACTCTCCTTTCATCATTCTGCCGATTATGTCTAATCTTTCATTTTTTTGCTTTCGGTTCCTCACGCGATCTACTTCTTTTTCGTAATCAAAGAATTTTCTGAATCTCTGATACACTGGTTTCGACCTATTCTTTCCGACCTTTTTCTCTGCTTTCACAGCAAAATTCAGGAACGCTTGCAGATGATTTCGATAGTCCTTATCTACTTCTCTTAGCTGCACAGCCTCCATGAGCAAGGTGTATTCTGGAATTGTCAACCTATCCACTTCTTCAAAGCTCTTAAAGCCAAGATATCGGAAACAATTCAACGCCACCTCTCTGTAGGATTCTTCAAAATCTACATCATCAGCTCTCTCTTCTTCGCTTCTTCCTCTTCCATTCTCTGTTTCTCTTTCTCCACAGCGTCCACGATCTCGTCCGTAGCTTTTTTCGTAGCATTGGCACTCTTCAAGAAACCCATTACTGTTTCTGTAAGTTCATCAATATCTGTGTCCTCATCGTCGATATACTCATCCAAAAGGCCTCTTGTCACTCTCGGATTCTGCCCTTTATTCGCAACATCAAGAATGTTTACCAACGCATCCGGATCACCATTTATTAAGTTCATAAGCGCATACCGGAATCCTACGTCTTTTTTTACTCCCGGCAACCCATCCACAGGCATATTTGTCTGCTTGTTGATTTCTCTCAAAAATCCCATTCCAAATTTAAACTGGTACACCTGTCCGTTAATCGTTAATTCCATCATATTTTTTACCTCCATTAAAAGAGAGCGGTTTTACCGCCCCCTATGTACATAATCATCCGTTTTTCGCCTTACAAATTCTCCCTCTACTAATCAAGGCAGTATCACCAGAGGGGGTTACGATTCCTGTGTCGTATCCTTAAACACATAAGCTGCTACTTCCTGCTGCTGTGCAGTTACAGTAACATCCCCTCGTTTTCCGGAGCCGTTAACACCAAAAGTAAGAGACACCCCTACATTTTCATCTGCCGAGGATGTGATCTCAAATTCCGTGAGATATCCCTGGAAATACGTACCCTTAAACTTATTCGGACCAGGTTCTGCCGGATCCTCAAGGTTTGCTTCCCAGATTTCAAGCAACTCATCCGAATCCATTGCGTCCTCTAACTCAGAGATTAACTTATCTTTCTTCGCAAGGATAGCAGTGGCCGTGATTTCTGTTTCCGCAGCCCCGGGTGTACGGATGGCTCCGTCCTTTGTGGCAGTGGAATCTGCGTCCTTGCTTTTTGTTCTTCCATTTTCTGTTGTGAATGCAAGATTTTTCGCAGCCTCTTCTTTGGCTTTTCCTGCAAGTCGATACAAATAGACGATTTTCTTGCCAGATACCGCCTCTGCAAATAACTGTAGTCCTGTCTTAAACATGCTTTTTCTCCTCTCTAACTAAAACTAAATTCTATTTCCAGCAACCCGTGTAAAAGAGGGTGCTTTGTTGTTGTATCCGGAAGAATTCTCTGATTTACATTCCGGACATCCCATGCAAAATTTTCGGTATGATCCAGTTTTCTGCATGTGGTTTTGATCGCCAACAGCATTTTTGATACCGTTCCTCTCTGTCTTGGATTGTTGTGCCAGACATGAATGGTCTGATACACATTGCCAAACACAGCCGTTTTATTGGCATCGTCTGTCTGTTGGCTATCTGCAAGATAAACAAAAGGATACGGCGTACCATCCGGCGGTAAGAAGCCGTCATATACGTCATATCCTAATGCTTTGATCTCTGTAAGTAATTTTGTAAATAATTCTTGCTGTGGATCCATATCTCACCTCACAAGCTTTTGCAAATCTTTTTCAAACTGTTTCTTTTGCTCCTCAAATGCGGGTTTTAAATACGGCTGCGCTTCCATAAATCGGGTTCCAAGTTCTACGTAAGGCGCATACTCAGCTGTTGGTTCTACTGTGGCAGTCATTCCATTGTCTGACACATCAAGACCTATGCTCCGCTTCAAAGTCCCGGTATCAACCGGCGCATTTCTCTGTGATTTTGTTTGCATATCAGCTCCATTTTTTCGGACAACTGTCTTGACTGCATTCAGATCCATTCTTTTCTTCAAACCTTTGTCCAACTTTGCGATTCCTTCAAATTTAATGCCTGCCATTACTGCACCTCACTTACTACAAACACATGCTTTGTCCGCAGTTTCCGCTCAAAATCCACTCTGTATAAGGCGTTGCCTATTCGGATACGGTCAAACGGCTTTTTGTAATGCATCTGTAACCGCACCGTCTTGCTTCCCTGCTTTATGGCTCCGTATACAAGGTTCATCGTATCCGTGCCGGTATCCGTCACACTGGCATGTCTTTTCTCCTCCCGTACAGTATCTTCTTTGTAGTCACCAGTAGCTTTGTCATACTCCCCAGGTGTGATCGACTGGAAGAAAACTTCTGTATCACATCTCAAATAAATCTCACCCTTCCTCGTTTTGATTCTTTTTGTGAGTCAAGAAAAGCCTGTATTTCATTCATGAATCCATCAAAATCATTATCATTGTAGGACATATTCTCTCCCTCAACATTGTGTGATGACATACCCTCGGAACCCAACCGATTAAACCGGATCACTGCCACTTCCACGACAATGTGATTCATTTCTTGCGGTACTTCAATTCCTCTGAGCAGGAGCTTTAACCGCCCCTGCACAGATCTAAGAATCAGTTCCAGTTTCGGATCAAGAGAATCATCCTCGATCCCCAGAAGCTTTTTTAAATCATCCAGTACACTTTTCATCCTGCGCATACTCTTTACCCCGTGATGGTTACTTTTACTACCGCCTTTTTGTTGTCATTCGGGATAAATTCTCCGGCTTTACCAGCTCCCTGCAGCGCTACACCGTCAAAATCCTCGGATTCGATTGTTCTCGCTGTGTTAATTCCGGTAAATGCTTTTGCAACGCCGGCAATATAAGCATAGGCACATTCTTTAGACTGGAATAATTCATCCGGAATCTCTTCTACAAGGAATCCCTTGAACTTCACAACTTCATTGCCATCAATGTTTACAGTAGAGTTTTTAGCAGTTGTATTCAAAGGATGATCCGCAACGGCATTGTACAGATCGGAGCAAACCTTAATTTTTTTCGTTCCAACTGCTTCGATATTATTGAAATACTTCGACAGCTCATTAAACAGCTTTAATACATTGTCTGCCGTATAATCAGTAACGCTTAAAGTTTTTCCGGAAGATGTGGAAATAAATTTTCCGTGCTGCTTGTTAAACTGCTTTGTCTTAGCCCTCGCCTGCAGTTCCAAGCGATCTGCTACCGCAACGTCAAAATCATTATTTACGGTGTGGCGGTCAATTCCCTCGTGGTAATTCCATCCCCAAGAGTAATTAACCGGCGTGTTCGCGTAGATAATCTCTTTTCTCTCCCCGAAACGGCTAGAGTTCCCTGTTCCCGTTCCAAACGCTTTCGTAGCTGTTTTATCGTACCCAGTTCCAACCACAACCGGAATGTCTGATGTTTTTACATAAAAGGCTGTTTCATTTTCGCTGACTCCATCCAGTACCTCAAGTTCGCCGACGAAAAAATCCGCGAAATAAGACATCTTTTTAAATACTACCTCCAAAAGGCTTTTAAACTCAAGCTGGTAGCTCCTTATCGGCATATCATTGTTGTCTCCTGCCGCAAATAACTGTAACATCATAAATTCTTTGTTTTTCATCTTCACATTCTCCTTTATTTATACTTTGCAAGTCTCTTTTCAAATTCAGACAACTGACTTCCTGAGTTCGTCATGGTTTTTGGTGTAGATCCGGTTGCTCTGGTGATCTCGGCTTTCTTAAGCTGGGATTCCACGATTTTCATCAGAGTGTCAATTCTTGCATTGGTATCTGCTTCATCCGCTCCTACGACAAAATCAAGAACATCCTGCGTTGCTTCGATACCTTTCTCCACAAGCACTCCTGCCGCATTTCTGGAAAGCTGATTCCTTACAGATTCTGCCTGCAATCTCTCATTTTCTTTTTTTAGCTTATCCATCTCATACTGCTGTTTCTGCTCTGCATTCATTTTTGCAACTTTAGCTGCTTCTTCCGCTTTCTGGTCAGCATCTTCCTGCCATTTCACTTTCGCATTTCCGAGCGCAGTTTCAATCGCTTTGTTGACTCTCCGGTCAAACTCCGCTTGATTCTTCCCATCTTTCAAAAAGTCCTCAAACGTATTACCGGAAGTTCCATTACTTTCCTCGTTGCCACGTGTCTCTTCGCCGTTTGCGCCGGATCCATTGCTTTCTGCCCCAGTTCCTTCGTCTTCGGCAAATAACTGTAATGCCATAAATTCTCTAAATTTCATATCTTTTCCTTTCTGCCCCAGTCCATCCACTGTCCAGACCGTTGCTTTAAAATATTTTTCCGGTTCTTTACCGCCTACCGGAAAAAGGCATAAAAATAACACATATCTCTATGTGCTAATGTCTTACCTATTCAATTTTTCCGCACTTTACACAACGCCTAACATATCCCTTTGTAGCCTTGTTGTAGTGCTTGCAATACTTGTGTTTGCAGAATCTCTGCTTTAACCATTTGAACATATCTACTCCTAAAGCAACGCCTGCACCTGCTCTTTTAAACTCTCAGGTACTTCATCAATTGTAAGATGTCCACCTTTAATTCTGTTTGCCAAAAACTGTGCCATAATTTACACCCCCGCTTCCATTGTTGCAAGAATAAGTTCCTGCACCGCCTGATCTGTGACTTCCTGCGCCGCCTGTGTTGCTTTCAAGTCTTTCTGCAATTTCCCATAGGCGCTCATACCGTCATCGACTGCTTCGTATTCTTTGATTACATTCTCTTCTGTTTCGGTATAGCCGACAAAGACTAGATTACTAAATCCCTCCGGCTTCTCTTCTTTAAGTGGCTTGTAGCCTTCCTTTTTGATGGAACTGATTCTCACAGTTCCGTTTTCCATGATTTTTGCGTAGTTCATATCATATCTCCTTTCGATACGTTACTTTAATATCTGGGTAAAGTTCCCCTCCGTCCGCTGTGATGACTGTGGTTGGGTAGTAGGTTTTTAATGCTCGGATAGCGTTCTGCTCGGATTGTGGGAGTGGGACGAATTCGGTCTCTGTTGTCTTGTAATATACTTCAAAGGGATTTCCATCAGCATATCTCTTTGCCATAAATTCCTTATATGCTTTTATTTTTTCCTCTTTTGCAGCACCGCCAGATACCCCAATACGTGTATTATATAGTCCTATGTGCAACTGTTTTCCGTTGATACAAAATCCTTCTTTATCCGTGAGATGCCATATACTTGTAACGAATGATAAATCCCTCATTATTGCTTCGTTACCTGTTGCATCTCCGATTTCAAAGAACATGTCAACTCTACTACCCGTATAATAGTTTTCTGAGCCATACGAGAAATTTTCTTTCCCAGTCACTACGTATTTCTCAGTTCCATACAACCACCCAATCTGTCCACCCTGCTCTACCAGTTTGTCCCATTTAGTAATTGGGCGGTCGGATGTGAGAGTGAGGAATTGCGGTTTCTTGTACGGCTCGTAATCCATTACTGTGTTCCCTGGACATGCTACTATCTTTGTATAGTCTACTTGTTTCTTAACTGCTGAGAACCTAAAGTATCTACATTTTTCGGGTGTAACAAAAGTGGTATTTCCAACAAGTTCGAATCCTATCTTATTTTTATCGCAGTCATAAAATGCAACTACTGTACTTCCAGTGCGACTTCTGCTGTACTGCGAATTAGGAAAACATGGTATAAAATCAGTTAAGAGACCGTTAGTCGCACTAATAATATTCCCAGTACCTTCAAAAATTTTTCCTTCTTCGCAGGTGGAAAAATCAAATAGGTTTCTGCCACTTATAGAAATCTCAACTTCATATTTCTGAGTCGATTCATTCCACTTTCCAACATTTTTGATTTCCTGCGGATATTCTGGGCTTGGGGATGGTTTACCACCTGTGTAGGGTTCGTAAGGAGTGGATTTAGAGCCTTCGTTCAGCGTGATTGAATCAAGTTTTTCGCGCAATAGCGACAATCTTATAAAACTTGTAGTTTCCCCAGTCGTGAATGTACCTCCTCGTTCGACATTCGCATCTTCGAAGTTGATATTTTGAACAGGCTGCTTGTCCGCATCGAAGAATTTTAATCTTTTTGATCCGGTTTCGGTGCATGCATACGTTACGCTTGGTTTTACAGGGGTGTAATCGCTTGTTGCATATAACGGTGCATTATCTGTTACTGTTCCATCAGCGATAATAACACCATTTACGACACTATTTTTATCAAACAAATTCTTCCCTGTAGTCTGCACCTGATCCGTCTTACCACCCAGCTCCAACCTCTCCAGCAGTGCATTTAAACTATTTGGCAGCACCAAAATCCCTGTACCCTCTAGCTCTACCCTGTCATAATTCGGTGGCTGTGGAGTGGAGACACCCAGAGGACAGATCATATCCACTCCTATGATTCCTGTTCCATCTACCATTTTAAGCATTGTACTTCTACTCCTTTTTCGCTTGTTGCTGTGGGGATGATTTGGACGATGTTGCTTCCTACGTAGTAATTTTTGTTCCTAATCACAGTTTGCGCTGTCTGTGCTGGAATCAATGCGCTTTCTTCCTTTGTCGCACTTTCTTTGAGCGCAACATACACATCCCCATCTGTAAAATTCTTCACAAGGTACTCTTTCCCCTCATGCGCAAATTCCAGAATCAGTGCCTGCTCACTTGTTGTTGCTGCTCTGATAAAACTCTCTGTTTTACTCATATTCTCACCTCACTTTCATATATTCCGGAAATTCTTCCGCAATCAAACAGATGCCAACGAAAAAGGAATCCACCAGAGTTTTTGATTTCTCTGACAGATTCCTGTATTCTATCTCAGCCTTTCCGGGAGATATTCTGTATTCTATTTCATCACCTGCCAGATCCTTAATCGACTGGATCAGCGTCTGCGTAAGCGCCGTAACGCCAGCACAAACAATGTCTTTTCCAGGTTCTGCGTACCAGGCGTGTCCAGAGATTTCAATTCGCTCTGGTCGAATTCTCACCTCAATCAAATCGCATCACCTCCAAAATGAGTACAAAAATACCACCAGCCCGCTCGACCGATGGTATTACATTGCATCAATTTCTACTTCTTTTACTAGATCGTTTAATGATTTTCCGCTATAAAATTTATCATTCATAACCTCATCTACATTATCATACTCTTTCGTATCATTACCATGCCACGCTTGATACGTTGGAATGTAATCTCTGACTTCAACTGTCACTCCCGATGCCAATCCTTTGTAAAAGAAAGAAATATCATTGCAGCACTCAGATAAAATTTGTCTTAATTCATCTTTATTCATAATATATCGCCATTCTCCTTTCTTTCCTCTTTGCTTAATTCGCGAGTTGTCTTATTCTTCAGTCTACTGTCATCTCCCCATGTATAATCATGTACGTGTTCCCCATGTTCTCCATAAGGGTGCTGCTTTGGATTCCCATGATCGGTTGTGTGGATATCTTTAGATTTTAATTTTGACTCTCCGTAAAAAGCTCTTACATCTACTTTCCCATCTTTTCCAATGTGATCTATTACCATTCCTGCCTCTGCCATCTTAGGAGTGCCGGAATGTCCGCTGACAGTTTTATCTGCCTTTATTATATCAAACGTAGATTTCTTTTCAACCCTCTTCTTCCAAGTTTCAAAATCCATTCCATGTTCGGAATATCCATCCAGCCACTCTCGATACTCTTTATCATCCATATATGCTGCTGTACTGCAATGACAATTAGGATGCATTGGATGCGCATTTTCTCCAGGCATCATTTTTGATACTTTAAAATGTTTTCCGTCCAACGATCTACAGATCGGACAGGCTGTCGGCTCCGCGATAAACTCATACTCATCAAATCCATTGCGGATATAGGACTGCTTCTGTGCTTCTGCTTGCACCCTAGACAATTCTGTTATCATCAGTCGCTCTGCATTTTCCCGGCTTACTCCAAACAGTTTGGTAAGGTGCCTTGCCAGTGTTCTCGGATTCTTACCCTGTATCAAACCAGTCTGTAATAGCTTCGACAATTCAGTTTTCAGCATATCTTGATACATCCAAATACGGTCTGAGTATCTCGCATTGTGGAAAGAAGCGTTCACGATCGAATGTGCCATCTTTGCATTGTTCTGGATGGATTTTCCAAGGATTCCTGCCTGCCGTTCAAATTCTTCCAGCGTTTTCTCTGTCAGGATCTGGTCAGAATACTTCTGAAGCTCATCAAATCCACCAACAAGATGCATTCCGATATTAGCTTTCAGCATTTCAAGCCTGTTGATCTTCATAGCTGCATTGTATAGCCGCATCTCTTCGTTGGCTTCTTTCGAAAAATTCTTATCCTTTACATACCGTTTCGCCTTCCGGCTGTATGCATCAATATCCATTTTAGATACCCGCTTTTTTGCCTCTGCGATTGTGATCCCTTCTGCTTTTGCATATCGTGTGTAAAATCCATTGATCTCTTTCTGGATTTCATCCATCATGTTCGCATAGATCTTCTCGATCTCTTTCGCGTATTCAGCTTCGTCCTTGATATTCTTCTTCCGCTGCTCTTCTTCCCTATTCTTCCAGTACGTCCTGCTGCTCATCTGCCGCACCTCCGAACATCCGCTTCTCTACGATTGTTTCCTGCTTCTTTTCTTCCTCTTTCTCCATTCGATCAATCTCTTCTGAAACATCCTTAACGATCGAGAGGACCTGCAGCTGCGTTTCTTTGGATACGATGCTTTCAAGCGCCTGTGCTGTCTGTGCTTCCTCCAAAAGATTCTTCGGGATATTTCTGCTCATTGTAAAGTCGATGTCTTTCCATGCGTCCCGATCTGACACATTCGTTGCAAGAGAGCAAAATAGTTTATACCTTTTCCTCATGGACTTTTCAACTTTACGGTCGAACGTCAACGCAAGATTGCTCATAGACTGCAGTTTATACGCAAGGGAAGTTCCAGAAGCATTTCCAAAAGATTCATCACTGATGTTCGCTACCATGCTCGTCTGGTAAATCAAATTTTCCAACCGGTTCAACAGATTCTCCTGCGTTCCATCTGCTGTGGGCTTTCCGAGAAACTGTACGATAATATCTTTTGCATTATCTGTGCCGTACAAGTTTATAATCCGGTTGTCCCTGATCTTGTAAACACCCTCTTCGTCCAGTTCGGCGCCAAGCACTGCAAGATACGCTTCTGCGAAAGAATCTACATCATTTGCCTTTTCTCCGATCACTCGGTTGTATGTTTCTACCATGCCGGCAACTTCCTCGTACAGGCCGATTCTCTCATCGTTTAACAGGTATTCAACACAGTTGATGCGCCCATAAGGGTTCAGCACTCCCTCCTGCATCTTTTCTCCCTCAAATGGGATGATTTCTGTCCTTGTTAGTATCTCACCATACCTTGTAACATTATCGTCCTTTTTCCCGTATCTCACTGCAAATAGGGCGCGGCTCTTTACGGTATCATCGTAGACAACAAACAGTTCTTTTGGATTGCAGACTACTGTCTTTGTCTTTGCTTCTTCATCCTGGTAAAAATACTCAAAAGCATGTCCGTAGATGCAGCACTTCTTCGCCAGCTCGTATTCTTGATCTGAGATATCGTTATCCCGGTCAAATTCAAGGATCGCATCTTTTATTTTTTCGTCTGGGTGCGATTTTTTAACCGGAATCCCATAAGCGTATCCCAAAAAGGTCTCTGTGATATACCTTGGGAAATTCACTGCCAGCCGGTTATCCGGCTTCCATGACTCCTTTTCCGGAAGACGGAATACATCGTGGAAACCTTTGTATAGATTCTCAAGGTATCTGTACCTTGGTATTCGCTCTTCATGCTTGCGAATATACTCATCTACTAATGTCATATTGATTTCTTTATCAGCGGAACATAAAAGCGGTTCCGGCAGTTTGTATGGTCTTTTCCCATTCATTTTATATTCCTCCTCTAAAGGTCTTTAACTTCACTTTGCCTTTTCTCTCCTGCTCAATTGAGTACCTGAGCATCGCCATCGCATCATCGAAGAAATTCACCGGTTCATCTGTGAAAGTGTTCGTTTTCTCATCCTTTTTCCATTTCCACTGCTGGATCTCCTTAATTGTGTTTGTACAGGATGGATGAATGTGGATCGTGTGCTGCTTTAAGTAGTCAATCTGCGCTTTCACACTGTTTGGCTCTTTCTTGACCGGACATGCTCTGTATCCAGCTTTCTGCCACATCTTAATCCTGTCCGGCTCCGCAGAATCACAATACATGGTAATTCTCTTCTGGAATTTTCCCTCAGCCAACTGTATGATCTCTGATGTATCTTTTTCAAATACATACAACTCTCGACACAGATAGATATCTCCATCCTTGAATCCAACCTCCCCGATACAGTTCGCATGGTTGAATCCAAAATCCTGTGAATTTACCATGTAATCGAATCTTTCTGGGGATGTATCGAATTCCTCAACCACATAATTTGTAAGGATAAGCCCTCCGGTCTCTCCCCATTCGCCGAGTCCGTAAATCCGATACCCATCCGGATCCCGCTCTTTACGCATCATCATGCGCCGGTGATACGCTTCATCTATGAACCGGTTCTGCAGGTACGTAGACTGGTGTGTGTATACATCATCACTTTTTATGTCGAAATATTTTGCTTTTAACCAATGCGTTGCTGACACCGGATTGAAGCTGAACGTTATCTGATAATACAAAAATGGATTGAATGACAAGTCACCTCTGAGTCGGTCATCGAGAATATCGACATCCGCTTCGTAAAGCTCCGTTGCTTCTTCAATCCATATCCATGTTAATTTTCCGACATCAAATGTGATAGACTTTACTTTTTCTCGCTGTCCATCGTCTTTCATCCCTCGGAAAATTATTTTATTTCCAGTTACTTTAGATATCAGCTCCATTGGATTGCTTCTGATCTGCCAGAACAATCCTGCTTTATCCCCGTATATTTTATATATCGCACTCTTCAATTCTGCATAGGTACTATCCTTGTTTGTTGTGTCTACTTTCCGGACGCACAAGAGATTTGCGCCTTTATATTTTGGGTCACCCAGTTTGATGATAAAATTCTGTGCAATGTTTACCGACTTCCCGGATCCGGCAGAGCCTTTTGCCAGCCTGTACCGTTTCTTGCACTCATTAAACTCTTTGAAATTTCTGTTAAATCCAACATTAACTTGTTTCATCACCATCACCGTAATCTACCACAATCTTCATGTCCATATCTCCTGCCACATCTAGCTTGTCATTCCACATGCCTAAATGTCTACCGAGAAGTTCGAGCGTTTTTTCTTTACTCCCTAACTTTACTTCTATCCCGTTCTGCGTTTCTTTGATTCCTGCAATAGCTGCTATTTGTGAATCTGATAGCTGATCCGTATCTTTTACTTGCGCCATTCCACCCATCACAGATACATAGTCTGTCACTCTAGCAAAAGCAATAGCAGCCAGTTCTTGGAGTACCATATCTTGTGTTATCTCCGTCCGTCTCTGCCGCTCTTCCATTCGTTCTGTGATATATTTTGCAACCTTAACATTTCTTAACATTCTCGCTGCCGCGGAAGCTGCTGACTCTTCTTTCTTTACGCTTGGATATGCAACGCGGTAAGCCCGTGTGGCATTTAGGTCAATCAAGTACTCATCTGCAAATATTTTCTGTTTTTCTGTCATAGGACTCACCACCTTTAAAACATAATAAAAGCACCCATCTCTGGATGCTAAGAATTTAGGACTACTGCTAATACGCTTGAATACGACTACAAAAACACAATCAAAATTTATAAGAAAAAAGGAGGAAGCTTTGCAGTAGTCCACAACGGGTATAACAGGATTCGAACCTGCGACAAATCGGTTAACAGCCGATCGCTCTACCAACTGAGCTATACACCCGTAGGATGCCTTTTATTGACATCCTTTACCCTATCCGCACTCGGGTACTGACACTAAATATAGATTGCTGAATCTATTTTTGTTTGTTTTGCAGATCTGCGGATATCTGCGTTTTGGTACCATTTGCAATGTAAGTCCGGTGTGCACTCCCAGAACAGACCTCAGCTGTGCAGCCTGTATACTCACATCACAAAGCGGAGCACTTGGAATCGAACCAAGGACACAGGGCGCGACCCTGCGCATCTACCACTGATGCTATACTCCGCATAAAAACACCGCCAGACGAGAAAGGGTGAAAGTCCGGCGGTGTTCTGAATGTTCGGAAAGAAAGTTAATTGCTAGAGCTTAACTTCTAACTCCATGTTATACTATAAACTCCTAAAAGCGAAAAATGTGAAAAAAACGAAATAACTTTATTTTTCTTTCATCCAATTCTGAAATTCCATTCTTACACTGTCTTTTGTGCATCTCCCTCCCATTTTTATCGCTACAGAGTCCCATGTCAGCCCTTGCATCACCTTGAACCGGATAATCCTCTGCATCCTTACCGGAGCTTTATTGATTACTCGCTCTGCTTTTACTTTAATCCGCTTTGCGTTCAGCTTTCGTTCTTCCAACAACCGTTCCTCTTCGTCTATGTTCACTGCACTCTCTACACATCCAGAGATATTAAAGCTCTGCGGTTGGTACGGAAACTCTGGATTGCTGCCTGTCACTTTATCCTGTACGATTGACTTTCTTCTGTGCCGTCTGATATCTTCCTCTGTCTCTTTCACAAGTGCTTTCGCATCCATGTACTCATAGATTATATTCTTATCCACCTCAATCACCTCCCGGAATTGGCTTTTTGATGTTGTACTTGCTTGCTATGTATTCTAGAGTGTCCGTATTTGTTCTGTCAGCCCTTTTAAAATCACAGGCAAAGGCTTTATGCCCCTGTTGCTTTAAAGCTGTCTCGCAGGGCTTTCTCGTTGCCATCTTGTGTGCTTCTATCTTTCTCACGGTGTCTGCTGTCTCCCTTCTGCGCTTCATGGTTTCTCTGGTCATGCCGTCACCTCAATCTGCTCCCCGGTCAATTCTTCCAACTTCTTCCTCATTTCTTCGATTGTCATTTTCTTTCGTTCTTTGCGCTCCCAGATGAGTTCAAGGTTGTTTTTAATAAACACATCTTCTATGCATCCGAGTGATCCCGGAGTAATTCTATAGACTTTAACGATGTCTCCTCCTGTATAACCTTCCCATTTCAAGTCATCAGTGTAACCGTCTATATGATTGCATCCGCCTTTTCTTACTGCCTTCCCAGCCAATACAAGATACATGCTGCCATCTCTTTGTTCAACTACCATCCCATCTTTCAGATCTGCTTTAGTAAATTCTTTGTCCATGCAATCACTCCATTCTAAAATTTTGTATTTATACTTCTCGAAGTAATCATAACTTTGATACCCACCATCTCCACCGTAACACGTTTTATCCCTGTATACCCCATAGTGTGTATAACTCAAATAACTATCCCCAGATGCCCATTCCATGCCATGCTTATACATCTGTTTACAAAAGTCTATTGCTTCTTCTTCGGTCTTACAATTCACCGCAATCTTATTGTCTTTATTCTTAAATTCATTCCAATTAAATTTTTTCATCTCTCTTACCTCACTATCTTTCGCACGATCCAATCCAAAAACACCACAAATAGCAGTATCGGAAATCCCGCAGCCAGAAGGTAATCTGCTCCTTCTAGCTCTACATCCTCTTCCAATCCTGTCTTTAAAGTAATTACAGTTCCCAGCCCCAGGATGTAGTACAGGGCTAAGAATGCGATTGTAATTAAAATGTCCATGTTATTCCTCCCGCCTATTATTCCATCCTTGTCTTGCTGCTTCCTGCGCAATCATCTTGTCATCCCGACACGCCTTAATTGCCACATAAGGCCCAAATGCTCCGCAAGCACCGCACACTACCCTATATCCTTTACCTCCCATTCTCCGGATTCCGACTCTTCTGTCACGGCATCCGCAAAATGGACACGCTTTAATTTTCATTCCACATTCTCCTTATCTGCATACTTCTCCACAATATCTACTGCGCAAGTCAGCCCGTAAATATAGCTTTCCAGCTCTTCTGCTGTTTTGCTTGCTCCATGTCTTTTTCTTTCTTCCTTTAAAGGTTTCATCCTGTGTCTTTCTCAAACATCCACGAATCACGCTACCATCAAACAATTTTAATTCTACCTTTTTCCCTAGAAATGTTTCCAAATCTGCTCTTTTCATATGCATCCCCTTAACTTTTTTCTATTACTTCAAGTGCCTTGTCATACGCTTCTTTATAACTATTCCATTTAAAATTTTCACCATCCCGCACTTGCATATCCCCTACATAGGCATAATAATGTTCTCCACCTTGAAATTGTTTGATTCTGATATCAGATTCTTTAAAATCGGGATATACTAATTCTTTTCTCCGACAGAATTGATTATAGTTCAAACCGAATGTATAACCCCCTACACAATTGATATAGATTGCACCATATTCTTCGATTGTCCTCATTTGACCCAATCCGATTTCCATATTCAAACTTCTGAACCCATCCAATATACTTAGTTCGTTTTTCTCAGCTTGCATAACAGCACCTAGCAAGATTTTAAAATCTTTGTCTTGCATTTTTTTATGCGTTCTTCGACACTCATTTTTCCCAGTATTTCATATGGATATCCATCGTTTAAATACATTGAAAATGCTTCGCCAAATTTACCACTGTCTGTTTTTTCGTGATAGTCAATCAGTTTCTCAATACTATCTATTTTTAACCACCACCCCTTGCTTTCTATATCAAATACAAAAAGGTATTCTATTTTCTCTTTTTTTGCGTCCTGCATATTCTTACCTCTCTCTTTAATTATCTTGGCATAATAAGTTTTCCTCATATGCTTCAATCCATTTTTTACACCGATTATTTTTTCCTGTCATATTAGGCTCAAATTGTTTTCTAATCACATTCTGTATTCGCTTCGTATTCCTCTTTGGATATCAGCTTTACTTTTTCCACAGGAACATTTGAGATATGAGCCATGAAGTGAATCTGCTTCTTGATAAAATCATCCGATAGATTCACAGTACGGCTATTGTTCTCTTTATCGTTCTTTACATTCCCCCTCCAACAGCTCTGGATTATCAAACTCATTTCCAACAATCTCGATTTTCGAAAAATCATTTTCTGCTAAATAGTAAACATGGTGTTTAGTCTTATTCCAGATCATAAATACAGCGTGTTCTTCAAACCATTGCACTACACCTATATCGCCTTTTCCATTTCTTACAATATCATTCTCCCAAATCTTCTTACCATTCTTGTCGGTAAGTCCTGTGTACTGGCAGAGGGTGTAGGGATCAATCAAGTCGTTAAATATATTAGTTCCATTACAAATCAGATGTTTTATCAGTTTACCATCTTCTGTTAGCGGATTGGTAATATATACGTACTGGCCTTCTACCCATTCACCGTTATCTTTTCTCTTTGCTTTAAAAAGGATTTCTCTATTCATCTTTCCGCTCCACTTCATTATCGTATTTCATGCACTTTCCATCCTTGTACGCTACACATTTTTCTTTAATACACGGATGCAACACTGGTCTAACAAAATCGCCGTTGCCAATAAGCATTGCTTTTACCTCTTCTTTTCCCGTTAAATCAGGGCAAAATAAAATCATTGCTCCACCTCCTCATAATCCGGACACTCCACACAATACTCATACCGATCCATCTCTGCGCAATACGTATCACATACTTCGTATTCCGGGCACTCTATGCAACAACGATCACATCCGCATATACTTGTTAATTTACATCTTCCCATCATGATTATTCCTCGCTCCTTCCAATTACCTTATCTTTCTAAAATCACTTGTTGGTGCGTGGAATAACCGCCCGTCATTGCATTTAATCATTGTCTACTGTCCGCATGCTGTCGGACGATACTGTTTAACCACTATTCCGCATGGATTACCTGGATATTCAACGCACATCACTATGTCTCCGACTCTAATTTCCTCCATGCTACTCACTCCATTTAATTTTCTGACCGCAATTCGGGCAATAAAAATGTTCATATCCTTTTTCGCAAATATATTCACTTTTGCACGTAGGGCATTTAAAGTTAATGTCACCAAGTATGTAGTCCATTATGTCCGGTTTTTTCAGCAACTGCTTTTCCAGTGCTTCGATTGCTATGTCTCTTATTTCTCGCATCTCTTCCCAATCATAAAAGGGATGTACTCTTTTAAGATTAATAATCTTCAGAGCTTCTATCGCTTCTCTAACTTTCTTCTCATCCACCTAATTTTCCTCCCGTTATTTCCAACCATAAACCACTCTCTCCATCTTTTTCATACAGGAAATCCGTCTCTATCTCACAGACCGCCAATTCATTCATTGTCCTCACGCAATCCTCTGCATCAGCGCATTCGATCGTGCCGCCTTTTCGCAAGCGTGTTTCTTTCACTTTTGGCATTAGTCATTCCTCCGTATCGTCATCTCGATTCCAATCTCATCTTTAATCATCTTTGTATACTCATCCCATGTTGCCATATCGTCCACCAGGCACTCTGCTTTCAGGTTCATCCGGTCGATAAATCTCTTGCACCGTTTCCCAGCAAAACCGAACTCATCATGCAGCGTTGCGACTGCGATCACCATCATTGTGTCCAGTGTCATACTTTTAATCTTCTCACAGGCTATATTCAACTCTTTTCTGGTCAGCGCCGTGTTGACTCCCGTGATATTTCGGAACTGGATTTCTTTTTCCAGTCCCTCAATACCGTCTTTTTTTACAATCTCCCTTGCCAGAATCAATCCCTGTGATCTACCGGCTGTATAATCATCAACTTTTCCCATTTTTTCTCCTTAACTGCTTGCAAAGACCTTCCCACTCAACCTCTTTGCTCCGCGTCCATCTTTTGGCTGATTTCCTCTTTCGAATCCCGTTTTCATCCATGTACCGGATAAGATCATCTCTCGTAAATTCCACTTTCTGAATGTCATGCAAGACTTTATGAATATGCTCATCCGAGCATCCGAGTTTTACCATCTCTTCGATTTGGAACTGGTACGGATCCAGAAAGTGTGCTGGCCTACGCATTTTCAACCTCTCTTTCCAGCCACTCTTTTTGGCTCTTGTACAAATTCAGGTATTTATCACGGTTTTCTTCGTACAGATCGTCTTCCAAATCCTCATCTATTCTTGTAAGTATCATCTTCACTGCGGAGATTTCTGGCGTATCCGTTTCTCCCGTTATGTTGTTCAAATGATCATTATTCGTCATTTTCCTCTCACCCTTTTCTTCCTCTTCCGCTTTGTACTGCCGTACATAAACACTGCCATATTGCCCGGTTTGAATCCTGCAGACTGTTTTCTATGGCTGCTAAAGCTGTATTTTCCTCTGTCCATGCTTACTCCCTTTCTAAACTCCACCATGCTTTCACGTTCTTTCCATATCCGGTTGTCTGTATCTTTATTTTTAATTCGTTTCTTGCTTTCATAACATCTGACCGTTTGATTCCCGCTGCATCTGACTCCATGAGCAGTTTCGCTCCGTCATATCGTCCGCCTGCCATTTTATCTTTTAACCATTCCACCGCTTTGTCATAATCAGTCTTAGATGCCTCGTTGACCTTGTCCTTAATCTTTTCCAGTTGGATAGTGTTGGTGTTCAGCTTGTTCCAGATCTTCTCAAAATTCTCTTGCATGATTCTACGGTTTTCTAAAATCTCATCCCGGATGACTGTAAGTGCCTGTGCTGCGGTCATGCCTTTCTTTTCCGGCTCTTTTACCAGACTTCCCGGTTTAAGTCCGAGAAGTAAACACATGGTTCTTTCAAAATCTTCTGTCTGTTCCGGGTTCTTCGTCATATTGCAGACAAAAGACTTGCTTCTCCCGAGTTCTGCCGAGAATTTCTCTTTCGTCTTGCCCTGCTTTTCTAGTTCCTTACAGAGCAGAGCGTAATTTATCGTTACTTTCTTTGGTTCCATAATTCCTCCTTAATTCGAATTCAACAACTGCTCTTCCAGAGAGTCCATGTCGTATCCTCTGCGTTCGAAGTTGTTTAAGTTTCTGCTTACTGGCGGTTTTGCTGGCATTTTTTCCGTCTGCTCTTGGTTAAGATAAACATCGAAATTACTGCCGAACAGGGTTTTTGGTCTTAGATATATCCTCATATCATTAACTCCGCGCTGTAATTCCTCTTTTGTAGGTTTTCTGCCCCACTCATGGTATTTTTTATCAATCACCGTCTTAAAGTCATCCAGAGTGTATCCTTCATTGAATCTGGCTTTTATTTCCTTCTGGTTACTCTTAACATCCCACCTTAGTTTCTTGCCTGTCTTTTCATTCAGGTAAGTTATGATCTCTTTGTACGGGACACATATATTATTATCTTTATCTTTATCTTCTTCTTTATCTATATCTGTAGCGTGACTTCCCAAATTTGTCACACTTACGTCACGTGACATTTCTGTGACACACTCAATTTTTTGTTTTTCCCTCTGTTTTTGCTTCCTGATCCGGTTCTGCTCCCTTATTTTTTCAAGTGCTTCTGCGTTCTGGTGTTCTTCCCATCCGGGGATTGAGAAAAATCCATTGTCCATCACGATCATTTCAAGCTGCTCCAGTGATTGTAAGGCTAATTTCACGGTATTTTCCTCAAAATCAAGTTCATCAGCCAACATTTTAGGCGTGTATGGGATGTTCTGTGTCAAAAACACCATCCCGTTACTATTGCACCGCCCAGCCATGGTAAGCAGCATTACCCAGATTAAGACAATATTGTTCCCGTCCGGTAATTTCCGCAGATGCTTGATTTTGCGATTATCAAACATATCCGTTGTAATCTTGATCCACTTTACCTCTGCCATCACTCATCCTCCGCAATATAGACAACCACACAAGGCGTGTCCGAGTACACTTTTTCAATCTCCAGACTGGTCACCTGCTTATCATCGGTGTATGCGACTCCGTTCAGTCCATCCAGAATGATTTTTGCGATATTATCCAAGTCCGGCTTCTTATTCGGCTTTATTTCGCCTTTTAATGCTTTCTCCTTGTTCTTCTTAGACCAGCTCTCTGGAATCGGAAATTTCGCTAAAATTCGAACTCTCAGAGGTATCTCTGTATAAATAACACCTGCGCTTTGTTTATAAATCCTCGCAACTTCCTTTTCATATTTCTTGGTTGCGGGTGGTGTGTATGTAATGACCTTAAATCCTGCTCTGCGGAATTTTGGTCTTGCTTTTCCAACCGGCTTTCCCGGAATTGTAATTATCATTCGTTCTCCTTTCTACTCCCGGAGTTACCGGGAGACAATGAATCTGGCTTACTTAAGGTATTTGTGACGTACTACACAGCAGCCATGAACGGGTTACAATTTATAGCAAAGGTTTAACCCTTACTAACATAGTGAAATTCTTGCCGGAACTGTTCTTCTGTTCCGTAGTGCTGCAAATAATACTCTTTGCAGCGTTTTCTTAAGTATCGGTCTACTTTCGATGCATTCTCCCCTGCCCTTGTTCCGTTTGGATGCAGATCCGGTCTCAATGGAGCTATGAATCCGTAATCTTCCGAAAGCTCAATTTCTCTCGATGTGTGGCTAAAAATATGATGACGCTCCACTCCGTAAACTCCGGTGTACATGCAATGATCCATGTCCTCTGTAAATATGCTCCACAGCTTCTTTGGTCTGCCGGATGCTCTTTGATGACCTTTTTTCTTTTTCTTTCGCTTCGGCTTTGGGAATGCCATGTCACTGTAATCAATACTCACAGTTCAATTCCCCATTTTTGTCTAAGCTCTTCTTTTTCATCTGGGGTCAAAAGGTCTGCATCCGGTATTCCAACCTCTCTGCAATCTTCCAACACGCCTTTGATGAGCCTGCTCATTTCCTTGGTGTTATACTTGCTTGACCCTTTGTAGCATTGCAGAGTGTGTAATGTTTCAGCTCTCCCCTTTAGGTCTTTTACTTCCTGCGCTCCGCGATCTATCACAATTCGGAACACTGACTGTGCCAGATAGATATCTTTTTCCCTGAGCGGTATGTACTCAAAAGCACCGTGGGATTTTAATTCATTTAGGTACGCTTGCCACCTGGTGATGTCCAACTTTTCCGCTAATTTATCGAGTAACACCCACAAGTAAGAGTTTGCGTCAAGGCTTCTCTTTGCTCTGTATGGCTTTATTTCAAGCGTTAATTTCTCATAATCTTTCAACTCATCATAGGCTTGTCGGAAGTCCTCTTCGGATTTGAATAGGATGGTGTGGCAATCTATCAAACGGCCTTTTAATTTTCCTGTGAATTTCATCAATCATCACCGTAAGTCCTTTTTATTGTGCTTAACATTGTTGCAGCTTCTGTCTCGGTAAGTGTCTGCTCAGTCCTATTGTTTTCTCTCAACCAGCGTTCAAGATTGATGCCGTGAGATACGCATAGATTCTTGAGAGTCTTGATTTTCGCTTCAGACGCTCTGTTTTCCCCCGTTTCCGGTATTTGAGCATACATCTTGTTGTATTCCTCTTTAAGCCACAAATCGAACCCTAAGCCGGTATGTATTGCTACGCACTTCACAAACGCCCTGCACATGCTGTTCCAGACTCTTTGCTGACTCATAGAGTTGTCTTTTACAGGGTTTGCCCCATTCATCACAGGTGTTTGCATCTCGTACACTTGATCATCTATCACAACACGGATTCTGGTCTCGTAACATCTATTTTCAACTCCGTTTTTATCTTTAAACACCGCTTTTGTCATCCTTAGGCTACTTCCTGTTTCTGGGTCTGGAATCGGAGTAAAATAAACATTTTCAGCCCCATTTTTATGTAATAAATCAATGCACATTGCCCAGTTTAAATAGTCCATACCATCTCTTTTTTCGAGGTATGGTTTTACATCTACTTTCCTCATTTCTTCATAGCTTTTAAGCATAGGTTTCCTCGCTTTCTTCCTTTACCCAACTCCCGGAGTAAAACCATTCCACCAGCATTTCTTTAAATTCTTTTTGGTCATCCGGTGTCCCATGCAAGCATCTTTCCAGTGCGTAATCAAATGCTTGGTCATCCGTTACTACCGTGTCTTTCTCCGGTCCGATACCTACATACATCATTCGTCCTCCGTCTTATCCACTGCTATTTCCAGCAATCCTTTGACTGCATCGATTGCGTTATCTAAGGCGTAATCCGACTCGATTTTTATGTTTAAATCGTAGTCACCTACCGCAAATCCGTTTTTCATAGCGTATAAAGAGATTCTGTCTCCGAAATTCGAAAAATCAATTTCTATGTACGGGAATCCGTTTTTGCCTTTTCCGCGATCTTGAATGTCAAGAACTAAATCCAAAAGCTCATGTATTTTCTTTCTATCCATTGCTTATCCTCCTAAAATCTGTTAATATAGAATCGTATTTTTTCCTGAGTACCTACGGCTCCCCAGCCTTTTTGTAGGTGCTCATTTTTAATACCCAAACACCAACCACCATCCGATCATCGCCAGCACGAACCCGATCACAGATGCTGTAACCTTATGCCAGTAGGGCTTGTCCTTTTCTGGCAATTCAACCGATACGGAGCGGATATCCCAGCTGTTTAAAGCGTTCGGCTGCTGGGTGGTCTGGCAGTGGTAAGTTCCTTTAATCTCCATGCTTGTCCTCCTTTCTACCGCCTAAGCGGTTTTCTCTTTTCGTATCAATGCTCCCTGAATAATCCGGCAACATCCATCTATAAGTTTTTTAACTTCCTCTTCTGTGCGATCCACATAACAATCATCATGTACTCGGATTGTTGCATTTTTTACTTTTACTGTTTCTACGATCAAAATCATCACCTCTCTAATATGTATGACGGATGGATTGTCCGAGATATGTTGTCCAATACACTTTCTTACGCGACATCAGGATCTCTGACTATTACGTGATACTTCTTTACTTGTCCATCACACTGCGTATATGAGATTTCTCTCGGATATCCATTGTCTGCGTACCATTGCTTTACCATGCCAATTACTTCCGGCACGTACTTTCTTACAGTGCCTTGCCATTTCCCTTTAGACTCCCATGTTTCCGTGTACATATTTTCCGATAAATCCAATCTACGGATAATCTCATTCACGGCTTTATCAGCCGGCTTGCCGGAACTCTGAAAGTAAAGTCTTGCTTGTCTTGCGATATGTACCGTATCCACATACTGCTGATCCGCTTCAATCGTGATTGGAAGATTGACTCCTGCTTTCTCATAAAGAGATTTTGCAGTCAGGAGCTGGATTTTGCTATTGCATCCTGCAGCTTGGAGCATCGGCGTTAAAATCTTCACAGCATTGTTTACACTGGCAAGGCGTTCATTGCTTTGTTTCTTCTTTGGCATTTCATAGGATCCAGTCTTACGGAGGGTGGGAAGAACTTCGGATGTCACCCAGTGTTTGAATTCTTTTGCGGATTCCAACTTGCTACCGAAGATAAGGGCATAAAGACCGGATTCGTTAATTACTGTTACTGTTCTTTTTTGACCTGCGTACTCGATTTGGGTACTCAGCTTATCATCATCTAACACATGCTTCGGAACTGCATTTTTAGGATTTGCATATCCCAATGCTGTTGCCACATCTTTCCCCACAAACCACGGTTCATTATCAATTGTTACTGTTCGAATTTTGCCGAACTCTTCATTATTAAAAATTTTTAATTCGTTCATATTACCTCCTGTTATCTCGTTTTATCTTGTTTTATCTTTCTCCCTCTTTTATAATGTAGTTATCAAAAAAACAAAGGAGAAAAAGTATGAGTTCTGATTTTGATGAAATTTGCTTGCTATTCCCAGAAAAATTTAAGTTGTTCTGTATGAGGTTTAAGAAAACAGTTACATCAGATTTTCTTGGCAAATCCGAAAAATCTCTAATGGGATATAAACTAATATCAAGCAATTATTCTTTTGTTGACACAACTCCAGCTGATGAAGCGCCGGAAAGAACTTTTTCCCTTACCGAAAAATATTTTCGTTACTGCGCTTACCGGAGAAAGAAATTTTTTGACAGCAAGCTTTGGCCGCTTATAATTTCCATCGTTGCGTCAGTTATTACCTCGTTAATAACAACACGATTATTATGATTATCAGAATTCCTATGACGCATCTGTATATGGTGCGTCTTCGATAAATCATTTCAAAAAATTCTTTTTCGTCATCGGAAATTTCAAACAACTCCGCAAATTTGTTCCAGCTAATTTTTATCGCACCTCTTTCTTATGAATCCTTATTGTCATTTGTTTCTTTATCTCCTATACTGTAAATACAGGGCACTGCCATGTCCGAGTTTTGAGAAAGGAGATTTGAATGGACTTATTATTTCTGTTACTAATAGCTATTGCTTACAAATTTTTTAGAAATTTATCGTATTACTTAAGGGTCAAAACTTTGCACGGATATTTCATTGAATTTACTGAACATAAGCGTACGAATATGAATATGTATAGGCAGGAAGTTATATCCTTATTTAAAAAAGCGAATGTAAAAGATGTAATAACCCCGGTTAGTGAACCTATCGGGTACGGTCAGATAATGAATGCTAGTGTTAGTGTTTTTTCGATGTTTCCCAGCCTTAGACCTGTTTTTTCAAGCGAAGCTTTAAATATGTTTGAAGATGCAGAAGGGGCGTTTCGAAAAAATATGATTGATAGCATTGATCCATTGTATTGGATTGATTTTATTATCTTCTTGCCAAAAGAACTTCTCGCTTATTTAGGATTAAAACCTGAAGCAACTACATATAAACTCTGCAACGTTCTACTAACGTCCGCTTGGTGGATCTCCGGGATGTTCATTATTTTCTTCAAGCCCCAGATCAAGCAATATCTCATTGAATTGATTGGAAATCTTTAAAATAAATTTTGTTAAAATAATAAGAGATTTCACATTCCCACGATCTGCTATCTTCCTGTGAGCTGATAGCAGATTTTTTATAACTGTCTTTCTAATGTAAAATCCAAATTCTTCTTTCATTTTCCATTTCCTCGCTTTCTACTCCAAGAAATACTCAACCGATACGTTGAAGTAATCGGCTACGCTACAGATTCCAGATATGCAAGGTCTTTCACGGTTTCCAGTCTCTTCTTGCAATCCTGGTAAATCTCCTTGTAATGCTTTCCAGTTAATATTCCCGTGTCGATCACATGGAGAATGATGTTTTCCATCAGCGAAAGATTGTTCAGCTGCATAACTGTTGCTTCATCACGTTTTCCAATTCCAGCCATCTTATTTGCCAGTTTTGAATAAGTCATGTAAAGCATCTCTGCGTGTGTGCTCCCCTGCCCTTTTGCGTATTCCACTAATTTCTGAATGGTGTCCGTCTCTGCTCTTCTGGTCAGTTTTCCGGCTTTTCTTGTTTCTACCCATGTCTGAGTTGTCTTTTCTTTGATGAACGCTTCCATCTGATTAAATGCTTTGATGTAAGCCCATTTCCATTCCAGTGCTTTTTTACCGGTAAATCCCATTGCTAAGATAGAAAAGCCATCTCTATTCATTCGGTACATCTTATTTGATTTTCCAGTACCATCTTTATAAGATGTTTTGCTGAAACACTGAACGCAATTTTGCGTTGAGTCATTTTCTATCAAATTTTCAATAGCTCTGATTACATCAGAATGTCTCTTTCCAAACTTCTCAGCCACCTGCAAACTGTCGCACACTGCTTCATCATTTTTTAAATATACAAGCTCTGTCATTGCTTTCTCCTTTCTACTGAATCGTTCTTCTTTCCTCTTCAAACTGAATCAAATCGTCTTCTGACACTCGATATTCTCTCCCTAACTTGATTGCATTCAGTTTCTTTTTGCGAATCCAGTCCCAAACAGTAATAACCTTTACGGAATATCTCTCTGCAACCTCTTCACAAGTGTACATTTTAGACAAAATCCCACCCCCTTTTTCTACATATTCTTTTAATTATGTATAGTTGTATTTATCTCGGTTTAGTGATATAATCATCTTGTCAAAACGAATTATATCAACACAACGAAATATCTCGCTTAAAAGCTTTTTTCATCTCGTATAACCGAGCTATGCATATACTATATCTCGTTATACCGAGTTTGTCAATAGTTTTATTTCATTGTGCCGAGATATTTTTAGAAAGGCGGCAACATGTACGAAATTTTTCAAAAGCTTTGCGCAGAAAGAGGGATTACTCCTTATAGATTCTGTAAAGATACAGGAATAAACTCTTCAACAATCAGCACATGGAAAAACAAGGGATCTGAGTGCTCACCAAAGACTGCTAAAGCAGTTTGCGACTATTTTGGAGTAACAATGGACTATTTAATGACCGGAGTTGAACCAATCGAAAACACTTCGCAACACCTAACAACAAAAGATGAACGCGACATTGCAAAAGACATGGAAAACATTAGAAATAAGTTAAAAAACAATGAAGAAGGTCCTGCTTCTTATGACGGTCAAGCTATCCCGGAAGAAGATATTGACTTACTTCTTGGGCAAATCGAGCTGATGATGAGAAGATTAAAACCGATTAACAAAGAAAAGTACAACCCTAACAAAAATAAAAAGTAGGTGTATGAATTGAGAACAAACGATATTAAGCATTTAGTTGAATACTACATAAAGAAATTTAATACAAGAAATCCTTTTGAACTTGCAAACTGCTTAAATGTCGAAGTTCAATTAGGCCCTTTGGGAAGTCGAGCTGGATGCTATATGTTTCTGAAGAATCACAAATGTGTTTTCCTAAATGAAGATCTAGAGGAACACGAGCTGAATCTTGTAATGGCTCACGAGTTAGCACACTCCATTCTTCACAGAAAAGAAAATTGCTACTTTATCAGAAACAAGACTCTTCTGTTATCTTCTGCCAATGAAATAGAAGCTAACACATTTGCCGCAGAACTTCTCATACCAGATTCTCTCATCTATGAGAATCCAGGCATGACAAAAAGCCAGATTGCGAGGCTGGCTGGATATGATGAAAAGATTATGGAATTTAAAAGCATAGTGTAATTCCTATATAAAAAAACACCTTTTATCGAACTGGTGTTTTTTATAGGAGATGTTTTTATGACTGTACATAAGATGATAAAATTTTATGTTTTAGAACCAGAACCTTGTTGGTCTGTAAATGGCTTAAATTCAGATAATCTTAATTTAGCAACATATGCCATTTTTAAATCTGCTTTTCCGCAAATAGATTTTTATGATATGGAATTTGAAAAAAAGAAATTATTTTTTGACATAAAAGAGTATGACGATAAAAAAATGTTTGGAACTTGCTCTACCGATGAAACTATAAGAGCGACAAGTTTTGTACAGAAAAGAAATAAGCTGACTAAAGAAGCTGTTCCATACACTACTGTCGAAAGTGGGGAGCAATTAGAAGCATATACCTTTTTTTATATAGATTTCGTCCATAATCGAATGGCAGTAATTGCGAACAAAAAAATATCAAAAATTCATGAGGCCTTACGTCAATTTATTTGGGAAGAATCTGGAAATATGTCCAAAATACGCATTTTCCCAGAAATGATAAAAGATATCAGACGAGAAGCCAGCTCTATTCTAAATCCATCTTGGATTGAAATGGAATTTGCTAAGCCGAACTGCATGGATGATATTCCAACTTTAAAAGAATCACTAGGTTCTGATTTTCAAGCAAAAAAATTTAAAATAAAAATCAAGTTAGAAGAAAAACATAATCCACGTTTGATAGACAGGATAATATCAATAAAAAATAATTTCACACGGGAAGATATTCCATTATTAAAATTATATGGAAAAAATGAATTAGGAGTCGATGAAACTATAAATTTCATTGAATCTGTGTATACAAAAACAGTACCATTGGCATTGACCGATGATACCGCTACAAATATCAACTATATTAAAAATAAATTAGAGGAATTTTTAAATCTTCATTTAGGAAAAATCACTAAGCACTAAAATATAGTAACCCGTAATAAGCATATTCACTAAGCCTGCACAAAACAGGCAAATAACAATAGAATAACAATTTGTAAACAACCAAATCAGCAAAGCAACACTTAAAATCATGATCCCTACACAGATATTGCTTAACAAAATATGATTATGTCCTGTATTTTTCATTCTTTGTTTTACAGTATCGTTTTTAGGAAATGATAGATAAATCGTAAGTACCGTTAAGAATATTCCTATTATAGATATTATAATCCCCATCAACGCATCCATTTTCTTTTCTGGCACTTTCGAAAGTAACCCATACTTGTTATCTATCACTGACAGTGATATAAAACAAAATATTGGGAAAATTATAGCTGAATGATATTTTATTTTACTTTTTAATTTTTTCATAACTACACCACCTTGTATTTTCATTATATAGATATTTTATTATTTTGCAATGATTCGAACATATATTTTACAAATTTCAAGATGGTCTTAAAATGATATAACCGCTACGGCGTTTATATAGAGTAAAGTGGTGTTAATGTACAAAAGAAAGTGAGGAAACTATGAAAAAGAAAATTGTGGCAATATTATTAGCTGGAACTATGGCATTATCCATTACAGCGTGCAGCGGAGATAAGGAGCCGGCAAAAAATAATGAACCTAAAGCTGAAAAAGTGGAAAAAGAACCGGAAGTTGAAGTGACATATCAGAGTATCCTTGATGATTACACACAGAAGATTGCCGATGCAACCCCAGCACTTGTGGAAGAATACAATAACGAATCCGCGGCTATCGCAGGGGATTTGAACGCGCTTGCTGAATTATCAAATAGCAAAGTAGGGAAATTAGCCGAAATTTCCAACCAGGGAGTTTCCGAAATGGCTACACTGATGCAGAAAAATGGAGACGAATATAGTGTTTACGAGGAATGGTCATTAAAGTTAACTGATGTGTATACACAGTACGCCGCACAAATCACTGATGCATATACCGCTTCTGCTGCCGGAATGAGCACAGAAGACATAATGAATTCATTAAATTCTTTAGAAGAATAAAATAAAAACCGCCCCAGTGCTACCAACACAGAGACGGTCTACATACCCGAAGATATGCGATTAAAATCCATGAATATTGTATCATCTTCGGAGCAGCTACGCAAGCGGAACATTTGTTTTGCGCTGGCTGTTATTTTTGTACCCAAATTTAAATACAATTACATAGGAGTGTGATACAATGTCTTATTTTATCTATGCTAGAAAATCCAGAAAAGACGCCGAACTGGAAGCGCTGGGGATTGATGTTCTGGAACGCCACATTACTACCCTGTTAGAGTTGGCAAAGACGCTCTCTCTTCCGATCGGTGCGATTTACCGGGAAGTTGTGTCTGGAGACAGTATTGATGCCCGCCCAGTCATGACGCAAGTCCTCTCTGAGGTAGAAGCCTGTATGTGGGATGGTGCCCTCGTAATGGACGTAGATCGTCTGGCCAGAGGTGATACGATCGATCAGGGACGTGTGCAGCGTGCATTTTTTTATTCCAACACCCGGATTGTAACACCGAATAAAACCTACGATCCTGCAAATGAGTATGATAATGAGTACTTTGAGTTCAGTTTATTTATGAGCCGCCGGGAGTACGCCACAATCAAGCGCCGAATGCAGCGTGGCAGGGAACGTTCCAGTTCTGATGGATATTACGTTGGTAATGTTGCCCCTTATGGATGGGAGCGCGTCATTGCGCCGGATGGAAAACACTACTCTCTCGCCCCACATCAGACAGAAGCACCCGTCCTTGATCTGATGTATGATCTGTGCGGAAATAAGCAGTACGGATACCAGAAAGCCTGTACCTATATGTCCAATATGGGAATCCTTGCAAGGAGTGGCAAACCTTTTACGCCCTCTACTTTAAAAGGGATTATCTCAAATCCAGCAAACATCGGTAAAGTCCGCTGGGGGCATCGTAAGACTGTCAGGGCTGTAAAAGATGGGCGTGTAGTAAAGTCCCGTCCAAAAGCCACAGATTACATCCTCTCAGATGCGGCATGGGCGCCACGGATCAGCCCAGACTTATTTAAACGCGCGAACCAACCAAAAGGATGTTTTTCTGCTCCGATCAGAAGTGATCGGCCGATACAGAATCTATTTGCAGGTCTGGTCAGATGCTCGCAATGCGGCCGGCTTATGGTCCGCAAGAAAGCGCAAACGAAAACGCCCTATGATATGCTGATCTGTCAGTATGCAGAGTGCTCCACAGTCGGGATCCGGATTGATGAACTGGAAGAAGCTCTTCTGGGGTGGCTGAAAGACTACATAGCCAAATATGAATTTGCTGACACTCATGCGGAAGATACTGCCGCTATTGCCGCAAAAGAATTGATCGTCACAAATTTTGAGACTGAACATCAGACGCTTTTAAAACAGAGGGAATCCTTATTCGATTTTTTAGAGCAGGGAATTTACACGAAAGAAATTTTTATTGAGCGTTCGAATGCACTGGAGCAGCGGATCAGAGACTGCATGAATAACATCACTGCTGCCCGTGAAGATTTGCATACCACAATCGCAAGACAGGCAAACCGGAAAAATTTTGTGCCGAAGTGCAAGAATTTATTGAGCGAGTGGGACTCTCTGGCCATCTCAGAAAAGAACAGCGCCTTGAGACAGCTGATTGACAGGATTGTTCTAACTAAAACGAAACGGAACAAGAAAAACCAGAAAAACTCTGAATTCACAATCGATGTGTACCCGAAAGTGCCGAAATAACGGTGTTTTCGGAGTATATTCATTAGCTGCATCTTTTACGAGCGTATTCCTCCGTGCCGATATCCGTAAGTGTTGCGGTCACCTCTTTATATGGCATGGTATACCGCTGAGATAAATACCGCATTGATGCAGCGAGCTCCCCGTCCGGTCCGCCAAATTGTGAAATGATCACTTTGGCAATCTGTGGGTTCGTTTGTGTAATCTTTACCGGATATTGCAATCGTTTTTCATAATTCCACATAATCAGCATCCTCCTTCCTGCCACGGCCACGGCTCATTGATCCATTTCCAGTATTCACTGCAGGATGCTGTGGCTGTATCAATCGTCAAAGGTCCGAAATTCATGGCATATTCTTTCATTGCCTGGTTGCGCATCCGGCTGTATTTTTCGAAATAAGCCAGTGCATCCGGATCCTGCGGGTGGGTATCCAGATATAATTTCACTTCATCCACCGCGAAACTGACAGCGTTGATATGATTTAATAATTCTGTTCTACATGGACGGTCTGTCATTGATTACATCCCCCTTTTCCATAAAATGGTTTGTTTAAAACAGGGAAGATTGTTCCACATTCTAATCCCTTATGAACATCATAAGTGTCTTCCCATGTCTGCCAGGGAACATATGCCATCGCGAGAGTCATATGTTCCAGTGGATCACGGGGAATGCGGCAGGAACAAGGCGACGAGACTGCTTCACCACAGGAGGAAGAAGGATTCTGTCGACGCTGCACCGGCATATTGCGATAAGGCTGCTGTTGACAGGTAAACCGTTCGTTTCTGGAATAAGACCGATTATTTTGCATAGTGTGTTCTTTCCTTTCATATAATTACAGTACATAATATGGAAAATCTGCAAAAAGGTGAATTTTGATGACAAATACAACTCTTTCCTGTACAATGGTTCTGATAAGTGAAATACGACCAAAAAGGAGTTATGTCATGAGTATTTTAAATGTAGAGCATCTCACACATGGATTTGGAGATCGCGCCATTTTTGCAGATGTATCCTTTCGCCTTCTCAAGGGAGAACATATTGGACTGGTGGGCGCAAACGGAGAAGGAAAATCCACTTTTTTAAATATTGTTACCGGAAAACTGATGCCGGATGAAGGTAAGATTGAATGGGCAAAAAATGTCCGTGTCGGATACCTTGATCAGCACACGGTCTTAGAAAAAGGAATGACGATTCGAGATGGATTAAAGTCCGCATTCTCATATTTGTTTGAACTGGAAGAACGCATGAATGCAATCTGCGATTCTCTGGGAGAGGCCTCTCCGGAAGAAATGGATACAATGATGGAGGAGTTGGGAACCATTCAGGACACTCTGACTCTGCACGATTTTTATATTATCGATGCCAAAGTTGAAGAAGTTGCAAAGGCACTTGGACTTCTGGATATCGGTCTCGAAAGAGACGTAACCGATTTAAGCGGCGGACAGCGCACCAAAGTCCTTCTGGCAAAATTACTGCTTGAAAAGCCCGATATTTTGCTTTTGGATGAGCCGACCAACTACCTGGACGAAGAACATATCGCATGGCTGAAACGGTATCTCATCGACTATGAAAATGCATTTATTTTAATTTCCCATGATATCCCGTTCTTAAACGATGTGATCAATATTATCTACCATATGGAAAATCAGGAGCTGAACCGCTATGTAGGAGATTATCATCATTTTGAAGAGGTATATGCCGTTAAAAAAGCACAGTTAGAGGCAGCCTACAGAAGGCAGCAACAGGAAATCAGCGAATTAAAAGACTTTGTAGCAAGAAATAAAGCGCGTGTTTCTACGAGAAATATGGCAATGTCCAGACAAAAGAAACTGGACAAGATGGACGTGATCGAGCTTGCAGCAGAACGTCCGAAACCGGAATTCAAATTCCGATACGGAAGAACTCCGGGAAGATATATTTTTGAGACAAAAGATCTTGTGATCGGATACGATGAACCATTGTCAAAACCACTGTCTCTTTCTATGGAAAGAGGGCAGAAAATTGCTCTGGTCGGCGCCAACGGAATCGGAAAGACGACATTGTTGAAAAGTATTCTCGGGCTGATTCCTGCGATTTCCGGCACCTGTGAACTGGGAGAAAATTTGCAGATCGGATATTTTGAACAGGAAGTCAAAGGAGATAATCGAACAACCTGTATTGAAGAAATCTGGCAGGAATTCCCTTCATTCACACAATATGAAGTACGTTCTGCTCTGGCAAAATGCGGACTTACAACAAAACACATTGAAAGCCAGGTTCGCGTCTTAAGCGGAGGAGAGCAGGCAAAAGTAAGACTCTGTAAACTGGTGAATCGCGATACCAATATCCTGCTTTTGGATGAGCCGACAAACCATCTGGATGTGGATGCAAAAGATTCCTTGAAAAAAGCACTGCTTGATTATCGTGGAAGTGTGCTTTTAATCTGCCATGAACCGGAATTTTACCAGGATGTCGTACACGCAGTATGGGATTGCAGCAAGTGGACAACAAAACAGATTTAAAAAGAAAAGGACTTGATCTTCATTGAATTTCAAGTCCTTTTCCAGATTTATCTAATCAAATCCGCAAATTCTTTCTCAAACTCCTTCCACTCTGCATCTGAAAGGTGATGCACAAAGTCTTCCTCTTTCCACTCCTCTCCAACACCAAAATAGGCATGATCGGAGCACTGTCTTCTGCACAACTTCCGATTTTGCACCTGCTACTGTATCTAAAATCTCATAAACCACTTATTTCTTTTTGCGTCTTTTCCCCAGCAACATTGTCAGTAATCCAGACGAACCTGCAAACATAGATCCGAACAAACCAATATTAGACATATCCGCTGTCTTCGGCGATTCGGACTGCTGACTTGGTTTTCCAGGCTTTGTGTCAGCCGGCTTGTTCGGCTTCTGAGGTTCCGCAGGCTTATCTGCACTCTTTTCCCTCACAGTAACTGTGATCGTCTTTATTGTGCTTGCTCCTTGACTGTCTGTTACCTTATATGTCACTTCATAGGTTCCTGCTTCCTCTTTATTCACGGTGTTCTTCAGCACTTGGATCTTATCTGTCAGATTACCGTCTTCCTTATCTGTAGCTGTTACTCCTTCCAATACGGCGAATCTGTCTCCTTCTGTCAATACTCGGTCGGATGCATTGATCACCGGCACTTCATTCAGCACTTCCTGTTTTGGATTCACAGTTACATAAATCGTCTTTGTTGTACTTGCTCCCTGACTGTCTGTTACTTTATACGTTACTTTATAGATGCCGACTTTTGTTGTATCTACTTCATTATTCAACACTTCAATACTTCCGCTGATATCTCCGTCTTCCTTATCTGTAGCTGTTACCCCTTCCAATACGTCAAATGCGTCTCCTTCTGTCAATACTCGGTCGGATGCATCGATCACCGGCACTTCATTCAGCACTTCCTGTTTTGGATTCACAGTTACATAAATC
>OGIT01000184.1_pt1 | contig 42286 bp, 58 predicted proteins | sample 1571881 | NCBI WGS metagenome assembly OGIT01 (sample SAMEA2582101, study PRJEB24529) | metagenome | biome: Human gut stool | place: China | collected 2011 | reverse complement strand
TGGCTCGATGTAGAAACGGAAGCACAGCGGAATCTCGGAGCGGACGAATTGACAGCCGTCGTTATGGCGTGGGTAAATCGAATGAACGCAGCGGGCAAGTACGTAGGCGTATACGGCAGTTACGATATGTTCATGAACGGCATGAATATTGACAGCTTACCGAACTATGTACCGCTATGGGTTGCACAATATTCTAGCCGCAACGACCTACAGCTCGATAAGCCTAATGCGAATATAAAAATCTGGCAATATTCTGAATCCGGAAACGTCGACGGCGTGAATGTGGACGAAAATGTCATGTACAACTAGAAAAAGGCGGTGAATCGATGAACTTTCCGACGTTTAACGACGAAAAAACGGGAAAATGGCTAAAACTTGGCTTATTTGGCGTTCTAACGCTGTTTTGCTTGTCTTGCATATACTTTGCCGTGAATCATGCGGAACGACCGTCAGACGAGCCTACACGGATGCGATTTTCAGACACAACGGACAAAAATTCGGTAAAGAAGGATTTGTGGGTCACAGACCGTGAAGCCGCTGAAATCGTAACGAAAATCGAACACATTCACGACGGAACGACCAGGCCGAACGTGTCATATTATGTGACCGCTCCGAATTTGAACGCAGCCGCCGACAGAACGGAACAGGCGATACGGAAGAACGATAGTCAGATCCCGTTAGCGGCCAGAGCGAAATCGGATAGAACAATCGTCACGGTTGATGATGAACGTCAAAAAGTGGACGTTTATAAAATCAACTTGCGTAATAACCACAAGATTAAAGCCGGCGGCACGTACATAGACGGCAAGCCGTATTTGTCAGTCGGCTATCAAGCCGGTCGAGTCGAAGGAATCGCACACACTGACGGCACGGGCGTTCAGGGCGGTACACTGATGTACACAATAAAAGAATGGTAACGAAAAAGGCCTCCGAATAATCGGGGGCCTTTTTTTTTATGTAAATGGAAGAAAATTCTTGATAATACTCGTTTAAACGTGTATAATAAAGACATACCAAGAAGAAAGGAGGAATCCGATGGGGAAAGAAAAAATAGGACTTGTAACAGCGGTAACTCAGTTGGCGACTGCAATAATACTGCTGATACAAGCCCTAAGAAACTAAAGGAAAAGGCTACTCGAAAGGGTAGCCGCCCCTTTGGGGGTATTATACCACATCGGAGAACAGAAATGGAAAAAAGCATAAGAATTGCGGCGTTAATTATCACATTGGCAGCGTTATTTATTGTATTGTGGAGGTGGTAATGGAATGATTATTAATGAAGTGATGACGGCTGCAGAAGCGGCCGTCATTTGGGGCTTGTCGCCAAGGACAGTACAACAGGCATGCACGGGATATAAAGGTGGTAAGCCTAGATTTACAGACGAAGAAGCGAGGTTATCAGGTCGTATTTGGCTTGTGACTCGCAAGGGGATGGAACGGCTTTATGGGAATATGTGTCGAGGCTCAGGGCTTGAATCGGTTGGAAACCATTCGGAAGTTAATTAACGAGACTTAATTTTCTACCATATTTTCTACCAAAGTTTCAAAAATTTGCACCGCACAGCAAAAAGCGATACTTAAGAAATGGCTTAATGGCAGTATGTAGCATACTGTTTACTGACGCACAAGAATCGTCCAAACTGATTGGAAATCATGTGTGCGGTGAACTCCGTACCCAGGGTTCAAATCCCTGACTCTCCGCCATAACGTAAGATAGGGACTGCATTTGCAGTCCTTTTTTGTTTGTCTGTTTTGCTAAAAACAAATGGTAGAAAGAATGCTTTCTACCATACTTTCTACCATAAACTTATTTTTCTGCATTGGCGGCATCCATTAGGCTGTCCAGCGTATTTGCAACCTTTGATTCTAACCGCTCTGTCACGTGCTGATAGAGGTTCTGTGTTATACCCGTATCCGAGTGGCGAAGCTGACGGCTTACAAGCTTAATATCCACATCATTTTCCAATAGGATAGTGGCTGCTGTATGCCTAAGGTCGTGAACTCGTATAAAAGGAATTGGAGAACTTTCGGGATGGCTGTCATTGTAGGATTGAATTAATTTGTGTAGAGTTTTGCGATACCAGTTCGGATCGTACGGGTCCCCGATTTCATTGGCCATAACGAACTGGGTATTATGGAAATGCGGCCCGAATCGCATGCGACTGGTGTCATATTGACGCTTGACATGGCGAAGGAAAGAGGTAACGTGCTGCGGAACAATAATGCTATTTTCAGATGCTTCCGTTTTCACCGTGTCTAATACAAGGGCTGAATTTATACTTCTTTTGATATACGGATAATCAAGCCTGGCTAAATCGCTGATAGGGATTCGCAAAAGGCTATGCCGAATGTGTAGGGTAGACTCGTTAAAGTCGACGTCTTGCCACCGAAGGCCTGCAATCTCTCCACGACGCAATCCACAGAAGATCCCGAGCAAAAGAATACAGCTTACTTTATTTCGAGTGTATCCTGATTGTTTCGACTGTTCAGTGGCGTATTCAATTAAGGCTAATGCGTCAGTAGTAGTAAGGGCTTCGTTTTTCGGCTTTATCGGTGCGGGGGGATCTACATCTATTAGCGGATTGCGATTTAAGAGCTGCCATTTCACCGCCTGGTCTAACGCAGCCTTCAGGATGCGGTGCGTCAGTCGAACTGTAGTATTAGAAAGGCCTCGGCCGCTTAATTCTTTGTAATATGTGGCAATCATAAGAGGGGTAATCTTATCAAGCTTATGTTCCCCTAAATCAGCTATAATTCGCTTGCAGATGGCCCTGTAATTAGTATAAGTGGCAACCTTACGAGCAGGCGGTTTAATGCACGTGTCGAGCCACCTGGTGAGAAAATCAAGTAGTGTAGGAATTCCTCTTCCCGTTAAAATAATTGCTCCTTCGTCCTTCTCACTCATAAGTTTCCGTTCAAGCTTTTCGGCTTCACGCTTACTCGTGCCGGATCGTATCCATTTCTTTTTCCAGGCATTCGTCAAAGGGTCCTTTTGAGTGATAACGACATAATATATTTCTTTTTTCTTAGAAATCATAAAAAAAATACAGCTCCTTTCTGAAAAGGGGCTGATTATGATATACTGATAGCGTAATCAGCCCGTGAGAAGGTGGATTATATCGCCGTGGTATTGGTAGTACCCGGCACGCCCGTATTCTGTTGGTAGCAGAGTGCGGGCAGTTTTTTTATTGCTTTAAATTATCTAAAGTTTGTTTCCAATTTAACGTTAGCTCCATTTTAGCTAAAACTTGATTGAACTGTGCGGTAGGTAAGCCTTTACTTAAAAGAATGATTTCTGCGATTATGTCTTTTAACAGGCGTCTATATTCTGCCTTTGGTAAAAATAATCTTAAGCTTATAAGTACGCCATATATAGATGCCTCGCTACCTTTAGGAGCATTTATAAAATAGTGATCCAAATTTTTATTTACTGTAGTTCTATTTCGTGGGTTATAAGTTTTTACCCTGTGATTGTATAATCGTTCTCCATGAGCGCATATATTTCTATATTCTAATAACGTTTCAAGTATCCCTTTGAATGTATCAATTAATGTCGATGTAGGTGTTGTAATCTGATAGTTGAATTCACACCCGTACTCTTTATTGATATCCTCAAGAACTCTCTCTTGCAATGTAGGGAGCATGGATTTATAAAAGCTATTGATTTCACCAAACGTTAGTTTTGTTACAAGAACCCATAATGGCAAATCTTGGTGTTCGGTCAAATAATGATAGAAAGCGCCGTTTTTAGCATTCTTTTGTGTTGTATTAGATAGTTTTGATATTAATTTTGTAGTACTCGGCAAGTTAGTTCTAGAAAAATTATTTATATTAAGATGACTAAATTCAGATTGGTATGACTCCGAGAATCTATACGCTACTTTAGTACAAACATTTTGCTCCGCTTGCAATAGGTATTTTAGAAGAATACTTCTTAAATTTCTATCAAAACAATATAAAGCGTATATGTGGAAAAAAGTTGTACCCGATATGTAGTAATCATCCCCACTTGATTGTGTGGCAGGAAGATCTAGGAAGATATCTTTATATCCGTTTATTACAGAATAATAATTTTCTCGTGATAGTATACGCTTTACCTTACTTCCTTCACCATCTTTATCTATCGATATGTTTCGGTTTCTCATTAGTCTCAGTAGCGTATTTAGAGATTTAAAAGGTTTTGCCATTTTGCCCCCTTAATAAAAAAAACTCGTCAACCCTTAAGTTGACGAGTGGTGCACGTTGCCCGTAAGCTTAGTGCATAATTTCTGCACCATTAATATAACAGAACCGGGTCCGCTTGTCAACAGAAGTTCATATATACTTCATAAAATAACTTGTAACAAAAATAAAGAGTTGTATAGTATGTTGTAATCCATCCCCATCCTTCTGCGCAGTTGTTGAGTAATCAACCATAAGCGTGCTTGGTGATTTTATTCACAAAACTCTACTGGCTAAAATACAGAATCTAATACATTGTCATACCAATGTTTTTTCTTTTCTTTTTTAGGGGGTTCTTGCTGAATATCTTCAGAATTCACTCTGTGTATTTCGTTGGAAGCTTGCCATTTGGCCAAGGCGTTCTTAGTACCTTCATCGACTTTGTGTAAATCGTCCATTTCTTCCTGTGTCATATTAATAGTCCGTTCAAGATATTCTTGTTCGTCTAGTAATTCTGTGCTCCCATCATCATAATGCACTAATACCTTCGGTCCGTCTAATGCCTTAAATTCATCGTGAGATACTTCGGTTCTAGCGAATCCTGTAACTGTAACTAAGGCAAGCATAGTAGTAATTAATAAAGTCTTTTTCATTTTAAAATCTCCCTTATATAGTCCCTTATAATACTGATACATAATGGTGGTAGAAATCTATATTCTCCAATTCGGCATCATCGGTGCAAGTTCGACGAACCATTTGCTCAACTAGATTAACATGTTGGTCTAAATAGAAGTCGTCATTAATAATATGCATTAATTCGTGCCTAATTTCCTCCCTTAAATTTTGCTCAAAAATAAAGCTATCGTTAATATACCTTTATTCATTAAAGGTGTCGGATGTCCAATATATTCTGTATTCCCTACACCACCCGGCAGTAAAACTCGACGTCTTCAGCTACACGAGGGCAGGGGGTTGCATTATGTAGTAACGACTCTACCATGTCAGCGTGTAAGTCGCTGCTAAAGTCATCGTCCTTAATATGTGCCAGTTCGTGTAATACGCCCTGAATTTGCCGTTCAGGGCATTTGTTTTTGTTGATTAATATAGTATAAGAACCGTCTTCATTCTCACGGACTACAGCCGTCTGAGACGGTTTCAATTCAGCATACAATAACGTAACGTTCAAGCTTTTATTCCTTCCCTTCACGGGCTTTTAATCGTTCTATCATATCGACCACGAAATCTATATCTTCCTTGCTTAAGTCCTTGCTAGCGTCGAACAACAGCCGGTACTTAGGATTCGTCCTCAGCTCTTCGGCGTATTCGGCTACCTCTGGGTCAGTGTAGTAGCCTGCATCTTTTGTTTGCAGTGAAACGTCTTGCTCACCATCAAGAGTAGCGACTAAGGTATCTATGTTCATGTACATAGCAGACGCTAATTTCCTTAATGTTTCTAAAGACGGAATAATAGGTTTCCCGTTTTTAGAGTTTTTATTATTTTCCAGCATAGAAATGTATTGTTTTGTGAGTCCCGCTCTATCAGCGAATACTTGTAACGTAAGTCCATGCTCTTGTCTATAATCTCGTAAAATTTTACTTAGTTCCATAAAGACACATCCCTTGCAAGCGAATAACATTAATGTCAACTGTATTTTACATGCACAAAAATATTTTGTCAATTACGCTTGACAAAATATCTCGGCCACTGTACACTTAACTTGTCAAGTAAACTTGACTAAAAAGGAGGTGATAAAATGCAGGAAAGTAACTTAATCGAAAATAAAGTAAGGTATTGGCGAAAGAAAAGAGGCTTAACACAAGACAGGTTAGCCGAATTGTCAGGCTTATCACGGGTATCTATTAGTGAGATTGAAAGAGGTACTGCAGATACTAAGATTTCTACGATTAAAGCACTTGCCAAAGCACTTAACGTAGAATTTGCAGAGATTTTTCCTTAGCCCTGAAAGTCAAGTGTACTTTACAACAACAACCGCAAACAAGGAGGGAAGCAGATGAACGAAAAAGAAGCCACCCGCAAATTGAGTAAACAGCGGATGGCAAAGCTTTTGCAGATTAACAACCAATTAGTAGACATATCTAGGATGGGGGCATCAACTCCTAAGGTCTTGATTGATGGGTATATCCGAGTAGGGGAGATGCTCGATCGATTGATTATCGAAGAAGCGAAGATTCAAGAAGCGACAAGGAGGAATTAAGTGGAAGGTACTATGGGATTACTACTATTAGTTATGTCCATTCTGACAGTCGTTAATATCGCTGTCTCAATCGGAATTACTCATAACATGCGTTGGTTTGAACGACTACGAGCTGATACGGCAGAGGGTGATCGATGGCGGCGGATAGCGATTCAAAACGTTATATTCACCATATATGTGGTAGTAATCTGGTGGCTGTTTCAAGTAAAAAATTAGTTATACATCCCAGTATATAGCTGATTATGATTAGTCCATAATTAATTTTATTGGCTTTTGTTGGTGCGAATAGATGGTGAAAGACACTTCTTGATTCATCGGTAAGCCAGACCTTAGGTGTTATGAGCTTTTCGAAAAATGTCGTCATTTTGGTAGAAATGTAGAAAGTTGCCAACAGCAGACCAATGCAAACACTAGCGTTCAGTATATTTTGGGAAGTTTGTTGTTTAGATGCTAAAAAGAACAAAAAGGCGGCAAAAGGAAACAACGTTAATGCTATACCACACATCTTATAATGGCGCACAACAAAACGCTCAATGGCAGAACTTTCTTCGTTGAACAGATTTTTGACTCTATGGGATAGACCGAGCAAGCGGTCATTATTAGCCTCATAACTAATTGTTGTTCCCGTATATAAATTATTAGTCAATTCTAAAGAAAAGATGGGTAGACGGCTGTCATCGTCTGTGAGTATTTCAATTTTCAATTGCTCCAAATAATTAACCTTGTTTTCTGCGTAATAATCTGTGAACTCGGGGATAGTCGCTGATGAGATGTGATGTGTTGATATTCGAGTATTGTCAAATGATTTAAATATTTCAAGGAGATGCTCCAACGTGATAGGGGACACTGTAGAAACATACAATTGTTCAGAAGAAAGAACTACATTGCTTTTGTACATAGATTATCCACCCTTTTCAAGATAAATTTTTAACGACTACATAGATAATTATAGCGTATCACATTGGAAGGAAACAAAGAAAGGAGCCTTAAATGGAACAACGAATTATCGCCGACATTATGTACTCGGCAGTAGAAATCGCAAGGTTGTTACACACTGATATTCAGAACGTATATAAGTGGGTAAAAACGGGCGAAATCCCGCACATTAAGCTCACCGAAAAATCAGAAATACGTTTTGCCGGATGGGAAATCAGAGCATGGCTTGATAGTAAGGCGACGGGAGGAAACGCTAATGATTGAACTTGAAATCGCAACATGTGTAATCGTAATCGCCGTCGTGCTGGCGTGTATATGGATTGAGATACGGAAAGGAGCGTAATAATGAATGCAGACCAAATGATAAATCACATGATGACGGTTATTTACACGACTGCCGATGTAGAAGGTATCCAGGTAGCAAGACATTTCAGGCCTCAAGAAATCGTCGATTCTACACTGGCGGCGTGCCACAGTATTATCGACGGCAAACGCCTGTCAGAGCGAGAAACGGCGGTGCTTATCGTAACGTTCGGGGATACATGGAGAAATTACATTCGGCGTGCCGGTAACGTTCTTATATCGTTCCATTTTGAATTAATAGTTAGAAAGAGAGGGATGTAATGATGAAGGCTGCTATATTACAGAGTCCGCCTGAGTGGATTAACCAACGATACTATGAAATCCAAAACACTCCGGTCCGTATAGTTCGACGTCATAGTATCGGCTATTACGTTAAAGAAGGGTTAAAAGCGGCACTTACGTTAACAGCTATTTACTTTTTAATCGTACTTTTAGCACTTCTTTAAAGGAGGCTTTTCATGAATTGCGAGAGTTGCCCGAATCGGGATTACTGCATTCCCGATGAGTGCATAGGAAATGGCCGCCCTCTGCGGCAACAGAAGACGGCCAAAACAACTAAAAATTAAATTTTCAATTAAAAGGAGTATATCACATGACAGTTAAAATTAACAGCTTAGCCATCGAAAATGTAAAGAGAGTAAAAGCAGTACAAATGGAATTAGCCCAAAATGGCCTTACCGTCATCGGCGGTCGTAACGGCCAAGGTAAAACCTCTGTATTAGACGCTATAGCCTGGGCCTTAGGCGGCGATAAATTTAAGCCGTCTAATGCGACAAGAGACAGCAGCACGATCCCGCCTGAGATTCATATTGAGCTGTCTAACGGACTTATCGTTGAACGTAAAGGCGCCAAGAGTAGTCTTAAGGTTATTGACCCGACTGGTGAGAAGGCCGGACAGAAGCTTTTGGACAGCTTCATCGAGAAACTGGCACTAGACTTGCCGAAGTTCATGGGTATGAACTCAAAAGACAAGGCCAATACGTTACTGCAGATTATCGGGATTGGTGACGAATTGGCCGAACTCGACGCCAAAGAAGCACAGCGATATAACCGACGCCTCGAAATCGGGCGTATCGCCAAGCAGAAGAAGTCCTACGCCGATGAGCTTGAGTATTATCCCGACGCTCCCACAGAGCCGGTCAGTGCCTCGGACTTAATTAAGCAACAACAGGAAATTTTAGCACAAAACGGCGAAAATCAACGCAAGCGCGAACAATTGTCCAAGATGACGGAAGAACACGAAACGCTTATCGCCCGGATTGCTCAGCTTAAAGCATCTCTTGAAGAAGCCCAGGCTAAACAGGAGTCGCTGTTAGCCGATATGGAAACAGCTCAAAAGACGGTAGCCGAGCTTGTTGATGAAAGCACTGAAGAATTGGAGACCAATATCGCTCAGGTCGACGACATTAATCGTAAGGTCCGTGCTAATCAGGAAAAGGAAAAAGCCCAGGCCGAAGCCGAAGAGTTGTCAGCTGAATATAACGGGCTGACGGCTGAGATTGAAGCCGTCAAGGAAGCAAAAAATGAACTTCTAAATAAGGCTGACTTGCCGCTTCCGGAACTTGGCGTTAAAGACGGCGAACTCATTTATAAAGGTCAGCAATGGGACGGCATGTCGGGAGCTGAACAGCTTATGGTAGCTACGGCGATTATTCGTAAGCTTAACCCTGAATGCGGCTTCGTCCTTATGGATAAGCTTGAACAAATGGATCAGGAAACACTTAAAGAGTTCTCCGAATGGCTCACCAACGAAGGCCTCCAGGTTATTGCTACGAGAGTCGGAACAGATGACAGTTGCAGCATCATTATCGAAGACGGTTACGTTAAGGAGTCAGCCGCGCAGCCGGCAGAACCGAAGGCGTGGACGCCCGGAACATTTTAGGAGGAAATCATGAAGATAATCACAGGAAAGCAAGAGCGTTATCAAAAGATTGTTGTATATGGTCCTGAAGGGATCGGCAAGAGTACATTTGCCGCTCACTTCCCGAAGCCCTTATTCATCGATACAGAGGCAAGTACAGCTCATATGGATGTGGCGAGATTAGAACGTCCGACGTCCTGGGCGGTACTTATGGAATATATCCAAGAGCTTACGAAAGACCATCAGGGATTCACGACACTTGTCATCGACACTATCGACTGGGCAGAACAGCTCTGCGTACAGCATATTTGCTCTAAGTACCAAGTGAGCGGGATTGAAGATATTGGGTATGGCAAGGGATACGTCTATGAGAAGGAAGAATTCGGACGGCTGCTTAATAAGCTCCAAGATTTAATTGAAAGCGGTATGAACGTGGTTCTCACGGCACACGCTATGGTTCGTAAATTTGAACGACCCGACCAACCTCCGTATGATCGGTACGAACTCAAGCTCAATAAAGCCGCCAGTCAGAAAATATCCGATATGGTTAAAGAGTGGGCGGATATGCTCCTTTTTGCCAACTACAAAGAAGAAGTCTTAAAGGTAGATAGTAAGGACAGTAACAGTAAAAAGGTTCGAGTATCAGGTGGCCAGCGTGTGATGTATACGAGTCATCATCCGAACTGGGACGCAAAAAACCGGCATGGATTGAAGGAATGCTTACCGTTTGAATTTTCTCAAATCGAAAATTGTATACCCCAAAATATTCAAAAATCGCGAGTTGAAAAGAAACCTGTTGAGGAAGTGAAAGCTCCTCCGAAAGAGGAAAGCCCTAAAGAAGAACCTGTTGTAAAGACCGAACCTAAAAAGAAGGCTAAGGAAGACGACGGGATCCCGAAAGACCTGAAGAAGCTTATGGAAGCACGAAATATCACAGAAGCTGAAATACAAGCCGTTGTAGGAAGTAAAGGGTACTTCCCGGCTGACATGAGAATTAAGGACTACCCGAAAGAATTTATAGACGGTTGCTTAATTGCCGCATTCGATACTGTAGCTCAGGCAATAGAAGCAAATCGAGACGAAAATGTACCGTTTTAATAATAAGGAGGATAACAATCATGGCAGAAGAAAGAGCATTTAGTTGGGACGAAGAAATTGAAGCAGTGGAAAACGAGTTTGTCGACATACCCGCAGGAGACTATGACTTTAAGATTATAAACTTCGAACGTGGTTACTTTGAAGGAAGCGAAAAAATGCCCGCTTGCAATGAAGCCAAAATCACTTACGAAGTAAACGTAAACGGCCAAAAAGGTCGCATTAAGCAGAACCTATTCTTACACAGTAAATCACAATGGCAGCTCACCGGATTTGCCCGTGCCATCGGACATATGAAGAAAGGCGATGACAAGTTCACGATCCGCTGGAATGAAGTCCTCGGAGCTACCGGTCGCTTTAAGATTAAGCTTCGGGAATATAACGGAAAGACTTACCCGAACGTCGACCGGTTCTACGACAAGGAAGAATCGGGTAAAGAATGGACTCAAGGAGCCTTTTAGCCGTGGGCATTGAGCTTCGTCCCTATCAGCAGGCGGCGGTCGACGCCGTCCTGCATGAATGGGACATAGGCCACCACAAAACATTACTCGTCTTGCCCACAGGATGCGGCAAGACGATTTGCTTCGCTAAGATTGCAGAATCTCAAGTGCGTGTTGGTAATAGGGTTCTAATTCTTGCACATCGTGGAGAACTCCTGGAACAAGCAGCCGATAAAATAGCGAAAGCCACAGGCCTAAAATGTGCTGTAGAAAAAGCCGAGCAGACGGCTCTTCAATCTTGGTATCGAATTACCGTCGGCAGTGTTCAAACGCTAATGCGTGAGAAACGACTGTCTCAGTTCTCTCCTGATTACTACAATACAATCATCATCGACGAGGCTCATCATTCTATCTCAGACAGCTACCAGAACGTTTTAAACTACTTCTCTAACGCTAGAGTCCTTGGCGTTACAGCAACGCCTGACAGAAGCGATATGCGTAACCTCGGACAGATATACGACAGCCTGGCGTATGAATACAAACTTCCGCAAGCTATTAAAGCCGGATACCTCTCTCAAATCGTCGCACAGACCATCCCTCTGCAATTGGACATTGCACATGTCGGCATGGCGGCAGGCGATTACAAAGTAGGTGAACTCGGAACGGCTCTTGAGCCGTATCTTGATAAGATTGCTGAAGAAATGGTCACATACGCTAAAGACCGAAAGACCGTCGTATTCTTACCTCTTGTAGAAACGAGTAAGAAATTCTGCCGATATCTTCGTAAATACGGCTTTAAAGCCGCCGAAGTAAACGGCAATAGCCAAGATAGGGCAGAAGTCCTTAAAGACTTTGAGAACGGGAAATACGACGTTCTGTGTAACAGTATGCTTCTGACTGAAGGATGGGATTGTCCGTCGGTGGATTGTATTATCGTTCTGCGAGCGACCAAATCCCGAGCTTTATATAGCCAAATGGTAGGTCGTGGCACTCGATTACACGAAGGAAAAGAGAACGTACTGCTACTTGATTTTTTATGGAACACGGAACGGCACGAGTTATGTCGACCGGCACATCTCATCAGTAAAGATGAAGACATCGCAAAGAAAATGACGGAAAAGCTTGAAGAGGCAGCTGCTCCTATTGATATTGAAGAGCTTGAAAAAGAATCTGAATCGGATGTTGTGGCAGAACGGGAGCAAGCCTTAGCTGAAAAGCTTAAGGAAATGAAGAAACGCAAACGTAAGCTTGTGGATCCGCTACAGTTTGAAATGTCCATTCAGTCTGAAGACTTATCGGGATATGTCCCGTCGTTTGGCTATGAAATGGCACCGCCGTCTATAAAGCAAATTCAAGCCCTTGAAAAATTCGGCATCTTTGCCGATGAGATTGAAAATGCCGGCAAGGCTTCACTTCTTTTAGACAGATTAAAGAAACGTCAGGATATGAGCCTCTCAAGGCCGAAACAAATACGCTTCTTGGAGTCCCGTGGTTTCCAGCACGTCGGGACATGGACGTTTGACCAGGCCTCTTCTATGATTGCTCGAATTTCTATGAATAACTGGCGAATTCCGAATGGCGTAACGCCTGAAACTTATATCCCGGCGTAGTCCGATAAAGGAGACGAAAAAATAATGCGTAAAATCAACTTAATACCTTTATTGGACTACATCGACCCCGCCTTTTGCGATTATCAGGAATGGCTGCAGGTCGGAATGGGGCTTAAAGAAGAAGGCTACGACATTAGCGACTGGGAATCCTGGAGTGCCAAAGACATCACTCGTTATCACGCCGGAGAATGTGCTAAGAAATGGGCAACGTTCACAGGCCACTATAACGGAAGTCCCGTTACGGGAGCTACTATCGTAAACATGGCCAAAGAAAACGGCTGGACCGCCACACCCCATTTACCCGATCGGGCGTATGGATGGGATGATGAAATCATTGCCGACGAAGAAGTCATTATCGATAAGAACTGGGTAGAAGGACGAGAAATTGAAGACCCCGGCGATAATTGGAATCCCGCCAAAGATTTAATTACTTATTTAGAGCTTCTCTATGACAGTTCCGATTACGTCGGCTACGTTACGGAGTCATGGGAACAAGACGGGAAATTCTTACCGTCTAAGGGGAAGTTTAAGCGAACAGCCGGGGAGCTTATTCACGCCTTATCAGAGTGTGACGGCGATATCGGGGCCGTCCTGGGTGATTATAATCCCGACGTAGGGGCTTGGATTCGCTTTAACCCTTTAGACGGTCGAGGAGTTCGTAATGAGAACGTGACGGAGTTTAAATACGCCTTGGTTGAATCGGACTGTATGCCCATCGACAAGCAAAACGAAATCATCCGCAAACTGGAGCTTCCTGTTACGTGCATGGTTTACAGCGGTGGCAAATCTGTTCACGCCATCGTTAAAGTAGACGCTGCCAATTATGACGAGTACCGTAAACGGGTCGATTATCTTTATAACATTTGTCGTAAAAACGGCCTTGAAATCGACGTTCAGAACCGAAATCCGAGCCGCCTCAGTCGTATGCCCGGCGTTATCCGCAAGGATAAAAAGCAGTTCCTGGTTGATACGAATATCGGTAAGAGCAGTTTCGCCGAGTGGCAGACATGGATCGAATCGATTAACGACAATCTACCTGAGCCTGAAAGCCTTCGAGATTTCTGGAACAACCTGCCGCCGTTAGCCCCGCCGCTTATCGAAAACGTACTTCGCAAGGGTCATAAAATGCTATTGGCAGGACCGTCTAAGGCGGGTAAGTCCTTTGCCCTTATAGAACTTGTTATAGCAATCGCCGAAGGGCGTAAATGGCTGAATTGGGATTGCTCCCAGGGACGAGTCCTGTATGTGAATCTGGAGCTTGACGCCGCTTCTTGCCTACATCGATTTAAAGACGTATACACGGAGCTTGGTTGGGAAGCCCGCAGCCTTTCTAATATCGATATATGGAATCTTAGAGGAAAGTCCCTACCTATGGATAAACTGGCCCCTAAACTCATTCGTCGAGCCATAAAACAAGAATACACGGCGATTATCATCGACCCGATTTATAAAGTCATTACAGGCGATGAAAACAGCGCCGAACAGATGGCTCATTTCTGCAACCAATTCGACCGTATCGCAACGGAGCTTAATTGCTCGGTCATTTATTGTCATCATCACTCCAAAGGCGCTCAAGGCGGTAAGCGAGCTATCGACAGAGCCTCTGGGTCAGGCGTATTCGGGCGTGACGCTGACGCACTGCTTGACATGATTGAGCTTGACGCTGAACAAGTCGGGTCCTCTCGTTCGGCTTGGCGTATCGAAGGCACGCTTCGTGAGTACGCTTCATTCAGGCCGGTAAACGTATGGTTCGATTATCCCGTTCATCGCATCGATGACACGGGAACGCTCGAGACGATTAAGCTGGACGTCGAGATGAAGCTCAACGAAAAAGGACAACGGACTCGGCAGAAACAACGGCAGTCTCGGATTCAGAATCTTGAGTCGGCATACAATGCGTGCCTTATCTCGGGCGAGGTCACTATAGATGATATGTCGGAGTATCTTGATGTCAGTCCTAAAACCCTTCGAAGAGATATTAACAGCTCTGAAGAGTTCACCGTAAAAAACGGTAAAGTAGAGAGAAATAACATTGAATAATTATTCACTAAAAACGCCGTATATGCATAAATATCGGGACAAAAATCGGGACATTTCAACTATATATATAGAAATGTCCCGATGTATAAATGTCCGCAATTGTCATGGGACGAACAAAGGGTTGGAAAACGGCTTTGACGTTGCCGTTTCCCTTAACACCCTTTGTCCGTCTGACAGGACAATAAGCGCCCTCGGTGTTTCCCTAGAAAGGAGTATGCAATGAAAGTAAAGTTTTTCTTGCCGATGATGATTCCGTCGGCGACTCACCAGGAAAAGAAAATTATGGTAGTAAACGGTAAGCCTGTCGTGTACGAGCCTCAGAACGTAAAAGACGCCCGTCAGAAGTTTATGGTAGCCCTTGCTCCGTACGTTCCTAAAGCTCCGTTTACGGGTCCTATAAGACTTTCGACGACGTGGATATATTTAGCAACTAACGCTCACCCTGTAAAGAGTTGGAAAACAACGAAGCCCGATACGGATAATTTAGTGAAGCTCTTAAAAGATGTGATGACGGATTTGGACTTTTGGACAGACGACGCTCTTGTCGCTTGTGAAGAAATTCAAAAATTTTACCTCGATAAGCCCGGACTTTATATCGAAATAGAGGAACTTACCAATGGCTAATCAAGAGGTCGTAAAACGAGCCAGAAGTGCCTTTAAAGAGATTCTGAACGAAATGGAACACCCCCAGTTTGATTTACTTCGGCGGGATCCTGAAATTAAGAACCTCGTCGAACGCCTTGTCCGCAAAGTAGAAGAGGCCCGTAATCCGAAAAACTGGCCGATTGAAGAATATCATGACGATTACGAAAAGAAGCACCCTGAAGACAGTAATCTATGGGTATGGCTATTCCTACATGCAGCCTTCGTTAACTCTGAACTTGCCGATGTGCTTTGTTTTCTTCGTGGTCGTGGTTGTGTGCTTATCCCTGACGGTCGATTTGGGTATGTTATTCGTCCTGTTATTGGTAAGGACGGGTTTAAAAGCCAGGAAGAATACAACCAAATCAAGGAGCCGCTAGCTGATTACGGAGAATCCCTGGTTAAGTTGTTAAAGAAAATGAAAGCTTTAGTTGACTGCGGCAATATCTTACCGCACAAAGAACTGACACAAACGACACTGAAAGGAGAATCGTAATGACCAATATCGCAAGAAACCCTATTAACGGACAGGTTGACCCGGAAGATGCTGCCGTATTATTGGCTAATATATCTGCGGATTTAGCACGAGTTCGTGAGGCTGTTTATAGAGATAACGAAATGGATATGGACTGCAAAGACATGGCGCTTAGTGCAATTGATGCAGCCTTCCGAGACCTCGACAGAGCGTATAGTTATCTCGAAGAGTAGGAGGTACGGCATGAATGCAAAAGAATATCTTGAATACATTCGCAGTCTAGAGATACGGCTACGAATGAAAGAAGAACGGATCGCTCAGCTTCAGCATGATATATGTAGCCTTCAAGCCCTCGATTACGCTAAAGATAAAATCACCGGCGGTAGTCCCATAGATGTGTCCGATAAGATAGCCCGCCTGGACGAACTCATTCGGGATACTAATCGTGAGTGGGATGAGCTGATAGAAATGCGTGAACAAGCAAAAACCTTTATATCAAAGCTTGAAAGTGCTAAACAACAGGAGGTGCTAACTAAGCGGTATATTCAGAATAAACGGTGGGAACAAATTGCTGTTGAGATGAATATCACTTGGCGACATACCTTCCGAATTCATCGTGCGGCACTAGAGGAGTTTTCTCAGAAGATGGCATTAAATGTCAGTATCTTGACATGATATGATGTAGAAGTAAAAAGTACGGAAAATACCGTACGCACAATCATTCTAAGTAGTTTTATTTACAGCCGAGGCGGCGTCCGTTAGGGCGTCGCCTTTGCCATGTGCATGATTTAAATAGATTAATCCAGTGCGTCCTATGTGATAGATGTATTAGTATTTATATTTGGATATAGGAAAATGAATTGAAAAATGTTAAAATAATTAGACACAAAGGAGATGGGTGTATGTTAAGCGCATTGGATTTATCAAAATATATCATCACAAAATGCATGAATGATAGAAAGCCTATTAGCAATCTTCAGTTGCAGAAAATCCTGTATTATATTCAAGTTAAGTTTTTACAGAAGAGAGGTATCCGTGCGTTTTCGGATGAAATTGAAGCATGGCAATTTGGTCCTGTCGTAAGAGCGGTGTATCAGCAGTATTGCGGGGCGGGCTCTTTTCCTTTGCGTATAAAATATGAAGACGTACCTGTGATTAGTGGGGATGACAAAATTACCATAGACAGAATTATTGAGGAGAAAAGGGATAAAAAGCCCTGGGATTTGGTTGAAGATACTCACGATAAAAAGAAGGCGTGGTACCATATTTATAACGGCGGACAGGGGAATAAATCGATAATTCCGGAAAAGGAAATTCGAACACGTGGATAATAAAGAGCAGAACATAACTGACGAAGAAAAGATGGATGAGATTCGCAAAGTATTGGAAGAGCTCTCTAAGGGTCAGGATGTTTTAAAAGATAAAATGGATGAGTATGTTGGACGGCTCAAAGCAATATATACAGAATCTGAGTTTCGACATATGTATTCAGAAATCTATCCGGTTATTACGGATGTAGATAAGAAAGAAGATTGTAATTTAGAAACGCTTGCGCAAAATATAGGTCTTTTATACAGTGAAATAAAGGAGTACCATAAAGGTGAGCCTGTATACAACGGCGTTCGCAAGCTATATGATCATGTGAATTTAGATATAGCGCGAATTAATTATCTAAAGGTTCAGGCTGAGTATGCTAATAAAAAGCTAGAGGACGTGACAAGCCAACTAGTGAATATAAGTAATGAGGCTGAAGGATTAAGAGAGAAGGCGCAAAGAATGCAGAGGGAATATGTAGCGATACTGGGCGTCTTTTCTGCAATCGTAGTTTCGTTTGTTTCGGGGTTAGGTTTTTCATCTTCCGTGTTGGCTAATATGCATACTGTCAGTCCATATCGGCTTGTGTTTGTCGTTATGATGTTGGCGATCGTGTTATTTGATGTCTTAGCGGTATTAATGAATTTTGTCCGGGACATGGTTTTTACAGGGGAAAAACATAGATGGCTTTTTATAGTGGTCAATATGTTTTTTTTGGCGATTTTAATCGGGGATTTTATAGCTTGGCACTGTGGCATGCGAATCTTCCCATGCCAACAGATATAAGAAAAAGTGAATGTTAGTATTTTGAGGACGTCCTAATGGGGCGTCCTTTTTATGTGCGTCGTATCAAGGAGAGTCATGGCAAAGCAAACGAAAGTACAATGCTGCCGCAGATCCTGCTTAAACAATCATAAAGGGGTATGCTCTGCTAACGTAATACATATTGGCGGGACAGGTGCGTGTAAGTGCTTCGTTGCAGCCAAACACGCCATGAATCATTCTAGGTACGGCGCTTCAAGGAGGTGACGATAGCGGTTACATGTTGAATAAGAGACAAGAAAAATTCTGTATCGAGTATCTGGTGGATTTAAATGCGACTCAGGCCGCTATCCGAGCCGGATATAGTGAGTTAACTGCTTATTCAATTGGTTCACGGCTGTTGAAAAAAGTTGAAATTAAAAATCGTGTCAAAGAACTACAAGACGAGTTCTTCAAAGACCGAATCATGAGCATCGCAGAAGTCGAGGGTCGACTGGCGGCATTGGCTCGGGGTGAAGTTAGAGAAGAGGTCGTCGTGGTTGAGGGTACGGGAGAAGGATGCAGCCGTGCACGAATTATTCAAAAGCATGTTGACGCTAGAGCACAGCTGAAGGCTTTAGAGCTTATCGGTAAACGAAACAATCTGTTTAGCGCCGATACGGCGATTGAAGTCAACCCGATTATGATTGTCGGTGGTGATGACGTTGCAGACTAATTACGACGTCGTGAATATTGCCGATATAGTAGGGAAGGGCTACGGTGAGTTTTGGAGGTTTAAAGGCCGATACAAGGTAGTTAAAGGGAGTCGTGCCAGCAAGAAATCATCCACGCAGTCATTACGAGTTATATATGAGATTGTGAGCAATCCTGTTATTAATTGGCTTGTAGTACGTAAGACGGAACGAACACTTCGGGATAGCTGTTTTGCGCAACTTAAATGGGCCATGCGAAGGCTGCACGTCGAAAAGTATTTTAGGTGCAGCGTATCGCCGTTAGAGATTACTTACATTCCTACGGGACAGAAAATCCTGTTCAGAGGCCTTGATGATCCGTTAAAAGTTACGTCCATTACCGTCGATTCAGGTTGCTTGTGTAGACTCTGGATTGAGGAAGCGTATGAGATAACCAAAGAGGATGACTTTAACCGACTTGATGAAAGCATTCGTGGGCAATTGCCCGAAGGGATGTATCATCAGGTCGTTTTAACGTTCAATCCTTGGTCTGATAGGCACTGGTTGAAGAAACGGTTCTTCGATACGCCTAACCCGAACGTACTGGCAATGACAACGAATTATCGATGCAACGAGTTCCTAAGCCAATCGGATTTACTCCTGTTTGAAGAAATGAAGAAGAACCCAAGGCGCTATGCCGTTGCCGGAGAAGGGGATTGGGGTGTTGTTGATGGGCTTGTATATGAAAACTGGAAGGAGCAAGTGTTTGATTGTGCTGAAATCAGGAATCAAGAAGGAGTGGAGGCTGCCTTCGGTTTGGACTTCGGGTATACAACGGATCCTGCTGCATTCTTCTGTTCAGTGGTGAATCAGAAGAATAAAAAAATATATGTGTTCGATGAGTTATATCAAACAGGGCTAACCAATCAGCAATTAGCAAAGCGCATCGAAAGCATGGGGTATGCTAAAGAACGAATAAGAGCCGACGCAGCTGAGCCTAAGAGTATTGAAGAATTGTACCAGGCAGGAATAACCCGAATTGTAAAATCCCGAAAGGGTAAGGACAGTATATTAAATGGGATCCAGAGAATACAAAACTACGAGTTAATAATTCACCCTAGGTGTGTGAACTTCTTACAAGAAATAAGTGTGTATCAATGGGCGAAAGACCGTTTTGACAGATATACGGGGAAGCCGGAAGACAATAACAATCACTTAATGGATGCTATGCGGTATGCCTGTGAAGATATTGGGGTAGAACGGTTCTCTTTTGATTTGGGGGTATAGAATGTTTTGGACTGACATAATTAATCGGGCATTACGTGATAACGCACCGATGAGTAAGCGGCAGTTTTTAAGTCGTGAGTTACAAAAGTGGATGAGCAGCAAAGAACGCCGGGACATGATTACCGGCCGAAAATATTACAACGGCGAGCAGGATATATTACGTAAGACTCGAGCCGTAACTGACACAGGCGGCAAAACAGTGGTGCTAGCCAATTTGCCCAATAATAAGATTGTGGACAATCGTTTCGATGACCTTGTTGATCAGAAAGTGAATTACTTACTGGCAAAACCGTTCGTCGTAGAAACGGACGATGAGGACATAAAAGACGTCTTTACGTCGAGTGTACGGCGTAAGCTCAAGAGTGTAGGGAAAGACATGTTGACGGGGGGCGTGGGGTATCTGCATCCGTATATAGACGGACAAGGACGATTACAGTTTAAGCGTATGAAGCCCGAGCAAGTATTACCGTTTTGGAGTGATGAGGAACGGGAACGGCTCGATGCCTTTGCTTATGTATACGAGATTGACGTGTATGAGGGAATCATGGACCGCAGAATGACCAAGGTCGAATTTTACGACCGTACGGGCGTTCAGTATTACGTGTATGAAAATGGCAGTCTTGCCGATGACCGAGACCATGAAAGCACGGCGAATTTCGCCATTGATGACAAGCCGTACAACTGGGATAACGTGCCGCTTATCGCCTTTCGCATGAATGAAGAAGAGCAGCCGTTAATCGCCAAGGTGAAGAGCTTGCAGGACGCACTTAATACGATGCTGTCGAATTATGCGGACAATATGCAAGAAGATATTCGTAGTACTATACTCATCATCAAGAACTACGACGGCACCGAGCTTGACAGCTTTCGGGCTAACCTAGCACAGTACGGAGCAATTAAGGTCCGGACAGTCGACGGGGTAGAAGGTGGCGTGGATAGTCTACATATAGACGTAAACGCAAGCAATTACGAGGTCATTATCAAGTTGTTGAAGAAGGCAATCATCGAGAATGGCCGAGGGTTTGACAGCAAGGATGACCGAATGAGTAATAATCCGAATCAGATGAACATTGCGTCGATGTATTCTGATATAGACCTGGATGCCAACGAAATGGAAATGGGCATTCGTGAAGGACTCGACCGGATGTTATGGTTTGTCAATACCTATAGGGGCTTAAGCGGCAAAAAGGCTGTTGAGGATGTCGATTTTACGTTCAATCGTGATTTGCCGATGAACGAGGGCGATATTATTACAAATTGCCGCAACTCCGTAGGCGTTATCAGCAATGAAACCATTCTTACTAATCACCCGTGGGTAAAAGATGTGGCCGAGGAAATGAAGCAGTTAGAGGCCGAAAAGGCGACAAACGAACCCGATTATATAGGTGATGGCCATGCCGAGTAATTACTGGGCGAAGCGGTACGAAGACGAATCCGAACGAGCCTTTGGGCTTGGTAAGATGACAAGCCGAAACTTGCGGAAACAGGCCGATATAATTATCAGGCGCATGGAGAAGAACGTGAATGACTGGTATCAGCGGTATGCCGATGAGAACGGTATAAGCCTTGCCGATGCTCGCAAAGAGTTAAATGCGAGGGAGTTAAAGGCCTTCAAGATGACGCTTGAAGAATATCGCCGACAGGCCGAGCAAGAGGGGCTATCGGATGAGTATAAGCAAATGTTAAAGCAGGCGTCTATTCGTAAGCGGCTCGACCGTGAGCAGGAGTTATATATCAACACAGCTCACGAGCTTGAACGGTGGGCAAAGACTCAAGACACGGATATATCGGATCTACTAAATAAGGTATATGAAAGTACGAATTATCGTACTGCACATTTAACGCAGACAATGAAAGGTGAATATGGTAAATATGGCCAAGTAGATCCGAACACTGTACAACGCATTATTCATTCTCCGTGGGCACCTGACGGCAAAGACTTCTCCGAACGCATATGGGACAACCGCAAGAAGTTGGCTAAGACAATGCAAAACGAATTTACACAGGCGATGATAATAGGCCAAGGCACGGCCGATATATCAAAGGCCATTGTAAAAAATATGAACACGTCGTATAGCAACGCCAATAGACTGGTCGAAACGGAGCTCGCACGGGTACATTCGCAAGCGTTTATGGACTGCATGGCCGAACTTGACGTTGACGCTGTGGAGATATTGGCCACACTCGATAGCAAGACAAGCCCTATCTGCCGTCGTATGGACGGTAAGATCGTACAACGTAAGGATGCAAAACCCGGCATTACGATACCGCCGTTTCACTGCCATTGCCGAAGCACGACGGTTCCGTATTTAGGCGATGACCTTGCCGATATTGCCGGAAGCGGAACAAGGGCCGCAAGGGATCCGAAGACGGGTAAAACAGTATTCGTTGAGGGTGAACTCGATTATGGTGAGTGGGAAAAGCGGTATATAAGCGAAGGTCGCATAGACGATAGGGGAAAAGACACGCCGCCCAACGAGGGTAAAACCTCACAGGCGCATGTAAAGCAAATGGGAAGTTATGAGGCGGGGATTGAAAACGCATACCAAAAGGCCTTATCTCATGGTAAGAGAACCGGAACCGAGGGGTTATTTTGGAGAGATAAAAAAGGAGACGTGGCGTATCCTGATTTAAGCGGAGATAGTAGTTCGGTTGTGTTTCCTCCTGAATTGGTGCGATTTTTAGAGAAGCTCCCCGCAAAATCAGTGGATTGCGTTCATAATCATCCACGCAGCTCGTCCTTTTCGCCCGATGACTTGATCGTTATGTGTGACTTCGAGAGTATTGACAAGATGCTTGTGATTGGGCATAATGGAATCAAGTACAAAGTATCCATAGGTACTGGAGGCCGCCCCTACCCAGCCGAAATTAAGGCGATATACGAACAAGTAAAATGGGAGTATAAAGGGTTCTACGAACGGATGACTGCGGCAGGGTTTAGCGAGCAAGCGATATGGCAAGCTATTAGTCATAAAATCACTACAAGGATGGCTGAAAAATACGGGTGGGAATATGAAAGAACAAAACCAAAAAAATAAAAAACAAGTAAAAGTGGCAATGTGGCCTGGAGAAATGCCTTGTCCCTACGGTAATACGAAAGAGTACCGTGAATGGGAAGAACGAAGCAAGACGTTTGAAAAGTATATTAATGAGATTCGCAAAGCTTAAAGCACCTATTTATGTAGGTGCTTTTTTAGTACACGGGAGGTGAATATAATGGAAAAAACGACCAAAAGCATATTCATCGATAGCGGCACTTTATATGTCGTGCGCGGCGAGTCACGGTACAAGCTGGCCGATTGCAAGGCTCGCATCGAAGTGTGCAAGAGTGTATCCAAATTGCCGATGATTGGAGGCACAAAGGTAGACAGGCGGTATTTGACTGTGTTGGTCACGTTTGATAATCTGGCAAGCAATATTGATGAGCGGGTATCGTTGGTGCAGTTTAGGGGCGAGGCCTTGCGGCAAGACGGGTTTATCGAAGAGCTGTTTTTTAATCGCTGCCTGTTGATGTCGGAATGGGATCCCGAAATGAAGGGTGAATGTAAATTCGAGGTGCAATGCACAACCGAGGAAGCCCGAAAGTTAATAAACGAGTTTTAATTCAATACTTATTTCAGCACTCACAATCGTGGGTGCTTTTTTCATGCCATTTTAGTATTGTTGGGCGATAACTAACAAGACCGTAACGAGTGGTGTAGCACTCGAAAATAAAGCGTAACAGGAAGGAGTCATAAGGAATGACAAAAGAAGAATTGAAGGCGTTAGGCGTAACGGACGAAGTTGCGGATAAGATTGTGGAGGATTACGGAAAGAATTACGTATCGAAAGCACAATTTAACGCAACGAACGAAGAGAAGAAGGCAGCCAAAACGGAATTGGCACAAATCAAAACGGAGTTGGACGGCTTAAAAGACAAAGCCAAAGGCAACGAGGATTTGAGCAAGCAAATTGAAGACCTCAAAAAGCAAAGCGAAGCCCGGGAAAAAGAGTATGCACAAAAGGTTAAAAACATGGAAATCGACGGGATTGTCGACCGTGCTTTATTAACAGCCAAGGCCAAGAGCGTAAAGGCCGTGCGTGCTTTACTTGACCTTAACAATGCCGAGGTTGAAGACGGGAAAATCAAGGGCCTCGATAAGCAGATTGAGAAGCTCGTAACGGAGGCCGGGTATCTCTTTGGTGACGATAAGCCGAACGTCAAAGGGGCAACGCCTGGAAGCCCTGGCGGCAACAAGCCGAACGGAGGCGTAACAAAAGAACAATTCAACAAAATGTCGTATGGTGAACGAGTCAAGTTATATAACGAAGATAAAGAACTGTACGACCAGTTAACGAACGGAGGAGAATAACAACATGCCTACAAGTGCAAACGCAACAAAATTAGCAAACCTTGTTAATCCCGAGGTTATGGGGGATATGATTGCAGCCGGCTTGCCGAAAGCAATCAAATTTACGCAAATTTGTAAAATCGACAACACTCTTGAAGGTCGTCCCGGTAGCACTATCACGATTCCGGCGTTTAAGTACATTGGCGACGCACAGGACGTGGCCGAAGGTGCCGCAATCGACGTATCTAAACTCGAAGCAAGCACAGCAAAGGTATCCGTAAAGAAAGTCGGCAAGGCGGCAGAAATTACAGACGAAGCGGCTTTGTCCGGATACGGTGACCCGGTCGGCGAAACACAGCGTCAGTTGCTGATGTCTATAGCAAGTAAGGTCGATGAAGATATTGTAACGGCGTTAGGAACGACAACGCTTACAGTTACGGATACGAACGAAATCTCATATGAAGGGATTGTAAACGGGGTCGATAAATTCGCAGAAGAAAGCGACGTATCCAAGGTGCTGTTCATTCATCCCGAACAGTTGTCGAAAATCCGTAAGGACCCGGCATTTATTGACAAGACCAAATACGGCGGCGATTTGATGATGACCGGAGCAATCGGATCTATTTGCGGTTGCGAAGTGGTTGTATCTCGTCGTGTACCGAAAGCCGGCGGCAACTTCACCAATTTTATGGTGCAGATGAGTGCCGCAGCAACAGACGGACAGCCTGTAATGCCGGCCGTAACCATTTACGTTAAGAAGGCGGCAGACGTTGAAACGGACCGTGATATTTTGGCAAAAACAACGGTTATTTCGGCGGCAGAACATTACGCAGTAGGCTTAACGAATCCGGCTAAAGTCTTAAAAATGACGTTTAAAGCCGTATAACACAAGGAGGGGTATCAATGGGTATGCTGATTAGGCGGCACCGAGAAGCGGCCGCAGATATAGACATGGAGCAGTCGGAAGTGATGAACACCGAGAACGTGGACGTTCAGGAGCAAGAACCTTTGACGGAAGAAGTGCAGGCCGATGAAGATGCACAAGCCAATCAAGTAAAGACGACAAACAAAGTAAATAAAAAGAAGGCCCAGGCCGATGAATAAGTACACTGAAAAGGTCATCACGCTTGCCGAAGACTTGACCGGATGCCCGGATGTCGCCGCCTTTGAAACCTCGATTGATTTTATATCCGAGGTTGTCGAACGGAGCATACTCAATGACATAAATCAGGCAGAGGTTCCCGTCGAACTTGAACGAGTCATTGTATATCGAACACTTGGAGAGTTAATCAAGATGCAAGGCAAAAATATTCTTGGTGATGCTGATGATATGGCGAAATCAATCGAAATTGGCGATACAAAAATCGAGTTTAACGGCGAGCCTTTGTCCGTGCGTCTGACTACACTAGCAGATGCATTAACGAATTACGGCAAGGGGGAATTGGCGTGTTACCGACGGCTGAAATGGTAAGACGAGCGAGGCAACAGCTTGAAAAAATGTACGAGATGAGTGCGTTCGTGTATTCCGATGTGAGCAAGCAAGATGAAGACACGGGCATCGTTACGTCTAAGCCGAAGAATACAGGCATATACCCTTGCCGTATATCGTACAAGACAAGCACGACCGGTACGGGTGAAGGAGTAGCATCCTTCACTCAATCTATCGTGCTGTTCACATATCCGGATGCGAAGATTCCGAAGGGGTCACGCATTGCAGTATCACATAACGAAGGGGTGACCTGGTACAAGGCGGCATCCACTCCGGCACATTACGATACGCATCAAGAAATTCAACTCGAATTACTGGAGAAGCGATAATGGCGAACGTCGAATTTGATGTCCGAGAATTTGAAAATTTTTGCAACAAGGTGCGGGAACTGGACGGCAAGGCCGATACGACAAGAGTATTAGAAGCCGGCACGAATCAGTTAGCGGCCTTGTATGTAAGGGAAGCGAAAAAGCGAACGCCTGTCGGCAAGCGAGGGTCCGTCAAAGCCTTTATGGGAAGAGATAAGAACGGCAAGGCGATATACCTAACGTATCACTACAATACACAGCAAACACGGAATTCGTGGCGAGTGGATGCGGCTAAGATAACCGGAACGACGGCGACGGCCAAAGTGTATAATACGTCCCGGTATGCATCGTTCGTAGATGAAGGGCATCGTCAAGAAGTCGGTCGATATGTTCCGATGCTTGGCACACCGATTGGCGGCGTGGTACACGGGGCAAGACTCAAAAAGCCCTGGGTCGAGGGGTTACACATGACCGATGCGGCCGAAAGTGTCGTGGATAGGAACGCCGGGAGGATTCTCGACAGGGTTGTCAGGGGGTATTTACGTGAACTCGATAAGTAACATTATTACGGGCATTGCGACGGCCGTTCACAAGGAAACGGGGAGGCCGGTATACCTCGAATTCAAAGAGAACGGGGCAGAATTCCCGTGCTTTTATATTGACCTGGTGAATTCGTCCGAAAATTTACACGTTTCCGGCCTGTACGAACGGACGAACGACTTTGAGATACTCTACTTTCTTAACGAAGAGGACTTACCGGAGGACGTGCGAGGCGAACTTTACGACGTGGGCGAACGACTGTATTCAGCGTTAGAGTATATAACAGTCGACGGCCAACTGATGAGAAGCAAAAAGCGTTCATATAAGGTGACGGACGGCGTGATGCGTTTCTCGTTGACCATGGAAGACATACGACGTAAATCCTGGAAACGACAAGAAGCGATGCATCAAATCGGAATCACGGAAGGAGTTAAAAATGGAAACAGCGGCAAATAAAAACACAGAAGTCGCCGTAAGGGAAGAGCCGAAGAGCATCGTCGAGCGGTTCGATAAGGTGACTATATTACAATCTGACCGATTTAAGCGGTATCGAGATATTCTTGATACTGTATTGAATTCCGGTCAGTTATACGGAGCGGACGAAGTGGACAAGGTGTTAAGCGATGCACTTACACACCGGGTACAAAAGTCCGTGAATGAATAAGGAGGGAACAACGTAATGGCATTAGGCGGCGGAACGTTCTTGTTCCATAATAAAGTTTTACCCGGCACATATATTAATTTCGTGTCGAAAGTACGAGCATCGGCAGAAGTATCCGACCGAGGGTTCGGAGCAATGATGCTCGAATTAGATTACGGCCCGTCTGGTACGGTATTCAGAGTCGATGCAGACGAATTTCAGAAGAACTGTATGCAGTATTTTGGCTATGATTACACGCATCCGAAGATGAAAGGCCTTAGAGATTTATTCACGGGCCTTAAAACAGGGTATTTCTATCGGCTTAATAGTGACGGTGCTGTCGCATCTTGCACGCTTGCCAAGGCGAAATATGCGGGTATTAGAGGCAATGCACTGGGGGTTTCGGTACAGTCAGATCCGGACAATTCCGGAGCTTTTATCGTCACAACGTACATGACGACCGATAACAATCGTCAGGCAGTAGCGAAACAGTCGGGCGTAAAGACGGCTGCGGACCTTGTCGACAATGAGTATTTGAAATTCGAGAAGGCGGCTACATTGGCGGCTACTGCTTACACGGCCCTTACAGGCGGTACGAACGGAGCAGCCGTTACGACACAGAACTATCAGGACGGCCTGGAACTGCTTGAGCCGTACTATTTCAACGTGCTTGGTTACGCCGGTTCGGATGACGCTATCAAGGGCCTTTTAATCAACTTCACGCATCGTTGCAGAGTACAGACGGGTGCGAAATTCCAGTTGGTTATCCACGGCAAACAGGGCGTTAATGATGAAGGCGTTATATCGGTACTCAATGACGTTACAGACAGCGGAGCAGAAAAAGGCAGTGCGGTATACTGGGTAACCGGTCAAGAAGCGTCGTGTGCAATTAACGAAACGGTCGGCAACCGTAAATACACAGGCGAGTACACGATTAACACGAAGTACAAGCAGTTTGAGTTGGAACAGGCGATTAAGAACGGCATGTTTATGTTCCATTCCGTAACGGATTCTGTAGGCGGTAACGTCACGGGTGAAGTCCGAGTATTGAAGGACATTAACACGTTCACAGAATTCACAAAAGAAAAGAGCCGTGATTTTTCACTTAACCAGGTTATCCGGGTACTCGATAACTGGGCTATCGATGCGGCACGCTTATTCAATAAGACGTATCTCGACAAGGTACAAAACGATGAAGACGGCCGCAAAGCGTTGTGGGCTGACTTGGTTTATTTGGCCGAAGAGTATCAGCGTGTGCGTGCGATTCAGAATTTCGACGATAAAGACATTCCCATTCCGTCGCAAGGCGATAACAAGGAAGATGTTTTGGTCGATGTTCAATTACAGCCGACGGTTTCCATGGAAAAACTGTACATGACCGTCGTCGTAGCGTAAAGGAGGGAACACAATGCCGGATGCAATCAGAACAATGGAAGCGGCCGACGTAATCAGTGCCAAATTGGCCAATTGTTATATAATCGTTGGCAGCACTCGTAAATTATTGTTCCAGGCGAAGGACTTAAAGGCCACTGTAAAAAAGAACAAAAAGCAAGTGGCAATCCTGGGCCGCATGATGAAGGGCAACAAATCTACGTCGCTCGAAGGAAGCGGCAAGCTGACGATTTATAAGAATACGTCGATTTTCGATGATATGATTGAAAACATGATGAAGAGCGGCACGGATACGTATTTCGATATGCAAGTAACGAACGAAGACCCGACCAGTCACGCCGGGTCACAAACGGTTATCTTGAAGGGATGCAATATCGATGAAGGTACCGTCGCTAACTTCAACGCAGACGGAGAATGGCTCGAGGACGAAATCAATTTTACGTTCGAGGACGTAAAATGGGCCACGAAGTTTAAAGAATTGGACGGAATGAAGGCATAGGGCCTTCATTCCTTTTCTTTTTATATATGAGTGAAAGGGGAAAAAAGAATGGCAGAAAATTTCAGTGCGTTCTTAAAGGAAAACGTAAAAATCGAAAGCGAAGTTGGATATGTAGCATCCGACCGATTCAAGGACGAAAACGGAAAACCGATTGAATGGAAAATAAAAGTGCTGATGACTAAAGAACTCGATAGAATCCGTGACCGTCACACTAAAAAAGTCCTCGTACCGGGTACCCGTGAATATAAAGAACGTTTCGATAACGAAGGATTCAATTCGGATCTGATTACCGAAACTATCGTATACCCGAATCTCGATGAAATCGAATTACAAAATTCTTGGGGTGCTAATGACCCGGGCGAACTGTTGAAAGTCATGTTATTACCCGGCGAATATGCAGACTTGGCTAGTGCCGTATCCGAGGCACAAGGATTTAAAGTCGGCCTCGACGATAAGATTAAAGAAGTAAAAAACTGATAAAGACGGACGACCCGGAAACCTCGTTTGCGTACTTGGCCTTTGTGAAGTACGGCATCAGGCCGAGGGCGTTCGTCAACATGGATGAAAACGAAAAAGCCGCCGTAATCGCCTTTATGAACTATCACGTACAGGCCGAGAAAGCGGAAATGGCTAAAATCGGGAAGGGGTAGCACATGGCAACCATTAATAATTACATAAAGCTGTCGACGAACATTCCCGACGCAATGGACAGGGCGGCACAGGCTACCCGGAAAGCATCAAACGGTATGAACAATTTAAGCGACCGCATGAAGAAGGTTGCGAGCGGTTCAACGGCTATGAGTGAACGCATGGGCGGTGCGTTTCAAATGATGATTGGTAGTTTAGCAGCCAGTGCGGTAACGACAGCGTTATCTACTATACAGAACGGCATTTCGTCGCTCATGGGAACGGCCGAAGAATACGCCGGGATACAAGCTCGTATGAATTTGGTTACGGGCAGCCAACAGAACGCTATCATTCTAAATGAACGCATTTATCAGTCGGCACAAAAAGCTAGGGGCGGTTATTTGGATATGGCTAACGCCGTATCACAATTAGCTATGTCGGCCCATGATGCCTTTCCCGACCCGAGAGAAGCGGTCGACTTTATGGAGGGCGTTCAAAAGCTGTTTGTTATCGGAGGTAGTAGTAAGGAAGCACAGAAAAACGCCTTGTTACAGTTAACGCAAGGCATGGCATCAGGGCAGTTGCAGGGTGATGAATTCCGAAGCATTGCCGAAAACGCACCGCTTATTGAGAACATAATTGCTAAAACCATGGGCGTAAGCCGTGGAGAGCTTAAACAATTAGCCGCCGAGGGTAAAGTTACCGCCGAAGTTATCAAGAAGGCTATCGGCGAGAATATGGAAGAAATCAACGCACAATTCGAAACGATGCCGAAGCGTTGGGGCGACCATTTTACGATGATACAGAATAGGGCGTTAAAAGCGTTCACGCCTGTATTTGAAGGCATTTCACAATTGGCTAATAGCGATGCTGTTCGGCAAGCCGTGGAAGGAATAGCCGAGGCCCTGGAAGCGTTAGCACCCGTATTTTGGGTTATCGTTCGAGGCGTTAATGCGGCTATCAATACGATTGTATGGGCATTTAGCGGCATGGCCAACTTCGTGCGTAATCATATGGTTGCGTTGAAGATTGCGGCCGTGGTACTAGCCGGAGCGATTACGGCGTTAGTGATTCCGCTTGCATCGAGTGCGTTCGCCATGGGGGCGGCGGCAGTTGCGACTGTAGCCAAAACTGTGGCAGACTGGGCCGAAACTGCCGCACTTATTGCATTGACCGCTGCACAAGACGGGCTAAACGTGGCCCTTGCAGCGTGCCCGATAACCTGGATTATTGCCGGTATTGTTGCCATTGTAGCGTTGGTATTCTTGGCCGTTGACGTGTTCAATTACTTTGCGGATACGTCCATATCCGTTACGGGCCTTGTTGGAGGCTTGTTCGGGATTTTGGGCGGCGGGATGTACAACACGGTTGTATTCGTATGGAACATTTTTGCGACCTTGGCAAACTTCTTTGCTAATGTATTTCGTGACCCGTTGGCAGCCGTTGCTAATCTGTTCATTGATATATGGAACGGCATCGTCGGATACGTAAAGGCAGCCGTAAATGCCATTATTGACCTTATCGGGAATATTCCCGGTATAAAGTCCGTTATTGGCGGTGCGATTGACCATATCGGGGAAAACGTGTTACAGGCCGAGCATTTCGCTGTTTCTGGCGGCGAGGTGACTGTCGCACAGAAAATGGAATACGGGAACATTTCAGAATTCGCCCAAACCGGGTACGAAATTGGCGACGGGATTGGCGACCGTATCGGGGATATGCTGAAAACACCCGATATTTCCAATCCTGGCGAATACGATGCGTCGAAGATTGAAAGTGGTATCGGTAAGGACGGAGCGGCCGGAGGAAGTGGCGGCAAAGATGCGGCGAAAAACGCTAAACAAACAGCCGATAACACGAAGCGAATCGCCGATAAAATCGACATGACAGAAACGGAAATTAAAGAGCTGCGAGATGCAGCCGTCCGTTCCGCATTAAGCAAGTTTACGAAACAAAACACGGTCGTAAATATCAGTAATGACGTAACAATCAATAACGATACCGATATGGACGGATTCGTATCGGATCTTCGGAAGGGTATCGAACAGGCCGTGAACGGACAAAGACAGGGGGTCGGTATCTAGTGTATTACATGTATATCGATAAAATGGAAATACCGATACCGCCGGCCGAAATGACGACGACTATCGCCGGGAAGAACGAAACAATAGACCTTATCGGCAAGGGTGAAGTCAATATCATTAAGCCGCCTGGACTGACGGAAGTCAGCTTCAAATTCATGTTGCCGAACAGCAACTACCCGTTCAATCAGTCGACACTGTTTAAGGGCCGTAAGGCGAAATACTACCTCGATGAGTTGGAGAAATTAAAGAAGAAAGGCGTTATACAGTTCATCATGGTCCGCATGAGTCCGAAAGGCTCGATGCTTGGAATGAACAACATGAAATGCACCCTCGAGGACTGGACACTCGAAGATTCGGCCGACGAAGGGTTCGATATGTATGCGAACATAAAATTAAAGAAGTGGAAGGATTGGGGAGCGAAACGCATCGAGGTCACGACGGACGAAAACGGAAAGGTCACGGGAACGGTACAAGGCGACAGGCCGACAACGGGCAAGGAAGTACCGAAATCTGTAAAAAGTGGGTTCGGGGCAACACTTCAACAAGTTGTACGGACTCAACTCGGCAATCCGGATAACCTATTCGCCATAGCGGCTTTGAATAAAATCGCTGTTCCGGCCCTTCTTACCTACGGACAGCTGATTAAATTAAAAGACGAATCACTCACCGAGAAGGTACAGAACGGGGGTCGGATGACGTAATGGCAGACGAACAGAAAAAGGAAGAGCCTAAAAAGTCGGGTCGGGTACTCACAAAGTACCCGATGCCCGTACCCTTGGAGTATCAATGCGTCATTACGAATAAGGACAAGACGTTTTTATGCGACGTACTGGACGATGTGCAACTGACCAGGGGCATTGATTGCGAGCCGTCGAAACTCACGTTGAAAATCCCGAAAGATAACATACTGGACTTCACGGAGGGCAATCACATTGAGTTTAAAGTAAACGGCGAATTGGTGTTCGTGGGAACGGTATTCGAGAAGAGCCGGGACAAGTCGGCGATTATCTCCGTAACGGCTTACGACCAGTTGCGGTACTTAAAGAACAAGGATTGTTACGTATATGGCGATATTACCGCCACGGACCTCATTAAGAACATTGCCGAGGACTTCGGATTGAAAGTCGGGGAAATCGACAACACGGTTTATAAATTCCCGGCCAAACCGCAACGCATTGAGAAAGACAAGACCCTCGCCGATATTATCCAAAGGGCCTTGGACCTCACGACCATACAGACTCAAAAATATTACCAACTGTACGACGACGGCGGTCAGCTGATGCTGAAATCGGTCACGGAAGGAATGAAGACCGATATATACGTTGATGATGAGTGCATGACGGATGTCGATTATAAGACTTCTATCGACAAGGATACATACGACATGATAAAGGTTTATCGTACTGTTCCCGACGGAGCGAGAAAAGTCTTAAAGAATACATACGTCGAAATGGACAAGGAACATATCGAGGAATGGGGCCGCCTTCAATGCGTATTGGTTCCCGATGCTAAGGATGTCGATGCCGTTAAACGTGCGGCAAACATGCTAAAGTTGAAGAACAGAAAGACCCGAGATATACGACTAAAAGGCGTTATCGGGGATATTCGAGTTCGTGGAGGTTCTTTATTGTATGTCAACAAAGACTTCGGCGATGTGAATATCAATCAGTACATGATGGTCGAATCGGTCACACACACGTTTAAGACCGGGGTACATTTAATGGACCTCGATTTATTCGTGACTTACGAAGAAGAACGCAAGACGGAGGTCACGAAGAACGAAGATGCGGAAGCCGTGAAGAAGATACAGGCAGCACAAAAGACGTCGGAGGCACGGCATATGGGTATTGGCGGTATGGCCACGGGAAGCGGTACAGCGGCACAGGTCGATACGGCATTTTCCATGAGCGACGGAAGGGTCAGCCCGTATGGTTCTGTAGGATGTGCAGACACAGTGTGTGCAGCCGGTTCGTGGTATAACAAGGACCTTGCGGACGAATATAACAAAGGTACCGCATCCGTACCGACCCTTCGAGGCAATTTGGAAGCGAAGGGATACGTTACGGAATCGTTTAACGGGTACGCCAACAAAGGCGACTTACTCATTTACGGCGATGATGACCATGTCGTTATTGCGGACGGTGCAGGCGGTTGTTTCGGCAACTCGTCGAGTAAAGGATACGCCATGCATTACGGCGATGCCGCCTACGCCTGGGGTAACGGTGAGTTGCCGACGAAGGTTATACGAATGGGGGCAACGTAAATGCATAACGATTACAATCGCATTGTAGAGGCGATGAAAGGTATCGTCGTTAATACGCTTTCCGACTTGGATATGTCAGACATTCTTGTCGGGGAAGTTACAGGCGTGGACCCGTTAGCAATTACCGTCGACCAAAAAATTACAATCCCGGAATCGAATATATTACTGACGAAGAATACATGCGAACATACAATCGAGATGAGCGTTGACCATATTACGGAAGACGCAAGCGGAGGCAGTGGCGATGCCGCTTACGCTCCGCATCATCACGGGTATGTAGGACGTAAAAAATTCTTGGTTCACAACGGCCTTGTCCTTGGCGACAAGGTCATTTTATTGCGTGAAAGTGGCGGCCAAAGGTATATAGCCCTTGACCGTTGGTACAATCCCGACAGGGGGTGCACAACGAAATAGCGAATGAATTATTACCGACTTCGGCAACGCAAGGCTCGCCGGAGATTATACAGACCCGTCAGCCTTCGTATACATACAACGTTGAGTTCGAGGCCGACGGACAGATAAACGGGTTTACAGACGGGCTAAAAGCCATGAAGTTAGCCGTATTCAAAATATTAAGTACGGAACGATACCGTTATCCGATTTATTCGTGGAATTACGGTATTGAATTGGAAGACCTATTCGGACAACCGATACCGTATGTTTACGCCGAGTTGCAACGTCGCATCACGGAAGCACTTGAAGCCGACGACAGAATCATATCAGTTACGGGATTCGAGTTCAGCCATGACGACGGAGATGTATTTGCGGCGTTCGACGTGGAAACGATATTCGGAACGCTTGAGAATATCACAAAGGGGGTGAGCGTTTAAATGTACGAAAACATGACCTTCGATAAAATCGAAAAAAGGATGTTAGCCCGAGTCAGATCTACTTTTGATAAGCGAGAGGGGTCGATTATTTACGATGCAACAGCACCGGCCGCCCTGGAGTTGGCCGAGGCGTATATTATGGCCAGGGTCATACTCCGGCAGACGTTCGCCACGACAGCGGACAGGGAATTTTTAACGCTCCGAGCCGCAGAGTTTAATATTTACCCGGAAGCGGCCACACCGGCCGAGGTACTGGGTCAATTCGACATTCCGGTGCCGCTATATACCCGGTTCAATTCCGGTAATTATAACTTTATCGTAACGGAGCTTGTCGATGACGACGCACATACATATAAGATGAAATGCGAACAGCTTGGCCGAGGCGGGAACACAACAATCGGAGATATTACGCCGATTATTCCCGTTAACGGGTTAACGAGTGCCAAAATCACAAAAGTCATTACGCCTGGCGAAGATGAAGAAGACACGGAAACGTTCAGGGAACGGTATTTCGAGGCTTTGAAGTCGAAAGCCTACGGAGGAAACGGAGCAGACTATAAAGAAAAAACGCTCGCCATTCCTGGCGTTGGCGGTGTGAAAGTGTTCCGCTGTTGGAATGGCGGCGGTACGGTTAAACTCGTGATTATTAATACCGAATACGAAACACCCGACGAGGGGCTCGTTAAGGAAGTTCAAGAAGTCATGGACCCGTCGCCACAGGGCAAAGGATATGGCCTTGCACCGATTGGCCATACGGTCACGGTCAAGGCGGTGACGGCAACGCCCATTCCGGTATCCGCATCCGTAATACTCGGAAAAGGGGTCAGCATCGAAGACGTAAAGCCCGTGGCAGAAAAGGCCATCAAAGAGTATTTCGCCAAAGAGCGGGCCGCCTGGGGCAAGAAGTCTGACACGGAGGGAACGACCGTCAGACCGGCTTATATTCTGATGTCATTATTGAACATTCCCGGAGTTGTCGACGTAACAAGCGTTAAGGTTAGAGGCCTGGAAGAGAATACGGGCGTGGGTGCAGAAGCTGTTCCGGTACTTGGCACGCTTGAACTCACGAAAGTGGGTGCATAGCGTGAATTTGAAACGTGATATTGATATATCAAGATACCTTACGCCGGTAAGTCGTGACAGCCTCGACATTCAGGAAATTATGCGAATTGAAAATCCCGAATTCAGGGCGTTATGGGATGTGATGTGCGATATTCTCATCAACCAGTACATAAGCACGGCTACGGGGTACGGCCTGGAGCAATGGGAAGCGATTTTTGACGTTCTACCCGGAGTCAATGACACGGTCGAGGCACGGCGTGACCGCATCATGACACTGCTCGGAGGCAGTAGACCGTACACGCTTAAAAAGCTGCAAGAACTCTTGGACGACCAATTCGGCATCGGGAATGTGTTGCCCGAAATCAACGGCGATAAGTATGAAATATGGTTTACGTTATCAAGAGATGTGGCCAATCGAGTACAAGAGATATACGACTGGGCCGAGCCTATCATTCCGAAAAACTTAATCATGAAATCGCAAAGCGAACAGTCGAGTACGGAAACGATTTACTTCGGCGGTCGTGTCGTGGCCGAAAGCGTGAACGAGGATATATCAATTAACCGAATGAACGAAATCCGGGAACGGGTTTATTACGGCGGCCGCTTGGCACTCGAAACCGTATAAGGCGATAGAAAGGAGCGAAAAATATGTGGAGCGAAGCGAAACTGACCAATGCCGGGAAAAAGATTCACGCCGAGTTATTGGCCAACAAGATGAAGCTGAAAATCGAGGAGGTATGGTTCGGCGACGGGGCTGTCAGTGACATTGAACAGGCAACAGACCTGGGCCACAAGAAGATAAAGGCCGATATTATCAGCGTTATTCAAGACGGAGTCGATTGCAAGGTGCGGTTTAGAGTATCGAACCGAGGTACTCAAGATGCGATTACGCTGCGTGAAATCGGCTTTTATGTACGAAATGCCGATGCACAGTTGGTACTGTTCTCGGCCATGATGGACGACACTCCGGCGACATTACCGATCATGGGGACTAACGGCGAAACACGGCATACGCTTACAGTGGCGTTCGGTTATTCTAACGCCGAAAACGTAACCGTCGACGGCACGGTTACGGAGGGATTATCGGCCGACGAAGTGCGACAGGAAATAAAAACGCACGACGAAGCCACGGACGCACACAAGAAACAATTCGACAAGAAGGCTGACAAAGCCGATTTTATGGCGTTCAAATCGAATGTTATTGATATTGTTGGCGGCCACAAAAAGCCGTTAGTTATGAAGTCAATTATCGACTGGGAACACATGAAAAGCCTTAATAACGGGGTTGACGTGCGGACAGTGAATAACGCTAATACGGGAATCACGGCATACAGCGGTGATGCAGTTAATTATGATTTCCATCGTGGTGATATTTACCTGTCGGAAGACTTTACGACGTTCGATACTATTCTGGTTATCGGTTCGTATGATGAAGGCCACGAAAAATATATTGCAGAATACAAGGTTTATGCACTGGATTATGTAATGAATACGCCCGGCCCTATCGTGCTAATAGATGCAGATAATCGTTTGTGGCGTATTAATTCAAAGGTACGAACGGCAGACATGGGTTCGTCTGGGGTTCCGTCAACCAACACAATGTTTGCAATCAACGTCCAAAACTCGTCTATCGTTGACATTATCGGCATTAAATACGAAAGGGTATAGAGCAATGATACATTTCGACGACGAATTGCATATCGGGTCGGACTGGGCGAGAAATTACGTTATCCCGAGCGAGAACGGCGACTACTCAGCCGCTAGTGTTGTAATGAAGGTCCGAGCGATGAACGGGGTTCTGATTATGCAAGGCAACTGCCGAATGAACGGGAACACGGCCGAGGTTCGGATCCCGTCATCGATAAGTCTTCAAGCGAATCCGAAAGTCATGCACGCAAAGTACGATGTATTTATTCATACGCCCGAATGGACGTATAAAATCGTCATGGGAAAAATGACGATAATAAGAGATGTTTCGATGCATTAATCCGCATCCGAAGAGGGGGAACAAAAAATGGAAGAAAAACAAAAAGTAGAACTCACGTTGCCGAATCCGCTGAACATTGCCGTACAAGTCCCGGGATTACCGGGCAAAGACGGCAAGAGTGCTTACGAAGTGGCCGTCGAACGGGGCTTTGTCGGCACGGTCGACGAGTGGCTCGAAAGCCTTCACGGGCAGAACGGCAGCAGCTCCGAGCCGGTCAGTATGAACTTTCCGACCATATACAGAATGATGAAAGACCGTGCGATGAAGGTCGACAGCGACAGCCTGGAAGACGTTCTCAAAGCGTTGTTACGGGAAGTTATTCCCGACGGTCGCTATACCTCGTATCTTGCCGAATTTAAACTCATTGACGGCACGTCGGTGGCAGTTGGCGATACGGTCGTACATGTAGAAGGTCAGCCCGGATTTTACGTGGTTGACACGAACGGCAATCGTCAGATGATACCCGACAGCGGACGGCTCGACTTTGCACTCATGCAGCCGTTTGACGGCAACGAAAAGATTCTCACAATGGAGTATCCTACAGGTAACGACGGTACGGCCGCTTCGCTTACTATTCCGGCAGTATCGACAGGGGGAAGCCACGAAGAGCTGTTCAATGAAAATGGAGTGAAGATTTATCGACGTGCAGACGGACAGGCGGTACTTGAATTCCCGGCATACGCTATGCTCGACCCGATATATAATAATCCGAATCTTGACTCGCTTCACTTCGATAGCCTCGAGATTAACGAACTTTCGAGCGGCGACGACATTACGATTACGGGCATGATGTTGCTTGCGAAATTAACGACAAAAGCGTATTTCCCGAGAGATAAGGAAATGCCTAGACATATTCAGCTGCCTAGGCAATCCGAGCGGCTTAACCTCGAATTCAGACGAAAGGGACGAGCAGAAGGGTACGCCGATGACGTGTTCAGTTGGGCGAATATCGACTGCGACGGCTCGACTTTCGACCACGGCGTAGGGGTCAGCTATGCTAAGCAAGACATACTTTAAGGAGGTTGCCGATGTGGACATGGAGTTTTGAACTTGCAGACGTTTTGACGACTCTTACGATTATAAGCACGCTCGGCGGTATGGCTTATTACTTGGTTGTGCGTCCGTTTTTACAACGACTCGAAGAAGATAGAATCAATGACCGCACATTTTTCTCTTCGAAGTACGATACGTTAATCGAAACCTTGCGTGAATTAAAAGAAGAAATTAAGCTATCTCGGCAAGACCGTATACAGCAAGCACAGCGGCATTTACAGCTTGTTGGACGGGTGGAAGTCTTGGAGTCACGGGTCGATGACTTACGCAACGAGATACACGGAGATAAGCGATGAGAGAGAAGATTATAAACTCACTCAAGCGAGCGTTCCAGTCGGCGAGAATTGCGAGAATCAGTCCGATAGGGATTATTGCGACTCGATTCCTTGTATCGATTATGATTACTCCGATTATTCTACTGTCACTTACGTATCTGTTATCGTTCTTACAGGGATATGTAAGCGAAGAAAACAGGCAACTGATTGCAGCAGGCTCGGGCATCGTGGACCACGTGTTCACGCCGCCCGTGCTTGTCGCTTTTTCGGGATTCCTAGCGTTGTTTATTGATAGAAACAGAAACGGCATACCCGACAGACTGGAAGAACAACAGCGGCCTAGCGTGCCGACGAACGAAAGAGGTGAAGGAAGAAAATGAAATACGGTATAGACGTATCCACGTGGCAAGAAGGACTCGACTTCGAACGGGCTAAGATACTCGGTTATGACTTCTGTATCTGCCGTATCGGCTATTCAGGAAGCGGTTATAATCTTCCCGTTTCATTCCAATGTCTATGTCGTCATCCCATGGAAGGATGGCTTTGTCATACAGCGTACCAATGGCTGTTCCCCCAATTACGAAGAACGGAATCTGATGCTTCTCGCAGATACGTACGATTTCACCGAGTATCTCGTATAAAGCTTTATGTAGCTGTTCCAACTCTTGCGGGGTATATTTTCTGGAGCATGTATTCATGGAAATCTTTTAATTAAGCAGCATTCACTATCTTTTTGCAAACTTAGTGAATCTCGTTTTTTCAGCCAAGCTTGCATGTTAAAAACTAGGCGAACAGCATATATTTTATTGTTTTAAATCGAAGGTAGAGCAACGGTAGGAGAAGATGAACGGATAAAAAAATCCACGAATCATACCTCGTATTCCTTGTGCTTTTTCCTTCACCGGATAAATTGTCTGGCGGTGTTTCATGCACAGACGGCAAAGCTTCAGCAAGGAAATCACGTCATTCTTTAGCATTAGTGTAGCCATCTGGTGTAGCAGCGGGTAGAGTGAGGGGTCGGAATGCTCACGCACAAATGTGTAAAACCGCTTCCAGTTTGGTTTTTGCTGGAGTCTGCGGTAGTTTCTGAATCCATACAGATAAGGCTGGTAAGTCGGCTTTTTCTTGCTTTGGAGGAACAGATCCAGGTTTTGTTTGAGTGCAGCCTCGTTTTCGTGAGAGCGATGCCAGTTAAGCGGTTCGTCTATTTTGACAATGCCGCGATGGTCGTAGAGGTAGGCACTGACAGCAATACTCCAGTCATAGAAAAATTTGTCTACCCAGATTTCTTCCCGTTGAAGGAATTCACGGCGTACAAGCATGGTATGGCCTGCGATACCTGCAAACAATAAAGCTTCCGGCTCATAATTGTGAACTGACAATATGGGCTGTTTCCATACGTTCTCCTCGTAAATGGGCGGAAAAACAGAGGTTGTAGTCTCCAATAGCCTGCACTTGTTTCTGTATTTTCTCAGGCATCCAGACATCGTCCTGGTCAGAAATAGCTATCAGGTCGGCAGTAGCCCGCATACAGGCGGTCTTGAAGTTAAGATTGAATCCCAGATTATGGGTATTCTCAATGACTTGCATGAAAGGAACTTTGGCCTCATATTCTTGTAAGATGGCCAGGGTTGCATCGGTCGAGCAGTCATCCTGCACAATCAGTTCTTGAATGGGATAGGTCTGTGCCAGAATGGAATCCAGTTGCTGGCGCAGGTATTTCTCTCCATTGTAGGTACACATTACTACGGCTACGGTAGGGGATGTCATTGTTTCGGTCATTTTATGTTAGGATAGTTTCTTTTTAAAGATATAGTTCAGGGCCTCTTTAAAAGTGGCTGAACCACTCAACCACATAACCAGAGGATAAAGAATTCCTGCCAATAAGATTTTTGCAGTAATCAGCAGGTACAGGTTGGTGAGGGAGTGTGTCAGGAAATAGACTCCTGTCATGATAATGGCAGCAATGAGGCCAAATGAAAACACGTCTTTGATGGCGTGGAAAAGGCTCAGTCTGATTTCACGCCACACAAAGTAGTGCCATGCCAGCAGCCAGCCTACGTTAATGGCAATGTAGACTTTAATCATGCACTGTATGCCGTAAGGATAAAGCAGGTACATGACGACGAGTTGGCTGACTCCTTGTGCGATGGTATTCCACATGAACAAGTTGGATTTTCCTTTGCTGATAAGCAAGTTGGTATAGAGACTGGTTACGGGCAGGAAAGCACCTCCTATGGCCAGCAGTTGCAGGATATTGGCACTGGGAAGCCATTTGCTTCCGATAGTCAGTGTAATCATTTCCGGAGCAATAAGTGACAAGCCAAGCATGACCGGAAAAGAAATGAATGCCGTGAAACGAAGCATCTTACGGAAAATGCGGCACTGGCGTTCGCTGTCGTCGGCTACCTGGCGTAATACCGGAAGGGCTACGCTGCTTACCATTCCTGTAATCAGCGAGTGACCCATCAAATTCCATTTGTTGGCCTGATTGAACTGTCCGACCTCCCGCTCTGAGTAATAGCGTCCTAAAATAATGGAAAACAGGTTGTTGTTGATGTGATTGAAAATGTTGGTCAGCAGAAGTTTGCTACTGAAACTGACCATGCTTTTCAGCGGTCGGAAATCAAACTGGAGAGTCGGTCGCCAGGGCGAGAAATACAGGTAACACAGATTAATGACAGATACATATACGATGCTTTGCGTGGCAATACCCCAGTAAGAGTAGCCTAACAATGCCATTGCTACTCCCGTGCATCCTGATACCACCAGTGCAATGATACTGGATAAAGCTTTCTGCTTCACCATCAGGTTGCGAAATAAGTAAGCACTGTGAGGGATTCCCAGACTAGCAATAAAGAACCCGATAAATGAGTAACGTGCCAATGGAATCAGTTCATCGTTACGATAAAAATCCGCAATCAGTGGTGCACATCCGGCCAAGATGAGGTAGAGTGTAAGACTCAGTCCACTACAGAACCAGAACACCGCATTGTAATCCTGGTGACTGATTTCCTTTTTGTTGACCAACGC